>OKIW01000003.1_pt1 | contig 309715 bp, 275 predicted proteins | sample 1612991 | NCBI WGS metagenome assembly OKIW01 (sample SAMN04436827, study PRJEB24849) | human gut metagenome | biome: human gut; feature: NICU; material: stool | host: Homo sapiens | place: USA: Saint Louis, MO | collected 2011-06-23 | reverse complement strand
GATACGTGATCTGATCCTTCAACTCAGCAAAAGTTCGATTTATTCAACAAAGCCGGTTGGTAGGGACGCCTTGATACAGGCCGGCCTGGTAAACAGCCATCGTTGCCTTGATGAGATGGGCTTAATTGTTGGTGTTTCCTCTGCAGGTACTGAAGCCTTCCTGCCATTTTTTGAGCAGCGAATTCAAGATTTTTCCTTACGTAAGGCGTTGTACTCCGGTGGCTTCTCTTCCTGTTGCTCCAGCGTTTCGACATTGTTAGGACTGAAAGGTGGGGTCGAATTGGTTGCAACGGCCTGTACCGCGAGCCCTAATGCTGTAGGTATGGCATTCGATTTTATTCAGAATGGTAAGAGTAGAGCGATGCTGGCAGTTGGGACGGAACCGATCTATTTACCGACCTTTGCTGGATTTTATGCACTCAATGTCATGCATCCCGTATCCTGTTCACCTTTCTCCGGCCAATCCGGTATGTCAATTGGCGAGGGTGCGGGGGCTATTGTACTAGAAGAGTATGAACACGCCATTGCACGCGGCGCTACCATCTATGGCGAGATTCTTTCTTATGCCACATCCTGCGACGCTTACCACGAAACAGGGCCCGATCCGCGAGCCAGCGGCGCAGTACAGGTTATGCTAAAGGCCATGGCTAATGCGGGGATTACACCTGATCAGGTTGATTATATAAATGCGCACGGCACCGGTACTGAAGCTAACGATCAAATCGAAACGTTGGCGATGAAGAAAGTATTTCGCGACATTAAAAATATTCCGATCAGCTCTACTAAATCCTACTTTGGCCATAATATTGGCGCTGCCGGAATCGTTGAACTTATAGCTTGCCTGGTAACTTTGCCTGACCAAGAGGTTCTACCCACCCTTAATTTCACTGAGGCACGGCCTAACTGTGATCTGGATTATGTCCCGAATGAGTTCCTGAAAAAAGATATTAATATCTTTATGAAGAATAACTACGCATTCGGTGGTAACAACTGCTGCATGATCGTTAGCACCAGGCCAGGGTCGGTTCCGGTTACTTCATATGAGGCCAAAAGGGTAGCGATAACTGGCATAGGGGCTGTATCCGCTATTGGGCATCGTATCAATGAAATACTTACTAATATTAATGAAATTGAAAGCAGTGCCGTCGAGCTTGAGAAAATTATTTTCCCTCAAGATGTATTAAATGAAGCTGAAGATTTGTTGGATGTTTTAATAAAGAGCAGACAGTTTGAGGAGCTTTTTGGGGAAAATTATGGCATCGCCCGCCATGAAGTTTCGCATGAACCAACCACCTTTAAAACTTTCCAGGTCAAAGGGCTTGAACCGCGTAAACACCTGCGCCGTTTCGATTCGCGTAAGGCTACTCGCGGCGGCACCTTTGCCCTAATTGCGCTTACGGAAGCACTAAATATGGCTAAGCGACGTATTAAGCGTGATGGAGAAGAACTCGGTCTGATTATGGGCATGGCACGTGGTCCACAAGAGACGACTTATAAATATTTGCAGAGCCTTAAGCCAGACCCTGGAAAGGTACGCACGTCGGAGTTTCCTGGCTCATTGATGAATGCGATTGCAACTTTTTGCGGTATTTCTGAAGGGGTAAAAGGTTACACCACTACTCTTGCAACCGGTGAAAATGCGGCTCTTGGTGCATTAACATATGGTTATGAAATCATTCGCCAGCAGCTTCAGCCGCAAGTTATTGTCGGGGGCGCTGATGAGTATTTCCCTTCAATGTCTTTATATATGGATGCTGTGACGCAGAAGATCCTCGAGGCTTCTGAAGTCAGTGACTATCAGGTCTATGCTAAAGAAGTGAAGGGTTACGTACCTGGTGAAGGTGCGTGTATGTTAATGCTCGAAGATCCGTTGGATGCGGTTGCACGTGGTGCAGAAGTTTTAGCGGAAGTTGTCGGGTATGGTAAATCATGCAATAACAGTTATTTTGATGTTACTCAAATTGATGAAAAATCCAGCGCAATGGCGTTAGCCATCGAACGCGCGCTTAATGATGCAGGAATCAATGCCAGAGATATCGATTTGGTATGTGGTACTAGCAATGGAAGCATCGAGAATTCAACAATCGAGTTGAATGCTATACATGAATCATTTCGTCAGGTTAATCCAGCAGTCCCGGTAGTTAACTACAACGCCTTTTTTGGCTTCGTGGCTTCGTGCTCAGGCTTGTTGAACCTGGTCATACTTCTTGATTGCATTAAAAAGCAGGCAGTTCCGGCTATACCTTATACCAGCGAGTTTAATGATCAACGTATAAATTTTGTGCATCAGCCTTTGAGTATCAAAATTAAATACATATTGCTAGTAGGGGCTACGGAAGGCGGAAACTACTACGCAATTATTATCAAAGGATAATACGATGGACAGGAAGTCTATTATATCAGGCTATAGCGTTCATTTACCATTTGCCGATGATAGTTCACAGCTCATTGCAAATCTGAAACAGGGAAAGAGTGTGAAAACTTCACCTTGGTTCAAGTCGAATGATGAAGCTATTAAGTGTGGGCTTCGTAATAATGTCAATATTGCAAAGATGGAATATAGCAATGATAGTATTCCTGAATTACTCTATCGCCTTATTGATGAGGCCTTGAAGCAGTCAATGCTGGATGTGAGTTGTCTTCGAGAAGATAATATCAGAGTCTATACTACTGGTATAGGGCCTCGAGTTGATGTTATCGATTATCATTCTTTCACTACTTATAATGATATTGAAGATCTCGCGCTGACTCCTTCAATAACAAATTTATGCGTCAAAAATATGTCTCAGGACATAATCGCAGCGCTTTTGGCTAAAAAATATTGTTTGAGGCATCTACCACCTAATATTAATTGCACCAGTAACTCCGGGCTTACAGCCGTGCATTTGGCAAGTCAGGCAATTGAACGCGGTGGTATAGAGCTTGCGCTCATTATTAATATATCTCAGATAAAATCCCAAGATATTTGGTTTCTCTCAACTCAATCAATGTTGGATACAGATATCGTTCAACCGTTTGGTGTAAATAGTAAAGGGGTGATCTTTGCTGAAGGTTATAGCGTTATGCTACTTGAAAGTGACCTCCATCGCCAGGCCAGACAAATTGTTGGTGGAGTGAGTATCAAGACTACTTATAAACAGATTAATGCCAGTAGAAGTAACGATGTTTACTGGCAGAGTACTTGTATATTAAAACTAGTCAATAAACTATTGAATGATACGAAAGTTAAAATTGAGGATGTGTGCGCGTTTATCCCTCATGGTAATGGTACAGCGTTCAGTGACAGCATTGAAGCAAAAGCTATTGCTATTCTGGCAGGGGGGGATACGCTACCAGTCCTCGCTTACAAAGGACAAATAGGTTATACCGCCACTGGTTCTGGATTGGTAGATTTAATAATTGGTCATTATACAATTAGTTGTCATGAGCTAATAAAACCGGTAATTAATGAACCTATTATTAATGATATAGCACGCCACTTTCTTACCGGACCGGGGGTAATAAAACATAACAAAAACTATTTACTTAAAACCGGCTTAGGGGTAGATGGATCGATTATCACAGCATTGCTGTCCAATACCGACAGGGAAGCTAGCTAAATGGATGATGTTATGCATTTATTATCATGGTCTCTTATTGAGCCAGAGGCACCTTTATTTTTATACAGTCCCAGTTGGCTTAATGTTTGGGAAGCACATTCCTATAATATGGCCTTGAAAAATACTGATGCAAATAGCTGGGCTTTTAAGCGATTTGGTACTCGCACAGATGCCTATGTTAAAGAAGTAGTGAACAGAACTAATTACATGGCGTATATCTCGGCGTTAGAAAAAGTATCCGATGCCGCAATGCAGACGTTATCCCAGAAGGAACGTATGCTATTGATGAAATCACGAACCGCCTTCATCTATGTTGACTCATGGGGAGAAGCGGCTAGCTTTGAATATGATATTAGTACGCTGCATTTATCTACTATTGATACGCTACCTAAAAACTTAGTAAAAAAATTTTCTGTAGATAATGTGACTTGTAAAATCCGCGGGGAAAAAAATGCGCTGATTCAGGCAATGCGTCTGGCACAGGACTATTTAAACTGGGATGTCTTTGATTTTGTCATTATTTGTGGTGGTTATCGTTCCATACCATTGTTAGCTTTTACCGCAGCAAATATCACCCCCCGGAGTGAAACGAAAAAATCGCGAAACATCCCTGGTATGAATTTATCCATTGAACGCGTAGGATGTTTTATTTTTAGCCAGACTACCGGTGACCTAAAAATAAACTGTGGACCCTATTTGAGTACAGACTTTTCTCGGTATGATAAATATCATGAATCAGATATTGATCTGATCGCATTTTCTGGCGAAGGCTGTTCAATAACGCCGTTTTTTAACAATTCTGTAAAATTACTTGATCTTGAGAAGAAATATGGTTTCAGTGGCTGTATAACACCAGCTTTAAGCTGGTGTTATATTTTTCAGCACGCATTTAATGGCGGTCGCATGAGAACAATCTTACCTGACTGTAATAACGGCTTTAGTTATTTTGATACCTGGTATTAACCGTGAGGCAACAATGAGAACTAATATTAAAGAATTGCCAGATATTTCATTGTGTGGTGTTTATAAAAATTACGGAATGGATGAGAATGAGGTTGTCGCGCTTAAAAATATTAACATTGATATAGCTGCTGGAGAATTTATGGCTTTATGTGGGCCTTCTGGAAGCGGCAAAAGTACATTGCTAAATATATTATCCGGAATTGATAACCCCTCAGCGGGGCATGTTATTTTTCTCAATAAAAATATGAATGCGTTGTCAGAGAGAAATCTGGCAGCAATTCGTAGTAAACATCTGGGATTTATTTTCCAGTTCTTTAATTTAATTCCAGTACTTAATGTATTTGATAATGTTTTTTATCCATTGATACTAAATGGCCATTTTGATGCCAGAACGGCAAAGGAGCGAACCCTCCATTTTCTGAATAGCGTGGGATTATCCGATCTGAGACATCGGAAACCGGGGCAGCTATCTGGCGGACAACAACAGCGTGTCGCCATAGCAAGAGCACTTGCACATGAACCTCAGATTGTCGTTGCAGATGAACCTACGGGAAATCTTGACCAGGCGACGGGAGACGCAATTCTGGATCTTCTACTAAATATCAATCATCAAACAGGCACCACTTTTATCATATCGACCCATTCTACTCAGCTAACTGAGCGCGCGCGACGAGTGGTGGAAATCCGTGATGGAGAATTAGCTTATGATTCATATAAATAATTTATTCAGGTTACTATGCTTGAGCCTGTCTATGATTGTAGTATCCGCCACTGCTGCCGCCTCTTATGCGCCTGTAGTAGAAAGCATACTCCATAATGGGTTTCCAACTCAGCCTGACGTGTTAGCAAAAACAACCCAATCTTTATCCGATGAGTTCAAAGAGACAGGGAACATTGCTTCGCTGGTTTTTTACGCCTACGGGATGTTGAGACAAGCAAATTATTTTGTGGGTACTAATGATATTATTAAGGCTTCTGAGTACGCAAAAACAGGTTTCTTTTATCTCGATGAAGCTGTGGATTTAAATCAAAACCAACCACTTATCAGATATCTGCGTGCTAAGGTCGATGCGTACCTACCTGCAGATTTGGGACGTTGCGTCATTACTCTCGAGGACAGCGACATACTACTAAAACAAAAATTAAGTAGTAGAATTCGAGATAACGTCAATGATATGCGTTACAGAGCACTTTATAACTGTAAACTATATCAACAGGCAAGCCAATTATTATCAATGTTACAGGCGCATAACCCAAATAAAAAAATTGATATGTATTATAACGGTTCATCTAGTTGGGATCTTGACGAAGTTACGCAAATTATTAATCCCTTAGCGAGGGTCAAATAATGTCAATGGATATGGTTTTCGTAAATGGTTTTGTGATTATAATTTTTTTATTTCTCATCTATTGTGTCATTTTCCGCTTTCGTGATGCCAGGTTTTCTTTTTTGAATTTATTAAGGCATCGCAGAAGATCTTTGTCGACGACGTGTGCGATAATTCTTGGCGGTGTGGCCATTTTTTTATATGGCGGTTTCATTAGTTATTCTTTCTGGATTCTCCAGCAGCAAATAATCCGGACAAATATTGGTCATGTACAAGTGTATAATAAGGGGTATTTTGATACTGCAAATAAGAGTAAATACCTTATCAATAATTATGCTGATCTAAAGCATGATATGATGAATAATTCTTCGCTAGCTGGTGATATATCGACTCTTTCGGGGCAGCTTGAGTTTACAGGAATTATTTCTCAATATGAAAATGAAACCTCAAGCTATTTTTCTGCTCAGGGGGTTGAGCCTTTACCTGCCCTGAAATTAGGCGCCTTTGATAAAATAATATTGGGTAGTGATTTATCTCGCGTAAAACGTAATGAAACAACAATAGGTAGTGGGCTGGCAAAAACGCTTGCCGCTGGTTATGGTGACTGGCTTGATGTTATGGTGGTTAACACGTCAGGTGGCCAGGGAGCTTTATCGTTAAAATTGCGTGGGATATTTGAATCCGGTATTAAAGATTATGATGATGTAGCATTGAAAGTTCCGCTAGATACAGCACAAAGGATTATGGGCACAGATGGTGTGAGTAAAGTGCTTATATTGCTGAATAATAATAACGTTGATGCATTTATGGTCAAACTAAAAAAATATATTACTGACAATAATTTGCCGCTGGTTGCAAAGGACTGGAAAGAAACATCTATTTTTTATCAACAGGTTGAGGGAATGCTCTCAGGTATATATTTTTTTATCAAACTTATTGTGGCGCTTATTGTCGTATTTATGATTGGTAATTCAATAACGATGAATATCGCTGAGAGAACGCGTGAAATAGCCACCCTGAGAGCTATTGGTCTGGAGGCCTCCCATGTGACATTATTATTTTGGCTGGAAGGCATTTTTATCGGCGTGTTTGGTGCCATAGGGAGTCTTGTGGTGGGATATTGTTTGGCTGCGATGATCAATGTTTATGGGATTGCTATGTCGCCATCCCCCGGCCAATCGGTAGGTTATACCGCGTTTATTAAGATAGATAATGTCGAGCTTTTCTGGACTACGCTGGTTTTACCGATTTTAACATCAGCTCTTGCGTCTATTCTTCCTTCGTATCGTGCATCACGGCTCAATATTTCTGCTGCGTTTAAATATTCCTGAGGGATGAATATGAAACACCTGAAATGGCGCTTGTTTATTTTTATTGCTTTTTTCTCTTCGTCCTATTCAATAGCCGAGACTCTGGCGCTACAGGCCACGGATATTATACGTTTGGCCGATGATATTCGTTCGCCTAATGTACCTTTCCGCTATACGGTAACGGTTCTTGAATATAAAGAGGGTGGCGAACAACCGGAGAGTAAACAAATTCTCGATGTGTCAATGCGTTTTATGAAACCTGAAAATGGCTCGCGGGCAGATGCACGTTCTTTAGTTCGATTTGTTTATCCTCCACGGGATAAAGGGAAGATTATGCTCTCTGATTGGTACGAACTCTGGTTTTATACGCCTGATCTGCGAAAACCTATACCTATTTCACCGGCACAAAGACTGAGTGGCCAAATTTCAAATGCAGACGTTATCGTAACTAATTTTGAGTACGCCTACGATTCTATAATCGAAGGCACTGAATCTTGCGGACAGAAAGTCTGTTACAGACTATCACTGAAGCGTAAATCGGATAAGGTAACTTATCCAAAGGTGATATATCTGGTCGAAAAAGGAGAGGATTTCAGGCCCTATCAAGCATCTTATTACTCCCTTGACAACCAATTGCTCAAAAAAGTCTTATATAGGAATTATCAGCAGATTTTAGGGAAATATCGACCATCTGAAATTGTTGTACAGAGTACTAGATATGCTAAAGGCTATTCAGTGATGAAATATAGTAACGTCAGACTTGAAACATTACCTGAGTATTTCTTCACGAAAGAGGCGATGTTAAGGGGGGGGCAATGAAAATATCTCTCCCGGTCCTTATTCCTTTTTTTACTTTTGTTTCTACCTGGGTTCATGGACATTGCCTGTCCGGGAGTGAGTTGAAAGATAATATGGATATTACTTTGACAGAGCAGATTTCATATGTAAATAAAGAGCCGTCAATTTGGAAAATTGATGGTCGCAATCCGTACACAACCAACAACGCTTATAATGATGTTGCGTTAGGTATAAAAGGCCAGTGCGAACTAATAGATAATAACCTCAATATGGATTTTTCATTTTATTCCTTAGGTTATTATGCGATTCGCAGCCCAGGAGCTTTTGAAAAAGATAAAAATCATGCAAGAATATTGATAGATCAACTGCGTTTTACCTATGCTTTATCTGATACAACACGACTTGAAGGTGGGAAGCTGCGACCTTCGAAGGGGGCGTTTTTCTTAAAATCCCCTGCTACACTGCTGACAAATTATTATTCCGGCTTTAAAGCCACTCGGATTTATGGGCCAGCAATGGAATCAGCTTATAGCGAATCTTTTTGGGGTGCCACATTATCCAAAGAGTACCAGGAGTATAATTTTTTACTTACAGTAGCTCCCCGATTCAGCAGTATCGATAAGTACTATGAATCATCGGGTAATTGGTCTGCAGCACAGCGCTCAAATAGCGAAGAGCGCTACCTATTAAGCTATAATGATTACCGCCTGGCTAACCATCGGCTGTCCGCTAATCTATTATTAGGTGATAATTCGGCATTTTCATTATCAGAAATATATAATTATACATCACAGTTTTTAATTAATGCAGAGTTTTCCTGGCATAAAGGCCAGCAGTGGCGCCACTTCTCAACCGATAAAAAAGAGGCTGTACTGGCTGGTGTTTTTCCATCCTCACTCTATTCTGCGGAGGATAAACAAGGCGTTGAGTTTGCGCTTGGTGGGCAGTATACGACAAATAGCTTTAGCGTATTCGGTTTAGAGTACTATTTTCAGAGTGAGGGATATTCGAAAAAGGCCTGGCAGGATCAAATTGATTTCATTCGCTTGATGGGGTACAGGACTGGCTACGATTTTTTAGATCGGGCGTTTGATAATTATAAGTATCTTATGGCCTCAGAAATTAGTAATACTTCAAATAGAGGCATGCTGTTATCCAAACATTATTTTAATACCTATTTTAGTCTGCATAATAATGACCAGTCTACTTTGCAACCCTATACAATGATAAATATAACGGATGGAAGTGTATTGTTTGGCGCCCATTTTATTAAACCCTTGCAAGGTAAGTGGGCGCCGCTTGAGTTATATTCCGGTGCATACAGCTCATTGGGAAGTTCTGAATCAGAGTTTGCTCTTTTTGGTGAAACCTTAAGCATTTATGTCGGTTTTAAATACTACCTATAAGGATATTTTATGGTATCACAGCTATCAACACGTCCTGTCGCTCTTATCTTTGCAGGCCAAGGTAATCCTGTTATTGGAATGGGGGCTGATTTATGGGATCTGAATGCAGTGACAAAGAATATTTGGGATTGCGCTAGCGACATTACCCAAATGGATATTCGTCGTTTATGTGAGCGCGGGCCGATGAATCGCCTGGTCCAGACAACAGCTCAGCAAGTTGCCGTTACGGCTATTAACGTGACGCTCCATTGTCTCTGTCTTGAAAAAATGACCAATTTGTCAATCGTGGGTTCTTGTGGGCATAGCGTTGGCGAATACAGTGCGCTTTTCGCTGCGGGTGCATTTAGCCTGGAGGCACTTTTTAAGATGATACAAAGCCGTTCAAACATTATGAATGATTTAAGTAAAATTCATAAAGGAACTATGCTAGCGGTTAAGGGGGCGGATTTTAAAACCTTAACTAATATGATTTCTGCATCTGGGATACCTGTGGAAGTGAGTTGCGATAATAGCTGTCGTCAGCAGGTTATCGGCGGCGCAACTGCTGACCTGGGGCGCATATCACATATTCTGAACGGTGCCGGTTTGGAGGTGGTTAAGTTGGGGGTTAGCGGAGCATGGCATACATGTTTAATGACCGATGGTGTGCAGTTGATGCGAGATTTTTTGCAAAAAATCGATATTCGTTCACCTAAGCACAGCGTGCTGATGAATGTTACCGGACAAGCAGAATTTCTTCCCGAACAGATCAAAGAAAATCTGGCTTTACATCTGACTCATACAGTGCAATGGACAAATTCTATTACGGCTCAATTAAATAATTCTCAGCCGGTAACCTTTCTGGAGTTCAGCAATAAAGCCTATTTAGGACAACTACTTTATGACTTCCGGCGTTTAACGCCAGACAATATCGTGCATTGTAGAAAACTGATTGGCTTGTAATGGAGATGCTATGATCCCGGACTATTCAAAATTTACTCGTTATCAGGATAAGCGAGTGATTATTTATCTTTACCTTTTAACTGTTTTTTTACTTTTTCTTTTCTGGAAGAACAATGGTTATATCTTACTGCCGAGTAATATATTGAGCCTGAGCATCATCCTGGCATTAATTGTATTTTCTTTTATTTACGAGCTGAAAAATTACTGGGGATATAAATGTGTCATGCAACATATTGATTTTTCTTGCTTCCAGGGAAAAACCATATCATCGCATGAGGCCTTTTTGTGGCATCCGGCGGTCGTCACCTTCGCATGCTTTGTGATGTTTTATCTTCTCATTACGGGCTGTCTGTCGTTTATGTCATCTGTTCATGCACTACTTTGTATTGCATTTATTACCCCATTTACTATTTACCTGGCATTTAATTTTGCACGTTATAGCTATGTGAAGCGAATGAAGGAGTTAACTGTTCAAAAGGTAGTCTGGAGGAATCTTCATCATTACGTCTGTTTCAATCTTTTTATCACCTTTTTAATGAATAGCTTGATAGTAAGCCCTTTGGCAAATCAGGATGATTTTTCTTTGGCCGATGGTTTTTTTTCAGCTAGACTAATAATAGCGATGTTTATTCTTTGTGTTATTGTTTTGTTCTTAGACATGATCTTCATACGCCCGTCGAAACGCTACATTTTTCTCGGAAGATTGTTCCTGCGGGAATTTGATTTCCATCTATCAAAGTCAATACCCTGGCCATGGCTCTATAATAAAGCAATATGGCTTAGATTATTCTTGGTTTTAATCATTCAATTTTTTTGGATAATTTCGCTCAATGTGATTTTGGCATTTTCTGGTTTTAAGATTTGTTTTGTAATTTATTTTTTATCCAGCTCTCTGCCTTCGTTTTTTTATTTCTACTTTCATGCTTACTGGCATTGGCATAATGATTATATCATCGCATGTGATATGTATTTTCGTTGTGATCGAATTCAACGTTAAAATGTAACCAGAGTTACTAAGGAGATATGCACGATAGCACTGCACATTACAGTCTTGAATGAGAGGGCTCGGATTATATGGAACTACATATTTGAGTATTAATCGGAACAGACGTGTTGTTGAATGGATAAAGCCAGTCAGTTTCCTGACTGGCTTGTTTTTTATTTCTGTAAAGAATAGACCACGTCGCCCCAGCCCGTCGCTGCATCATAGGCGAAGTTTGACCAGATACCTGATTTTTCATACATCATTGAATTGAAGTGATCTCCCAGAATGCTCCCAATACTGGATGGGGAGCCGCTTAGTAAGTTGCTGAATATATCCAGAGAGGTTTCCACCGCCGTTTTGGCAACGGTCAGGGAGCCATCAATACCGACTTTAATCAGACCAAATGCTGATTGAATAGTGAAATCAACTAGTGCACAAGGCAGGTCAAAGAGGCCAGCACCCGAGATATTTTCCATTTCATATTGTGTTAATTCTTTCATTTTTTATTCCTGTGATATGACTATTTACAATTACTTAGTTGCGGGCATGCAGAGTAAACCCTCGTAAATATTAACCAGAGACCTGTTGCGATAATAGTGAATATTCAAATGAATCGGTAATTCATTATGAATCGTTAGCGTGATGATAAATTTGCGCTTCCAATCAAAATACTAAATAATTGAGTTTTTATAATTGATTAGCTTTATGTTTTATGGCTATTAATTCACTATCAATCTTTTATCACTTTTACTGAAAGTGGTGACTATGTCCCTTTTTTTATTGTGAATATTAAAATTTATTTTGCGGAAGTTGTGAATTCACAAAGTGATGCTATGTTGTCGTTTGTGAATGGCTGTATTCTGCTATCCATTAGAATAAGCTATCTATAGTTGAACATAGTTTTCTTCGTTCTAACATAGATACTCCCGCAGTCAGCACATGCTTATCATTTCCAATGCTAATAAAACTACTTTTGAAGGTTATCTCCTGGCCAGGGCAACTTAATGGTTATAATTCCAGGGGACTTTGCGGAGCTGGTATCCTCCCGGTGCGTTTATTACGATGCTTCTCATGCCGCTTTCTGCTTGTTTGTCGAGGATTCATAGTGGGTTGAAGTGAGAATTTGAAGCGTAGCGCTAGCTTTAAGGCGATGAGAAGGATAACTCATAACCAACGCTTAAAGCAGCGAAGATAATTGGGAGGGGAGACCGTAACGCAAGCTTTTGCCAGTACGCAACAGGGACAATCACATAAGTGACGTATCATGTCCCTGACTGCTTAACCACCTTATATGGGAGCGGTCTGAACTGCTCCTTGTTTAATCACCTGCTCAATCTCAAAGCGGTTAGTAATCTTACTGTCGATTTTGATATACACCGAACGTTCGTTGCTAACTACAAGTACCTCTTTAACTCCTGCTTGAGCCTGTAGACGTTGCTGTAGCATTTCATCCGCCATCACATCGGCAGGGATCTCGACACGCAGACTGCTAACGTACGGCGGCTCGCTCATGGTGCTGGCCACCAGCAGCCACAGCATCGCCAGCAGGGCGCCGAGCAGGAAGACGGTTTGCGAATCAAAAAAGCCATCCACCCAGCCGCCGAGCGCTCCGCCGATGGCCACGCCGAGGAACTGACTGGTAGAATAAATTCCCATCGCAGTGCCTTTATAGCCGGCCGGTGATTCTTTGCTGATTAACGACGGCAGCAGCGCTTCCAGCAGGTTAAACGCGAGAAAAAATAGCTGAACGCCGGCAACCAGTTCCCAGAAATAGCCTCCGGCGCCCCAAAGTACGATTTCAGCAATCAGCAGGATGGCGACGCACAACAGGAAGACGCGTTTCATTTTGCGCTTCACTTCGGCGTAGATAATAAATGGTACCACCGCCACAAATGAGACCAACATGGTGACCAGATAGATTTTCCAGTGCTCGGCGGCGGGGAAACCGGCGGCTTCCAGTTGTCCCGGCAGGGCGACAAAAGTCGACATCAGCATGATATGCAGGCACATAATACCGAAATTGAGCTTCAGTAGTTTTGGCTCAGCAAGGACTTTGCTGAAGCAGCCCTTCACCATGCCAGACTCGCGGTTCAGCACGTGATTCTGGCTGTTTGGCACTACCCACAGCGTTAGCAGGATCCCGAGCGTCGCCAGGAAGGCGATCATCCAGAACAGGGCGTGCAGGCCCAACTGGTGGGTAACAATAGGCCCGAGAACCATTGCAATAGCAAAGGTGATGCCAAAGCTGACGCCGATAAACGCCATGGCTTTAGTGCGGTTCTGCTCGCGGGTTAAATCGGAAAGCAGCGCCATGACCGCGGCGGCAATCGCCCCGGAACCCTGCAGAGCGCGGCCAAGAATAATGCCCCAGATAGAGTCGGAAAGCGCCGCGATAACGCTGCCGATGACGAAGATTAACAGGCCGCCGACGATCAGCGGTTTACGCCCAATGCGGTCGGAAAGCAGTCCGAAAGGAATCTGGAATATCGCCTGGGCCAGCCCGTAAATGCCGATTGCCAGGCCGATAAGGGCCTCACTTGCGCCCTGTAACGCCATGCCGTAAGTGGTCAGAACCGGCAGAACCATAAACATGCCGAGCATGCGCAAAGAGAATACGGTCCCCAAACCCCAGGTCGCGCGCAGTTCGCCTGGCGTCATTTTATTATCGTTCATTACCACCTCAATATAAAAACTGCGCCTAGTGTAGTGGGGGGAAACAGAAGCGTAAATAAATGTTTGTTTAACAGATATTACGACTGTGTTGCATGATGAGGTGAGTACGGTAGGCAGAAAAAAACCAGTGGAGGAGCCTCCACTGGTGTGCAGAGATTAATGGCAGTTAAAGTCAACCCACTGGCCGCCCGCGTCGGCGGATTTGACACACTGCTCAACCCAGTAAACGCCGTGCAGGCCGGCTTCGACGTCCGGATACCAGAAGGTCTCGAGGAACGCCCGGTCCCCGCGATCCATGGCGTCGATGGCGATGGCGTAGCGGCGATAGAGGTTGGCCCACGCCTCGAACAGCCCTTCAGGGTGACCGCCGCCAATGCGGTCGTCCGCCAGCGCCTGCTGGCTGAGATAGGGCATCCCACGCTCGAGGACGCGGGCCGGTTCGCCCTGTACCTCATAGCTGAGCTGATTTGGACGCTCATCCCACCATTCGATGCTGGCTTTTTCGCCAATGACGCGGACTTTTTGCGAGTGCATTGCGCCGCTGTTGACCGCGCTGGTCCACAGTGAACCAACGGCGCCGTTGTTATATTCCATCAGCACAAAGGCGTTATCTTCCAGCGGCGCGCGGGATTTGACGAAGCTTTGACGCGCACACATCAGGCGGGTGATGCTCAGATTCGGCACCATCGTCTCGGCAATAAATAGCGGGTGGGTCGCCAGATCCCCCAGCACATAGCTAGGGCCGGCATATTTTGGCGTGACCCGCCAGCGGGTGGATTCAGCCTGCAGCTCAACGGCTTCATTATGAAAACCGTGGGCGAACTGCATATTAATAATGCGGATCTCGCCGAGCATCCCTTCCGCTATCATCTGTCGCGCCTGCTGGATCATCTGGTGCCCGGCATAACCGTATGTGACGCCGATAATTTTATTCTGCTTTTTGCTCAGCGCCAGCAGCTCGCGCGCTTCATCGGCGGTGAAGCACAGCGGTTTTTCGCAAATAACGTGCAGTCCGGCTTCAAGCGCCGCTTTAGTGATAGCGAAGTGAGTATTGTTCGGCGTAGTCACCGATACGGCTTCAATGCCGTCAGGGCGTTTGGCCTCCTCCGCGAACAGCGTTTGATAATTGGCATAGCAGCGTTCAGGAGCGATGCCGAGCTGCTCGCCGAATTGACGGCCGCGCTCGGCATCGATATCAAGCGCGCCAGCGAGCAGAGTAAAGACGTTGTCGCGAAGCGCCGCACAGCGGTGGCTGTAGCCAATCTGGCTGGTTCCGCCGCCGCCGACCATGCCCCAGCGCAGGGAGCGGGATAAGGGTTTCATGCCGTTTAACATGATGGTGCACTCCTCAATGATAGAGATACTACGGATTTCAGATGTTCTTCTGTATTCCCGCGCTCGCCGAGCGCGGGCCTGGTTCTAAGGTTTTACATCTCGCCACGCGCTTCGCGTTCTTTCAGGTCATGCATGATCTGCGGGTATTGCTTATCCAGGCGGTAAAACAGCAGGGTGATAATGACGGCTATCCACAGGAAGAAAGAACCGTAGAGATAGACGTGGTTAATCATGTCGATAGCGCTTTGCGGCTGAACGCCGGATCCGCTGCTGGAGCTGACGTAACCCGCCATGCTCAGCAGGCCGGAGATAACCGCGGCGGCAATACCTGCACCGAGTTTCGTCCCTACGGAACCGGCGGAGAAGATCATCCCTTCCTGTCTGACGCGCGTTTTCCACTGGCCGAATTCGACGGCATCGCCGCAGAAGCCGAACAGCACGGCATTCAGCGGGGCGAAGCCAATACCGCGAATAATCGCGTTTGCCAGCGCCCAGTGGTAATCATCAGAGTTAAACATAAACAGCACCTGGCCGATGGTCGCCAGCACAATGCCGCAGAGGGCAACGTTGCGTTTACCGTATTTACGGATAGGCACTGAGCTCAGGAAGGTGAAAATAATAATGCACGCGGTTTCGGCAACGAAAATGGAGCTATAGAAGGTATCATCGCCGAGCACGTAGCGGCAGTAGTAAGGCAGGGCGATCCCTACCACGGTGTAGTACACGCTTTGTGCGGTCCACAGGATTGCGCTGGCCCAGAAGTACTGGTTACGAAAAAGCGCGGAAAGCTGGGTTTTTACCGGTACGTTTCCCTGTTTCTCTCGCGCTTTGATGACGACCTTCTCTTCGCATTTATAAAAGCAAAACAGCAGCAACAGCAGCGCCAGAAAAGCCCAAATAGACATGGTTTTGATCCACGCCGCCTGATCGTCGCCAAAGTACTTCACCAGCGGCAATGTGCAGGCAACGGCGAGAATACGACCAAAAGGCGACATCGACATTCGGGTGATGCTGAGCATATCCCTTTCCCAGGAGGCGCGGGTCATCATCGCGGAGAGGCTGCCATAGGGGAGGTTGATGGCGGTATAGCACACGGTGGTGCAGAAGTTATAGGCGACCAGCAGATAGAGAAACTGCAGCGTGCCAGTGGTCTGCGGGACGGTGAACAGTAAAATTGCCGATACGGCGTAGGGCACGCTCATCCACAGCAGCCAGGGGCGTGATTTACCCCAGCGAGAGTTCGTGCGTTCCACCATCAGGCCCATGATGACATCGGAAACGCCATCAAACAGACGTGAGATCAGCATCACCAGGCCAACGGTGGCGATGCTGATGCCGACATAGTCGGTATAAAAGAGGGTTAAAACTGTGCCGATCATGCCGAAAACGACGTTACAGGCGGTATCACCGCCGCCGTAAGCGATTCGGGTAGCCCAGCTTAGCTTATCGCCGCGTGCTGCCGCGGGAGAGAGAAGAATCTGCTGTTCACTCATGGTCAATTCCTTTGTCTGGAAGGACAAGTCAGGACCTCTGCGCCAGTTCCGCCGGCACGACCTTATCCTGAATATCAGCCAGAACATAAGGAAATATTTATTTCATTTCAATGTTTGTTTGGAATTTAATTTCTGTATATGCGAGGCGGATCGAAAAACCGTAAAAATTGAGCCGTAAATTTTTTGGCTACAGCTATCAAGTCATTCTGATTGATAAGGTTATTAAGTGTTTTTCTGAACGATATTTGATTTGTTTATTGTATGGGTTTAATGATTTTGCGCTGTGATTTTGTGAAGTGAATCGATACTGCACGGTATTTTCATTTTTCATTATTCATTTAAATGAAATTAATTTTTCTTTTTTGGCAGGCGTGTTTTTGAAACACGCCTGCCTTAGCATCACCGTTTAAAATGTACTTCTGACGGGCGTGGTTGAAGCGGTGGCTTTTGCCGTCGGACCAGCCGCGAAAATACCTTTGGCCGCCAGTCCGACGACGGTAATCGCGGCGGGAATGCCAAGGATCAGGAAAACGCTTTCGAAGCTGATATTCAGCGCCAGCATTTCCGCTCCGGCAAAGGCGCTCAGGATCGCGCCCATGCGGCCAACACCGTGCATCCAACTGGAGCCGGTAGCCCGCGCTTCGGTAGGATAGTAGCGGGCGGAGAGCGCGTTCATGCCGGTATTGGCGCCGTTTAAGCAGGCTCCGCTGATAAATGCCAGCAGGCAGATGAGCGCAAAGCTTGCCGCGGCATAGCCCATTGCCATCGTAAACAGGCCGCCAACCGCGTAAATCAGTCCGAGAGCCCGATGGGGGTTGATCCGGTCCATCAGCCAGCCTGCAAACAGCGAGCCGATGGTTCCGCCCGCCTGGTACATTGCGGTCATCACCGCCGCCTGGCCGACCGTTAAGCCGACTTCTTTTACCAGCGTCGGTAGCCAGCTACCGAGGAGATAGACCAAAAAAAGCCCCATAAAGTAAACCAGCCAGAGCATCATCGAACCGAAGCGATACTGGCCGGAGAGAACGATGCGCATGGCATTTGCCTGGACGGGCTGGGCCGGTAAGCTGAACTCTGCCTCATCGGGAATTTGTCCCGGATAGAGGCGCTGCATAATCCGCCGAATACGTTCAGCAGGTGCGTGCTTAACCACCAAAAAACGCACCGATTCCGGTAACAGCCAGATCAGGACCGGAGCGAACAGCAGCGGGAGGATCCCGCCAAGCAGCATCAGCGAGTGCCAGCCAAACTGCGGGATCAGCCAGGATGCAGAGAAACCGCCCGCTGCCGCGCCAAAGGTGAAGCCGCAAAAAATAATCGTAATCAGGAACGAGCGTTGACGCTCCGGCGCATACTCTGACACCAGGGTGCCGATATTCGGCATGGCGGCGCCTAACCCCAGCCCGGTCAGAAAACGAAAGACCATCATCTGCTCAATATTTTGTGAAAGGGCGGTGGCGATGGTCCAAAAGCCGAAGAAGAAGACGCTATTGATGATAATTTTCTTCCGTCCCAGCCAGTCGGCGAGGGGGCCGGAGAAAATAGCGCCCAGCGCCAGGCCTATCAGCGCGGCGCTGATGACAAAACCGAGCTCGTGGTTGCTTACTCCCCATTCCTGCTTCAGCGTTGGGGCGATAAATCCCATGATGGCGATATCAAAGCCGTCCAGCGCGATAACGCAGAAGCCTAAGAACACCACCAGCTTCTGAAAGCGGCTGAGCGGATTGGCGTTGATTAACTCCCTGACGTCCAGGCGTTGAGTCTGTGTCATGGGACTCTCCTTATGCGCAAGGGCGCAGGTAGGACTGCGCGGCGTTAAACAGCAGCTGAGCGCGAGCGAGCGCCGGCAGCGCCCCCCGAGCGCCGCTTAGCGGAACCTCGATGGATACCGGTAGCGTGGCCGGAAGCGCTGCCATCAGACCGTGCAGGTCGAGTCCGCCTTCACCGGGCACCTGGCGCGCGGCGCGCGCCTGGTAAATCAACTCTTGCTCGTCAGCGGGGGATTGCGCTAAGGCATCGCAAAGCTGCATATAGTTGAGGCAATTTTGCGGGAGCGTGGCGAGGGTCGAAAGGGATTCGCCTGCCCGCCAGAAGTGAATGGCATCAATTAAAATACCGATATCGCTGCGGCCACTGACGGCGATCAGCGCCTGGACTTCGGCGATGGTGCGCAGGTGGGTCCATGGCATAGGCTCCAGGTTCATGGTTAAACCATACTCCTGGCCGGCTTCGGCCAGTTGGGCGAGATTTTCCGCACTGCGGGCCCGGTTATCATCGTTGCCGGCGACTAAAACCTGCTTCGCGCCAAGGCGCGCGGCGGTATCAAGGAACAGCCTCAATCGGGTATTCAGGGCAAAATCCGGCGTCAGGCGGACAATCTCAACGTCGGAAACGCGAACGCCGGTTGCCATCAGCGCCGCCAGGGTATCGCGAACGGCGGGGGTATCGCCGAGCATGGCGTAATCCGGATCCGACGGGGTTGCGGGAAGCAGGCGCAGGCCAACGTGAGTGAAGCCGGCCTGGGCCGCAATGCGCACCTGTTCCGGTGGTGGGACATCAAGTAGGGTAAGCGCGGCGAGTGACAGGGTTCGCATGTTCATGAAGGACTCCAGTACAGTTGCAGGTTGTTGTTATGCGTATTGCCGTCCCTGGTGGAATGCTTTTACTGAGTTGTTTTATTTATATTTTCTGCCAGGTTTTTTCCGACCAAATAACCAAAGGTCATCGCCGGACCCAGCGTGATACCGCCGCTGGGATAGAATCCCCGCATCACGCTCGACATGTCGTTGCCGACGGCGAAAAGCCCCTGAATCGGCTGCTGCTGCGCGTTGAGAACCCGCGCATTTTCATCGGTGATTAATCCGCTGAAGGAGCCCAGCGAGCCGGGCAAAATGCGTACCGCATAAAAAGGCGCATGGCTGAGCTTCCCAAGCGTTGGGTGCGAAGAGCGACTGGCATCGCCCTGCGTGCGGTTGTATGCCGATGCGCCGCGCTGAAAATCCTTATCCTCGCCCTGGTCTACAAAGTCGTTAAACCGGGCGATCGTTTCCGTTAGCTGTTGCGGATTCATGGCACAGGCTTTTGCCAGCGCTTCCGGCGTTTCGCCCGTCTGCAGATATCCGGTCCTGCACCAGGCCTCTGGGGTAAACGGGAAGGGGCGAGCATGGCCCAATCCGTAGCGCCGCAGCGCCCGGCTGTCGGCAATCAACCACGCCTGCGGCGTGTCGCCCGGCGGCGTCGCCTCCAGCAGCGCGGCAATAAAATCATGATAAGAGTCGGCCTCATTGGTGAAGCGTTTGCCGTTGGGCAACACGGCAATAAAGCCGGGTTTCGCGCGCTCAATCAGATGCGGAAAGGGGAGCTGCACTCCGCTGGCGAGGGTAACACGCGACACTGGCGCCCAGGCCATGGCGTGCCTGAGCGAATGATCAAACTGGCCGCCGACCGTTTCGCCGAGCCGAATGCCATCCCCCTGATTCCCCGGAGGCGCGGCGGAAAAGTGGCCGTAGCCGCTGGCGGCGTGCGGCACCTGTTCGGCCAGACGCTGCCTGTCGTGGGGAAAGCCTCCGCAGGCGAGGATCACCGCACCGGCGCGAACCTCCAGCGCGCCGCTGTCGCTACGTACTATCGCGCCCGTAACGCCATTGTTGTCGGTGAGCAGACGTTCTACCGGCGCGTTAAGCTGAAAATTCACACCCGCATCCAGCGCCGAACGCAGGAGGCGGGCGACCAGCGCGTTGCCGTTAACCAGATGCTGTCCGCGGCCGGCGCGCAGCCGCTGCCAGCCGTGACGCAGCAGGCGGCGGGTGGCGTACAGCGCCGAGCGCGCTGAGCGGGTGGCGTTAAAAAAGTGCGCCATATCCGTACCGCCGGCAATGCCCATCCCCGCGAGGCTGATGGTCTCCAGCGGAGGCCGCAGGCGATGTAGCCAGTCGCCCAGCAACCGCCCGTCAAAAGGCTGTGCCGTGACTGAGCGGCCGCCCAGCGCAGCGCCTGGCGAAGCGTGAAAATCAGGCATTTTGCTGCCGGAGAGAAACTGCACGGCGGTGCGGCGGCGGAAAAAGTCGATCATCTCCGGTCCGTACTGTAAGTAAGCGAGCAGACGCGCATCGGCAGGCTCACCGTCCATTTCATGGCGTAAATAAGCGAGCGGCGCGTCGGGTTCTTCTTCAATACCCTCCTCACGCGCCAGCGGATTACGCGGGATCCACAGCCAGCCGCCGGACCAGGCGCTGGTGCCGCCAATGACCGACTCTTTCTCTGCAACAAGCACGCTGGCGCCGCCGAGCGCGGCGGTGACGGCGGCAGAGAGCCCCGCAGCGCCGGAGCCGACGACCAGAACATCCACGTTCATCTGCCCGCTCATAACTCTCTCCTTATTGCAGTGGTGAAAAATCAGTGGGGCGCAGAAGCACCGACTCCAGGCGCTCGACGGCGGCCAGCTCGCGGTTTTTGCGCGAGAACGTCAGCCAGCGTTCGTCCTGCGCCATACGCGCCCGACGCACCAGGCGATCGTCGAGGCTCTCGTAGGCCCAGATATGTACCACCTGATTGACCACGCCAATTTCGGTAAAGAAGAAACCGATGAGCTTACCGAGATGCTCGGTTTGCACGGCGTAAGCATCGCTTTTGTACAGCGCCAGCCAGTCGGCCATTTTCAACGGATTGATGGTGTAGGTGCGTTTTTCATAGATCATGATCTTCTCCTGTTTACAGTGCGTGTTGTTGCGCCATATGGCTGGCTGAGAGATAGCCGAAGGTGAGCGCCGGGCCGAGCGTAATGCCGGGGCCGGGATAGGTTCCGGCCATCATCGAATCCATATCATTACCCACGGCGTAGAGGCCTTTAATCGGTTCATCCTGCTGGTTAATCACCTGAGCATCGGCGGTAGTGACCAGGCCGCGTGAGGTACCGAGATCGCCGGTATAGAGGGTGACGGCATAAAACGGCGCGCGGGTCAGCGGAGCGTTACAGGCGTTTGGCCGGTGGCCAGGGTCGCCCATCGCTCGGTTATAGCTGTTGCCGCCTTTGGTGAACGCCGGGTCGAGGCCCTGAGCGGCATCGCGGTTATAGCGAGCCACCGTTTCAGCGAGCGTATGCGGATCCAGCCCGAGCCGCTGCGCCAGTTCAGGCAGCGTATCGGCCTTATGCAGATAGCCCGCTTTCACCAGCGCGTCATTATTGACCGGGGCAGGGCGCGCCAGGCCGAGGCCGTAGCGCTTCATGGCCAGGGCATCGCAAATCAGAAAGCAGGGGGCATTTTCTGCCCGGCTTTGCATGGCGCTGGCGAAGTGGTGATAAGAGTTAGACTCGTTCACGAAGCGCACCGCGCGCTGGTTGACGGCAATCACGCCGGGTTTGGCGCGATCGGTGACCAGATGAGGGAAGCGCTCTTGCGTGCCGTCGGGATGCTGTAAAACCGAGACCGGCGCCCAGAAAAAGTTAGACGGCAAGTCAGCCCCTTCCCGTGCATTGACCGCGGCGGCAAGACGCAGCGCGGCGCCGTCGTTGGCGGCGGGGGACATGGTGTAGTGCTCGCGGGTCTGGGGGCGATAGCGTTCAGCCAGCTTGCCTGCGGCAAAACCTCCTGCTGCCAGCACCACGCCGCAGCGGGCTTCAAGAGCCTGCTTTTGACCCTCGTGCTCAATTTCTACGCCGGTCACCTCGCCATTGTGTTCGCTCAGCGAAAGCACGTTGACGTTGAGCCTGAGCTGCATGCCTTTGCGAAAGGCGAGCGTCGCCATGCGGGCGATCAGCGCGTTGCCCATCGCCAGGCGGGTACCGCGATGGTACCTCAGGCGATCGCGACCGTAGCGCAGCAGCAGTCTGCCGCAGTGCGCGAACGCGCTAAGGGAGCGGCGCATATCGAGAAAGTGCTGGATATCAACCCGGTTAACCATCATCCCGCCAAACAATAGCATTCCCGGTGGGGGAGAGCGGAGGTCGCGAAAATGCTCACCCAGCTCCCGCCCGTCAAACTCCACCACCTCCAGCGCCCGTCCGACATCAACGGCGCCGGGCTCATCCGGGTAATAATCTGGAGAGAGCGGGCGCAGGTTATATTTCACTGCCCCCTCTTTTTCCAGAAACGCCAGCGCCTCGCGTCCCGAAGCGATAAAGGCATCTACCAGATCCTGACGATAATGAGGCTCACCGATAATCGTCCGCAGATAGGTTTCGATTTCCTGCGGGCTGCCGCCTGCGGCCTTTTTCCGCGCCTGATCGCTGTCGTGGATCCACACCGCGCCCCCGGAAATGGCGGAGGTGCCGCCAAACTGCGGAGCTTTTTCCAGCATCAGCACCGACAGTCCTTTACAGCAGGCGGTCACTGCCGCGGCAAAGCCTGCGGCGCCGCTGCCAATAACGATGACGTCCCAGCTTTTCATGCCGCCGCTCCCTGTTCCTGCGCAATGGCGCCGATGAACTGCCCCATCAGTTTCATCTGCGCCAGCGCCATCTCCGGCCCGGTCTGGATCGTGCAGCCGCGATCCCGGGCGAAGTCGAGGAGCGGGGTGATAACCGGGGCGGTAACCACGTCCGCGACATGCGCTGATACCGGGAGTGTTTCCAGCAGCGTTTGCGGCAGCGGTAACGGATCGAAACCGGCCATTCCCGCCGGGGAACCGTTCACCAGCAAATCCAGGCCGTTGAGCGTAGCGGGCAGATCGGTAAGGTGAACGTGCGGAAAATGCGTCGCCAGTCGGTTATGAAGCAGCTGGAGCGTGGCGGGATTCTGATCATAAAGCGCCAGTTGACGGATGCCTGCTTCGCAAAGCCCCCACGCGATAGCGCTGCCGACGCCGCCGCAGCCGGAGAGCAGCCCCTTTTTACCGGCGGCGCTAAAGCCGTGCGCCTCTGCGGCAAGCTGAAAACCGACGCCATCGAGCATATCGCCCTGTAAACGGCCATCGGCCAGCTTACGGATGACGTTAATGGCATTGAGGTGCTGAGCTCGCGGTGTTAACTCGTCGACCAGGGCGGCGGCCCGCTGTTTGTGTGGAACGGTGACCAGCACGCCGCTCATGTTGTGCCAGCCGCGCAGCGTCTTCAGATAGTCAGCAACGGCTTCCGGTGCGATATCCACCGGGATCATGACGCTGTCCATCTGCTGGTCTGCAAAGTAGCGGTTGAAATTCTCCGGCGATTTAACCTGGGTAATCGGGTGACCGATGACGGCGACGACCTGAGTGAATCCACTGACCATTTCAAACCTCATTTTGTTAAATGAATGTTGTGAAAGTATTTCAGCGGAAGCTGAGAGCGACAACGCAGAATTCGACCATACTGGTTGTTAATCGCACCACCACTGCGATAATCGCACTAAACCGATCTAATTGTTGCGAAAGTGTGAACAAGTATGCAAAACCAGATTCATCCCCGCGATCTGATCGTCGGCCTGCAAAAGGGGCTGGCGCTGATCCAGCTATTTTCAAAAGAGCATCCGCGGCTCACCGTGCCGCAGGCGGCGAAAATGAGCGGCCTGACGCAAAGCGCCGCGCGGCGGTTTTTCCTTACCCTGCTGCACGAGCGCTACCTGCAAACCGACGGACGTTACTACTGGCTGACGCCCAAAGCGTTGAGGCTGGGGCAGGCGTATGTTGATTCAGCGCAGTTCCCGCGCATGGTACGGCCGATCGTTGAGTACATCGCCAGCCGGACGGAAGAGCACGCTTCGGTGGGGGTGATAGATGATGATGAGCTGGTGTATATCGCCCGCAGTAAGCATACGCCGTTTAACTCGACTTCAGTACGCCTGGGGGAGAGGGTGCCGATTTACTGTACCGCTGGTGGTCGGCTATGGCTGGCGTCGTTAGCGGAAGCCGAGTGTGAGAATGTTTTGCAACGGATCAAACGCGAACAGCGCACGCCCTATACGGTAACCGACGTTACGACCCTGCTGGAGAAGATCGCCCAGGTGCGCCGCCAGGGATATGCCGCGATTGAGCAGGAGTTTGAAATTGGCATGCTAGTGCTGGCCGTACCGCTGTCAGACCGGGAAGGGATCTACTGGGGAGCGCTGAGCTTAACCAGCCATCAGTCCAGAACCTCGATTGAGGCCCTGTGCCGCGATCATCTGGATTTGCTTTATAGCGCTCAGGCAATGCTGGTGGGGTAGTCAGAGAGAGGGCAGGTGGGTACCTGCCCGATGTATTACGCTTTAGCGGTGTCGATAAAGCCGTTCCAGTCTGCACCAGCGTTGTTCACGAATGTTGACCAGCTGTTTGCCGCGGTGTTGACAAAGCCATTCCAGTTATTGGCGCCGTTAGTAACAAAGGTATTCCAGTTGGTTTGACCAGCAACAAACTTGCCAATTTCAACGGTGCTGTCGATCACGAAGCTTGCGAATGCAGCTCCTGAGGTAGCGACAAAAGAGCTGAATCCCAGCCCGGAATTGACCACAAAATCGGTAAAGCCGGTTGCGGCGCCAACTAAATTAAAACCACCAGAAACGTACTCCATTTCGTTAAATGTTAATTCTTTCATTTTTATTTCCTTATTAAACGGGATAAGTGAGCACAAGCTCACCGCGAAAGACTAACACCGCTAAATAGAGATAAACCAGATGGTGTTCCGGTCAGGGCTATGATTTTTATATGATTTTTCTATGAACCTAATGAGTTGAGAAGGAAGGTAACTTCGATAGATATGAACGAATGGAGGGAGTTGATTTGCATAATATGAATCAGAAGAGTGAAGGGGGGATAAAGAAACGGCTCCCGGTCTTGCAAGCGGGAGCCGTTCGGCAGGTGCTGATTAGGGTTTTATCTAACCATAGTCAGTAAATTATGTGAATCCGGTACCATAAAGTCGACGGACATCATCACCGACAGTGCGGTAATGGCCACGATGGAAAAGACGAACAGCTTACGCGCCCAGACTTTATCATCCGCCACTTTGTAACCGCGCAGCGCCATTCCGAGCCACCAGACGCTCACTGCCGCAGCGACAACCAGATATTTGTATCCGGCGTAGCCGCCCAGAGAGAGCATCAGGGTCGCAACGGCGAAAGCGATGATGTAAACGGTGATATGGTTTTTCGCCACAGATATGCCTTTAACTACCGGCAGAACAGGAATATTCGCCGCCTGATAATCCTTGAAGCGGAAAATCGCGATAGCGTAAGAGTGAGGCATCTGCCACAGGCTAAAAATAGCCAGCAGAATAGCGGCGCCGCTGTCAAAATCACCGGTCACCGCACAGTAGCCAATCACCGGCGGCGCAGCGCCGGAGAGAGAACCAATCAGCGTGCCGTAGACGGAGTGGCGCTTCATATACAGGCTGTAAACGCCGACATAAACCACAAACCCCATCACCCCCAGCCAGCAGGCGAGGGGGTTGGCGCCAAACCACAGCAGCATGAAGCCAGCAATACCCAGCAGGGTGGCGTATACCAGCGAAGCTTCTGGCGAGATCAGCCCTTTGACCAGCACCCGGTTTTTCGTCCGTTCCATCTTACGATCGATATCACGGTCGATATAGTTGTTGAAAACACAACCCGAGGCGACCACCAGGGATACTCCGAGGAGCGTCCAGATGAAAAGCGGATAGTCTATGTGGCCCTTTGAGGCCAGCAGGAAACCGCCAATCACGGAGATCAGGTTGCCAAAAATAATGCCTGGTTTCGTTACTTGCAGGTATTGCTTAAACATACTCGCCGCTCTTAGTGCATCATCATGTTGTAGTTCAGGTTCCACATAATCCAGATGGAACCGACGACTACGATAGCAATGATGATTACGGTGAAGATAAATGCGGTCAGGTTCCAACCTTCGTCCGATTTACTGTTCATGTGCAGGAAGTACACGAGGTGTACCACAATCTGCACAACTGCAGTGACCAGGATGGTTCCCAGAATAGCCGCATGCGATGCGGAGCCACTCATCACCATTGCAAACGGGATAACCGTCAGAATGATCGACAGGATGAACCCCGTCATGTAGCTCTTCACGCTGCCGTGAGAAGCGCCGCTATGATCGGTAGAATGACTCATTACATCGCCCCCATCAGATAAACAACAGAGAACACGCAGATCCACACGACGTCCAGGAAGTGCCAGAACAGACTCAGGCACATGATACGGGTACGGTTAGTGTTGGTCAGGCCACGACGAGAAACCTGTACCATCAGCACCGCCATCCAGATCAGACCAGAGGTTACGTGCAGACCGTGGGTACCGACCAGCGCGAAGAACGCTGACAGGAAGCCGCTGCGATCCGGACCCATACCTTCAACAATCAGGTGATGGAATTCATAGAGTTCCATTGCGATGAACCCTGCCCCGAAGAGGAAGGTCAGCGCCAGCCAGGAAACCACCTGGCTCTTGTTGTTTTTGTACATGGCGATAGCCGCCATGCCGTAGGTGATGGAGCTGAACAGCAGCAGCGCGGTTTCAACCAGAACGAACGGCAGTTCGAAAATATCTTTACCGGTCGGCCCGCCTGCCGTGCCGTTCACCAGAACGGCATAGGTCGCGAACAGAGTGGCGAAGATAATGCAGTCGCTCATCAGGTAGATCCAGAAACCGAATACCTTCATCGGTCCTGTATCATGGTGCCCGTGTTCGTGCGCGTGGGCGTTATGCGCAAGAGTATCAGTTGCCATTTTTCAGCCCTGCTTTGTTAATCTCATCGAAATGCTGATTTTCCAGTTTTTCGACTACTGCAACCGGCACGTAGTAATCCACGTCCTCGTCAAAGCTCTTAATAATCCAGGTCGCCAGAATGCCGACGAAGCTTGCAATCGCCATCCACCAGATGTGCCAGATCATTGCGAAACCAAACACCGTTGCGAAAGCAGCAATAACGATGCCCGCGCCGCTGTTTTTCGGCATATGAATCTCTTCATAGCCAGCCGGTTTCTTGTACGCGTCGCCTTTCTCTTTCATTTCCCAGAACGCGTCACGCTCGTGAACCACAGGAACGATAGCGAAGTTGTAGAACGGCGGAGGAGAAGAGGTTGCCCACTCCAGCGTACGGCCGCCCCACGGGTCGCCGGTCAGGTCACGGTTCTGCTCGCGATCGCGGATAGACACGTAGAACTGAATCAGCTGGCAGAGGATACCGCAGGCGATCAGCGCCGCACCGCAGGCTGCAACAACCAGCATCGGGTGGAACTGCGGGTCAATCTGCTGGCTCAGGCGACGGGTCATACCCATAAAGCCGAGCACGTACAGCGGCATAAATGCGACGAAGAAGCCGATGATCCAGAACCAGAAAGCGCGTTTGCCCCAGGTTTCGTTCAGGGTGAAGCCAAAGGCTTTCGGCCACCAGTAGGTCAGACCTGCGAAGCAACCGAACACTACGCCGCCGATGATGACGTTATGGAAGTGCGCGATCAGGAACAGGCTGTTGTGCAGCACGAAGTCTGCGCCCGGTACCGCCAGCAGAACGCCGGTCATACCACCTACGGAGAAGGTCACGATAAAGCCAATCGTCCACAGCATTGCTGAGTTGAAGACGATGCGGCCCTGGTACATGGTAAACAGCCAGTTGAAGATCTTAACCCCGGTAGGGATAGCGATGATCATGGTCGTAATACCGAAGAAGGCGTTTACGTTCGCGCCCGCACCCATAGTAAAGAAGTGGTGCAGCCAAACGATGAACGACAGAACGGTAATACACACTGTTGCCCATACCAGCGAGGTGTAGCCAAACAGACGCTTACGCGAGAAGGTCGCTGCGATTTCGGAGAAGACACCGAATACCGGCAGAACCAGAATGTACACTTCCGGATGACCCCAGGCCCAAATCAGGTTGATGTACATCATCATGTTGCCACCCATATCGTTGGTAAAGAAATGGGTGCCCAGGTAGCGGTCCAGGGTCAGCAGCGCGACGGTGACGGTCAGAATTGGAAAGGAGGCGATAATCAGGATGTTGGCGCACAGAGATGCCCAGCTAAACACCGGCATCTTGAACATGGTCATGCCAGGGGCACGCATCTTGATAATCGTTACGAAGAAGTTAATACCGGTAAGCGTTGTACCAATACCGGATAGCTGGAGAGCCCAGATCCAGTAATCGACCCCGACTCCCGGACTGTACTCAATTCCCGACAGCGGCGGATAGGCCAGCCAACCGGTCTGCGCGAATTCACCGACGCCCAGAGAGAGGTTAACCAGAATCACACCCACAACGGTGAACCAGAAGCTCAGGTTGTTAAGGAAGGGGAAAGCAACGTCGCGTGCGCCGATCTGCAGCGGAACCACAAGGTTCATCAGACCGATAACAAACGGCATCGCTACGAAGAAGATCATGATAACGCCGTGGGCGGTAAAGATCTGATCGTAGTGGTGAGGCGGCAGGAAACCTGCTTCCCCGGCCGAGGCCAGCACCTGCTGGCTACGCATCATAACGGCGTCAGCAAAGCCACGCAGCAACATAACGATTGCTACGATAACGTACATGATACCGAGACGTTTGTGGTCAACCGAAGTCAGCCACTCGTTCCAAAGGTAGGACCACTTACCGAAGTAAGTGATGGCTGCCAGAAGCGCCAGTCCCCCAATGATAATTGCAGCCACCGTAACCACAATAATGGGTTCATGGTAGGGCACTGCATCCAGTGTAAGTTTTCCGAACATCGTTTTCTTCCTCGGCCCCTTAGTGAGCGGTTTCCGCGTGGCTCATGTCCATGCCTTCCATTCCTTCGTGCGCTGCGTGCTCGCCCTCCGGTTGGGTCATATCCATGCTCTTACCGTGAGACATAAATTTGTTAACAACATCTTTAAACAAATCCGGTTTCACGTTAGAGAAGTATTCCACTTTGTTGTATTCGCTAGGCGCAGCCAGTTTGTCGAATGTTTCCATGGAGTCCATGGTATTCGCAGACTGTTTGGCTTTCGCTACCCACTGATCGAAGGTTGCACGATCCGGCGTGGCGATAGCTTTGAACTTCATTCCAGAGAAGCCCGGGCCGCTATAGCTGGCGGAGATACCGTCGTAAGTACCAGCTTCGTTCGCGATGAGGTGCAGCTGAGTCTGCATCCCGGCCATTGCGTAAATCTGGCTACCTAAACGTGGGATAAAGAACGAGTTCATCACGGAATTGGAGGTCACTTTGAAGTGTACCGGTACGTTCGCCGGGAAGGCGATTTCGTTGACGGTAGCAATACCTTGTTCCGGATAGATGAAGAACCATTTCCAGTCCATCGAAACGACTTCGATAGTGATGGGTTTTTCATCGTGAGCAAGCGGTTTGCTCGGCTCTAATGCGTGAGTTGTTTTCCAGGTCAGAACGGCCAGGAACAGGATGATCAGGATAGGAACCGTCCAGACCACGGCTTCAACTTTGTTGGAGTGTGACCAGTTCGGGCTATACTTCGCATCTTTATTGCTCGCACGATACTTCCAGGCAAATCCTACTGCCATCAAGACGGCTGGAATAACGACGATCATCATCAGGCCGAAAGCCGTCAGAATCAGAGAGCGTTGCTCCAGTCCAATCTGTCCTTTTGGGTCGAGGAGTGCAGAATCACAACCACTGAGTAATACAGTGCCTGCGATTAATGACATCCATCCCAAACTTTTATTGTATTTCCTAAGTCTCATTGAACGACCTCAATTCCACGGAATCTGGTGGCGCTTAAAGTGTACGGGCATTTTACGGGAAGGTTGCATTACTGTAAACATAGTTGGAGCTGTGTCTGTTCTATGTTAGCGGCTTCTGCTTGCCTTGTCACATATGTTACGGAGTGTGACATTATCGCTTGCAAAGCTTGATTTACGCGGGATTGATAACGAAAGGGATAAGAACCAGGGGGTTTATAAGAGAATGAGCATAACCATCTGCAAAACAACACAAATAATTAACAATTAATTATCAAATAAAAGACATCATAAAAGCGGAAAATAAAACCAGTAAAGCTGAATCGTTTAAATTATTTAAAGATTCGCATAAAAATTGTCAATAATTTCCAGAAATCTAAAACGCACAAAACAACAAACTCAGTAGTCTAAATATAAAATCGTTAATAAGACGTTATAATTACCCATGGTAATTACAACGTCCAATAACGTTTCTGTAACGATTAAATCAGCTCGGTTTTGCGTAATGCCAGGTAGTCAAGGAAAGCGCCGAGTAAAATACCCGCAACGGCGGTGAGTACGGCGATCTCCAGCAGGCCCGCGAGGAAGGAGAAATTGGTGTAATCCAGCGCGTTCAGCACCAGCAGCAGTAGCCATATCGCCAGCATCAGGCAGCCAACCGCCAGAATAATTAAGGCCAGCGCGTAGATCTGAGGAAAGAGCGTGCGCGGCATAAAACTCTCTGACCGCTGGGTGTGTTCCAGGGTACGCCTGCAAATTAACAGCAGCAAAATACCCGGCACAGCGGCAACGACGGAAAAGAGATAGAAGGCCGGCCAGCCGTGAGCCTCGACGAACCAGCCGGCGATGGGGCCGACGTAAACGCGCCCGACGGCGGAAAGCGCCGAGAGCAGGGCAAACTGGGTGGCTGAAAAGGATTTGTTGCACAGCGTCATCAGCAGCGCGACGAACGCCGCGGTGCCCATCCCGCCGCACAGGTTTTCGAAAAATACCGCCGTCGCCATGGAGAAAAGGTGCTTATCGGTAATGGATAGCAGCCAATATCCGGCGTTGGATATCCCCTGCAGCACGCCAAAAATCAACAGTGCGCGGAATAAGGTCAGGCGCTGCATGAGCACGCCGCCGTACAGGGCGCCGACAATCGTGGCGAACAGGCCGAGCGTTTTATTGACCATGCCCACTTCGCCGGCGTCGAAACCGACGCCGCGAATCAGAAAGGTGGTGGTCAGGCTCATGGCAAAAGCATCGCCAAGCTTATAAAGGACGATAAGCAGCAGGATAAGCCAGGCGTTATTGCGACCGAAGAAGTCTCGAAGCGGCGCGGCAACCGCCTGTTCCAGCGTTTTCGGCACCGGAATGACATCGCTGGGGTCCGGGGCCAGCAGCGTGGCGATAATGCAGGGGATCAGCAACGCGGCCATCAGCCAGTACATTCCCTGCCATCCTAGCCAGCGGTCGGCCAGCCATAGCGCCAGCCCGCCGGAAACCAGCATCCCCAGACGATAGCCCAGCACGCTGATTGCCGCGCCGGTGCCTCGCTCTTCCGCGGCCAGCACGTCAGTTTTCCACGCGTCAAACACAATATCCTGAGACGCGGAGCAAAAGGCGATGACGACCGCTAGCGCCGCCATCCAGCGCAACTGCGTGGAGGGTTCAAGGAATCCCATCGCCGCAATAGCAATCAGTAACAGAAACTGGGTTGCCAGCAGCCAGCCGCGACGACGGCCGAGAAACGGCGGCGTGTAGCGGTCCATCAGCGGCGACCAGAGGAACTTAAAGACGTAGGCCTGGCCGACGAGAGAGAAAAAACCGATGGTTTTCAGATCGATATTTTCAACGGTCATCCACGCCTGCAGCGTGCCTGAGGTCAGGGCGAGCGGTAATCCAGACGCAAAACCAAGGATCAGCAGGATCGCTGATTTTGGCTGCGTAAAAATGCGTAAGTAATGATTGGACATGTCTTGTCGTGCAGACCCGACGCGGGGCCGGGTCTGCAACTTAAATTAACGAGCGTTTTGCTTGATAAAATCGTGAATGCTGGTGTCCTGCGCCATATCGCTAATGGTATCGGTCATAACGCTATTAACCGCATCGGCGATATTCTTGTTCGAGGCCTGAAATGCGCCTTCAACAGAGTAGCTGGCACGATAGTTTTTGGTCATCTTGTTGCCGTTGGCGGCGGTGGCGATGATGGCGATATCGGCTTTGGTGGCGATGTTGTAACGCACGTTGCCCTGTGACACGTCGGCGTACAGTTTATTGACGATAATTTGCAGGTCAACGGCGCCGTTCGGACCAATCATATAGCCGCGGGAGGTCATCTGTTTCTCGAGGACTTCCTGCAATAAGAAACGCAGGTCGCGGGAGGCGGTCAGCGTAACCTGTTGGTTATCGCGAGTGACTTTCGCCAGCGCCTGATCCGGACGCTGATCGGCGCCGTTAATGCTGACGGTCACGCCCATCAGACTGGGATCCTGCTGCGGCAGGGTAATTTTCGGTGATACATCAATAGTGGTCGGCGGAGTGGCGCATCCGGCCAGCATAAACAGCGCGACCAAAGGCAAAAGAATTTTCTTAAACATGTTCAGGGTCTCAACGCATGGGAGTAGTAATGAGGACAATTCCCGCCATCATAACATCGCCAACGGCAAGGGGAAGTGGCAACGCATGTAAATTCATCGTCTTGTGCGTTTTCTGTCCTTGCAGCATCGCATATCGCAATTCAGATGGGGCTTTCAGGATACCAGACCAGTAAAGCCGATACTTTTGCATGAAAATATCAGAGGAATGCCAATTTTTTGTTGTTTTCGCCCAATGGAAGCGGTAAAAGCGGCTAACATTTAAAGGGAATGGCGGCAATACAGCGTTGTCGGAGGAGAAAATTCATGATGATACGTGAACAGATCGAAGCAAAACTTAGGGCAGCGTTCGACCCGGTGTATCTTGAAGTCGTGGATGAAAGTTATCGCCACAACGTTCCTGCGGGCTCTGAAAGTCATTTTAAAGTGGTGTTGGTGAGCGATCGCTTCCTTGGCGAGCGTTTTCTTAATCGTCACCGTATGATTTACGGAACGTTGACTGAGGAACTATCAAGCACCGTGCACGCTCTGGCGTTGCATACCTACACAATCAAAGAGTGGGAAGGGCTACAGGATACCGTCTTTGCTTCTCCTCCTTGTCGCGGGGCTGGGAGTATCGCGTAGAAATCGCATTTGCAACCGCTGGAGCTTTTCCAGTATGTTGCGTGAAGATTTATGAGAAAACGGCCTGCGGGCCGTTTTGTTTTGCCTGGAAAATGTGCAGCTTGCGCTTTTTTACAGGCAAATTTGCTCGGGAAATGTGAAAAAAGCCGCAGCAGTGGGCGACAACCGTTCTCGACTCACAAAAGTGATGCCGCTATAATGCCGCGTCTTTTATTATGAATGTCTTCGGGATGATTCTGACGACAGGGAATGTGTTTCTGATTTGAAGAGGGCATCCCGGTTCTGCGAAGCAACCTGTTCGCGCTTCCAGAGTTGACCGAGCACTGTGATTTTTTTGAGGTAACAAGATGCAAGTTTCAGTTGAAACCACTCAGGGCCTTGGGCGCCGTGTAACGATTACTATCGCCGCTGACAGCATCGAGAATGCTGTCAAAAGCGAGCTGGTCAACGTAGCGAAAAAAGTTCGCATTGACGGCTTCCGTAAAGGCAAAGTGCCGATGAATGTTGTTGCTCAGCGTTATGGCGCATCTGTTCGCCAGGACGTGCTGGGTGACCTGATGAGCCGTAACTTCGTTGACGCGATCATCAAAGAAAAAATTAATCCGGCCGGCGCGCCGAACTATGTTCCGGGCGAATACAAGCTGGGTGAAGATTTCACCTACGCGGTCGAGTTCGAAGTTTATCCGGAAGTTGAACTGCAGGGTCTGGAAGCGATCGAAGTTGAAAAACCGGTTGTTGAAGTGACCGACGCTGACGTTGACACCATGCTGGATACTCTGCGTAAGCAGCAGGCTAACTGGAAAGACAAAGACGGCGCTGTTGATGCCGAAGATCGCGTTACCGTTGATTTCACCGGTTCCGTTGACGGCGAAGAGTTCGAAGGCGGCAAAGCTTCTGACTTCGTACTGGCGATGGGCCAGGGTCGTATGATCCCGGGCTTTGAAGATGGTATCAAAGGCCACAAAGCTGGCGAAGAGTTCACCATCGACGTGACCTTCCCGGAAGAATACCACGCTGAAAACCTGAAAGGTAAAGCGGCTAAGTTCGTTATCAACCTGAAGAAAGTTGAAGAACGTGAACTGCCAGAGCTGACTGAAGAGTTCATCAAGCGTTTCGGCGTTGAAGATGGTTCCGTAGCCGGTCTGCGCGCTGAAGTGCGTAAAAACATGGAGCGCGAGCTGAAAGGCGCTGTGCGTAACCGCGTTAAATCTCAGGCTATCGAAGGTCTGGTTAAAGCTAACGATATCGATGTTCCAGCTGCGCTGATTGACAGCGAAATCGACGTTCTGCGCCGCCAGGCTGCTCAGCGTTTCGGCGGTAACGAGCAACAGGCTCTGGAACTGCCGCGTGAGCTGTTCGAAGAGCAGGCTAAACGTCGCGTTGTTGTTGGCTTGCTGCTGGGCGAAGTGATTCGTACCAACGAGCTGAAAGCTGACGAAGATCGCGTGAAAGGCCTGATCGAAGAGATGGCTTCCGCTTACGAAGATCCGAAAGAAGTCGTTGAGTTCTACAGCAAAAACAAAGAGCTGATGGACAACATGCGCAACGTCGCTCTGGAAGAGCAGGCTGTTGAAGCCGTGCTGGCGAAAGCTAAAGTGTCTGAAAAAGCCACTTCCTTCAGCGAACTGATGAACCAGCAAGCGTAATTTCGCCGCAAGGTTTAAGGTTTGAGTAAAAACCCGTTGCCGAAAGGCCGCGGGTTTTTTTATTGCAATGATAGCCTTAGGATACGTGCGAAAAGGCGATTTCAGTGATAGCGTTACGACAAAAGATTGTTATGCTTGAATTAAGGCAACGTCATCCCCATAACCGGGAGACGTAACTGCAGCGGTATAACCATGCGCCGTAATGAAGCGTGCATCAATGCACTTCTGCCCGATGGCAGAAATTCTGGCTGATAATCCGTCCGTAAGGTTACAATCAGTGCAGCGGTTTTTTTCAAATTAATCCAGGAGACGGAAATGTCATACAGTGGCGAACGAGACAACTTTGCACCCCATATGGCCCTGGTGCCGATGGTCATTGAACAGACCTCACGCGGCGAACGTTCATTTGATATTTACTCCCGTCTGCTCAAGGAGCGCGTCATTTTTCTGACTGGCCAGGTAGAAGATCACATGGCTAACCTGATCGTGGCGCAGATGCTGTTTCTGGAAGCGGAAAACCCGGAAAAAGATATCTATCTGTACATTAACTCTCCGGGCGGCGTGATTACCGCCGGGATGTCGATTTACGACACTATGCAGTTCATCAAACCGGACGTCAGCACTATTTGTATGGGGCAGGCGGCTTCGATGGGCGCCTTCCTGCTGACCGCTGGGGCTAAAGGTAAGCGTTTCTGTCTGCCGAACTCCCGCGTGATGATTCACCAGCCGCTGGGCGGCTATCAGGGCCAGGCGACGGATATCGAAATCCACGCCCGCGAAATCCTGAAAGTGAAAGGCCGCATGAATGAACTAATGGCACATCATACGGGTCAATCCCTTGAGCAGATCGAGCGTGATACCGAGCGCGATCGTTTCCTGTCTGCCTCAGAAGCAGTGGAATACGGCCTCGTCGACTCCATTTTGACTCATCGTAATTGATGCCCCGGGCGCAAGGGGGCCGCTATACTTGTTTGTAAGAGGGCGGCACAACGCTTTCCAGCGGTTTGCGCCTGAGAATGGCATTTGCGTCGTCGTGTGCGGCACAAAGAACTTAATAAGAGGTTTGGACTCATGACAGATAAACGCAAAGATGGTTCGGGCAAACTGTTGTACTGCTCTTTTTGCGGCAAAAGCCAGCATGAAGTGCGTAAGCTAATCGCCGGGCCATCCGTGTATATCTGCGACGAATGCGTTGATTTATGTAACGACATCATTCGCGAAGAAATTAAAGAAGTCGCGCCGCATCGCGAGCGCAGTGCATTGCCGACTCCCCACGAGATTCGCCACCATCTGGACGATTACGTTATCGGCCAGGAGCCGGCGAAAAAAGTGCTGGCAGTGGCGGTATACAATCACTACAAACGTCTGCGCAATGGCGACACCAGCAACGGCGTTGAACTGGGTAAAAGCAACATTCTGCTGATCGGGCCAACCGGCTCCGGTAAAACGCTGCTGGCGGAAACGCTGGCGCGCCTGCTGGATGTGCCTTTCACCATGGCTGATGCCACCACCCTGACCGAAGCGGGTTACGTGGGTGAGGATGTGGAGAACATCATCCAGAAATTGTTGCAGAAGTGCGACTACGACGTGCAGAAAGCCCAGCGCGGTATCGTCTACATTGATGAGATTGACAAAATTTCCCGTAAATCGGATAACCCGTCGATCACCCGCGATGTTTCCGGCGAAGGCGTGCAGCAGGCGCTGCTGAAGCTTATTGAAGGTACCGTGGCCGCGGTTCCGCCGCAGGGCGGGCGTAAGCATCCGCAGCAGGAGTTCCTGCAGGTTGATACCTCTAAAATCCTGTTTATCTGCGGCGGCGCGTTTGCCGGTCTGGATAAGGTCATTTCCCACCGTGTCGAAACCGGCTCCGGCATTGGTTTCGGCGCGACGGTTAAGGCGAAGTCCGATAAAGCCAGCGAAGGTGAACTGCTGTCCCAGGTTGAGCCGGAAGATCTGATCAAGTTTGGTCTGATTCCTGAGTTCATTGGCCGTCTGCCTGTGGTGGCGACCCTGAGCGAGCTGAGCGAAGAAGCGCTGATTCAGATCCTCAAAGAGCCGAAAAACGCCCTGACTAAGCAGTATCAGGCGTTGTTCAGCCTTGAAGGCGCCGAGCTGGAGTTCCGCGACGAAGCGCTGGACGCTATCGCTAAGAAAGCGATGGCGCGTAAAACCGGTGCTCGCGGCCTGCGTTCTATCGTTGAAGCCGCGCTGCTCGATACCATGTACGATCTTCCGTCAATGGAAGACGTGGAAAAAGTGGTCATCGACGCTTCGGTTATCGATGGTCAGAGCAAGCCGCTGCTGATTTACGGCAAACCGGAAGCGCAGCAGGCGTCTGGTGAATAATTAACCAGTTTGCTCAAGCAGTTAACAAAAAGGGGGGATTTTATCTCCCCTTTTATTTTTCCTGCATTCCCGCCGTTGAATGTATGGAATACATCCCCATATACTGGTTTACATATTAACGGCGACGCGTCGTTGAATTGCGTCGTCGGCTACCTGGCGGACTTTAAACTAAGAGAGAGCTCTATGAATCCTGAGCGTTCTGAACGCATTGAAATCCCCGTATTGCCGTTGCGCGATGTGGTGGTTTATCCGCACATGGTCATACCCCTGTTTGTAGGGCGGGAAAAATCTATCCGTTGTCTCGAAGCAGCCATGGACCATGACAAAAAAATCATGCTGGTTGCGCAGAAAGAAGCCTCGACGGATGAGCCGGGTGTAAACGATCTTTTCACCGTCGGGACCGTGGCGTCTATTTTGCAAATGCTGAAGCTACCGGACGGGACTGTGAAAGTGCTGGTCGAAGGTTTACAGCGTGCGCGCATCTCTGCGCTGTCTGATAACGGCGAGCATTTTTCGGCGAAAGCGGAATATCTTGAATCGCCGGCGATTGACGAACGCGAGCAGGAAGTGCTGGTTCGTACCGCCATCAGCCAGTTTGAAGGCTACATCAAGCTGAACAAGAAAATCCCACCGGAAGTGCTGACGTCGCTCAATAGCATCGACGATCCGGCGCGTCTGGCGGATACCATCGCTGCGCATATGCCGCTGAAGCTGGCGGACAAACAGTCCGTGCTGGAGATGTCCGACGTGAACGAACGTCTGGAATATCTGATGGCGATGATGGAGTCGGAAATCGATCTGCTGCAGGTTGAAAAGCGTATTCGTAACCGCGTGAAAAAGCAGATGGAGAAATCTCAGCGCGAGTACTATCTGAATGAGCAAATGAAAGCCATTCAAAAAGAGCTCGGCGAGATGGATGACGCTCCGGACGAGAACGAAGCGCTGAAGCGTAAGATCGACGCGGCGAAAATGCCGAAAGAGGCAAAAGAGAAAACCGAAGCGGAACTGCAAAAACTGAAAATGATGTCCCCGATGTCGGCGGAAGCCACCGTCGTTCGCGGCTACATTGACTGGATGGTGCAGGTACCGTGGAACGCCCGCAGCAAGGTTAAAAAAGACCTGCGTCAGGCTCAGGAGATCCTCGATACCGATCACTACGGCCTTGAGCGCGTGAAGGATCGTATTCTTGAGTACCTCGCGGTGCAGAGCCGTGTTAACAAGCTCAAAGGGCCGATCCTGTGCCTGGTTGGGCCTCCGGGGGTAGGTAAAACCTCTCTCGGCCAATCTATCGCCAAAGCAACCGGACGCAAATATGTGCGTATGGCGCTGGGCGGCGTGCGTGATGAAGCGGAAATCCGCGGTCACCGCCGTACCTATATTGGCTCAATGCCGGGCAAACTGATCCAGAAAATGGCTAAAGTGGGCGTTAAAAACCCGCTGTTCTTGCTGGATGAGATCGACAAGATGTCTTCTGACATGCGCGGCGATCCGGCATCGGCGCTGCTCGAGGTGTTGGATCCGGAACAAAACGTGGCCTTTAACGACCACTATCTGGAAGTGGATTACGATCTCAGCGACGTGATGTTCGTTGCGACCTCTAACTCCATGAATATTCCGGCGCCGCTGCTGGATCGTATGGAAGTGATCCGTCTCTCCGGCTATACCGAAGATGAGAAGCTGAACATCGCCAAACGCCATCTGCTGTCAAAACAGATTGAGCGTAACGCGCTCAAGAAAGGCGAGCTGACGGTGGATGATAGCGCGATTATCGGCATCATTCGCTACTACACCCGTGAAGCGGGCGTGCGTGGTCTGGAGCGCGAAATCTCGAAACTATGCCGCAAAGCAGTGAAACAGCTTCTGCTGGATAAGTCGCTGAAACACATCGAGATTAATGGCGACAACCTACACGATTTCCTTGGCGTGCAGCGCTATGACTATGGCCGTGCGGATAGCGAAAACCGCGTAGGTCAGGTGACCGGCCTGGCGTGGACGGAAGTGGGCGGCGATCTGCTGACCATTGAAACCGCCTGCGTTCCGGGTAAAGGCAAGCTGACCTACACTGGTTCACTGGGTGAAGTCATGCAGGAATCCATCCAGGCGGCGCTGACGGTGGTTCGTTCACGTGCGGATAAGCTGGGTATTAACTCAGACTTTTACGAAAAACGTGATATTCACGTTCACGTGCCGGAAGGCGCTACGCCGAAGGATGGTCCAAGCGCCGGTATCGCGATGTGCACCGCGCTGGTTTCCTGCCTGACGGGTAATCCGGTACGCGCTGACGTGGCGATGACCGGTGAGATTACCCTCCGTGGCCAGGTATTGCCGATTGGTGGTCTGAAGGAAAAACTGTTGGCCGCGCATCGTGGCGGCATTAAGACTGTTCTGATTCCTGATGAAAATAAACGCGACCTTGAAGAAATTCCGGATAACGTTATCGCTGATTTAGATATCCATCCGGTAAAACGAATCGAGGAAGTTCTGGCACTTGCGCTGCAGAACGAACCGTTTGGAATGGAAGTCGTCACGGCAAAATAGTGATTTCGCGCAAATAGCGCTAAGAAAAATAGGGCTGGTAAGTAAATTCGTACTTGCCAGCCTTTTTTTGTGTAGCTAACTTAGATCGCTGGCAGGGGGGTCAATTACAACTCTGTTGTAAGGGCATGACAGTCCTGATATAACTGCTGCGCGGTCGCGCCACGAAGGATTCTGGTGCGATATAAATTATAAAGAGAGGAAGAGAACAGTGAATAAATCTCAACTGATTGACAAAATTGCTGCCGGTGCGGACATTTCTAAAGCCGCAGCTGGACGTGCGTTAGATGCTTTAATCGCTTCTGTTACTGAATCTCTGCAGGCTGGAGATGACGTTGCGCTGGTAGGGTTTGGTACTTTTGCTGTTAAAGAGCGCGCTGCCCGTACTGGTCGCAATCCGCAAACAGGCAAAGAAATCACCATTGCTGCTGCTAAAGTACCGGGTTTCCGCGCAGGTAAAGCGCTGAAAGACGCGGTAAACTGATCGACTTCCCCACTGGGGTCTGTGACGAAGTACAAGGGCGCATCGCAAGATGTGCCTTTTTTATTTGCCAGAATGCGACTTAATGTGAGTTTATACGCACTTGTGGGCTGACAATCACCCCGTTTTCTTGTCAAAATACGTCCTCACGCGCGGCGGCCATCACATGCTATGCTGCGCGAGCTAAAGTCATCTACAGCGGAGCGTTGTTACACCATGATGGACAACCTACGCACGGCCGCCAACAGCGTCGTGCTCAAGATTATTTTCGGTATCATTATCGTCTCGTTCATTTTGACCGGGGTGAGTGGTTACCTGATTGGCGGTGGCAACAACTATGCCGCAAAAGTTAATGACCAGGAGATTGGTCGCACACAGTTTGAGAATGCCGTTGCCAGCGAGCGTAATCGCATGCAGCAGCAGCTTGGCGACCAGTTCTCAGAGCTGGCGGCTAATGAAAATTACATGAAGACCATGCGTCAGCAGGTGCTGAACCGTCTGATTGACGAGGCGCTGCTCGATCAGTATGCCCGTGAGCTTGGTCTCAGCATCAGCGATGACCAGGTTAAGCAGGCGATCTTCCAGACCCAGGCTTTCCAGGCGGATGGCAAATTTGATAACGAGCGCTTCAGTCGTATCGTTAATCAGATGGGGATGACGACGGATCAGTACGCGCAGGCGCTTCGTAATCAGCTGACGACTCAGCAATTGATCAACGCCGTAGCCGGTACCGACTTTATGCTGCAGGGCGAATCCGACCAGCTGGCGGCGCTGGTTTCTCAACAGCGCGTCGTCCGTGAAGCAACTATCGACGTGAACGCGCTGGCGGCGAAGCAAACCGCTACCGACGATGAAATCAACGCCTTCTACCAGCAGAACCAGGCGCGTTTTATGGCCCCGGAGCAGTTCCGCGTAAGTTATATCAAGATGGACGCTGCGAGCATGCAGGAAAACGCCTCTGACGAAGAAATTCAGTCATGGTACGACCAGCATCAGGATCAGTTCACTCAGCCGCAGCGTAACCGCTACAGCATCATTCAGACCAAAACCGAAGCGGATGCCCAGGCTGTGCTCGATGAGCTGAAGAAAGGCGCAGACTTCGCCGCTCTGGCAAAAGAGAAATCAACCGACATCATCTCTGCCCGCAACGGCGGCGACATGGGATGGATGGACGATGCCGCAACCGTGCCGGAGCTGAAAGAAGCCGGTCTGAAAGAAAAAGGCCAGCTTTCTGGCGTGATTAAATCCTCCGTGGGTTTCCTCGTTGCCCGTCTGGACGACGTTCAGGCTGCGCAGGTTAAACCGCTGGCTGAGGTTCGCGATGATATCGCGGCGAAAGTGAAGCAGGAAAAAGCGCTGGATGCGTACTACGCGCTGCAGCAGAAAGTGAGCGACGCGGCGAGCAACGATAATGAGTCGCTGGCGGGCGCCGCCCAGGTTGCCGGTCTGAAAGTGGTTGAAACAGGTTGGTTTGGCCGTGACAGCCTGCCGCAAGAGCTGAACTTCAAGCCGGTCTCTGAAGCTATCTTCAACGGCGGCCTGGTTGGCGACAACGGCACGCCGGGCAGCAACTCCGATATCATCACCGTTGACGGCGATCGCGCGTTTGTTCTGCGCATCAGCGAGCACAAAGCGGAGGCGGTTAAGCCGCTGGCGGATGTGAAAGCGCAGGTAAGCGATATTGTTAAGCGCAACAAAGCGGAACAGCAGGCAAAGCTGGATGCTGATAAGCTGCTGACGGCCCTGAAAGAGGGTAAAGGCGATGAAGCGATGAAAGCCGCAGGCCTGAGCTTTGGCGCGCCGCAGACGCTGTCACGCACCGGTCAGGAAGCGCTGAGCCAGTCAGTCTTTGCGTTACCGTTGCCGCAGTCGGGTAAGCCAAGCTACGGCGTGGGCTCCGATCTGCAGGGCAACGTAGTGCTGCTGGCGCTGGAGGAAGTGAAAGCGGGTACGATGCCGGAAGAGCAGAAAAAAGCGATGATTCAGGGGATCACCCAGAATAACGCCCAGATCGCCTTCGAAGCGCTGATGAGCAACCTGCGTAAAGCGGCTAAAATTAAGGTCGGCGACATCATCGACCAGCAACAATAATTTCGCGCTGCTTCGCAAAAGCAAGTAACGTGATGTAATCCTCAAAGGCCGCTTTCGCGGCCTTTTCCATTTCTGCATTTTGCCTTTTGTACTCTTTTTCCCTCATCGCTATCGTGCTCTTGCTGTCAACAAACAAGGAGATAACAGCATGAAACGAGGAATGAAAACGCTTATTGCCGCAGTACTGGTTTGTGCGGCGGCGGGGAGTCAGATAGCGCAGGCGGCGCCCTCTGCGGGTAAAGCGTCGTCGACGGTAAAGGAGAGCGTGCAGTCGCCGCAGGCAAAAGCGCCGGATGGGTTAAACGCGGCCGACAGTGAGGGCACCAGGGTGAGTATTAATCACGCCAGTGCGGAGGAGTTGGCTAAGGCGTTGAATGGCGTCGGTCTGAAGAAAGCGCAGGCTATCGTGAGCTATCGCGAAGAGTACGGGCCGTTTAAAACCGTTGACGACCTTAAGCAGGTCCCCGGTATGGGCAACTCGCTGGTAGAGAGAAATCTGTCACATCTGAAGCTGTAAATTTTCAGCGGAAGTTTGCACAGTTGTTATTATTTGCCAGAATGAAGAGGTTACACCAGTGGTGTGACCTCTGACCTCAAAACAACAATTAGAGATAAGGCATTCGCGCTATGCAGACTCAAATCAAAGTTCGCGGCTATCACTTGGATGTATATCAGCACGTCAACAATGCGCGTTATCTGGAGTTTCTCGAAGAGGCGCGTTGGGATGGTCTGGAAAGCAGCCCGGCCTTCCACTGGATGACCGAGCGCAACATCGCTTTTGTGGTGGTGAATATCAATATCAACTATCGCCGACCAGCGGTACTGGGCGATGTGTTAACCGTCACCAGCAAGCTCGAAAAGCTCAATGGAAAAAGCGGGACGTTAAGCCAGGTGGTTACCCTCAATCCTAACGGCGAAGTGGTCGCCGATGCGCTTATCACCTTTGTCTGTATCGATCTTAAAACCCAGAAAGCGCTGCCGCTGGAGGGCGAACTGCGGGAGAAGCTGGAGCAGCTTGAGCCGCGCTAACTGGCCAGCCGGAGGGAGATGTCCCGGAGGCGGTGCTGCGCACCTGCCGGGGCTACACGTCCCCCGGCAGCCTGCGCTCCGGCAGCCCGGGCAGGCGCATCGCGCCGTCCCCGGGGCGAGGGCGCAGAAAGTTGCGGAATTTCCCCGTAGGCGCTGCAGCGTATCTGACCGGGCTAATCGCCTTCGGCCGCCAGCGGGGCTATTGCGCCGCCGGGAAGTAACCGCTTACTGGAGCCCGGTTTTTTGCTTCATCACCGTCATCACGCCAACCTTATCGCCAAGATAGTGGCTCAGGCCGTTGGCGCGTAGATTACAGGCGGCGCACTGCCCGCAGCCGTCGCCTTTAATGCCGTTATAGCAGGTCAGGGTTTCATGGCGCACTAGCTCTAACTGGCCCCAGTAATCGGCTAAGGCCCAGGTCTCGGCTTTGTTAAGCCACATCAGCGGCGTCTCGAAGCGAATATCTTTCGCCATTCCGAGGCTGACGGCATGGTGCAGCGCTTTCACAAACTCGTCTCGGCAGTCCGGATAGCCCGAAAAATCGGTCTCACAAACGCCGGTGATAATAGCTTCTGCCTTAACCTGATACGCGTAAATCGCCGTCAGGGTTAAAAACAGAATGTTGCGACCGGGGACAAAAGTATTGGGGATGCCGCTGGCGTCCGGCTCGTAATCCGGAATCGGAATGCTATCGCGGGTCAGGCTGCTGACCGCCAGTTCGTTAAGCAGCGTGACATCAAGGACCTTATGGGCGACGGCCCCCAGTTTTAGCGCCAGTTCGCGAGCAACGTCAATCTCCGCGCGGTGGCGTTGGCCATAATCAAAAGTGACGCAATGCACTTCATCATACTGTTGCAGAGCCTGCACCAGGCAGGTCGTCGAATCTTGTCCTCCGCTGAAGACAACTACGGCGCGTTTCATGATAATTCCTGACAATCGAAGTGAGGCGCATATGGTAGCGCCTGATGAGCGCGACCACCAGCTCTGTCACGGCGCTGAGGCCGGTAGCCAGGCGCTGGCGAAGTCAAACCAGCCTCGCGCGTTGAGTCGTAGCCCATTAACCCCCGGCGGTGCGCTGATCCGATAATTATAATTGAACAGTGGGGTCATGATGGCATCATCCATCAATCTGTCAAAGACGTTGCGCAAAGCTTCGCTGCGGCTGCGCTCGTCCGGTAGGGCCTGAACGGCATCCAGCGTCGCCTGAAGATGTGCATATTGCGCCCCGGTCAACAAATTAGGCCACAGCGCGTCGCAGCGTAGCCACTGCTCCAGAGCATAGACCGGCGCTTCGCCGATCAGGCGGTCGCCCATCATCAGGTCTGCTTTCGCAAACTGCTCGCAGCCATCCCAGTTTTTTGCATCATGAAAAATAATCGTCAGCTCGCAGCCCAGCTCTGCCAGTCGTTGCCGAAGCTGCTCCGCCATGGCGTGTAGCTCTACGGGAAGATGATAGAGCAGGGTAAGCCGTTCAGGCAGAGGGGTATCATGATTTTCAGGCCCCTGCGGAATAGACCAGCCCGGCAATACTTCATTGCTGGGCGCGATCAGATCCTCATCCAACGGTAGGGTTTCTAACAGAGTGGAGCGATGAATCAGCGAGACCAGCCTTTGCGCCTGCGCTTTGTTAAGGCGAGGGCTTTGGCGCAGCGTTAGATAGCAAAAACCGAGGCTAATACTGTTGCTGACCTGACGTAGTCTGGTCAGCTCGTCAGGATCGCCAATGGTTATCTGTACCGGATGACGACAGCTGGTGCCCAGATCCTGCTCGAACAGCTGCGGCGTGATCCAGAATTCCACGGCCTGCAGCAGCGGGTGAGTGAGATGATAGCGCTGATGGTTTTCCAGCCGCACCAGGTCCGGAGTAAATAATTTCAGGCGAAATGGTCCGCTGCCGATCGCCGAATTGTCCGGATGCGCCAGAACGCTGCAGTAGCTGGCAAGGCGGAACGGCAGCCAGTAATCGGCGCGATGCAGGGTGATAGTCAGACACTGGGAGTGGGGGACGTTAATCTCGCTAATACTGGCGAATAGCTTACGCAGTGAGGGTAGCTGCAGTAGCATCAAAAGCCGCTGCTGTAGCTGAGAGGTTTTAATCGGATCGCCGTTATGCCAGAACAAGGTTGAACGAATATAAAAATGCCAGCGCAGACCGTCAGGCGATACTTCCCAGTGATGGGCTAAATCGCCTATTGGACAGGTACTGCGCGCATCAAATCGGGTCAGGCCGGAAAATATCTCCCCGGCCAGGTGCTGTTCCGCCCTTCCCGGCATAAAACCCGGGCGTAGCGGCTCCAGTGGACGGTAATAAGGAATACGCAGGGTTGGCGTATCGTTCTGCCATTGGCCGCCGAGAAAGGGGGAAAGCAGCGCTTTAAGCTCCACCGGCGCAAGCTGGGCCAGCTCGAGGGCATTTTGCTGCTGCCCTTTATTCAACGCCTGTTCCATCATTTCGTTGCGCAGCGTTTCCGGCGCTTTATAAAACTGAAGCAACCCGCGCTTTCCACGACCGGAGCTGGCCTGCCAGCTTAGCCAGCCGGATTCTTGCGCCTGGCGCAGCAGGGTACGGATATGGCGTTCGCTGCAAAAGCAGCGTCCCGCCAGCTCGCCGACGGTAACCTGCTGCGGCTCGCCCGAGGAGGGTTCCCAGAGCCGCTGGTACTGATGGAGACGGTTTAATAGCCTCATATCTGTTTAATCCTGCGCTATATTCGTAAACCCGGAACAATAAAATTCATCTATTCACTATTACTTCCGTATATCTCAGGCGATACTGCAACACAAGCAAAATCCACCACCATTGGGGAGCAGGAGATGGCAAGACTGGCTGCATTTGATATGGACGGTACGCTACTGATGCCGGACCATCGTCTGGGAGAAAAAACGCTGTCGACGCTAAAACGTCTGCGCGAGCGCGATATCACCCTGACTTTCGCCACCGGCCGTCATGCCCTGGAGATGCGCCACGTTATTGGCGAGTTTTCTCTGGATGCGTTTTTAATTACCGGCAACGGGACGCGCATTCACTCTCTGGAGGGCGAAGAGCTGTATCGCCGCGATCTGGCCCCCGATGTGGCGGAAGAGGTGCTGCACAGCGCCTGGGAAACCTCGGCCAGTATGCATTTCTTCAACGACGGCGGCTGGTACACCGGGCAGGAGATTCCCGAAATTTTGAAAGCGCACGTTTTTAGCGGTTTTCGTTACCAGCTGTACGATCCAAAGCGGATGCCGGCGCATCAGGTTACGAAAATCTGCTTCTGCGGCGATCATGACGATCTGCGGCGGCTGCGGATCCAGCTGAATGAAGCGCTCGGCGGCCGGGCGGATCTCTGCTTTTCAGCGATGGATTGTCTTGAAGTTTTGCCCGGCGGCTGTAACAAAGGAGCGGCTCTGGCGGTACTAAGCCAGCATCTTGGTCTGACGTTGCAGGATTGCATGGCGTTCGGTGACGCCATGAACGATCGGGAAATGCTCGGCAGCGTTGGCCGGGGGGTGATTATGGGCAATGCGATGCATCAGCTGAAAAATGAACTTCCGCATCTACCGGTTATTGGCGACTGCCGTCATCAGGCCGTTTCCCACTTTTTGACTCATTGGCTGGATAATCCTGATCTTCCTTATTCCCCCGAATAAAGAGACCCTGCCAGCAAGCCAGATATCCTGTGATATCTGGCTTTTTTTATTTTGCTCGCAGCATGTCGGCGATCTGTGCCTGCCACGGGGAAATATCGCCAATATTGGCCGTCACCCACTGCGGATTGTAGTAGCTCTCCAGATAACGTTCGCCGCTGTCGCACAGCAGCGTAACGAGGGAGCCGCTGCGCCCCTCCTGGCGCATCCGTACGGCCAGCTGCAGTACGCCCCACATATTGGTGCCGGTTGATGCGCCGACTTTACGCCCGAGCAGCGTTTCCAGCCATAGGGCAGTGGCGACGCTGGCGGCATCCGGTACCCGCAGCATCTCATCGACCACATCGGGAATAAATGAAGGTTCAACGCGCGGGCGGCCAATACCCTCAATTTTGCTACCGACCGGGCTGCGCAGGCTGGCGTCGCGGCTTTGCCAGTAGTCCAAAAACACTGAGTTTTGTGGGTCAACCACCATCAGCTGCGTATCGTAACCCTGACTACGAATGTAGCGGCCAATGGTTGCTGAGGTACCGCCGGTGCCCGCGCTCATCACGATATACGACGGCTGCGGGTGCGGCTCATGGCTCATCTGACGGAAGATACTGTCGGCGATATTATTATTTCCCCGCCAGTCGGTCGCCCGTTCGGCAAAGGTAAACTGATCCATATAATGCCCGTTCAGCTCTCGAGCCAGAGTCTCGGAGGCGGCATAGATTTCGCAGGCGCTATCGACAAAATGACAGCGGCCGCCGTAGAACTCAATTTGTTCAATTTTACGTTTTGCCGTACAGGAAGGCATCACGGCGATAAACGGCAGGCCTAACAGACGGGCGAAGTAGGCTTCGGAGACGGCGGTCGAACCCGAAGAGGATTCAATAATCGTCGTCCCTTCTTTAATCCAGCCGTTGCACAGACCATAGAGGAACAGCGAGCGGGCCAGACGATGCTTCAGGCTACCGGTTGGATGGGTGCTTTCATCTTTCAGATAGAGCTGGATCCCAGGGAACTCCGGGAGCGCCAGACGAATCAGGTGCGTATCGGCGGAACGCTGATAATCGGCATTAATTTCACTAATCGCGTGTTTTATCCAGGCGCTGTTCATCTCGGTTTCCTGTTTGTCATTTTGTGCCCAGCTTAGCGGAATTCGAAGGAAAAATTGTTGCCATTTAGCCTTTGAATTACAATTAATGGAGTAAATTTTTCTCCTGAGGTGAGTAATGTTAGATAAAATTGACCGTAAGCTGCTTTCTTTACTGCAAACCGACTGTACCCTCTCTTTGCAGGCGCTGGCTGATGCCGTTAATCTGACCACCACACCATGCTGGAAGCGCCTGAAGCGTCTGGAAGACGAAGGTATCCTGCGCGGGCGAGTCGCTCTGCTGGATGCGGAAAAGGTCGGGCTTGGGCTGACGGCGTTTGTGCTGATTAAGACTCAGCACCACAGTAGCGACTGGTATTGCCGCTTCGTCAGCGAGGTCACCCAGATGGCGGAGGTTCTCGGTTTCTGGCGTATGGCGGGGGAGTATGACTACCTGCTGCGGGTCCAGGTTGCGGATATGAAAAGCTATGATGATTTTTATAAACGCCTGGTAAACAGCGTACCGGGGCTCTCGGATGTCACTTCGAGTTTTGCCATGGAACAGATAAAATACACGACAGCCTTGCCGATTGATTAACGGCATCAGCCGCTACGAATTACACACTCAGGATTTAACTGCTTGCGATTATTTGCTCAACTTAGCTGGTATTTCCGCCGGGAGTGGCGCCGTTACCTTGGCGCTATTGCTCTGCTGATCGTGATTGCCATCCTGCAACTGGTGCCGCCAAAGGTGGTGGGCATCGTGGTTGATGGCGTCACAAAACAACATTACACCGCGGAAAAGGTGTGGATGTGGATTGGCCTGTTGGTCGTTATTGCGGTGATGGTATATCTGCTGCGCTACGTCTGGCGGGTGCTGCTTTTCGGCGCTTCTTATCAGCTGGCCGTCGAACTGCGTGAGGATTTCTATCGCCAGCTCAGCCGCCAGCATCCGGCCTTTTACCTGCGCCATCGTACCGGCGATCTGATCGCGCGGGCGACCAACGACGTGGATCGGGTGGTATTCGCCGCTGGCGAAGGGGTGTTAACGCTGGTGGACTCCCTGGTGATGGGCTGCGCGGTGCTGATCGTGATGTCGACGCAAATCAGCTGGCAGTTAACCCTGCTGGCGCTGCTGCCGATGCCGCTGATGGCGCTGGCGATCAAACGTAACGGCGATGCATTACACGAGCGTTTTCGCGTCGCTCAGGCGGCGTTCTCCAGCCTCAACGACCGCACCCAGGAGAGCCTCACCAGCATCCGCATGATCAAAGCCTTTGGTCTCGAAGATCGACAGTCGGCGCTGTTTGCCGCCGATGCCGCGGATACCGGCGCCAAAAATATGCGCGTGGCGCGCATCGACGCGCGCTTCGACCCGACGATTTATATCGCCATCGGTACTGCTAACCTGCTGGCCATCGGCGGCGGCAGCTGGATGGTGATCCAGGGCAGCCTGACCCTTGGACAGCTCACCAGCTTTGTGATGTACCTTGGCCTGATGATTTGGCCGATGCTGGCGCTGGCGTGGATGTTTAACATCGTTGAGCGCGGTAGCGCGGCCTATGCGCGCATTCGCACCATGCTGGAAGAGGCGCCGGCGGTGAACGACGGCAGCGAGCCGACGCCGGAAGGCCGCGGTACGCTCAGCGTCGCCGTGCGCGAGTTTATCTACCCACAGGCGAATAAGAGCTCGCTGGAAAAGGTCAACTTTACGCTACAGCCCGGGCAGATGCTGGGGATTTGCGGGCCGACCGGCTCCGGCAAGAGCACTATTCTGGCGCTGATTCAGCGCCACTTTGACGTGACTGAAGGCGATATCCGCTTCCACGACGTCCCCCTGACCCAGCTACAGCTCGATAGCTGGCGCGCCCGCCTGGCGGTGGTTAATCAGACACCTTTCCTGTTCTCCGATACCGTCGCCAGCAACATCGCCCTTGGTAAACCGGACGCCACGCAGGAGCAAATCGAGCACGTTGCGCGGCTTGCCAGCGTGCATGAGGATATCCTGCGCCTGCCGCAGGGATATAACACCGAAGTCGGCGAGCGTGGCGTGATGCTTTCCGGCGGGCAAAAGCAGCGAATTTCCATCGCCCGCGCGCTGCTGCTGGAGGCGGAGATTCTGATCCTTGATGATGCCCTGTCGGCGGTGGATGGCAGAACAGAGCACGAGATTTTGCATAACCTGCGGCAGTGGGGAGAAGGGCGGACGGTGATCATTAGCGCCCATCGCCTGTCGGCGTTGACCGAGGCCAGCGAAATTCTGGTAATGCAGCACGGGCATATTGCCCAGCGCGGTCGCCATGAGGCGCTGGCGGCGCAGCCGGGCTGGTATCGGGACATGTACCGTTATCAGCAGCTGGAAGCGGCGCTGGATGATGTCCCGCTGGAAGATGAGGAGATCACCGGTGCGTAGTTTCACTGAACTCTGGCCGACCTTAAAGCGCCTGCTGGCCTACGGCTCCCCGTGGCGTAAACCGTTGATGATTGCCGTTGCCATCATGTGGGTTGCGGCGGTGGCGGAAGTCAGCGGTCCGCTGCTGATCAGCTATTTCATCGACAATATGGTGGCGAAGAACTCGCTGCCGTTGAAGCTGGTTTGTGGTCTCGCCGTAGCCTATATCGGCCTGCAACTCCTTGCCGCTGGCCTGCATTACTGCCAGGCGTTGCTGTTTAATCGTGCGGCGGTCGGCGTGGTGCAGCAGCTGCGCAGCGACGTCATGGATGCCGCGCTGCGCCAGCCGCTCAGCGAGTTTGATACGCAGCCGGTCGGGCAGCTCATCTCACGGGTGACCAACGATACCGAAGTCATTCGTGATCTGTACGTGACTGTGGTGGCCACCGTACTGCGGAGCGCCGCCTTGATTGGCGCGATGCTGGTGGCGATGTTCAGCCTTGACTGGCGGATGGCGCTGGTGGCTATCGCTATTTTCCCGGCGGTGCTGATCGTGATGATGATTTATCAGCGCTACAGCACGCCAATCGTCAGACGGGTCCGCGCCTGGCTGGCGGATATCAACGATGGTTTTAATGAAGTGATTAACGGCATGGGCGTTATCCAGCAGTTCCGCCAGCAGGCGCGTTTTGGCGAACGGATGCGCGAGGCCAGTTATGCGCACTATCTGGCGCGTATGCAAACTCTGCGTCTTGATGGCTTCCTGCTGCGTCCGCTGCTAAGCCTGTTCTCTTCATTAATTCTCTGCGGCCTGCTGATGCTGTTTGGTTTCAGCAGTAGCGGAACGATCGAAGTCGGGGTGCTCTACGCCTTTATTAGCTATCTTGGACGACTGAACGAGCCGCTGATCGAGCTGACCACCCAGCAGTCAATGCTGCAGCAGGCGGTCGTCGCGGGCGAGCGCGTCTTCGAGCTGATGGATAAACCGCGTCAGGCGTGGGGTGAAGATAGCGAGCCGCTGCGCAGCGGAGCAATTAGCATCGATCATCTCTCTTTTGCCTACCGCGACGATAGCCTGGTGTTGCAGGATATTAATCTCGATATCCCGTCCCGCAGCTTTGTAGCGCTGGTTGGCCATACCGGGAGCGGTAAAAGCACCCTGGCCAGCCTGATGATGGGCTACTACCCGTTAACTCAGGGAGAGATTCGCATCGACGGTCGGCCGCTTTCTTCCTTGAGCCACAGCGCGCTGCGTCAGGGGATTGCGATGGTGCAGCAGGATCCGGTGGTGCTGGCTGATACCTTCTATGCCAACGTTACCCTCGGTCGCGACATTAGCGAAGAGCAGGTCTGGGAGGCGCTGGAAGCGGTCCAGCTGGCAGATCTGGCCCGTGAAATGGAAAAGGGGATTTATACGCTGCTGGGCGAGCAGGGGAATAATCTCTCCGTTGGTCAGAAACAGCTGCTGGCGCTGGCGCGGGTGCTGGTTGATACGCCGCAGGTGCTGATTCTTGATGAGGCGACGGCCAATATTGATTCCGGTACCGAGCAGGCGATTCAGCAAGCTCTGGCGCGAGTGCGTGAGCACACGACGCTGGTGGTGATTGCGCACCGCTTATCGACCATCGTCGAGGCCGATACGATCCTGGTGCTGCACCGCGGTCAGGCCGTAGAGCGCGGAAACCATCAGCAGCTGCTGGCGGCCAAAGGCCGCTACTGGCAGATGTATCAGCTGCAGCTGGTTGGCGAAGAACTGGCGGCCAGCTCGCAGGAAGAGTCGCTGATCGCCTGATGCACCATAATCAGGCAGTCGCGATAGCGCGGCCTGAGGTGGTGCAAAAACGTCACACATTGCGCACTGAAATGGTGCAACTTTAGCCGAAAGAGCCAATTTGCCGCTTCGTTTCCAGCGAATTCTTCACCTTCTCCCTCAAAAAGGGCCGCCTGGCGGTCCTTTTTCATTTCTGGCATAGCCCTTGCTTTAGTAGATACGTGTTAGCTGCGGCCATTACCGAATTCTGACTGGAGGGGACTTATGAAGCTGGTTACGGTGGTAATCAAACCATTCAAACTGGAAGACGTGCGTGAAGCATTGTCTTCAATGGGTATTCAGGGCCTGACGGTCACTGAAGTTAAAGGGTTCGGCCGTCAGAAAGGCCACGCGGAGCTCTATCGCGGCGCCGAATACAGCGTCAATTTTCTACCGAAAGTGAAGATTGATGTCGCGATTGCCGACGATCAGTTGGACGAAGTCGTCGATGTCATCAGTAAAGCGGCGTATACCGGAAAGATTGGCGACGGCAAAATCTTTGTCGCCGAGCTGCAGCGCGTGATTCGCATCCGTACCGGCGAATCTGACGAAGCGGCACTGTAACTTTCAGACCACACAGTGATGGGGAACGAAACAATGAAGATAGCAACAATGAAAACAGGTCTGGGAGCGTTGGCTCTTCTTCCGGGGCTGGCGATGGCCGCACCGGCGGTAGCGGATAAAGCCGACAATGCTTTTATGATGATTTGCACCGCGCTGGTGCTGTTTATGTCGATTCCGGGCATCGCGCTGTTCTACGGCGGGCTGATCCGCGGTAAAAACGTTCTCTCCATGCTGACTCAGGTGATCGTGACTTTTGCGCTGGTCTGCGTGCTGTGGGTGGTTTATGGCTACACGCTGGCCTTCGGCGCTGGCGGCAGCTTCTTCGGCAACTTCGACTGGGTACTGTTGAAAAACATTGAACTGAAAGCGCTGATGGGAAGCTTCTATCAGTATATCCACGTTGCCTTCCAGGGCTCCTTCGCCTGTATTACCGTTGGTCTGATCGTCGGTGCGCTGGCGGAACGTATTCGCTTCTCGGCGGTACTGATTTTCGTCGTGGTATGGATGACGCTCTCTTATGTGCCGATTGCGCACATGGTATGGGGCGGCGGTCTGTTGGCCACGCACGGCGCACTTGATTTCGCCGGCGGTACGGTGGTTCACATCAACGCCGCGGTAGCGGGTCTGGTGGGTGCCTATATGATGGGCAAACGCGTTGGTTTTGGTAAAGAAGCGTTCAAACCGCATAACCTGCCGATGGTATTCACCGGCACCGCGATCCTCTACGTTGGCTGGTTCGGCTTTAACGCCGGTTCTGCAAGCGCGGCGAACGAAATTGCCGGTCTGGCGTTCGTAAATACCGTGGTGGCAACGGCGGCAGCAATCCTGGCGTGGACCTTCGGCGAGTGGGCAACCCGCGGTAAACCGTCTCTGCTTGGCGCCTGTTCAGGTGCGATTGCCGGGCTGGTCGGCATCACTCCGGCGTGCGGCTACATCGGCGTCGGCGGCTCTCTGATTGTCGGTATCGCTGCGGGCCTGGCGGGTCTGTGGGGCGTCACCGTACTGAAACGCTGGCTGCGCGTTGATGACCCGTGCGATGTGTTTGGCGTACACGGCGTCTGCGGTATCGTAGGCTGCATCCTGACCGGTATCTTCGCCGCGACTTCTCTGGGCGGTGTCGGTTACGCGGAAGGCGTCACCATGGGCCATCAGGTTCTGGTACAGCTGGAAAGTATCGGTATTACCATTGTCTGGTCCGGCGTTGTCGCTTTCATTGGTTACAAAGTTGCCGATATGACCGTTGGTCTGCGCGTACCGGAAGATCAAGAGCGTGAAGGGCTGGACGTAAACAGCCACGGCGAAAACGCCTACAACGCCTGATAAATTGCGTTATCTCCTGAAGCTGCAGAGCCTCCCCAAGGGGAGGCTCTGTTTTTTTATGTATTGCGATTACGCATGACGCCTTCCTGCACTGTGGAAGCTACCAGCGTGCCGTCCTGCGTATAGAATTCGCCGCGCACAAAACCGCGCGCGCTGGAGGCGGAGGTGCTCTCAACACTGTAAAGCAGCCAGTCGTTGATATTGAACGGACGGTGGAACCACATTGAGTGATCGATGGTGGCGACCTGCATGCCGGGCTCCAGAAAACCGACGCCATGCGGCTGCAGGGCGACGGGCAGGAAGTTAAAATCCGAAGCGTAGCCTAACAGATACTGATGGATGCGGAGATCTTCCGGAACGGCGCCGTTGGCGCGGATCCAAACCTGACGCGTCGGTTCTGCAACGTGGCCTTTCAGGGGGTTATGAAATTCGACCGGGCGAATCTCCAGCGGTTTATCGCAGAGAAATTTCTCTTTAACCTGCGGCGGCAACAGATGGGCCAGTTTGCGGGCGATATCCGTTTCGGAGGGGAGGGCGTCCGGAGCGGGCGCCGCGGGCATGGTTTTTTGATGTTCATAGCCGGGTTCTGGCGCCTGGAAAGAGGCGGTCATATAGAAAATCGGCTTCCCGTTTTGAACCGCCGCCACCCTGCGGGCGCTGAAGCTATTGCCGTCGCGCAGGACTTCAACATCATAGATGATGGGTTTCTGGCTGTCGCCGGGACGCAGGAAGTAGCTGTGAAACGAGTGAATCAGGCGTTCTGCGGGGACCGTCTCTTTTGCTGCGTATAGCGCCTGGCCAACCACTTGACCGCCAAAGACCTGACGCAATCCCAGATCCTCGCTCTGACCGCGAAACAATCCCTCTTCAATTTTTTCCAGATTTAACAATGCCAGCAGATTGGTTAATGCCTGACTCATAGTGACCCTCAATCAATGATGACTGCTTTGCGCAGCGCGTTATTGAGGCAAAGTATAACCTGGAATCGCAAGTGGTCCGATGGGTGCAATAATCTGAATATGGGCTCTTTTCCAGGAAGAGATCTGAGATCTGTGCCACACTTATTTACGATACTAATGTCCTGTCCCCGATTGTGGCTGGATGTACTCCTGTTAAAGAAGGGATGAAAAGGAGAAAAGAATGAAATTTGCCTATATGTTAAGTGCCTTAGCCGTCGCGGCTACGTTGTCTGCCTGTGCGAACAATCACAGCAGCAATGCAGCGAACCAGGCTGCGCCCGATCCTTACGGCATTGCCTCACTAAGCTCCTCGCAGCAGCAGCCTAACGTTTCCGGGACCATTAATATTCGACAGCGCGTGGCGTTACCGCCGGATGCGGTGTTAACCGTAACCTTGTCGGATGCGTCCCTGGCCGATGCGCCAGCGCACGTGCTGTCGCAAAAAGCGGTAAGGACTGAAGGGAAGCAGGCGCCATTTAACTTTGTTCTGCCTTACAACCAGGCGGATATTAAGCCTAATGCACGCATCCTGTTAAGTTCAGCGATTACCGTCAACGGTCAGCTGATGTTTATTACCGATACCGTGCAGACGGTGATTAATCAGGGCGGCAATCGCGCCGACCTGCTGCTGGTACCGGTCCAGCAAACCGCGGTACCGGTGGCAAATACCAACGTTCCCGCCGCGCAATAACCCCGACTATGCCCCTTTTCAGGGGCATTTTTTTGCCTTTAATAAATCCAGCGGTAATGCTGCAGGTCAATATGACCGCTGCCTGAGACCTGGACTCCCTCCGCAAGGAGCGCCTGGCGTTGGCGCTGTAGATCTGGTCCGGTAAGCGAGATATCGCCGTGGCGGTTGACGACCCGATGCCAGGGAAGATGGGACCCTTCAGGCAGACGCTTTAAAACCCCGCCGACCTGACGCGCCGCGCGCGGTGAACCAGCCAACTGAGCAACGTCACCGTAGGTAGCAACGTACCCCTCTGGGATCGAGGCGACTATCTGCCAGACTCGCTGCGGAAAAGTATCGTGAGAATCCATGGTACGTCCTGCTGCCGGTAAAGGCTCAGGATAATCGTTGTACGACGGGCTGTACAGATAACGGCTTAAGCCGTTTTAATGACGGTAAATTCCAGTGCCAGGCCAAGCACCTGCATGCCATGGACATTCTCATTCGGCGTATTGGTCAACAGGGTTTCAAGAAACTTCAGGCGTTTTGACTGAGCGTTGATCACCAGTTTTGCGCGCATGGCCGGAAGCTTAAGCGTTGATATTGGATAGACCACGCGACCGCTGACTTCGATAGGGAGTTTACGTAATTCAATGTGCTGGAGGACGCCGACGCTAGAGTAGAGCAGCGCGACCGGGGTGACGGCAAGTAGCGGATTTTGGCTAATGGTCACAAAATCAAGAAGCAGATCCGGGCGCAGAAAGTTTAAACCGCGGAAGGAAACGGTGACTTCGTCGATTGGCGGCATCGCCAGGGTAGTGATTAAACGCGGTGATTCACTCATTCAGATACCATGGTAAAAAACATTCAATTTATAGCGAACATTATGGATGTTGAGAGGCGTTTGTGCTGAGAGTACGCTCGCAATCTCCTCTCAGGGACGGGAGAATTTACGCTAAAAAGCCGCGATATCGCTCTGACTACGCGACTTTGCGCAATAAACCAGCACCCAATCGGCGGCGGCTTGCAATTCAGGGGTTCAGCAGGGATAATGCGCCAGCGCGTTAGGTAACTAGCGCTCTCAATGGGGGCTCTGTTGGTTCTCCCGCAACGCTACTCTGTTTACCAGGTCAGGTCCGGAAGGAAGCAGCCAGAGCAGACGACGTGTGTGCCGGGATGTAGCTGGCAGGGCCCCCACCCATTTCAGCGTGCCCCCAGCGCTCTGTGCAGCCAAAAAGCGACTTCGCTGATCCCTTCATATTTAATATCCACAAATAAAGTGTGTATTTTTTCAGTTTCTAAAACATCTATTTTTTATGCCAAAAATTCGCTACGTCATAAAATTGAAATTTAAATGAAATATTAATGTCATCTTTATGTCATATATAACGTGCAGATTATTCATGGGAAAATGTTGTTAGATATAAGCTAAAAATATATCTCTGGATCAGCATGTTAACTTCGTGTATTAATTATATGATGATTTTATTTCACGGGAAGCGTGACTATGACCACTGTAGTTCTGAACGTAAAAATTGATGGCGAGTTAAAAGAAAAGCTGCGTCAGTATGCGGAAGAAAATAACGAAAATCTAGGAACGGCTACGGAGAAACTGCTACTCCTGGCCTTTCAGGCAGTGGAATCGGCAGACGAGGCGGGGGTTTCGGAAGAAGATATCGATAGCCAGCATACCGAAGAGGAAGCGTCTCCATTAACCCATAAAGAAATCAAAGCATTACGTAAAATTCTGAAGAAGAGAAAATGAAACAACAACTCTCTACAGCCAGCAACTATAGCGAAGCCTGCGACATGCTGCGTTCCGGCTACGTCAAGCACGTACGCCTGAACTGGAATATCGGTAGCGATGAGTTTTTTCGCATTGCCTCCGATTGGTGTGACACAGGTGCAAAAATTAAAAAAGATGAAGACGGCTTTATTATTTCTCTGAAAGGGTTTCCGATCCCGCGTCAGCATTAATGAAACTATTTCAATTTTGTCATCGGGCTGACACGTCAGAAAGACAAAATTGAACGGCAATTTTATAAAAACATCTCATATGCATCACGGATGATGGTTTTTGACGGGCTGGCTCCAGCCCGTCGATATTTTATTAGATGATTTTCCTCAGACGAAAGTTCTCCTTCTGCTCCGTAAGACTATGCCATAGCGGCTGCAATGTATTAAACGCGCTGCGTAGTTCCTCATCCGAAAGAGTAAAGGGCAAACGCAGATAGCGATCAAACGCGCCGGCCAGACCAAAGCGTGTGCCTGTCCCGATGTGAATTCCGCGGCTTTCAGCGCGAACGGAAAAGAGCGTCGCCAGCATGCCGGGTAATTCAACCCAAAAAGAGAGTCCCCCTTCCGGCGGAGTGAAGCGCCAGTGGGGAAAATATTCCGCCATTAGCGCCCCGCACATGTCCCTGCGGGTCGCCAGCATGGCGCGGCGTGACGGCAGCAGTCTGTTCTCATTCTCAAGTAACCAGCAGCAGGCCAGCTGTTCCAGCAATGGGGAACCGAGATCGAGAGAGTCGCGTGCCTGAACCAGCGAGGCAATGGTTCGTGAAGAGGCGCGGATCCAGCCTATGCGAAGACCGCCCCAGAAGCTTTTTCCTGCCGAGCCGATGGTTATCACCGGGGCATCGGGATTAAACGCCGCTAAAGGCGGCGGCGGCGGGGCGTCGTACCATAAATCTACCATCGTTTCGTCTACCACCAGCGTGGTGCGGCTTTGCGCGGCGATATCCGCTACCCGCTGGCGCGTGGCGCTATCCATACATCGGCCGGTAGGATTATGAAAATCCGGCATCAGCCAGGCCAGGCGCGGAGCCGTTTGGGCGATCGTTGCCGCCAAACCGTCGCAATCCCATCCCTGCTGCGGTAACGCAACGCTAACCGGACGGCATGATGCGCCCTGAATCGCGCTAAGCGCCATGGGATAAGTTGGCGCATCCACCACCACTCGATCGCCGGGCCCGGTGAATAAACGCAGAACCAGCGCAAAGCCGCTAAGCGCCCCGTTGACAATCATCACCTCATCGCTGCGGGTTGGCAGCCCGCGTTCGCTATAGCGGCGGGCGATAGCTTCGCGCAGCAGCGCTAGCCCTTGTTGATCGTAACCGGTATTGGATAAATGCTCAGGCATAATCTTCAGGGCCTGGCTGTAGGCCTGATGGATCTCGGGTCCGGCGCTCAGGGCGGCAACGGCCAAATTCACCGAGAGCGGGTCCGGTTTTTGGGCTGACGTTTCCACCGGACGCTCCGGCAGGGCGATCCGCGAACCGCTTCCCTGGCGGCTATAGAGATAGCCCTCCTCCCGCAGTTGCCCGAGCGCGCTGGCAACCGTGGTGCGGCTGATATTCAGGGCTGCCGCCAGTTCACGTTCGCCCGGCAGGCGGGTTTCCAGCGCCAGGCGGCCATCGAGGATAAGCAGGCGCAGCGCTTCCGCCAACTGACGCCAGATAGGCGTACGAGAGGTGGACTCCTGCCAGTTGCCGAGCAGCCGTACCAGCGATTGTGAACCAAAGCGACGAGATGACATAGCAATCCACTTTTTAAAAACTGGCCATTAATTATCAATCCATTTTTGCTGATGATGGGGGAGATCGCAATTGTCTTGAGGTGAAAAATGGTACGTCGCGTGCTACAACTTTATATTGGTCTGGTCCTGTACGGCGTGTCGACCGCGTTATTTGTTCACGCCAATCTGGGGGCCGACCCGTGGGATGTTTTCCATTTAGGGATCGGCAAACAGTTTAATCTGGATTTCGGCACGGTCATGATCCTGACGGGAGCGGCAGTGTTGCTGCTGTGGATCCCGCTGCGGCAAATGCCTGGGCTGGGGACGGTAAGCAACGTCATTGTGCTGGGGCTGGCGGCAAACGCGACTCTGGCCGTGCTGCCGCCGTTTGATTCATTGGTGGCGCGTAGCTTGCTGTTGGTTGGGGCTATCGTTCTGAATGCGCTGGCGACGGGGATGTATATTGGCGCGGGTTTCGGTCCAGGGCCGCGCGATGGGTTGATGACCGGCCTGCATGCCCGTACGGGATGGTCGCTGCGCGGTATTCGCACCGCGATTGAAGTTTCGGTTCTGCTGATTGGCTGGATGATGGGCGGCAAGTTTGGCGTGGGAACCGTACTCTACGCGTTAACTATCGGTCCGCTGATCCAGCTGTGCCTGCCGTGGTTCCATCAGCCAGCCGCGCGTAAGGCTCTGGCGAAACCCGGTGAGGCTATTTCCTGATTTTACGCTGTTATCAGGCCTGGCGACTAAACTTATCAATTCAGATACGGCCGGATTCTCCGGTCGTACTGTTCACTTCGGAGATCAGACTCATGAAGTATGTTGATGGTTTTGTCGTTGCCGTACCGGCGGAAAATAAGGAGGCATACCGCGAGATGGCAGCAAAGGCCGCGCCATTATTTAAAGAGTTTGGCGCATTACGTGTGGTCGAGTGCTGGGCGGATGATGTCCCGGATGGCAAGCAGACCGATTTTCGCATGGCGGTGAAAGCTGAAGAGGGTGAAGAGGTAGTGTTCAGCTGGATTGAGTACCCCTCTAAAGAGGCTCGCGATGCCGCCAATGCCAAAATGATGGCCGACCCGCGAATGAAAGAGTTTGGCGAAAATATGCCCTTTGATGGAAAACGAATGATATACGGCGGCTTCGCCCCGCTTCTGGATGAATAATTCATCTTTGCCATCCCCATCGTTTGTGGGGATGGCGATAGACGCGTTACAGATGGCCCCAGCCATGCAGCAGCATATAAAAACCCACCACCATAATCAGGGTGCCGGAAATCCACGGCGCTTTGCGCGAGAGATCGTTCAGCCCGGGCCAGCGGTTGGCTACGTGCTTCAGGCTCAGCGCGGCAATTGCACCGGAAGCCACCAGAGTGAGCGCCAGCCCAACGCTAAACCCCAGCACGAGGGTTGCGCCCAGCGAGAACTTTTTCAACTGCAGGCAAATAAGCAGCACGGTTATTGACGCTGGACAGGGAATGAGTCCCCCCGTCAGTCCAAACAAGACGATCTGCCCGGTAGTGACCTGTTGCCCGTTAAAGCGGCGATTGATCTCTTGCGCATGTGCGCGCTGATGGGCGTCCTGCCAGTCATCGGCGGCAACCAGCGGATGTTGATGAACGTGGGGATAATGTTCATGCGGATGGTGGTGGTGATGCTCATGCTTATGTTCGTGTTCGTGTTCGTGTTCATGCTTATGTTCATGTTCATGTTCATGTTCATGGTGATATGAACGAGATTCGCGCCAGGTACGCCACAGCATCCAGCAGGCAATCAGTACGATAAGGCCCCCTGAGATCAGCTGAAACCAGGGCTCCGACGTTTGTGCATTCCAGCCGCGGCCGAACCACAGGCCTGCCATGGCCACCAGCCAGACCACCGCGGTATGCGATACCGTCGCCGCCAGCCCCAGCAGCACCGCCTGCTTTAATGTTCCGCGCACCGCCACGATAAATGCCGCCATCATGGTTTTTGAGTGCCCGGGCTCAAGGCCGTGCAGCGCGCCCAGCAGAATCGCGCTGGGAATAAATAGCCAGGCGTTGCCCTGCTGCAGGAGTGAAGCGAAATCGTTCATAACGTGATCCCTAACTAAAAAGTGCTTGTATGCTACTCCCCCCCAGTACATAAATACTACCCCCCAGTAGAAAAATACTCCGGGGGAGTAGGGCATGTTATGCTGTTCTGATTGCATACAAGGGTCGTTAGTGGAAACGATCGATTAATCAGATAGTGGATCGCGAAATGTCACATACCGTTCGTCACAAGAAGATGTTATTGACCCGATTGAAGAAAATTCAGGGGCAAAGCGCCGCGCTGGAAAAAATGCTAAACCGCGAACATGAATGCGCCGAGGTTTTACAGCAGCTGGCTGCAATTCGCGGTGCGGTAAACGGCATGATGATGCAGGTTATCCAGGGGCATTTAACGGATCACGTCGTTAAAGAGCCGGAGGAGGGCCAGCGCGAAGCTGACCTTGATGTAGTGATGCAGGTAATAAAATCCTATCTGAAATAGAGTCAGACGTGAGCAATACCGGAGGGCGCGGAATCCGCCTTCAGGTTATTCTCAGCCCAGAGGATAAATGTCTCCTTTGGCAGCGCCTTACTATAAAGCCAGCCCTGGGCATACTGCACGCCATGCATACGTAGCCAGTCGCGCTGGCTTTCGGTTTCGACGCCTTCTGCGACGGTCGCCAGATTGAGCGCTTTCGCCATTTCAATAATGTGCGGCGTCAGCAGTTCATACTCCAGCGTATCGACAAACGATTTATCGATTTTCAGGGTGTCTACGTCCAGTTTTTGTAAATAGCTCAGGCTGGAGTAGCCGGTGCCGAAGTCATCGATGGAAATACGGTGTCCGGCCTGACGATAGCCGGCGATCACCGGTAAAGTGGTTTGCGGGTCGACAAAACCGCGCTCGGTGATTTCCAGAATGATCTGCTGAGCGCTGATGCCCCAAAGCTGAAGCTGCTCTTGCAACAGGAGCGGCAACTTTGGCGAGCGCAAATCATCAACCGACAGGTTTATCGAAATGCGTATCTCCGGACGCCGGCGCAGCCAGTTACCGAGATCGGCAAAAATTTTCCGTACAATATCTTCGGTTAAGCGCGTTATCAGCCCGGTTTGTTCGGCAAGCGGAATAAAAATATCCGGCGATAAAAAACTTCCATCGGGCTGCCTCCAGCGAGCAAGCGCCTCCGCGCCGACGATCTTTCCACTCTGCAACGAAATAATAGGCTGGTAATAGACCTGAATGGCATGGGAATTCAGCGCATCAAGCATCCCATTACGCGGCGAGCGCAGCCTGCGCAGCAGGCGAAGCAGCAGAAATGAGGCCAGAAGGCTGGTGAACAGACCAATCGGCAGCCACAGCATCAGCTGCTGATGTAGCTTATTCTGCAGCGGCAACGTCGAGGACCAGGTGACGATAGCCAACCCCAGTTCCGGGATACGATGAAGACGATAAACGGTGCTATTGAGGGTTAAGGTTTCGGCATTCTGATGCTTAATTTTCTCCCAGACGTCAGCGTTGAGTGGTTTACTGCTGATGATGATTTGATCGCGTTTCGTGCCAAACAAAAGGGTGTGAATTTCTTCATGGCCTAACGGAATGACATCGATAAACGACACAGGATCGATCATCACCACGTGATGCTCGCTGCCCATAGCCGTCATTTTATGTTTCAGTCCCAGGTCGCTAACCGACGTCAGCCAGGTACGGTAGCCATCGGCAGTGAGATGGTCGGGAGTGGGAAAGGTGGCCGACACCTGGTGCTCTTCAAGAGAGGAGCACTGCGGAATACCCTCGCGTAACCACAGCACTTCCTGAATGTAACGGTGGGTATAGGCGATCCGTCGCATAGTGAGCAGATGCTCCGGGCTGCAGGTCGTGGCCGTATGCGCATCTGCTTCTTTCAGCGCCTCTCTTGCCTGATCGGCAACCTGCTGAACGCGCGCCAGCACGCGGACGGAAAAGTTGTCCAGCTCGCTATAAAACTGCTCTTTGGCCTGCTGCGTTGCCAGCCAGATGCTCAGCGCGACCGGCAAGATAATGGCAAGTATCAATACCCCTGTAACCAGACTCACCTGATGCCGGGTCGTCATGAGTATTTCCTTATTTTATGGAGGGGTTCGATGAGTATACGCGAAAGATAAAAAGGGATTCACCACGCGGGATAAAAAGGCCCGAATCGCAAGATAGCAACGAATTCGGGCTAACAGTGGATGAACCGCGACGCTCAAGGCATGAAGCGTCGCGGAGAAAAACGAGGGCTGGTATGCTGACAATAAGCGTTGTCAGCACAGACTCATATTCTAAAGCGCAATCATGACAATCAGATGTTGCGTTTAATGAGCGTCCGGCGCGGCGATGTCGGCGCTAATCCGCAGGTCATTTTCGTCGAAGACCATGCAGTAGCGATCGTCGAACGCGACGCTAATTTTCTGCCAGGGACGGAAATGAACGTCGCCGGGCAGCAGAATTTTGACATTATCGTGGCCATAGCACTGACCGAACAGATAGGTGTTGTTACCCAGTCTCTCGACGACTTCACATTGAAATTCAACCACGGTGCCAATATTCACATCAGTTGAGAGATGTTCAGGACGAATACCGAGGGTAACGGTAGCGCCGGGCTGCAGCGGCGATGTGGTGATATTGAGCGTCAGATTATGGTCTTGCGCCATCTTCACACTAAGCTGGCCCGGCTGCCATGCGGTGACCGTCGCGGGCAGGAAGTTCATTTTCGGCGAACCGATAAATCCCGCAACGAACTTATTGACCGGGTTGTAATACAGCGACATCGGCGAACCCATCTGCTCAACTTTGCCGTAGTTCATCACCACGATTTTATCGGCCAGCGTCATCGCTTCAACCTGATCATGGGTAACATAAACCATGGTGGTTTTGAGTTCATGATGCAGTTTAGCAATATGCAGACGCATCTCAACGCGCAGCTCAGCATCAAGGTTGGAGAGGGGTTCATCAAACATAAACACCCGTGGATTACGCACGATGGCGCGACCGATCGCCACGCGCTGACGCTGGCCTCCGGAAAGCTGTTTAGGTTTACGATCCAGCAGATGAGAGAGCTGCAGCGTTTTCGCCACCATTTCAACCTGGCGGCGAATTTCATCTTTTGGCACTTTATTCACCTTCAGGCCATAGCCCATATTTTCCGCCACGGTCATGTGCGGATAGAGCGCATAAGACTGGAATACCATGGCGACGCCGCGATGGGCGGGAACAACGTCGTTCATGACCTCATCGCCGATCAGTACTTCACCTTCGCTCACCTCTTCGAGACCGGCAATCATTCGCAGTAGCGTCGATTTACCGCAGCCGGACGGGCCGACGAAAACTGCAAATTCGCCATCTTCAATATCAAGGTTTACCTGATGCAGCGTCACTGTACTGCCGAACCGTTTGGTGACATTCCTCAGTCGTATATTGGACATCAACATTCCCCGGGTTAGTAGCCGTTTTTGCCGTTGGGATTTGGGCTGTGACGCGCTATTTGTATAACGTGTAACAATTCAGCCGAGCGATGCTCAACGACACTAAAATCATGCAGTGACTATAACTTCCAGAGTTTTAGCACCCTATATCGATGTTTCATTTCTGCAATCACGATCACACAACTGGCAGCTTTCAGTAGTTTTGTCAGCATTCAAAGCGTACCGTATAACAAATCAAAAATAACGGCAGATTTGTTTATGAATCACCTTTTATCAGTTAAATGAAAGGTTTTCGGAAGTCACATCGCCCAATAAAAACCATTAAATTGTTATACCTTCACATGAGGTTGATAATGAAAAAGAACACTCTTGCTGCACTGATCCTTACTACTCTGGCTGCCGGGCAGCTGGTGAGCCTGCAGGCGCACGCGGCCGGACAGCTCAACGTCTGGGAAGACATCAAAAAATCCGACGGCATTAAGGCCGCGGTAAGCGATTTTGAAAAGCAGTTCAACGTTAAGGTGAACGTGCAGGAAATGCCGTATGCCCAGCAGCTGGAAAAGCTGCGCCTTGATGGCCCGGCGGGCATTGGCCCGGACGTGCTGGTGATCCCTAATGACCAGCTAGGCGGTGCGGTCGTCCAGGGGCTGCTGTCTCCCCTGACGCTGGACCAGGCGAAGCAGGAGGCCTTTACGCCGGCATCAATCAACGCTTTCCATATGGATAACGTGCTTTACGGCGTACCGAAAGCGGTGGAAACCCTGGTGCTGATTTACAACAAAGACCTGATCGACAAGCCGCTGGATAGCCTGCAGGCGTGGTTCGACTATTCGAAGAAGCAGCGCGAAGAGGGTAAGTACGGCCTGTTGGCGAAGTTTGACCAAATTTATTACAGCTGGGGCGCCATCGGTCCGATGGGCGGTTATATCTTTGGCAAAAACGATAAGGGCGGCTTCAACCCGCAGGATGTCGGCCTGAATAAGCCCGGTGCGGTGGAAGCGGTGACTTTCCTGAAAAAATTCTACACCGACAAGGTATTCCCGGCAGGGATCCTCGGCGATAACGGGCTGAACGCCATCGACTCGCTGTTTACCGAGAAGAAAGCGGCAGCGGTGATTAACGGCCCGTGGGCCTTCCAGCCGTATGAAGCGGCAGGCATTCATTATGGCGTCGCGCCTCTGCCGACGCTGCCGGATGGCAAACCGATGAGCTCCTTCCTCGGTGTGAAAGGCTATGTGGTCTCGACGTGGAGTAAAGATAAAGCGCTGGCGCAGCAGTTTATCGAGTTCATCAACCAGCCGCAGTATGTGAAAGCGCGCTATGTCGCCACCGGGGAAATCCCGCCTCTGAAGGCCATGATTGACGATCCCCTGATTAAGAATGACGAAAAGGCCAGCGCGGTGGCGGTTCAGTCAGCGCGGGCGACGGCGATGCCGGGGATCCCGGAGATGGGCGAAGTATGGGGCCCGGCGAACGCCGCGCTGGAGCTTAGCCTGACCGGTAAACAGGAACCGAAGGCGGCGCTCGATAACGCAGAGAAGCAGATCAAGATGCAGATCGAAGCCATGCAGGCCAGCAATCAATAATCCGGTGATGTAACAGAACGGGAGGGCCGTCCTCCCGTTTTCAGAAGGAGTCGTGTGTGATTATCAATCCCAGCGAAAATATTGCCGAAGCGCGCGGCGCAGGACGCCATGCGTGGTGCGGCCTGTTGCTGGCTATCGTGCCGGGTTTTGGGCAGTTTTATCACCGCCAGTGGCTGAAGGGGATTGTCTTCCTGGCGCTGCTGAGCAGTTTTATGAGCATTTTCTATGACTTTCTCAGCGAAGGCCTGTGGGGGTTATATACCTTAGGCGAGGAAGTCCCGCGGGATAACTCTATTTTCCTGCTGGCGGAAGGGATAATCAGCGTACTGATTATCGCATTCGGTTTGTTGGTCTATTTCCTCTCGCTGCGCGACGCCTGGGTTAACGGCAAAAAGCGCGATGAAGGTGTGGCGCTGAATAGCGTACGCAAGCAATATCAGATGCTGCTCAGCGAAGGGTTCCCGTATCTGATGATCACGCCCGGCTTCATACTGCTGGTGTTTGTGGTCATCTTCCCGATCCTGTTTGGTTTTGCTATCGCCTTTACTAACTACAATCTCTATCACACGCCGCCGGCGAAGCTGGTGGATTGGGTGGGATTCAAAAACTTCATCAACATCTTCACATTATCCATCTGGCGTTCGACTTTCTTTGATGTATTGCAGTGGACGGTGGTGTGGACGCTGCTGGCGACGACCCTGCAGTGTACTGTCGGCGTGCTGCTGGCGATTTTGGTCAATCAGAAAGATCTGCGCTTTAAGCCGATGATCCGTACAATTTTCATTCTGCCGTGGGCGGTACCGGGATTCGTGACGATTCTGGTTTTTGCCGGTATGTTCAATGATTCATTCGGGGTGATTAACAACGCCATTTTGTCCTTCTTTGGCATCAGTCCAAAGGCGTGGCTGACCGACCCGTTCTGGACCAAGACGGCGCTGATTATGATGCAGACCTGGCTGGGTTTCCCGTTTGTTTTCGCCATGACCACCGGCGTCCTGCAGGCGATCCCGGACGATCTGTATGAAGCGGCCACCATGGATGGCGCCAGCGCGTTTACCCGCCTGCGGACCATTACTCTGCCGCTGGTACTCTACTCCATTGCGCCGATCATCATCACCCAGTACACCTTCAACTTTAACAACTTCAACATCATCTACTTGTTCAACAACGGCGGGCCGGCGGTAGCCGGGTCGAATGCCGGTGGTACGGATATTCTGGTGTCGTGGATCTACAAATTGACCATGTCGTCTTCGCAATACGCCATCGCGGCCACCATCACGATCCTGCTGTCGATTTTTGTCGTCGGCCTGGCGTTGTGGCAGTTCCGCGCCACGAAATCCTTCAAAAACGACGACATGGCGTAAGGGAAGCAACATGGCTAAATCACCGAGTATTAAACGCGAAAAGTGGATTCGCCTGTCACTCACCTGGCTGGTGGTCATCTTTGTATCGACGATCATTATATACCCGCTGGTCTGGACGGTAGGGGCGTCGCTGAATGCCGGGAACAGTCTGCTGAGTACGTCGATTATTCCTGAAAATCTGTCGTTCCAGCATTACGCGGATCTGTTTAACGGCAATGTGAATTATCTCACCTGGTACTGGAACTCGATGAAAATCAGCTTCATGACTATGGTGTTGACCTTATTCAGCGTGAGCTTCACCGCCTATGCGTTTTCGCGCTTTCGTTTCAAAGGGCGGCAGAACGGGCTGATGCTATTTCTGCTGTTGCAGATGATCCCGCAGTTCTCGGCGCTGATTGCGATCTTTGTTCTCTCTCAGCTGCTGGGGCTGATCAATAGCCATCTGGCGCTGGTACTGATCTACGTGGGCGGCATGATCCCGATGAATACCTGGCTCATGAAGGGCTACCTGGACGCGATCCCTAAAGATCTGGATGAATCTGCACGGATGGATGGCGCCAGCAGCTTCCGCATCTTTATCGAAATCATTATGCCGCTGTCGAAGCCGATACTGGCGGTGGTGGCGCTGTTCTCGTTTACCGGCCCGCTGGGGGATTTCATCCTTTCCAGCACCATTCTGCGTACCCCGGATAAGTACACGCTGCCGATCGGCCTGTATAACCTGGTGGCGCAGAAAATGGGCGCCAGCTACACCACCTATGCGGCGGGCGCGGTGCTGATTGCCGTGCCGGTAGCGATTCTCTATCTGGCGCTACAAAAATACTTTGTTTCCGGCCTCACCTCTGGCAGCACAAAAGGATAACCCCATGAAAAGATTAACACCCGCGTGGCTTGCTGTTTCTCTGGCATGCTGTTTCTCCGCCAGTACGCTGGCAGCGGACGCACTACAAACCAGAGCGTTTAGCAACATGCCCGCTGATTTTATTAAAGGCGCGGATATCTCCACGCTGCTGGACGCGGAAAAGCATGGCGCAAAGTTTTTTAACCACCACAATCAGCAGCAGGATCCGATCGCGATTCTGAAGGCCGACGGCGTGAACTATGTTCGCCTGCGCCTGTGGGTCGATCCAAAAGACGCCCAGGGTCAGCGCTACGGCGGCGGCGATAACGATCTCGCGGCGACGCTGGCGCTGGCGAAGCGGGCAAAAGCGCAGGGGATGAAGCTGCTGCTTGATTTTCACTACAGCGATTTCTGGACCGATCCCGGCAAGCAGTTCAAGCCGAAGGCATGGGAGAAAATGGATTATCCGCAGCTGAAAACCACTATTCATGACTACACCCGCGACACGATCGCCCGTTTTAAGCAGGAGGGCGTACTGCCGGATATGGTGCAGATCGGCAACGAGATCAACGGCGGTATGCTGTGGCCGGAGGGCAAAAGCTGGGGGCAGGGTGGCGGCGAGTTCGATCGCCTGGCGGGGCTGCTTAACGCCGCCATCGATGGCCTGAAGGAAAACCTCACCGCCGGTGAGCAGGTTAGAATTATGCTTCATCTGGCCGAAGGCACGAAAAACGACACCTTCCGTTGGTGGTTTGATGAAATCAGCAAGCGTAACGTGCCTTACGACATTATTGGTCTGTCGATGTATACCTACTGGAATGGACCGATTAGCGCGCTGAAAGCCAATATGGATGATATCAGCAAGCGCTATAACAAAGACGTGATTGTGGTAGAGGCCGCTTATGCCTATACCCTGGAGAACTGCGACAACGCCGAAAATAGTTTCCAGGCGAAAGAGGAAAAGGATGGCGGTTATCCCGCCACCGTACAGGGGCAATATAATTATATTCACGACTTAATGCAGGCCGTTGCGGATGTTCCAAACCATCGTGGTAAAGGTATTTTTTATTGGGAGCCGACGTGGATTGCCGTACCGGGAAATACCTGGGCGACACCTGCCGGAATGAAATATATCCACGATGAGTGGAAAGAGGGTAATGCCCGGGAAAATCAGGCGCTGTTTGATTGCCAGGGGAAAGCGTTGCCGTCGATGAAGGTATTTAATTAATTATTCAGCTTTAAACTTCAGGATGTTTATTATGAAAAAATTTGCGCCTTTGAGTCCGAAGGTCAATGCGCTATTGCATGGCGCCGACTATAATCCGGAGCAGTGGGAAAACTATCCCGATATTATTGATAAAGATATTGCCATGATGCAGCAGGCAAAATGTAATGTCATGTCGGTAGGGATATTTAGCTGGGCGAAACTTGAACCTCAGGAAGGCGTATTTGAGTTTGGCTGGTTGGACAGTATCCTGGATAAACTGTATGCCGCCGGAATACATGTCTTTCTCGCTACCCCAAGCGGCGCACGCCCGGCCTGGATGTCGCAGAAATATCCTCAGGTCCTGCGCGTCGGTCGCGATCGGGTGCCTGCGCTGCACGGTGGGCGTCACAACCACTGTATGTCGTCGCCGGTCTATCGTGAGAAAACCCTGAAAATTAACACCCTGCTGGCGGAGCGCTATGCGCAGCATCCGGCGGTGCTGGGCTGGCATATCTCCAATGAGTATGGCGGCGAATGCCACTGTAGCCTGTGCCAGGAGCGTTTCCGTGACTGGCTGAAAGCGCGCTATGAAACGCTGGATAATCTCAATCATGCCTGGTGGAGCACCTTCTGGAGCCACACCTATAGCGACTGGTCGCAAATTGAATCCCCGGCTCCGCAGGGGGAAGTCTCCATTCATGGTCTGAACCTTGACTGGCATCGCTTCAATACCGCTCAGGTGACGGATTTCTGCCGCCACGAAATTGCGCCACTGAAAGCGGCGAATGCTGAGCTGCCGGTGACAACCAACTTTATGGAGTATTTCTACGATTACGACTACTGGCAGCTGGCGCCGGCGCTGGATTTCATCTCGTGGGACAGCTACCCCATGTGGCATCGCGATAAAGATGAAACCACGCTGGCCTGCTACACCGCCATGTATCACGACATGATGCGCAGCCTGAAGGGCGGAAAACCGTTTGTCCTGATGGAGTCCACGCCGAGCGCGACTAACTGGCAGCCGACCAGCAAGCTGAAAAAACCGGGAATGCATACTCTGTCTTCTCTGCAGGCGGTAGCGCACGGGGCCGACTCGGTACAGTATTTCCAGTGGCGTAAGAGCCGCGGTTCGGTAGAGAAATTCCATGGCGCAATTATCGATCACGTCGGTCACCTGGATACGCGCGTGGGCCGTGAAGTGACAAAGCTTGGCGAGATGTTAAGCCAGCTGCCGGACGTGGTGGGCTGCCGGACGGATGCGAAAGTGGCGATTATCTTTGACCAGCAAAACCGCTGGGCGCTGGATGATGCTCAGGGGCCGCGTAATCTCGGGATGGAGTATGAAAATACCGTCAACGAGCACTATCGTCCGTTCTGGGAACAGGGGATTGCGGTAGATATCATTGATGCCGACGTCGACCTGAGCGCTTATCGGCTGGTCATTGCCCCGATGCTGTATATGGTTCGCGACGGCTTTGCCGAACGCGCCGAGGCGTTTGTGGCCAACGGCGGTCATTTAGTTACAACATACTGGACGGGGATTGTTAACGAATCTGACCTATGCTATCTCGGTGGCTTCCCGGGTCCACTGCGCAAGCTGCTGGGCATCTGGGCGGAAGAGATTGACTGCCTGAACGATGGCGAACGTAATCTGGTACAGGGGCTGGCGGGCAATGAAGGAGGTTTGCAGGGACCGTATCAGGTACGCCATCTGTGTGAACTGATCCACGCCGAAACGGCGCAGCCGCTGGCGACCTACCGCGATGATTTTTACGCGGGAAGACCGGCGGTCACCGTTAATCACGTGGGTAAAGGTAAAGCCTGGCATGTCGCTTCGCGCAACGATCTGGCTTTCCAGCGGGACTTCTTCAGCGCCATAAGTAAAGAGCTGGCGCTGCCGCGCGCGGTGGAGGCCGATTTCCCGCCGGGCGTGGTGGCGACCGCGCGCACGGACGGTGAGACTACCTACGTGTTCCTGCAAAACTACAGCGCGCAGCAGCAGCAGGTGACCTTACCGCAGGGCTACCAGGACAGCCTTACCGGCACGGACTTGAACGCGCCGTTGACCTTAAAAGCGTGGGATTGCCGCATCCTCAGTCGTCATGCGTAATTTTTCTCTATCCGCGCCTGCTCCTGCGAGCAGGCGTTTTTTTATCTGCTTATCAGGAGCTTATTATGGTGAGTTTAAAATCCTTTCTGAATTACTTCTCCCAGTCGCGTCCGGCGGTAACGTTAAGCCCTGGGGAACAACAACAGATTGAGCGTTTAATTCAGGCTTTCGGCGGCGAGGCGAATATTGTCAACGTTGACGCCTGTATCACCCGCTTACGCGTCACGGTGAATAATCTGTCGATTGTTGACTCTCAGGAGCTACAGCAGCAGGGAGCGCTTGGCGTTATTATCCTTGGGCAGCAGGTGCATGCTATTTTCGGTAAACAGTCGGATGCTTTGCGTCAATTACTTGACGAACACTTTGCCAGCCGTAAATAAAATAAAACGGGATAACGCAATAATGGGTTATCCCGAAAAGAAAACAAAGTATCAATGGCAATAATCATTACCGGAGGGTAATTAACGACCTTACAGCTGGAGATAAAACAGTTAAATGACGACTACCACCAGGCTTCGACCTGTACACCAAAGTTCCACGTGTTATTGGCTGTTTGATCTTCGAAAGGTTTACCATTTTCTGAGTCATTCAGATACGAAGCGAAAATACGCAGTTCCGGGCGAGACATAAAGTCAGGGCCATCGGCCAGGCCCAGCGCGATGGTATATTTCTCACCAGCCTGCTTATAGTCTGTATTGTTCTTGTAGCTATCTTTTTGGTAAAAACCGCCCACTTCGCCAATCAGGCGTACGTATTCCGTGAATTGATACTGTCCGCGAGCCACCAGCGACAGCATGCGCGTTTTATCCGTGTAATCGGTGATGTTGTCCGCGGATCCCCAGGTCAGAACGTGGTTAATAGAGAATTTTTCGGTAATCGGAATTAAACCGGTATTGATCACCCGATAGCCGGTGGCGTCATTGACGTAGTTCCACATGTCATACCAGCCGCCGCCCTGGGAAACCATGTTCTGCGCCAGCCCTTTATTTGCGTACTGCAGCACCGTTTTGTTGTAACCGCCCAGCATATCCTGGCTGATTTCACCGGTTAGCATGACGCCGTTTTCTGCATCATACAGGCCGCCGTAGGAGTCCTGCTTTTTGGTGGTGTTAGGCATCGCATAGTCGATACCAAATTCGGTCCACGACCCGGTCCATGGCTTCCAGCCTGCGTAGCGCAGGTCAAGGTAGTTAATATTCACGTTGCTGTCGCCGTCGACGCGGTAGTCGACGTCATTCGCATCACCGCGGATCCAGGCAAATGAGACGGCGCCAGGGCCGAGGGTATAGTTTTCTATCCCGGCGCCGGATCCGGAAATGTTCCAGTATTTGGTATCAATGATGTGCAGATCGTGGCGCTGGTAGTAGCGTTTACCGCCCCAAATGACCGCGTTAGGATCGCCCGGGACCAGCCCTTTAATTTGCAGGTTGAGCTGGCGTAGGCCGAACTGCGCATCATCATCGAGCGTGGTTTCGTTATCGTTCGAACCGTCAGAAACCATGCTGACCATGCTATCGAGATAGAAGCTCACGTCATTCTTCTTGTAGACCTCCGAGCCCAACTCCAGCTCGCCGTAGGTATCGGACTCGTTACCCAGACGGCCAATTTTGTTTTTTTGCCATTCGGCCTGACCCCCGTCGCCGGAGACCCCAACCCCGGCGCGCATATAGCCATGAAAATCGATACCCGGAAGCGTGGCGGAAGCAGCAAACACGGATGGTGAAATCAGCGCAGCGGCCAACGCAGCGGAGAGTGTGCGCAGCGTAGTGTTCATGTCTATCCTCTTATTTTTTGTATTACGTTCACATAACCGGTGTTATAAAATCCCTAAACCAAAATACAGGCAATTGAATGATCGCTATAGTGTGATTAACTGCAAATAAATTAGCGGGTTTTGTTACAGGTGGTGAGTCTATTCACAATTTGTTGTATTGTGAGCGTAACACTTTTAATGTTGATTGTTGTTCGAGGAAGGCGGCAATGAGCGTTTTTTTACATTGCCCCTGTTACAATCCAGGGATAACAACATAAGGAACCGGACCATGAAGTCTAAAAGCGCGACCTTAGAAGACGTTGCTCGCCATGCGGGCGTCTCCTATCAGACCGTGTCCAGGGTACTCAACAAATCTGCTAATGTATCCAAAGCCACGCGCAGCAAGGTGGAGAAATCCATTGAGGAGCTGCGTTATGTCCCAAACCGCCTGGCGCAACAGCTGGTAGGCAAGCAAAGCCGTACCGTAGGTCTGGTTACGATCTCCCTCGCATTGCATGCGCCTTCTCAGGTGGCCGCGGCGGTTAAACGCTATGCGAATGTGGAAGGTTATCAGGTACTCATTTCAATGATCGATGAGAGCGTCAACCAAAGCATTCAAGATTCCATTAATGAACTTAAATCTCAGCTGGTGGATAAGGTCATCATCAACGTGCCTCTGGAGACTGATCAGGCTCAGAAAATTGCCGCTGATAACGATGATATCGTTTGTCTTTTTTTAGATGTCGATCCCTATAGCTCCGTGTTTAACGTTTCGTTTAATCCGGCAGACGGCACCCGAGCCAGCGTCAAATATCTCTATGAAATGGGGCATCGGGAGATAGCGCTGTTGGCCGGTCCGGAAAGCTCGGTATCGGCCAAATTGCGTTTGAAAAGCTGGATAGAAACCCTCGAAGGTTATGGGCTACAGCCGGTCACGGTGATTCGCGGTAACTGGGATGCGCAGAGCGGCTATGCCGGCGCGCTGCAAATGTTGCGAGAGACGCCAAACTTTACCGCCGTTTTGGTGGGTAACGATCAGATGGCGCTGGGCGTGCTTAGCGCGTTTCATCAGCATCAGGTACCGATCCCGGGGGAAAAGTCGGTTATTGGTTATGATGATACCTATGAAAGCTCGTTTTTTTACCCGGCGCTAACCACCGTTTCGCTGGATCTTGACTTACAAGGAAAAGAGGCCGTTCGGCGCCTACTCGATAGCGGCGATAACGAAACCTCCCATACTTCTTCAATTCTTCCGGCCCGTCTTGTCGTGCGCCACTCTACCGGGGCGAAAACGGAGCCCGGCAAAAACCTGCAGTCTATTGCCGAACAGCTCAGGGCCCTGGCGCATCAGCTGAGCCCTTAATCCGTAACGGGCGGCCTGCGCCGCCCATAATCCTTCTTATTCTCAGGGTTGATCTTTAGATTCGCACGGCGTACGATATTGTTATGTTATAACGTAATGATTGAGGTCGCTATGAAACCCAATATTCATCCGCATTATCGTACGGTGGTTTTTCACGACACCAGCGCTAACGAATTCTTTAAAGTCGGTTCAACGATCCGCACCGAGCGTGAGATTGAGCTGGATGGCGAGACGTATCCCTACGTCACGCTCGACGTCTCCTCCAAATCGCATCCGTATTACACCGGTAAACAGAAGGCCTTCAACAATGAAGGCAGCACCGCTCGTTTCCGCCAGCGCTTCGGCGGTTTTATTGATGCGAAAAGGAGCAAATAATGCAGGTACTCAACTCATTGCGTAGCGCGAAACAGCGCCATCCGGATTGCCAGATCGTGAAACGAAAAGGGCGGCTTTACGTTATCTGCAAAAGTAATCCCCGCTTTAAGGCCGTACAGGGTCGCAAGAAAAGACGTTAACGGAAGCTCTCCAGCGTCCGTAACTGCTGGCCATCGGCGCTAAAGTTGTCGGCGGCCAGCCATTGCCGCATTGCTCTATGAATCTGCGGCCACTCTGAATCGATAATCGAAAACCAGTCGGTATCGCGGTTGTGGCCCTTTATCACCAGCGCCTGACGAAAGCGTCCCTCATACTGAAATCCCAGCCGCAGCGCCGCCCGGCGTGAAGGCTCGTTCAGGCTGTTGCATTTCCACTCGTAGCGACGATAGCCGAGCGTATCAAATACGTAGTGCATCAGTAGCGAGTGGGCCTCGGTTGCCATCGCCGTCCGGCTCAACAGAGGCGAAAAGTGTACGTGGCCGACTTCAACAACGCCATTTTTGGCATCAATTCTCATCAACGCCAGTGAGCCAACGGGCTGGTCTGTCAGCTGATCTATCACGGCATAGTGAATGGGGTCGGCCTGCATGGCCACGCTCTCTATCCACGCGCGATATTCCTCGACGCTGTTATCCGGCTCTCGCAGCAGCCACGTCCAGCTTCGGGTGTCCGGGGCTAAGCGATGGGCATCAAACAGCGCGCTGGCGTGCGTGGAGCGCAATGGCTCAAGCCGGCAAAGGCGACCTTGCAGATTCAATCTCTCGGGGTGCTGACGAGGCTGCCAGTCGGGCAGGGCAGCGCCAACGGGTTGATCGAATTGATTAAGATGGCTCATGGGGGGTTCCTTTGTGGGTGAATGCCATGAGATTAAGCCCTTATTGGTTCCATAAAAAGTGCCATAAGAGTATGTTTATATGGTGCCACGAGGAGCGGTGATGAATATTCCGGATGATGCTTTTTTTACTTTACTCGAGCAGGCCCTATGCGGTAGAGGAAGTGAAACCCTACAGCGAACCCTCTATCAGCAACTGCGCGAGGCTATTTTGCAGGGCACGCTGGCGGGCGATAGTCGTCTACCCGGTTCGCGCGCCATGGCGCAGCATCTGGGGCTTTCGCGCAATACCATCAACAGCGCGCTGGAGCAGCTGGCAATAGAAGGATATCTATTGCGTAGTCGTCAGGGAACGTACGTCGCGCCCTTGAGGTCTCAGGGAGAAGAGGACATTGAGGCGCGCGTTATTGTGCTTCCTGAATATTTACAGGGATTGCCGGCAGCAATTCACCGGGATTCGCCCGCGTTGCTCTTTACGCCGGGAATGCCTGCGGTGAATTACTTTCCACTTTCCATCTGGCGTCGGCTGCTCGATCGGGTACTGCGCGAAGAGGGCAGCACATTACTGGGCTACGGCGATGCGCAGGGAGAGCTCGTACTACGAAAAGCCATTGCTCGCCACCTCGCGCTCTCCCGGGGGATCCGCTGCGAAGCCAGCCAGATAGTGATTACAGAAGGGGCGCTGGAAGGCGTCGATTTATGCACGCACCTGCTGAGCGTAGCCGGCGATATGGCATGGGTGGAAGAGCCCGGGTATCCGGGAGCAAAAAGCATATTTCTCAAATCAGGTCTTCATATAAAGGGTGTACCGGTTGATCGTGAAGGAATGCGTTTAGATACCTCTGCTGATAGCAAAGCGCCGCGATTGATCTTTACTTCACCTTCACATCAATACCCCTGCGGAGCCGTGATGAGCGCCGGGCGACGACTGGCGTTACTGGAATATGCCCGCCGGCATGATTCGTGGATTATCGAAGATGATTACGACAGCGAATTTCGCTATAGCGGTGAGCCCATTCCGGCCATGCTGGGGATGGCCAGGCAGGCGCCGGTGGTTTATCTGGGGACATTCAGCAAAACGCTATTTCCGGCGCTGCGCATTGGCTTTATGGTGATGCCTCCCGCGCTGGCGGAGGCTGCACGAGGCGTCATTGGTGCGCTATTACGCGGCGGGCACCGGGCTGAACAGAAGGCGCTGGCGTTGTTCATTGAAGAGGGGCACTACGCACGTCATTTGGCCGCGATGCGCCGTTTGTACCGCAAACGCCAGCAGCACCTGCGGGACGTCCTGGCTCAAGAACTTAACCATCCTTATGAACTCTTTGGCGGAGGGGGAGGATTGCACCTGACCGTCGCTATCGACAACATGGATGACCAGGCGATTGTGCAGCAGGCCCGGCGCTTTCAGTTGGCGCCCGGGGCATTAAGCCGTTTTTATCTAGATGTAAAAACGGCGCGAAGCGGCTTGGTTCTGGGCTACGGAAATACGTCCGCCTCACATTTCATTGCTGCGGTACGGACGCTCAATCGTCTTATTGCGCAGAACCGACGCGAGTAAGAGAAAACACATCGTAAAATGAGAGGTCGCCTTTGGTGGCGATCATTTTTTGTAGCTGCGCCTTTTGCTCGCGATCGACGCGTGGCGATTGCAGAATACGCTCGAGAAGTTGTTCAGGGACAAACCGGGTGTTATACCATTCGCCGTTGTAGCAAACGCGGAAATCAAGAACGTCGATATCTTCATAACGATAGCGTGGATAGACGTCAAAGAAGAAGAAACCGTTTAGCAGAACAAATAAAACAATTAACAGCCAGACAGAATCCACCAGCGTTTCGGAACGAAGCATCACAATAAGCGTGGCCAGGAAAGCCGCGTACATGGCGACAAAAAGCCATGGGTGGTTGCGAATAAAGCTAATGCTAAAACGCGGACGGTTGTCGCGTTTCTCTTTCACATTAAGTTCATCAATGGTGCTCTTCAGCAGCCGCTGTATTTCTGTCATCTTATTCCCCAAATTCTGCCATGAGCCCGTATGCAGGCGTGACAAATCGGGCTCAGCCTGAGGGCTATTTTATGTTGCGTAAATCTATGGGGAAAGTAACAGATTGGTTGCAGAAAAGCATAACAGTTACCGTTTTTCGCTCTCCAGCATTTTGATAATCTGTGCCGGGTTTCCGCCGACGACGGCGTTGGCGGGCACATTTTTCACTACCACGGAACCCGAAGCCACCACGGCATTATCGCCGATAGCCACGCCAGGATTAATTACTGCCCGCCCGCCAATCCATACATTGTGCCCAATGGTGACGGGTTTTCCGTACTCTTGACCACTATTGCGGTCGACGGGGTCAAGGGGATGCGTGGCGGTATAAATATGTACGCCCGGCGCCAGCATGCAGTTATCCCCAATATGAATCGGACAGACGTCCAGCATGACGCAATCAAAGTTCGCGTAGAAATTTTTGCCGAAGGAGATATTGTAGCCGTAGTCGCAGCGAAAGGTGGGTTCGATATACGCATCACTCGCGTGCCCAAGCAGTTCAGACAATAATGCTTTTCTTAATTCATGTTCTTCAGGCGCCGAATGGTTGTAGCGGTGCAACAGTTGCCTGGCCCGCAGGCGATCGGCTTTCAACGTGGCGTCACCTGCCAGATATAGTTCGCCGGCAATCATTTTTTGTTTCTCTTCACTCATGGACGCTTCCCTTATTTCCTTATCGTCAGGCCGCCATAGTATAAAAAGAAACCGGTTTCATCTTTGCATTAAGCCAACATCTGTGAGCACAGTCACACTTATTCTCATCACCAAAGCGGGGTGTTTTCGACACGAGATGTATGACTTTCATTTGAAATAAACTAGCGGATAAATTTCCAGACTGAAGGTGGGATCTTGTCATACAGTTTATTCATCGTCAGCTCAGCAAGACGATGGTCGGCCGCTGAGTAAAATACCGCCAGTTCATTATCGGAAAGTTCATATTTATTTTTTTCAATTACGCGCTCCAGCGTATCAATTGTCTGACAGCGTCGTAAGCGCATCAAATAGTCTATTTTGGTTAATGTTTTATCAGACATAAATCCACCTTTTGATTGTAATAATACTAACAAGAAAGACTGGCCGGGTTTTCCCGACTGGCGTTGACAAAGCAGCGGAATAACCGATTGCCAGATTTGCGCCATTTCTGCAGATCCGCACTGTTAATGCCGTAGTTGCTGAACAAGACGAAAGTGTCATCCAGATATTCGTCAATCTGAGTAATCAGCTTATTATCCTCAGCATACTTAATTTTATAATTAAGCGCGAACGCGGCAATGTGCTCGATCAATTCATTAAGTTGAAGATTGACAGCCGAAGTTGGGTCATTAACCCAGCCGTGGTTGCTCTCTTCCAGGTTTGCAAGACAGTCATGATACAGGGTTTCGCAGAGAAATTTAAGCTGCGCAATATCATGTCTTTTTGGCGAGTATTCGTCCATAACGCATCCCCTTTTGAGTGGTTTAAACGACCGTTGTGGGATGAACACGACTAACAGACCTGACACATACATTGTAATCTTGCTGTTTAACTATAATCCACTCTTAAAAAGATTTCATCGTGCTATTACGAAAAATTACAATTATCAGCGTCCATTTATCTTCAATGCCTCGGTCTTTATTATATCGTGCCGTTAACCCGATCGGTAAAAATGAATACTGACCTTATATTTCATCAAGTTAGCCGCTGCGTTTTGCCGTTATACGAAGACAACCATACATAAAGTCAGTGATTGAGAATATTCTGAGTTAGGGTGAGCGGGAAGGAAAGTCGCAGAGAAAAACGGAGATAAGCACCACGACTCATCATTAAATATTATATCTCAGGTTATAAAACAAACAATAACAATCCGTGCGCTTTAAATCAGGGAAAAGAAAAGGGCCGCGTATGCGGCCCTGTGAAGAGAGATTAATGATGCTCAACCGGATGGCTGTGCTCAATATCCTCATTTTTCTTACTAAAGCGGCGACGGACTACCACGAAGAACACTGGCACGAAGAAAATCGCCAGAACCGTCGCGGTCACCATCCCGCCCATTACGCCAGTACCAACGGCGTTCTGCGCGCCGGAGCCTGCGCCGGAGCTGATAACCAGCGGCATGACCCCAAGGATGAACGCCAGCGAGGTCATCAGAATCGGACGCAGACGCATACGAACGGCTTCCAGCGTTGCTTCAATCAGACCTTTGCCCTCTTTATCCATCAGATCTTTGGCGAATTCAACGATTAGTATCGCGTTCTTCGCCGACAGGCCAATGGTCGTCAGCAGACCAACCTGGAAGTAAACGTCGTTGGTCAATCCGCGGAAGGTGGCAGCCAGCAGCGCACCCACAACCCCGAGTGGAACGACCAGCATTACCGAGAACGGAATCGACCAGCTTTCATACAGCGCAGCCAGACACAGGAAGACGACAATCAGCGAGATGGCGTACAGCGCAGGTGCCTGGTTGCCTGACAACCGTTCCTGATAAGACATGCCGGTCCAGTCATAGCCAATGCCTGCAGGCAGTTTACCCGCCAGCTCTTCCATCAGGTTCATCGCTTCACCGGTACTCTTACCCGGTGTCGCCTGGCCGAGGATTTCCATCGATGGCAGACCGTTATAACGCTCCAGACGCGGTGAGCCGTATTCCCAGCGTGAAGTCGAGAAGGCGGAGAAGGGCACCATCTGTCCATCGCTACCGCGTACGTACCAGTTACCGATATCTTCCGGCAGCATACGGTATTTCGCTTCAGACATGATATACACTTTCTTCACACGACCGCGGTCAATGAAGTCGTTGACGTAGCTACCACCCCATGCTGCGCCAAGCGTCGTGTTAATATCGCTGATAGAAACGCCAAGAGCCTGCGCTTTTTCCTGATCGATATCCACTTTGAACTGCGGAGTATCTTCCAGACCGTTTGGACGAACGCCGCTTAAGACATCAGGATGCTGCGCAACCATACCAAAGAGCTGGTTACGAGCCTGAGTCAGTTTTTCATGGCCTAACCCTGCCTGGTCGATCAGCTGGAAGTCAAAGCCCGTTGCGGTACCCAGTTCAACAATTGCCGGCAGGTTAAAGGCGAACACCATTGCGTCTTTAATCTGTGAGAAATAGCCCATTGCGCGCCCGGTAATCGCTTCAACTTTGTTCTCTTCGCCTGGACGCTGACTCCAGTCCTTCAGAGAGACGAACGCGATGCCGGTGTTCTGCCCACGACCCGCGAAACCAAAGCCGTTAACGGCGAATACCGATTCAACGTTATTTTTCTCTTTGGTGAGATAGTAATCGGTCATCTCATCCAGAACCTTCTGGGTACGCTCCTGAGTTGCGCCCGCAGGCAGCTGCGCCATGCTCAGGAATACCCCCTGATCTTCGTCCGGCAGGAACGAGCTTGGCAGACGAACGAACAGCCAGGCCATGCCGACAACGATGATCAGGTACAGCACCAGATAACGACCGGTGCTGCGCAGGATGTTGCCTACGCTATCGGTGTAGTGATGCGTGCTCTTATCGAACATACGGTTAAACCAACCGAAGAAGCCGGTGGTTGCGCCATGGCTGCCTTTTTGGATGGGCTTCAGCATCGTGGCGCAGAGCGCCGGGGTCAGAATCAATGCCACCAGTACCGACAGCGCCATTGCGGAAACGATGGTGATCGAGAACTGACGGTAAATCGCACCGGTAGAACCGCCGAAGAAGGCCATCGGGATAAACACCGCGGAAAGCACCATCGCGATACCCACCAGCGCGCCCTGAATCTGGCCCATTGATTTACGCGTGGCTTCCTTCGGCGGTAGTCCTTCTTCGGCCATCACACGCTCGACGTTTTCCACCACCACGATGGCGTCATCCACGAGCAGGCCTATGGCGAGCACCATACCAAACATGGTGAGCGTGTTTATCGAGAAGCCGAACAGCGCGAGGATAGCGAACGTCCCCAGCAATACGACCGGCACGGCGATAGTCGGAATCAGCGTTGCGCGGAAGTTCTGCAGGAACAGATACATAACCAGGAACACCAGAATGATTGCTTCGATCAGCGTTTTCACCACTTCGTGAATGGAGATCTGCACGAATGGGGTGGTGTCATACGGATAAACAATCTTCAGGCCTGAAGGGAAGAAAGGCTCCATTTTCTTCAGTTCGGCACGAATGGCGTTGGCAGTATCCAGCGCGTTCGCGCCGGTTGCTAATTTAATACCCAGACCAGATGCGGGCTGACCATTAAACTTCGCGATAACGTCATAGTTTTCACCGCCCAGCTCAATCTTCGCGACGTCGCGCAGACGCACCTGGGAACCGTCCTGGTTGACCTTCAGCAGAATATTGCCGAACTCTTCAGTATTGGTTAAACGGGTCTGCGCCACGATGGAGGCGTTCAATTGCTGACCTTTCACCGGCGGCGTACCGCCTAACTGTCCTGCTGCAACCTGGGCGTTCTGCGCTTTCAGGGCGCTGATAACGTCAACCGGCGTCAGCTGGAAGTTATTAAGTTTGTTCGGATCCATCCAGATGCGCATGGCGTACTGGGAACCAAACAGCTGGACGTCACCGACGCCGCTGGTACGGCTAATCGCATCCTTCATGTTGGCGGCGACATAGTCAGAAATGTCATCCTGATTCATGGTGCCGTTGGTATTGATAACGCCGACAACCATCAGGAAGCTGCTGGAGGCCTTTTCAACGCTGATACCCTGCTGCTGAACTTCTTGCGGCAGCAGCGGTGTCGCCAGCGCCAGCTTGTTCTGCACCTGTACCTGGGCAATATCCGGATCGGTACCTGATTCAAAGGTTAGCGTAATGGTTGCTGTACCGGTGGAGTCGCCATTGGAAGACATGTACATCAGGTGATCGATACCGTTCATGTTCTGTTCGATAACCTGGGTCACGGTGTTCTGCACGGTTTCAGCATCGGCACCGGGGTACATGGCTGTAATGGAAATTGCCGGCGGCGCAATCGTTGGATATTGCGCTATCGGCAATTTGAGGATCGACAACCCCCCAGCCAGCATGATGATAATGGCGATCACCCACGCAAATATGGGGCGATCGATAAAGAAATTAGGCATGTCTTAACGGCTCCTGTTTAAGTTAAGACTTGGTTTGTTCTGACTGAGCGTTGCCTGCGGCTTGCTGTTTATCGTCAGAAACGACTTCCTGCGCTTTAACCTGTACGCCTGGTCTGACTTTCTGCAGACCGGTGATGATGACGCGATCGCCCGTTTTCAGCCCTTCGGTGACCAGCCATTTATCACCGATAGCCTGAGTGGCGGTAATCTGGCGAACTTCAACTTTATCACCTTCGCCGACAACCATAGCGCTGGCATCGCCACGTGGAGTGCGGGTTACGCCCTGCTGAGGAACCAGCAACGCATCAGGATTTACACCTTCTTCCAGACGTGCGCGGACGAACATGCCGGGCAGCAGAGTGTGATCCGGGTTCGGGAAAATAGCGCGCAGCGTAATAGAACCGGTTGTCTGGTCAACGGTGACGTCAGAGAACTCCAGCGTACCGTTCTGCGGGTATTTCAGACCGTCGTTGGTGACCAGTTCAACCTTCGCTTTACCGTTTTCCTGCTGCAGCTTGCCGTTGGCCAGCTCTTGTTTCAGACGCAGGAAATCGTTGCTCGATTGCGTCACGTCAACGTAGATAGGATCCAGCTGTTGCACGGTCGCCAGCGCGGTGGTTTGCCCGTTTTGCACCAGAGCGCCTTCCGTGACGGCGGATTTACCAATGCGGCCGGAGATTGGCGAGGTGACTTTGGTGTAGGCCAGATTAATGCGCGCGGTTTCAACTGCAGCTTTGGCGGCGACCACGGCGGCGTTGCTCTGCTGAGCCGTCGCCACGGCAGTATCGTAATCCTGTTGGCTAATGTACTTAGTGCCCAACAGTTTCTGATAACGTTTAACCGTCAACTGATCCATATTTGCCGCCGCCTGCGCTTTGGCTAAATCGCCTTTCGCGCTTTCATACGTGGCCTGATAGGTCGCCGGATCGATTTGATAAAGAGATACGCCTGCCTGGATATCGCTCCCTTCAGTGAAGTTACGTTTAAGAATAATGCCACTGACCTGAGGACGAACTTCCGCAACGCGATAAGCGCTGGTACGGCCTGGTAGTTCGGTAGTAATTTGTAGAGGAGCGGATTTGAGCGTCACAATACCGACTTCCGGCATTTGCTGGGCCCCTTGCTGAGCCGGTTTGTCGTCACATCCTGTTAGCGCTAAGCTGCCTGAGAGCATCAGAACGACCGCCAGAGGCGTTAACCCTCTGTTTTTGTTCATATGTAAACCTCGAGTGTCCAATTTCAAATTGTTCAGTGGCTCAATCGACCACAAACCCACTGCTGTGTTTCTATTATGGTCATGCTATGGTACATACATTCATAAATGTATGTAAACGTAACCTCTGTAAACTCATCGACCTATGGCACGAAAAACCAAACAACAGGCGCTTGAGACCCGGCAACATATTCTGGATGTTGCTCTGCGTTTGTTTTCGCAGCAAGGGGTATCATCCACCTCGCTGGCCGCAATTGCAAAAGAGGCCGGTGTGACGAGGGGCGCTATCTATTGGCATTTCAAAAATAAATCAGATTTATTTAATGAAATATGGGTACTTTCAGAAGCCAACATCAACGATCTCGAAGTTGAGTATCGGGCAAAATTCCCCAACGATCCACTGTCAGTTGTCAGAGAGATCTTAGTGTATATCCTTGAAGCAACTGTGACAGAGGAACGCCGCCGCCTGATGATGGAAATCATCTTCCATAAATGTGAATTCGTCGGTGAGATGGTCACGTTGCAGGAAGCACAGCGAAGTTTATGCCTTGATAGCTACGATCGTATCGAACAAACATTAAAAGAGTGCATTGCGGCGAAGATGCTGCCCGCGAATTTATTGACCCGCCGGGCGGCGATTTTAATGCGCAGCTACCTTTCTGGCCTGATGGAAAACTGGCTGCTGGCGCCCAACGCCTTCGATCTGCGAAAAGAAGCGCGGGCTTATGTCGAAACGCTGCTTGAAATGTATCAATTTTGTCCCTCCCTACGCGGTTGTGAAGAACGGGAAGCTTAAGTCTCCTTGCGGGCATCAGGAACATTTTTCCTGCTGTCCGCCGCTATTCGCGCGATAACAGAAGTGCTATTCTTCGCGCTGCGACGATCCCCGGTATTCTCCGGCTTTTGCAATCACTCATGTTAACACTATGCTGCATACTATCCGTTGGCGAAACGCCATATCCGCTGTTGTTCTTACCCTGATGTTTTTTATCGGCTGTATTAGCGTTAACCCGGCGCTGGCGGCTGATTTACCTGAACGTTCTGAGGTCCAAAGCCAGCTCACGATGCTGAGTAAGCAAAAGGATCTGACCCCGCAGGACAAGCTGGTTCAGCAGGACCTGACCCAGACCCTGGAAACCCTCGATAAAATCGAACGCATTAAGACGGAAACGACGCAACTGCGTCAGCAGGTGACTCAGGCGCCAGCGAAAATGAATCAGGCTATCGATAGCCTCAACGCGCTAAGCGATGTACCCGATGATGAGGCGACGCGTAAAACGCTGAGCACGTTATCGTTACGTCAGCTGGAAGCGCGCGTCTCCCAGACGCTGGACGATTTGCAAAACGCGCAGAACGACCTGGCAACCTACAACAGCCAGCTCGTTTCTCTACAGACGCAGCCGGAACGCGTGCAGAATGCGATGTATTCCGCTTCGCAGCAGCTGCAGCAGATCCGTAATCGTCTGAATGGCACCTCGACGGGCGAGGAGACGCTGCGTCCTACCCAGCAGAATTTACTGCTGGCGCAGCAGGCTCTGCTGAATGCGCAGATAGACCAGCAGCGCAAAAGCCTTGAAGGCAACACGGTGCTGCAGGATACCTTGCAAAAGCAGCGTGATTACGTCACCGCCTACAGTAATCGCCTGGAACACCAGCTGCAGCTATTGCAGGAAGCGGTGAATAGCAAGCGCTTGACGCTGACGGAAAAGACGGCGCAGGAAGCCGTGTCCCCTGACGAAACGGCGCGTATTCAGGCCAACCCGCTGGTGAAGCAGGAGCTGGATATTAACCACCAGCTTAGCGAAAGGCTTATTTCAGCGACGGAAAATGGTAATCAGCTGGTTCAGCGCAATATCAAAGTGAAGACCTGGCTCGATCGCGCTTTGCAATCCGAGCGTGACATAAAAGAGCAGATCTCCGTGCTGAAAGGCAGCCTGCTGCTGTCGCGTATCCTTTATCAGCAGCAGCAAACGCTGCCCTCTGCGGAGGAGCTGAGCGATATGACGAACCGCATCGCTGACCTGCGCCTCGAGCAGTTTGAGGTTAACCAGCAGCGTGATGCGTTGTTCCAGAGCGATGCGTACGTCGCGAAGTTGGAGGAGGGGCATAGTAGCGAGGTGAATTCCGAGGTGCATGACGCGCTTCTCGAGATCGTTGATATGCGCCGTGAACTGCTCGATCAGTTTAACAAACAGCTGGGTAACCAGCTGATGATGGCGATTAACCTGCAGATCAACCAGCAGCAGTTAATGAGCGTGTCGACCAACCTGAAAGCCATTCTGACGCAGCAGATTTTTTGGGTAAACAGCAACCGTCCGATGGACTGGGAATGGGTTAAATCCTTCCCGGAAGCGCTGAAAGGGCAGTTTAAGGCGATGAAAATCACCGTAAACTGGGAAAAGGCCTGGCCTGCGGTATTTATCGCTTTCCTTGCCGGGCTGCCGCTGCTGTTGATCGCTGGGCTTATTCGCTGGCGTCTGCAGTGGCTTAAAGCGTATCAGGCGAAGCTGGCTTCACAGGTGGGGCAACTGCGCAATGATACTCAGCTCCACACGCCGAAAGCGATTCTTATCGATCTGATCCGCGCGCTGCCGGTGGTGCTGCTGATTCTGGCCATTGGTCTGATTCTGCTGACGATGCAGCTGAATATCAGCGATTTGCTGTGGGCCTACAGCAAGAAGCTGGCGCTGTTCTGGCTGGTGTTTGGCCTGTGCTGGAAGGTGCTGGAAAAAGACGGTGTGGCGGTGAGCCACTTTAATATGCCTTCGCAGTTGACCAGCCACTGGCGGCGGCAGATTGTCCGCGTAAGCCTTGCCCTGTTGCCGCTGAATTTCTGGTCCGTGATGTCGGAGCTGTCGCCGCTTCATCTGATGGATGACGTGCTCGGGCAGTTTGTGATTTTCCTCAACCTGCTGCTGATCGCGGTGCTTGTCCTGCCGATGTGCCGCGAGAGCTGGCGCGATAAAGAATCCCACAGCCTGCGCCTTATTACGGTCACCGTGCTATCGATTGTTCCTATCGCCCTGATGGTGCTGACGGCAACCGGCTACTTCTACACCACGCTGCGTCTTGCCGGCCGCTGGATTGAAACCGTTTATCTGGTGATGCTGTGGAACCTGCTCTATCAGACCGTTCTGCGCGGCCTGAGCGTGGCCGCCCGGCGTATTGCCTGGCGCCGTGCGCTGGCGCGCCGTCAGCATCTGGTTAAAGAGGGCGCTGAAGGGGCCGAACCCCAGGAAGAACCGACCATTGCCCTGGAGCAGGTTAACCAGCAAACGCTGCGTATTACGATGCTGGTGATGATTGCGCTGTTTGCCGTGCTTTTCTGGGCGATTTGGTCCGATCTGATCACCGTCTTCGCCTATCTCGACAGTATTACGCTGTGGCATTACAACGGTACGGAAGCCGGCGTCAGCGCCGTGAAAAGCGTCACCATGGGCAGCCTGCTGTTCGCGATTGTCGCGTCGATAGTCGCCTGGGCGTTAATTCGCAACCTGCCGGGCCTACTGGAAGTGCTGGTGCTATCGAGACTCAATATGCGCCAGGGGGCGTCGTATGCGATTACGACCATCCTTAATTACGCCATTATTGTTATTGGCGCGATGACGGTATTTGGCTCGTTGGGCGTCTCGTGGGACAAACTTCAGTGGCTGGCAGCCGCCCTGTCGGTTGGTTTAGGGTTTGGCCTACAGGAGATCTTCGGTAACTTTGTTTCCGGTTTGATTATTCTCTTTGAGCGCCCGGTGCGTATTGGCGATACGGTGACCATAGGCACCTTCTCCGGTACCGTCAGCAAAATCCGTATTCGCGCCACGACCATTACCGATTTTGACCGTAAAGAGGTCATTATCCCGAATAAGGCCTTCGTGACGGAACGCTTGATCAACTGGTCGCTATCCGACACCGTCACCCGCGTGGTCATCCGCCTTGGCGTGGCCTATGGTTCCGACCTGGATAAGGTTAAAGAAGTGCTGCTCCAGGCCGCGCATGAGCATCCGAAAGTCATGCAAGAGCCCGCGCCAGCGGTCTTCTTTACCACCTTCGGCGCCAGTACGCTCGATCATGAACTGCGCCTGTACGTGCGTGAACTTCGCGATCGCAGCTACGCGGTGGATGAGCTTAACCGCGCTATCGATCGTTTGTGTCGCGAGAACAATATTGATATTGCCTTTAACCAGCTTGAAGTTCATCTGCGCAATGAGAAAGGCGATGAAGTCACTGAGGTGAAGCGTGATAAAGGCGGCGATGCCTCGCCGACGATGGGCTAAGCATAATGGGGCGGCGGGGATGCCGCCCCGCAGGTTTTAATGGCTGAGCGAGGAGAGTTCTTCCTGACTCAGGCCGGTCAGCTCCATCACCATCTTTGGATCCAGCCCGCTGGCGAGCATTTTCAGGGCAATGTTGCGCGAGTTTTCTTTACGCCCCTCCAGCCTTCCTTCTTTTCTACCTTTTTTACGACCTTTCTCTTCCAGCCATTCGGCAATCGTCATCATGAGCTCCTTGTGCCTGGGCGACTGCTTCGCCAGTTCGCGAATGAGTGGCCCGGGTTTTTCCGTGGATCCCGCCTGCAGCATATAGCGGATTAAGGTATTGATCTGATTTTCCGTCAGATATCCTTGCGCCAGTAGCGTAATCAGCATGGGTTGCAGTTCGGCCAGATCGCGCTGGCGGATATGCTTTTGCAACAGTTCCAGCATCGCCATACGCTGGTGGCGGAGGATGTGATTATCTGGCATAACGGTCAGGTCCACCAGCGGAAAATCGCCGCCGTACAGCGCGCCGGCAAGCTCAGGATGGTCAAAAAGTTGGTGCTAGCTGCGCGTATGTGGCCAGGGGCTGACGGTGCCGTGATAAAACAGGATTGGGACCACCAGCGGCAGCGTCTCGTGGCCGGCGTCAAGGTGGCGCTGCATGGCCGCCAGCGTATAGCGCATCAGGCGAAAAGCCATCAGCTTATCCGGCGAGCTTTGGTGTTCAATCAGCGCGTAGATATACCCAGCCCCGAGCCTCGTTTGCAGGGAATAGAGAATGTCGGAGTAGCTGGATCGCAGGTCCTCTTCGATAAGGCTGCCGGACGCCAGCTGCAGCGTATTGAGATCGCAGATACTTAAAAACGGCGCGGGAAGGTAAAGCTGTAAAAAGTCGCGAGCGACCTCTTTCTGGGTCAGCATTTGACGAAAAATGGCATCGTGCGGCGTACGTGAGAATCTTTCCATGAGCATCTATCCGTTGTGGTAAAGGGCAGGCGATGACTCTGCCACCCCTGCCGATCCGCCAACAGACTACTCAGGCGCGTTTTGCGAGGCTTCTTCCGCACTTTTTACTTTGTTTTCATAGTCACGACGGATAATTTCCAGCGCGGCTAGCACGGTTTGCGCAGGGACTTTATTTTCCTCAAGCAGCATAATTAAATCGACCGCCAGCTTGATCTCGTCAGGCGCATTTTCCAGCGACATACTTCTACCTCCAGTTAGCGTGTTAGGCGGGCCAGCCTGTTTTCAATTTTTTCCAGCGCATCGCGACAGCGGGCGAGGCGCCCGGTATAGGCTTCAACTTCCTTTGCCAGCCGTTGCTGGTCATCAAGGCTGATGGCTTGCGCCAGCCGTCTCTGGCGATCGTTGCACATGGCCAGCAGGCGCCGTTCATACTCCTGATGCTGTATCCGTCGCCGCTGCCAGCGGCCAAGCGTTGGCGACGCGCTATCCCAGGCACGTAATGACCAGGTCGCCGTTTCCCGGCTAATTGCGGCGATTTGGGCCACAAGCTGTTCCGCCAGCCAGGCAACCTGCGCCAGCTGCTGGTGCTCGACCGCTTGTTTTAATTCCGTAAAGCGACTTCTGGCTTCATCAAGATAAGCCTGCATCTGCGTGCTTCGGGTTCGGAACAACTGGCGATCGAAACGCGGGCTGAGGGTCGCGTGATTCGCCATCGGCGCTACCTGATCGGCCAGTTCCGCAAGCTGATTTTCCAGCGAATGTAAAAGCCGGGTGGTTTTCAAATAACTCCTCCATCCCCTGATAAGCAACTGTGCTACATTAGCGTTATCTTCTTGATAACGATTCGCATTATGCCACGTATTATTTTGATCATCATTGGCTGGCTGTCGGTGGCGTTGGGAACGCTGGGCGTTTTTTTACCGCTACTGCCGACGACGCCGTTTATCCTGCTTGCCGCCTGGTGTTTCGCCCGCTCGTCGCCGCGCTTTCACCACTGGCTATTGTACCGCTCATGGTTTGGCGGCTACCTGCGCCACTGGCAGCAATACCGTGCCATGCCGCCAGGCGCTAAGCCGCGGGCGGTGGTGATGATTTTACTGACCTTTGCTATTTCCCTATGGCTGGTTAATCTTACCTGGGTGCGCATCTTTCTGCTGATCGTTCTGGCCTGTCTGCTGATATTTATGTGGCGCATTCCGGTGGTTGATGCAAAGCAACAAAAGCACTGATGCGCAATAATGATGGTTGCAATTGTCGCTGACAGCCAGTAAATTCTGGCGTTTTCGAGCGCGGGTAAGCCTGGTCAAAGGTTAAACAAAAGTTTCCTTGGCCCATTTTGCATGTCCGCGAGTAATACCGTTTTAATCAGGCATAAACTTATGACCGCAACAGCACAGCAGCTTGAATATCTGAAGAACAGCATCCAAAGCATCCAGGACTACCCGAAACCTGGCATCCTTTTCCGTGATGTCACCAGCTTGCTGGAAGACCCAAAGGCCTATGCGCTCAGCATTGAACTGCTGGCCGAGCGTTATAAAGACGCGGGTATTACCAAAGTGGTGGGCACCGAGGCGCGCGGCTTTTTGTTTGGCGCACCGGTTGCGCTGGCGCTGGGTGTAGGCTTTGTTCCGGTACGCAAGCCGCGTAAGTTGCCGCGTGAAACCATCGCGGAAAGCTACGAGCTGGAGTACGGCACCGATCAGCTGGAAATCCATGTTGATGCCATTAAAGCAGGCGATAAGGTGCTGGTGGTTGACGATCTGCTGGCGACCGGCGGCACCATCGACGCCACCGTGAAGCTCATCCGTCGTCTGGGCGGTGAAGTGCATGACGCGGCCTTTATTATCAATCTGTTCGATCTGGGCGGCGAGCAGCGCCTGGAAAAACTGGGAATCAACTGCTATAGCCTGGTCCCTTTCCCGGGCCACTAAGCATTTCCCGCCACATAGCCTCGCTGATTGAGCGGGGCTGTGATAGCATGACCCCTCGTGATTTCACCTTCCAGCGTTTCAGAGCCAGCCCATGAGTTATCAGGTCTTAGCCCGTAAATGGCGCCCACAAACCTTTGCTGACGTCGTCGGCCAGGAACATGTGCTGACCGCACTGGCGAACGGCTTGTCGTTAGGGCGCATTCATCACGCATATCTTTTTTCCGGCACCCGCGGCGTGGGTAAAACCTCTATCGCGCGTCTGTTGGCAAAAGGATTAAACTGCGAAACCGGCATCACCGCCACGCCTTGCGGCGTCTGCGATAACTGCCGTGAAATAGAACAGGGGCGCTTTGTCGATCTGATCGAGATCGATGCCGCCTCGCGTACCAAAGTCGAAGATACCCGCGATCTGCTGGATAACGTTCAGTACGCGCCGGCCCGCGGCCGCTTCAAGGTCTATCTGATCGATGAAGTCCATATGCTTTCGCGCCACAGCTTCAACGCGTTGTTAAAAACGCTGGAGGAGCCGCCGGCGCACGTTAAATTCCTGCTGGCGACGACCGATCCGCAGAAGCTGCCCGTGACCATTCTTTCCCGCTGCCTGCAGTTTCATCTCAAGGCGCTGGACGTCGAACAGATTCGCCATCAGCTGGAGCATATTCTCGGCGCCGAGCAGATCGCGTTTGAACCGCGCGCGCTGCAGCTGCTGTCGCGCGCAGCGGACGGTAGCCTGCGCGATGCGTTAAGCCTGACCGATCAGGCCATTGCCAGCGGCGATGGTCGTCTGACGGCAGAATCCGTCAGCGCCATGCTCGGCACCCTTGACGACGATCAGGCGTTATCGCTGATTGAGGCGCTGGTGGCTGCCGACGGCGAGCGGGTTATGGCCGGTGTGAATGAGGCTGCCGCCCGCGGCGTAGAGTGGGAGGCCTTGCTGGTGGAGATGCAGAGCCTGTTGCACCGTATTGCGATGGTTCAGCTCTCGCCGTCGGCGCTGGGAACGGATATGGCCGCGATTGAGCTGCGCATGCGCGAGCTGGCGCGGACGGTGCCGCCAACCGATGTTCAGCTGTACTATCAAACGCTACTGATTGGCCGCAAAGAGCTCCCGTACGCCCCGGACAGACGAATGGGGGTTGAGATGACGCTTCTGCGTGCGCTGGCTTTCCATCCGCGTATGCCGTTACCGGAACCGGAGGCGCCGCCGGTGCCGGCCATTCAGGCCGCACCCGTCCAGCAGGCCGTTCCAGAATCCGCGCCGCCGCCGCCGAATTTGCCGCAGACCACTAGCCAGGTGCTGGCGGCCCGCAGCCAGCTGCAGCGTAGCCAGGGAGCGCCCACCCCAAAAAAGAGTGAACCGGCAGCCGCTTCTCGCGCGCGGCCGGTGAATAACGCTGCGCTGGAACGACTGAGTTCGATTACCGAGCGCGTACAGGCGCGTCCGGCTGCGGCTGCGCTGGAAAAAGCCCCGGCGAAAAAAGAAGCCTATCGCTGGAAATCAACGACGGTTGTTGAAACCGTAAAAGAAGAAGTGGCGACGCCAAAGGCGCTGAAAAAAGCGCTGGAGCATGAAAAAACGCCGGAACTGGCGGCGAAACTGGCAGTCGAAGCGGTCGAGCGCGATAGCTGGGCGGCGGAAGTCAGCCAGCTCGCGGTGCCAAAACTGGTGGAGCAGGTGGCCCTTAACGCCTGGAAAGAGCAGGAGGGCAATCGCGTCTGCCTGCATCTGCGTCCGAGCCAGCGTCACCTGAATTCGGCGGGTGCGCAGCAAAAGCTGGCGGAAGCGCTCGGCATTTTGTACGGTACGCCGGTTGAATTGACCATCGTGGAAGATGATAATCCCGCGATGCGCACGCCGCTTGAGTGGCGGCAGGCAATTTATGAAGAAAAGCTCGCGCAGGCGCGTGAAGCGATTATTGCGGATAATAACATTCAGACCCTGCGTCGATTCTTCGATGCGGACCTGGATGAAGAGAGTATTCGCCCCATTTGATTGCAAGTCTGACTTGCGGTCAGCATCCTTAACGATGACTTACTGAGAGAGAAGCCTATGTTTGGTGGAAAAGGCGGTCTGGGTAACCTGATGAAGCAGGCCCAGCAGATGCAAGAAAAAATGCAGCAGATGCAGGAAGAAGTGGCCCGTCTGGAAGTGACCGGTGAGTCCGGCGCTGGGCTGGTAAAAGTCACCATCAACGGCGCGCACAACTGCCGTCGCGTTGAGATCGACCCGAGCCTGCTGGAAGACGACAAAGACATGCTGGAAGATCTGGTGGCCGCCGCGTTTAACGACGCCGCCCGCCGCATCGAAGAAACGCAGAAAGAAAAAATGGCGTCCGTGTCCGCCGGTATGCAGCTGCCGCCAGGCTTTAAGATGCCGTTCTGATGCAGACCAGTCCGCTGTTAACGCAGCTTATGGAAGCACTGCGCTGCCTGCCGGGCGTCGGCCCGAAGTCGGCGCAGCGCATGGCGTTTACCCTGCTGCAGCGTGACCGCAGCGGCGGGATGCGCCTGGCGCAGGCGCTAACGCGCGCGATGTCGGAAATCGGCCACTGCGCCGATTGCCGCACCTTCACCGAGCAGGAGGTGTGCAATATTTGCAGCAACCCTCGGCGCAAGGAAAACGGCCAGATTTGCGTGGTAGAGAGCCCAGCGGATATCTACGCTATCGAGCAGACCGGGCAGTTTTCCGGTCGCTACTTTGTGCTGATGGGCCACCTGTCGCCGCTTGACGGGATTGGGCCGGATGACATTGGGCTCGATCGTCTGGAACAGCGTCTGCGTGACGAATCGATCCAGGAAGTGATCCTTGCGACCAACCCAACGGTGGAAGGAGAGGCTACGGCGAATTATATCGCCGAGCTCTGCGCGCAGTATGGCGTAGACGCGAGCCGTATCGCCCATGGCGTTCCGGTTGGCGGCGAGCTGGAAATGGTTGACGGCACGACGCTGTCCCACTCTCTAGCCGGGCGGCATAAGATTCGTTTTTAATCAAACGGAGGCGCTTTTCGGGGCCTCCGCTTGAAAACCTCTCCCTCTGTCCCCATCTCACCCTCAACGGTTTTTTTACCATTAACAATGGCATTGTTGAGGTTGATTTAGATGAAAGGACAAGAAACTCGTGGTTTTCAGTCAGAGGTCAAACAGCTTCTGCACCTGATGATCCATTCTCTTTACTCCAATAAAGAAATTTTCCTGCGTGAGCTGATTTCCAACGCCTCCGATGCGGCCGACAAGCTGCGCTTCCGCGCGCTGTCCCAGCCGGATCTGTACGAAGGCGACGGCGAACTGCGCGTGCGTGTTTCATTTGATAAAGACAACCGCACCCTGACCATCGCCGATAACGGTATTGGTATGAACCGCGATGAAGTCATCGACCATCTCGGCACCATCGCGAAGTCCGGCACCAAGGCGTTCCTTGAGTCCATGGGCTCTGACCAGGCGAAAGATAGCCAGCTGATTGGTCAGTTCGGCGTAGGTTTCTACTCGGCGTTTATTGTCGCCGATAAAGTCACCGTCCGTACCCGCGCGGCGGGCGACAGCGCCGAAAACGGCGTATTCTGGGAATCTGCTGGCGAAGGCGAATATACCGTTGCCGACATTAACAAAGCCGATCGCGGTACCGAGATCACGCTGCACCTGCGCGAAGGCGAGGATGATTTCCTCAACGACTGGCGCGTGCGTTCGATCATCAGTAAATACTCCGATCACATCGCGCTGCCGGTAGAAATTGAAAAACGCGAAGAAGTGGACGGCGAAACCGTGATCTCCTGGGAGAAAATTAACAAAGCCCAGGCGCTGTGGACGCGCAATAAGTCGGAAATCAAAGACGACGAGTACAACGAGTTCTACAAGCATATTGCCCACGATTACAGCGATCCGCTGACCTGGAGCCACAACCGCGTTGAAGGTAAGCAGGAGTACACCAGCCTGCTGTATATCCCGTCGCAGGCGCCGTGGGATATGTGGAATCGCGATCATAAACACGGCCTGAAGCTGTACGTGCAGCGCGTCTTCATCATGGATGACGCCGAGCAGTTTATGCCCAACTATCTGCGCTTCGTTCGCGGCCTGGTCGACTCCAACGATCTGCCGCTGAACGTGTCGCGTGAAATTCTCCAGGACAGCAGCGTCACCCGCAATCTACGCACCGCGCTGAGCAAGCGCGCCCTGCAGATGCTGGAAAAACTGGCGAAAGACGACGCGGAAAAATATCAGACCTTCTGGCAGCAGTTTGGCCTCGTGCTGAAAGAAGGCCCAGCGGAAGATCAGGCTAACCAGCAGGCCATCGCCAAACTGCTGCGCTTCGCCAGTACCTATACCGACTCCGCCGCGCAGACCGTGTCGCTGGAAGAGTACGTCTCCCGCATGAAAGAAGGGCAGGAGAAGATTTACTACATTACCGCCGACAGCTACGCCGCTGCGAAGAGCAGCCCGCATCTGGAACTGCTGCGTAAGAAAGGCATTGAAGTGCTGCTGCTTTCCGATCGCATCGACGAGTGGATGATGAGCTATCTGACCGAGTTCGACGGCAAGCCGTTCCAGTCGGTGGCGAAAGCCGATGAGTCGCTGGATAAGCTGACGGACGAAGTGGATGAAACCACTAAAGAAGCCGAGAAGGCGCTGGAGCCGTTCGTTGAGCGTGCCAAAACCCTGCTCGGCGACCGGGTGAAAGAGGTTCGTCTGACCCATCGTCTGACCGATACGCCGGCCATCGTCACCACCGACGCGGATGAAATGAGCACCCAGATGGCGAAACTGTTTGCCGCTGCGGGCCAGGCCGCGCCGGAAGTGAAGTACATCTTTGAGCTGAACCCGCTGCATCCGCTGGTAAAACGCGCGGCGGATACTCAGGACGATACGCAGTTCGGCGAGTGGGTTGAGCTGCTTCTCGATCAGGCGCTGCTGGCCGAGCGCGGTACGCTGGAAGATCCGAACCAGTTTATCCGCCGTATGAACCAGCTGCTGGCGTCGTAATCTTTACCCTCACCCTCACTCTCTCCCGGCAGGAGAGGGCCGGGGTGAGGGTATCAAACCGCACGCTACGTAAAATATCTCACCATTAACCGTTTCAGCCGCCCCGCCTTCCTTGAGCCATCCGCGTTCTGGTGGTATGGTTTAGCGTTTTTTGAAAAATTGAATCAACTTTTGAGGGGATTTTCGTAATGCGTATTATTCTGCTTGGCGCTCCGGGCGCGGGTAAAGGAACTCAGGCTCAGTTCATCATGGAGAAATACGGTATTCCGCAAATCTCCACCGGCGACATGCTGCGTGCCGCGGTGAAGTCAGGCTCCGAGCTGGGCAAACAGGCGAAAGATATTATGGACGCCGGTAAGCTGGTCACCGACGAACTGGTTATCGCCCTGGTTAAAGAGCGTATTACTCAGGAAGATTGCCGCAATGGTTTCCTGCTGGACGGCTTCCCGCGCACCATTCCCCAGGCTGACGCCATGAAAGAAGCGGGCATCACCGTGGATTACGTGCTGGAATTCGACGTTCCTGACGAACTGATCGTTGACCGCATTATCGGCCGTCGCGTTCACGCAGCTTCCGGCCGCGTTTATCACATTAAATTTAATCCGCCGAAAGTTGAAGGCAAAGACGACGTGACCGGCGAAGAGCTGACCACCCGTAAAGACGATCAGGAAGAGACCGTGCGTAAGCGTCTGGTTGAATACCATCAGATGACGGCGCCGCTGATCGGCTACTATCAGAAAGAAGCAGAAGCGGGCAACACCCAATACGCGAAAGTCGATGGCACCAAAGCGGTGGCCGACGTTCGCGCTGAACTGGAAAAAATCCTCGGTTAATTCCGTTAGTTCTCATCCCGTCGCGGCGGGATGAGAACTCCTCTCATTTTACCTTTTTCTATGATTGGTTCCGTTTAGCGCCATTTCAGCTACAATTGTCAGCGATTCAAATGGTTAAGAGGCGGTAATGCATCAGACGAAAACAGGTATCTTATTAGCCAATTTAGGCACTCCCGATGCGCCCACGCCCGACGCGGTAAAGCGCTATCTACGACAGTTTCTTAGCGATCGGCGCGTGGTGGATACCTCCCGCCTACTGTGGTGGCCGCTGCTGCGCGGCGTGATACTGCCCCTGCGCGCGCCCCGGGTCGCTAAGCTCTATCAGTCCATCTGGATGGAAGACGGCTCGCCGCTGATGGTCTATAGCCAGCAGCAGCGGCAGGCGCTGGCTGCGCGGCTTCCGGATACGCCGGTGGCGCTGGGAATGAGCTACGGTTCGCCGTCGCTGGAGAGCGCGGTTGATGAGTTGCTGGAGCAGGGGGTGGATCACATCGTGGTGCTACCGCTTTATCCGCAATACTCCTGCTCCACCGTGGCGGCGGTGTGGGATGAGCTGGGACGTATCCTTGCCAAAAAACGCGCGATCCCCGGAATTTCTTTTATTCGCGACTACGCCGATGACGTGGACTATATTCACGCGCTGGCCGCCAGCGTGCGCGCGTCCTTTGCGGTGCACGGCGAGCCGGATTTACTGCTGCTCTCCTATCATGGCATCCCGCAGCGGTATGCCCAGCAAGGGGACACCTATCCTCAGCGCTGTCGCGATACCACCCGTGAGCTGGTTTCAGCCCTGGGGCTGCCGCCTGACCGGGTGATGATGACGTTCCAGTCGCGCTTTGGTCGAGAGCCCTGGCTGACGCCCTACACCGACGAAACGCTGAAAATGCTCGGTGAGAAAGGGGTGAAGCATATTCAGGTTATCTGCCCCGGCTTTTCCGCCGATTGCCTGGAGACGCTGGAGGAGATCGCGGTGCAGAACCGGGAAATCTTCCTCGAAGCCGGCGGCCAGCAATATGAGTACATTCCGGCGCTTAATGCGGACACCGCGCATATTGAAATGATGGTCAACCTGACGGCGAAATATCGCTGATCGCGCGTGCGGCGGGGAGTATGCTACTATTCCCCGCTTGTTCACTGTCAATAAATCGCCACTATGAAATTTCCCGGTAAACGCAAATCCAAACACTATTTTCCCGTCAACGCTCGCGATCCGCTGCTGCAGCAAATTCAGCCGGACAATGAGTCTAACGTCGCCTGGGTGGTTGGTATCGATCAAACCCTGGTCGATATCGAAGCGAAAGTGGATGAGGCGTTTATCGTACGCTACGGCCTGAGCGCCGGGCATTCGCTGGTGATTGAAGATGATGTCGCCGAAGCGCTGTATCAGGAACTGGTTCGCAACGACCTGATTACCCACCAGTTCGCCGGCGGCACCATCGGTAACACTATGCACAACTACTCGGTGCTGGCGGATGACCGTTCGGTTCTGCTTGGCGTCATGTGCAGCAATATTGAAATCGGCGGCTACGCTTACCGCTACCTGTGCAACACCTCCAGCCGTACCGATCTGAACTATCTGCAAGGGGTGGATGGGGCGATTGGGCGCTGCTTTACGCTGATTAGCGACTCCGGCGAGCGCACCTTTGCGATCAGCCCCGGGCATATGAACAAGCTCCGTCCGGAAAGCATTCCGGAAAGCGTGATCGCCGGCGCTTCCGCGCTGGTGCTGACCTCCTATCTCGTACGCTGTAAGCCGGGCGAGCCGATGCCGGACGCGACGATGCAGGCCATCGCATATGCGAAAAAGCACGATGTACCGGTGGTTCTGACTCTGGGCACCAAATACGTCGTCGCCGATAACCCGGCGTGGTGGCAGACGTTCCTTAAAGAGCACGTTTCCATTCTGGCGATGAATGAAGAGGAGGCGGAGGCGCTGACCGGGCTGTCCGACCCGCTGCTGGCTTCCGACAAGGCGCTGGAATGGGTTGACCTGGTGCTGTGCACCGCCGGGCCTGCCGGGCTGTATATGGCCAGCTTTACTGAGGATGAGGCTAAGCGCAAAACGCAGCATCCGCTGCTGCCGGGCGCGATTGCCGAGTTTAACCAGTATGAATTCAGCCGTGCGATGCGCCATCAGGATTGCGAAAATCCGCTGCGTATTTATTCGCATATCGCACCCTATATGGGCGGGCCGGAGAAGATCATGAATACCAACGGCGCGGGAGACGGCGCGCTGGCGGCGCTGCTGCACGATATTACCGCCAATAACTATCATCGCAACAACGTGCCGAACTCCAGCAAGCACAAGTGCAAGTGGCTGACCTATTCCTCGCTGGCACAGGTGTGTAAATACGCTAACCGCGTGAGCTATCAGGTGCTGAACCAGCATTCGCCGCGCCTGACCCGTGGCCTGCCGGAGCGTGAAGACAGCCTGGAAGAAGCTTACTGGGATCGTTAAGAGTCCGGATAAAGCTGGCCCCGGTCAACCGGGGCCGAAACATTAACCGGTAATAAGCTCGCCGGCTGGCGGCGTTTCAAGCAGCTGCAGCATGGCGCGGGCGATTTCCCGTTCGCCCATCACCACCTGGTTAGCGCCGCGTTCGACGATATATTCCACCTCATCGTCGTAATGCGCGCGCGCGATGATCTCGATATTCGGGCATTTTTCTCGCGCGGAAGCGACGATTTCACCGGTCTCATAGCCGTTAGGAATGGTCAGCAGCAGCCAGCGGGCGCAGTCCAGATGCGCCAGATTCATAATCTCTTCATTGGCGGCGTTGCCTAATACCGCGCGAATACCGCGTGCGCGCAGTTCGTCTACGCGAGTCCGCGATGTTTCAATCACCACCAGCGGAACGCCCTGCGCCATCAGTTTTTCACCGAGCAGGCTCCCGACGCGGCCGAAACCGACCAGCAGCGCATGGTTACAGATATCGACGGGGATCTGTTTCTCTTCTTCAAGCACTTCTTCGAGAGTCTGTTCATCCAGCGTCTCGGTTTTATCGAGGTATTTTTCCAGTAGGGTAAACAGGACCGGGTTGAGCATGATGGAGATAATGGCGCCGGCAAGCACCAGGTTCTGCCCGGCCTGCGGCAGCAGATCCAGCGCCATTCCCAGACCGGCAAGAATAAAGGCGAATTCACCGATTTGCGCCAGACTGGCGGCAATGGTCAGGGCAGTGCGCGGCGAGTGGCCGAACATCCGCACCAGGAAGAAGGCGGCAGCCGATTTACCGAAAATGATGATAGCCAGCGTCGCCAGTACTGCCAGCGGCTGCTCGAGCAGAATCATTGGGTCAAACAGCATTCCCACGGAGACAAAGAACAGCACGGCGAAGGCGTCGCGTAGCGGCAGCGTATCGTGGGCCGCGCGATGGCTGAGTTCGGATTCATTGAGCACCATACCGGCGAAAAAGGCGCCGAGGGCGAAGGAGACGTCAAATAGCTCAACGGCGCCGAAAGCGATACCGAGCGCTAACGCCAGTACCGATAGGGTAAACAGCTCGCGCGAACCGGTTGCCGCGCTGCGCGACATAATCCACGGCACCAGGCGGCGGCCCACCAGCATCATAATCGCGATAAAGGCGACGACTTTGCCGATGGTAATACCCATATCAAGGGCCAGGGAAGCCAGACCCACGTCGCCTTTCTCCGTCATGCCTGCGACCGCTGGCAGCAGCACCAGCGTCAGCACCATCACCAGATCTTCAACAATCAACCAGCCGATGGCGATTTGCCCCCGCTGGCTATCAATAAGCTGTCGTTCTTCCAGCGCGCGCAGCAGCACCACGGTACTGGCGGTAGAAAGACACAAACCAAAGACGATGCCGGTCATTAACGACCAGCCCAGCATGGCAGAGAGCGCCATACCCAACAGCGTCGCCACGGCTATCTGGGCGATAGCGCCCGGGATGGCGATGGCCTTAACCGCCATCAAATCTTTTAAGGAGAAATGCAGACCCACGCCGAACATCAGCAGGATCACGCCAAGCTCGGCCAATTCCGGCGCCAGCTTGGTATCAGCAACAAAACCCGGGGTAAAAGGTCCGGCCAGCACGCCCGCTAATAAATATCCCACCAGAGGAGAAATACGTAGCTTATTGGCAATCATGCCGAGAATAAAGGCGAGCACAAGGCCGCCGACAATGGTGGTGATTAGCGGTGTTGCGTGGTGCATTCCGTCTCCTTGCAGTGGTGAGCTGATCCATTTTCGGCACAAAAACCAAAAAACCGAATAATAGTTTATGACACTTTTAGCGGTTTTGTTTATGAATAATCGTTGAATTTTGCAGAAAAATGCAATTGACGTGCTAAAAAGCACGGAGCGCAAAATGGCATCAGCTTATGCGGGGTAATGCTGGTGGAGTAAGGGATTGTGGCAGCCAAAGTTACACTTTGGCTGCCGAAAAATCAGGACTTTTGATGGTTGTTAGGTAGAAATATCGTCAGGATGCCGATAAGAGGCAGGAAAGCACAGATTTTATAGACCAGTTCGATACTGGTATGGTCAGCTAAAAGCCCCAGCACCGCGGCTCCAAGGCCGCCCATGCCAAAGGCGAAACCGAAAAACAAACCAGAAACCATGCCGATCCGCCCCGGGAGGAGCTCCTGGGCATAGACCAGAATAGCGGAAAAGGCCGATGCGAGGATAAAACCAATAATCACCGTCAAAATGCCGGTCCATTCCAGCGATGCATAGGGTAAAACAAGGGTAAATGGCGCTACGCCAAGGATAGAGCCCCAAATAACATATTTACGCCCAATCTTGTCGCCAACAGGCCCGCCAATCACCGTTCCTGCTGCGACGGCAAATAGAAAGGCAAACAGGTGGAACTGGGCATTTTGTACCGATAATCCGAATTTTTGCATCAAATAAAAGGTGTAATAGCTGCTGATGCTCGCCATATAGAAATATTTCGAGAAAATCAGCATTAACAGGATGCTAACCGCCAGAATGACTTTATTTTTCGGCAGCGGATTAACAATGGCCGCTTTCGGTTTACCTTTGTTCAGACGGTGCTGAGCGGCATACCAGCGGCTGATCTGCGCCAGCACGACAATCGCCAGCAGCGCCGCCAGGACAAACCAGCCAACGTTCCCTTTGCCGTAGGGGGCGATAATCAGCGCCGCAAGCAGCGGCCCCAACGAGCTGCCGAAATTGCCGCCGACCTGGAATATCGACTGCGCCAGGCCATGGCGCCCGCCGGAGGCCATGCGCGCCACGCGAGAAGACTCCGGATGAAAGACCGACGATCCGGTCCCGACCAGCGCTGCAGCGAGCAGAACCATGCCAAAGCTTCCCGAGATTGCCAGCAGCACCAGACCGCTCAGGGTAAAGCACATGCCAATCGGCAGCGACCACGGCATCGGATGTTTGTCGGTCAGGTAGCCGACAACAGGCTGTAGTAGCGATGAGGCCAGCTGGAAAGTGAGGGTGATCATCCCAATCTGCACAAAGGTTAGTGAGAACTCGGCCTGGAGCAGCGGGTAGATAGCCAGAATAAGCGATTGGATCATATCGTTCAGCAAATGCGAGAGGCTGATAGCCCCGAGAATGCGAAACGAGGTGCGTGCTTTTTGCGGCGCAGCAGCAGGGCCGGATAAGGGTTGTGCGGTCTGATTCATTGCCATAGGTTCGCTTAAGTGTTTTTTATAGAGGATGCAGGTGGAATTATTATCTGCCTAACATACCTGCCGCTAAGGTTTGAAGGAAGTCGCAATTCTGAAAACATATTTGTCTAATCCGCTAACTCGCTATACTTTCGGCACTTGTTACTTTGTCAGGGAGAGAAATATGCACCTTCTTAAGCGAGGCGTCGCGCTGGCGCTATTCACCTCGGTATCGCTGGGGAGCCTGTCTGCGCAGGCTTATGAGCAGGATAAAACCTATAAAATTACCATCCTGCATACGAACGATCATCATGGCCACTTCTGGCGCAGCGACTATGGCGAATACGGGCTGTCGGCACAAAAAACGCTGGTGGACGGCATTCGCAAAGAGGTGGCGGCCGAGGGCGGCAGCGTGCTGTTGTTATCCGGCGGTGATATCAACACTGGCGTGCCGGAATCCGACTTGCAGGACGCGGAACCCGATTTTCGCGGGATGAACCTGATTGGCTATGATGCGATGGCAGTCGGTAATCACGAGTTTGATAATCCCCTTAGCGTACTGCGTCAGCAAGAAAAATGGGCGAAGTTCCCGTTCCTCTCCGCCAATATTTACCAGAAAAGCACCGGTGAACGTTTGTTCAAGCCGTGGGCGCTGTTCAAGCGCGGCGGACTAAATATTGCGGTTATCGGCCTGACGACCGACGATACGGCTAAGATTGGCAATCCCGAGTTCTTTACCGATATCGAGTTCCGTAAGCCGGCGGAAGAGGCCAAACTGGTTATCCAGGAACTGCAGCAGAACGAAAAACCGGATGTGATTCTGGCCACTACCCATATGGGACATTATGACAACGGCGCCCACGGCTCTAATGCGCCTGGCGACGTTGAGATGGCGCGCAGCCTGCCGACGGGGGCGCTGGCGATGATCGTTGGCGGTCACTCGCAGGATCCGGTATGCATGGCGTCGGAGAATAAAAAGCAGGTGGATTATGTCCCGGGCAGTCCGTGCGCGCCGGACAAGCAGAACGGTATCTGGATCGTGCAGGCACATGAATGGGGTAAATATGTAGGCCGCGCCGACTTTGAATTCCGCAACGGTGAAATGAAGCTGGTGCACTATCAGCTGATCCCGGTCAACCTGAAGAAAAAGGTCACTTACGACAACGGCGAGAGCGAGCGCGTGCTTTATACGCCGCAAATCGCCGAAAGCCCGCAGATGCTCTCTCTGCTGACGCCGTACCAGAATAAAGGCAAAGCGCAGCTGCAGGTGAAAATCGGTAGTGTGAACGCGCATCTGGAGGGCGATCGCAGCAAAGTGCGTTTTGTGCAAACCAATATGGGACGTCTACTGCTGGCGGCGCAGATGGCGCGGAGCAATGCTGATTTCGCGGTGATGAGCGGCGGCGGGATACGTGACTCGATTGAAGCGGGCGATATCACCTATAAAGACGTGATGAAGGTACAACCTTTCGGCAACGTGCTGGTGTATGTCGATATGAGCGGTAAGGAAGTGACGGAGTATCTGACCGCAGTGGCGCAGATGAAGCCCGACTCCGGCGCCTATCCGCAGTTTGCCAACGTCGGTTTTGTGGCCAAAGACGGCAAGCTTAACAATTTGACCATCAAAGGCGAACCGGTGGATCCGGCGAAGACTTACCGTATGGCGACCCTGAGCTTTAACGCCACTGGCGGCGACGGCTACCCGCATATCGATACCAGGCCCGGCTATGTGAATACCGGCTTTATCGATGCCGAAGTGCTGAAAGAGTATATCCAGAAAAACTCACCGCTGGACGCGGCGGCCTATGAGCCGAAAGGCGAGGTGAGCTGGCAGTAACGTCCGAGCGACTCCCCGGTGGCGCTGCGCTCACCGGGGCTTCAGGTCTAAGCGGTTTTGGATTTGGTAGCCCGGACAAGGCGCGTCAGCGCCGCCTCCGGGAGTGTCCTCTGACGAAAAACCGTCAATTAATCGCGCCGCGCGATATCGGCGAATTTCGCTGCAAGGATCTTCGCCAGATCGCTGGCTGCCAGTTCAATATCCAGGCCACGTTTGCCGCCGGAAATAAAAATGGTGGCGAACGCCTGGGCCGGCGCATCTATCACCGTCGGCAGACGTTTTTTCTGCCCGAGCGGGCTGATACCGCCCACCAGATAACCGGTGACCCGCTGTGCGACCATCGGGTCTGCCATATCGACTTTCTTAGCGCCTAAAGCCTTCGCCACCTTTTTCAAATCCAGTTGACCCGCTACTGGCGTAACCGCGACGGCCAAATGCTTCATGTCGCCGTTAACGGCGACCAGCAGCGTTTTATAGACCTGCTCGGCGTTGAGCCCCAGCTTACGCACCACCTCATCGCCAAAATTGGTTTCGTGCGGATCGTGATCGTAGCTGTGGATCTGAAAAGTTATTTTGTTTTTTTCGAGTAATTTTACGGCGGGAGTCATCGTTATCCTTCTTACCAACCGATTTAACGTGGCATAAGCATACGCCCGACGGCTGTCTAAAAAATAGTATCATCTTGCGCAATAGTGTTGGCAGTGATGGTCACTTTGAGCGACAATCAGACGATCCGGGGCGCGAACCCCGGAATAATAATAATGATGAAATTCCTCTTTGACGGGCCAATAGCAATATTGGCCATTTTTTTACGTCAGCATATCCGGCAGATTCCCTTCCCCGTATAAATGTAGCGCCCCGACGGCAACCACGTAGCGCCCAGGCGGCAGCGCCAGCAGCGTTTCGCGCCAGGCGAGGTTGCGCTGGTGCATCAGCACATCATATAGCGACTGGCTAAAGGTGGTTGGCAGCGAGGTTGCGCCCGTTGACGGCGGCTGCTCCAGCCACCAGCCGATCATCACCTGTAGCAGACGCGCATTCGTGCGCCAGTGGGTGAGGGTATCCTCCAGCAGCGCCAGGCCGCCGTCGGGCAGATCTCGCAGCAGCGCTATCTGGCTATCGGCCCCCTCCAGCTCCATCACGCGGATATGGCTCTCGCGCGCCGCCATCAATAGCTGATAATCAATGCCGTAATCCGCCCTGAGCCCCAGTTTTTGCGCCTGAGTCGCCTGCAATACCATCGCCACCTGCCACAGCGGCTGGCTGTCGAACAGCGCGATGGACAGCCCCATTTCTCCCGCACGATCTTGCAGTTCAGCAAGCTGGGATGGGCTCAGGCGTTCCGCCAGCGGCGGACAGGAGGGGAGGTTGCTGAATGGCGTTTCGCTGCCGCTAATATCCGCTTCCACAATCAGCGCATCGGCCTGGCGGATCTTTTTTAACAGCCGGGCGGGCGGCGGCGACATGTCGCGGGTGCCCATATGAATACTGCCGACCAGGTGCAGATAGCGCTCGCCGGGCAGGGTGATATCCAGCGCGGGCCAGGAATAAGACGAGCCGACGGCCGCTTGCCACAGCATTTTTATTCGGTTTAACAGGCCCATACGTGCTCCATGAAGTGAAGGCTTCATGCTAGCGCGTATGGGATACAACATCTACTCTTTCGGCTTAAAGCGCAGCAGACGGTTGGCGTTGCTCACGACGGTAATTGAAGAGAGCGCCATGGCCGCGCCCGCCACCACCGGGTTGAGCAGCGTTCCGGTCAGCGGCCACAGGATCCCGGCGGCAATCGGAATGCCCAGCGAGTTATAAATAAATGCCCCCAGCAGGTTCTGCTTCATATTACGCAGCGTGGCTTTGGCGATGTCCAGCGCATCGGCGACGCCGTTCAGGCTATGGCGCATCAGGGTGATAGCTGCCGTCTCAATGGCGACATCGCTGCCGCCGCCCATAGCGATGCCCACATCGGCCTGCGCCAGCGCGGGCGCATCGTTGATACCGTCGCCGATCATCGCTACCTGGTGCCCCTGGCTTTGCAGGCGCTTAATCGCATCGGCTTTACCGTCCGGCAGCACCCCGGCAATCACCTCATCAATGCCCGCCTCTTTGGCGATAGCGTTGGCGGTGGTGGGGTTATCTCCAGTCAGCATCACCAGCCGATAGCCCTGGCGGTGCAGCCTGGCTAATGCCGCCACGCTATCTTCGCGCAGCGGATCGCGGATGGCGAACAGCGCCGCCGCCTGACCATCCACCGCCAGCAGTACCGGCGTCGCACCCTGTGACGCCTGGGCGGTCATGTCGTCTTCTATTTCAGCCGTTGCAATCTTGTGCTCAGTCAGCAGCGCCTGGTTGCCGAGCAGAAGACGGCGGCCTTCGGCTTCGCCGCTAACGCCCAGCCCGCGCAGCGTGCGGAAATTATCTACCGCAGGCAGGCGTTGGTCTGCGGCTTTGTCGAGGATGGCGCGCGCCAGCGGGTGGCTGGAACCTTGCTCCAGAGAGGCCGCCAGACGCAGAGCGGCGGATTCATCCATAGCGGTAAAGGTTTTTATCGCCACCACCTGCGGTTTACCCTCGGTGAGGGTACCGGTTTTATCGAAGACCAGCGTATCGAGGGTGCTGGCGCGCTGTAGCGCATCGGCGTCGCGTACCAGTACGCCGTATTCCGCCGCGCGACCCACGCCGGAGATAATCGACATCGGCGTCGCCAGCCCCAGGGCGCACGGACAGGCGATAATCAGCACCGTGGTGGCGATCACCAGGGTATAGACAATTTGCGGCGCCGGGCCAAAAAAGTACCAGATCGCGGCGCTGAACAGGGCTATCGCCACGACCGCCGGGACGAACACGGCAGAGATTTTGTCCGCCAATTGGCCGATTTCCGGTTTACTGCTTTGCGCCTGGCGCACCATGCGGATAATGCGCGCCAGCGTGGTTTGACTGCCGACGGCGCTGGCGGTAAACAGTACGCTGCCGTCCTGCACCACGGTCCCGGCATGAACGGCGTCACCGTCGCCTTTTTGCTGCGGTACCGGCTCGCCGGTGAGCATCGCTTCGTCGAACCAGGCTTCGCCCTGGCTAATGATGCCATCGACCGGTACGCGATCGCCGGTGGTCAGGCGCAGGGTCATTCCCGCCTGAACCTCCGCCAGCGGCAGATCTTTTTCGCCTTCGTCGGTGACCACCCGCGCTGACGGCGGGGTTAAATCGAGTAGTTTTTCCAGCGCTTTCGAAGAGCGCTGACGCGCGCGGGCTTCCAGCATATGGCCGAGGTTAATCAGACCGATAATCATCGCGCTGGCTTCATAATAGAGGTGGCGCGCTTCCATCGGAAACCACTGCGGCCACAGGTTGACGCTCATTGAATAGAGCCAGGCGACGCCGGTACCCAGCGCCACCAGCGTATCCATCGTCGCGGTGCCGTTTTTCAGGCTTTTCCACGCGCTGCGGTAGAAATGGCCGCCGGCAAAGACCATCACCGCCAGCGTGACAACCCCGATAGCCAGCCACAGGGAGCGGTTATCATCGCTGACCATCATGTTGTCGCCGATCATCCCCCAACCCATCACCGGGATACCGACCAGCAGGGCGACGATAGCCTGCCAGCGGAAGCGCTTCATGGTGGCGACGGCGGTTTCCTGCTGGCGCTCGCGGCGTTCGAGGTCATCTTCGATGGCTTCCGCGCCGTAGCCCGCTTTCTCTACGGCCTGGACTAATTCTGCGGCGGACGCGCTGCCCATCACCAGCGCAGTGCGTTCCGCCAGGTTAACCCGCGCCTGTGAGACGCCCGGCACCGCGGCGAGCGCGTTTTGAACCCGGGATACGCAACTGGCGCAGCTCATGCCGTTGATCAACAGCTGCTGGCTGTCATCTTCGTCACGGGCTGCCGGAAGCTCAGAGGTGGCCGCTGTCAGTGCTTCCGGCGGGATTGATGATTCTGCCAGCGGTTTAGCCTTTGGGTGGCTGAGCTCCGCGCCGTATCCGGCCTGTTTAATGGTCTCAATCAGCGCTTCCGCGCTGGCGCTGCCCGTCACGTGAGCTTCGGTAACGGTCACTTCCGCCTGCTCAACGTCGGGACGTTGTTCCAGGCTCTCTTTTACCCGTTTAACGCAGTGGCCGCAGGAGAGGCCATCCAGCGCAAGGTCGATAGTGTTAGACATAAATAACTCCTGAATAATTTCCGGTTAATGATTGACCGAACACACTCTTTCATCGAGTATTAGCAAGGTTAAACCTTCCAGCAAGGGGAAGGTCAAGGGGGAAAGATGAATATTAGCGATGTGGCGAAAAAAACCGGCTTAACCAGTAAAGCGATCCGTTTTTACGAAGAGAAGGGGCTGGTGACGCCGCCGCTGCGTAGCGAAAACGGTTACCGCAGCTACAGCCAGCAGCATCTGGATGAACTGACTCTGCTGCGCCAGGCGCGCCAGGTGGGGTTTAATTTGGAAGAGTGCCGTGAGCTGATATTTCTGTTTAACGATCCGTCGCGGCACAGCGCCGACGTGAAACGCCGGACGCTGGAGAAAGTGGCGGACATTGAGCGCCATATCAGCGAGCTGCAGGGCATGCGCGCGCATCTGCTGGCGCTGGCGGACTCCTGCCCCGGCGATGACAGCGCGGATTGCCCGATCATCGATAATCTCTCGGGCTGCTGTCACCGCAAGGCGCAGGCTTAACGCCGCGCCGGATTGAGCATAAAGACCACCGTGCCGCGGTAGTAGGGAGAGTCATTCAGCTGCATTTCCGCCTGCCGATCGCGACTGCCGTTTTGCACCAGCCCGAGTTTGAACGGGATACGCAGCCGGCTGAGCGCGGGGAGATAGACCTGATAATTCGCCACCGTGTGGCGTCCTTGATAGCTTTGCACCACCAGTTCATCAACCGCAAGCGCGTTCAGGGTGGCAATATCGCCGGTTTTAGCCCAGTCCAGCAGGCCCGTTACCCCTAGCGCGAACTCTGGCGGCAGTTGCTGGCGTAGCTGTTGCAAAAACTGGGCGTAGTCGACGAGCTGATATGTGGCTGCGTCAAAATCAACCTGCAGACCAACCACCTGATTGCCAGCCGCCCGCCAACGCTGCATCAGGCGTACGATCCGCGGCACAATCGTCTGCGGCACATCAAGTGTGGTAAACCGGACGGTAAGCCAGATTGCGGGAAACGTCAGGCGGCTGACCGGCAGGCCGAGGCGCTGGAATATGACCTCGCCCGAACGCGTCAGCACCTCGCCCTGATGCAGATACACCGTCTGGGCGTTCTGCAGATCGTTGCTGGCTTTTACCCCGGACCACAGCCAGAAGGCGGAATGCTGGCGCGCATCCACGTGCTCCGCCGCCTGCGCTGACCCGGACAGCAGCGCGATTACCAGTAATATTTGAGTTTTTGCGCCCACGGGCTTCCCGGATACTGCGTTTTCAACTGCGTGAACCAGCCCTTACGCTGCAGCTTTTCGACATCTTCGCCGCCACATTCGTTGCTACCGGAGGGGGCGTAACAGAGAATCGCCCGATAGAGCGCATAGCTTTTATCTTCCGGCTCCGCTTTTGGCGAGGTGATAATCTGCTGGTAATAGCGTTGGCGATCGTACTGTCCCAGAGGCTGCTGGCGGTTGATGGCGGCCTCAAGCATATCGTTGCCGGATTGGTCTTTCCACAGATCAACATGCGTCTGCGTGGTGCGGAAGAACTCGCCCAGGCAGTTAAGCGCATGGGCGTCGTCGGCGTTTTTACTGAGCACGTTGACGGTGTCATCCAGGCTGCGGCAGGCATAACCGGCTTCGGTCGCCTCGCCATCCCAGTCGAAGCTGCTAAGGTTGACGTCGTTAAAGGCCTCGCTGATTACCGGCTGGGTAATGGCGGTGGCGAGCTTTTTGTCGTTCAGCCAGTCGCTGAAACGACTTTCCGTGAGGTCCCGCACCAGCAGCGTATGCAGAGCGATAGTACGTTCTTCGTTATTGGGACCGTTGGCCGCCTGTTGGCGTAGCAGTTCAGGCGAGGCCTGGGTTTTCAGCACTCGGGAGCGAAAGCGTAGATTGGTCACCGGGCTATCGGCGGCAAAGATAGCCGCTGCGTTACCGCTGTAGACCAGCGTTGCCGCCAGTTTTGCCTGGATATACTGCTGTTGCTCGGGGTTGTGGCTAAGTTGTAGCAGCTGCCGCCAAAAATCGCGCGCCGCGGGCCACTGTGTTTGTCCCATTAGCGCTTCGCCGTAGAGGACCTGTTCGCTGAAGGCGAGAATATCATTCGACGGCAGCGTTTTCGCCGGCGTGACAGCCTGCAGGATGGCGGCATCGTTGCCCGTCGCGTTCCACAGCTGCAGCTGCAGGTCGCGCCACAGCGGCAGATTTCCGCTCTTCTCAAACGCCGCTTTGCTGGCGTCAAGCTGTGCCTGGGTTAAGGTTGGCTTATTATCAGCATTCAGGCGCAGGGCGCGGAGAAGCTCGACATAGCTGACCTGCGGGGCGTCCGGGAATGCTGCCAGAACGGGCTGCGCGTAGAACGGCATGCCGAAGACATTATCATATTCACTCACCAGTCTACGCAGTTCCCCGGCGTCGGCAGCCTGCCGGAAGGCCTGCTCATAGAGTCCGGCCAGCTGAGGCCACGCCTGGAGATACCAGTTAATGCGGCGCAGCATATTGCGCGCGGAGTCGGCATAAAGCCCTGCGGGCCAGCGTTGCAAATAGGTTTGTGCTTCTTTTTGCGCCTGTGCGGCATCATCACGATTGATGCGTGCAATATCAAAATCGCCGTACTGCCCGACGCTGTTCTGGCTACTTTTGTTGAGCGCCGTGCGCATCAGCATATATTGCGCGGTCTCGGTCAGCCAGGGCTGCTGACTCTCCAGCAACAGGGTGAAATCGTGGGTCGCGGCGGTGTAATTGCCGCCATAGAAGTGGGCGATGCCGGAAAGGTAATAAGCGAATAAGTCGGCGTCCGCATCTGCCGGGAAGCTATTGAGGATATCAGCGACGGCGGTGATATTGGCGCCATAAAACAGTTTCAACCGCGCCAGCGCCAGGTCATGACGCTGCTGCGGAGTTAGAGAGGGCGCGGCGAGCAGGGCGGCGTTGAACTGGCTGACGGCGGCAAGGGTGTTGCTGACAAAGCGGTTTTCCAGTTCATAGTCGGATGTTCCCAGCCGTTCAGCCGAATTGGCTGGCATGACCTGCGCGGGGTCGATATTCAGCGCCGTCATTTGTTGGATGAAGGTTTCATCTTCGCGTTGCGCCGGCGGCGCGGGGGGCGGCGGCGCGCTATCCCACTCAGGATGCCAGGCGAAGTAAACATCGCGGGTACGGCTGACATCAGCGGGAATGGCCTGAACGGGCAGAGCGAAAGATTTCGCTTCGCTCAGCAGGCGCAGTAAGTTGTCGCGCGAGTCATTTCCCGGCGTCAGTACAGGTTCGCCTTTTAACAGGCATAGCGGGTCGCTCCACGAGCAATCTTCGATATCAGCAGAAGCAAATGCCTGAGCGGCTGACGCGAGCAGGGCGCAGAGCGAAAGGGTAAACGTTGTCTTCCTGACCATGACGGATGTCCTGTGGCGTGATTATTGCGATACGACTCTTATATGTAGGGTTATGCCTTCGATGGCGACCACTTCAACCTTGCTGCCCGCAGCGAGGTCGTCATCGGCAATGACCGGCCATGAACTGTCGCCCACGCGGACGTGTCCGCGGCCGTTAACCAGCGCCGTTTCCAGCGTAAAGCGGCGGCCAAGCAGCTGCTGCCCGCGCTGATTAAGCTGAGCGTCCGCCGGCTTCTGGCGCTTAACGCGGTTACGCAGCCAGCGCGACCATAGCCAGGCCGCCAGCAGGGTCAGCACGGCGAACAGCGCGCCCTGCCACTCCCAGCTCAACGGCAGCATCCAGACCAGCAGCCCGGTCACGACGCCGGCAATGCCGCTCCACAGCAGATAACCGTTGCCGCCGAGCATTTCCGCCGCCAGCAGCAGTCCGCCGAGGCTGAGCCAGAAAATATGCGGGTGGGCGAGAATTAGCGCGATCATGATTTTTTCTGCGCGCCAGCGCTTTCTTTAAGCAGCTCGCCGATCCCGGCGATAGAGCCCATCAGGCTGCTGGCGTCGAGCGGCATCAGCACCACTTTACTGTTGTTGGCCGCGCCAATTTGCTGCAGCGCATCGGTATATTTCTGCGCGACAAAGTAGTTGATGGCCTGAATGTCGCCGGAGGCGATAGCGGATGAGACCATCTGCGTAGCGCGCGCTTCGGCTTCCGCGGAACGTTCGCGCGCCTCTGCCTGTAAAAACGCCGACTGACGCTCGCCTTCGGCTTTGAGGATCTGCGACTGCTTCTCGCCCTCGGCTTTTAAAATTTCCGCCTGACGTATCCCTTCAGCCTCGAGAATATAGGCGCGCTTCGTCCGCTCGGCTTTCATCTGGGCGTTCATTGAGGCGATAAGCTCAGCCGGCGGGCGTACGTCGCGGATCTCAACGCGGGTGATTTTGATGCCCCACGGGTTGGTCGCTTCATCGACAATATGCAGCAGACGGGTGTTGATGCTGTCGCGCTGGGAGAGCATTTCGTCCAGCTCCATCGAGCCCAGCACGGTACGAATGTTGGTCATGGTCAGGTTGATGATCGCCAGCTCGAGGTTGCTGACTTCGTAAGCGGCCTTCGGCGCGTCGATGACCTGAATAAAACACACCGCATCAATGGTGACGTTGGCATTATCGCGGGAGATGACTTCCTGCGAGGGGATATCGAGCACCTGCTCCATCATATTAATTTTGCGCCCGATACGATCCATAAAGGGCACCACCAGGCTCATACCCGGCTGCAGCGTTTGCGTATAGCGGCCAAAGCGCTCTACCGTCCACTGGTAGCCCTGAGGAACGATTTTTACCGCCGCTCCGACGATAACCAGCGCGACGAAAATAAGAATGGGGATAAAAATCAGCATCAAAAACCTCCTGTCTTGTTGCCTGTTGATGCGCCGGGAGAGTGGCGCGCGTTTAACCAGAGTATATCTTTCCGCGCATCCGGGTGAAAGAAAAGTGGAGTAAACTAGAGGCGTTGTCGAAAAACTGGGAATAATAATGACCGAAAGTAACGCTATTTTGCGCCTGGAGAACGTGGGCTTTAAGGCCGATGGGGTGACCATCCTTAATGAGATTAGTTTTCAGCTCAGAGCAGGGGAATTTAAGCTGATTACCGGACCTTCCGGCTGTGGAAAAAGCACGTTATTAAAAATAATCGCTTCGCTGCAAAGCCCCACCGCGGGAAGCATTTTCTTCGCCGGTAAAGATATTAATGACTTAACGCCGGAAACCTATCGCCAGCAGGTTTCCTACTGCGCGCAAACCCCGGCGCTGTTCGGTGATTCGGTGTATGACAACCTGGTCTTCCCGTGGCAGATCCGTCAAAAACAGCCGGATCCTAAGGCGCTGGTGGCCGATCTTGCCCGCTTCGGTCTGGCGAAAAATACGCTGGAAAAATCCATTAACGAGCTGTCAGGCGGGGAAAAGCAGCGCGTTTCGTTGATTCGCAATCTGCAGTTTTTACCGCAGGTGCTGCTGCTTGATGAAATAACCAGCGCGCTGGACGAGAGCAATAAAAAAAATGTGAATGAGATTATTCACCGCTATGCGAGCGAAAAAAATATCGCCGTTCTGTGGGTGACTCACGATAGCAATGAAATTGCCCATGCGGATGAAGTGATTACGCTCCAGCCTGCCGGCGGCAAAGCGCAGGAGGAGCAAAAAAATGAACGGGCATAATATTACCAACGAGTCGTTGGCGCTCTCGATGGTTCTGGTGCTGGTGGCGATTGTGGTTAGCTACCGGGAAAAGCTGGCGCTGGAAAAAGATATTATCTGGAGCATTTGTCGGGCGATTGTACAGCTGATTATCGTCGGCTACGTGCTGAAATATATCTTTAACGTTAATCACGCCGTGCTGACGCTGCTGATGGTGCTGTTTATCTGCTTTAACGCGGCGTGGAATGCGAAAAAGCGCAGCAAATATATCGACAAAGCCTTTGTTTCTTCGTTTATCGCGATAACCACCGGCGCCGGGTTAACTCTGGCGGTGCTGGTTTTTTCCGGGTCGATTGCGTTTGTGCCGATGCAGGTCATTCCGATCGCCGGAATGGTGGCAGGCAACGCGATGGTGGCGGTCGGGCTGTGCTACAACAATATGGGGCAGCGGTTTAGCAGCGAGCAGCAGCAGATTCAGGAGAAGCTGAGCCTGGGCGCAACGCCGAAGATGGCTTCCGCGAGGCTGATCCGCGATAGCATTCGCGCCGCGCTGATCCCGACGGTGGATTCAGCGAAAACGGTAGGGCTGGTGAGCCTGCCGGGGATGATGTCGGGGCTGATTTTCGCCGGGATTGATCCAGTAAAAGCGATTAAGTACCAGATTATGGTGACGTTTATGCTGCTCTCTACCGCCAGCCTGTCAACGATTATCGCCGGGTATCTGACCTACCTGAAGTTCTTTAACGCCCGCCATCAGCTGGTGGTGACGCAGCTGAAAAAACGCGCGTAAGCGTTCCCCGGGTTGCGGCGTAAACGCCTTACCCGGGCGACAAGATCATCCAGTCTGTAGCCCGGCTTAGCGCAGCGCGAGCCGGGGGCTTTACGATTAATAAAGCAAAGAGTAGAGCTGGCGGCGGTACTTCGCGGCCAGCGCGTCGCCGGTGCCCAGCGCGGAGAGGATCTCCTGGAGCATTTTGCGCACTTCGCCGTTTCCGGCGCCTAAATCTTTTTGTAGATGGCTGAATAGCAGCGCCAGCGCCTCTTCGTTACGCCCTACCTGATGCAGCTGTAATGCCAGCTGGGAGGCCAGCGCCGCGTCTTGCGGGTTCAGCTCAACCTGCTGCTGCAGCTGCTGAATTTCCGGCGTGTCGGCGGCTTTTTTCAGCAGCTCGATTTGCGCCACCAGCCCCTGATAGCGGGTATCCTGATCCTGCAGCGGCACGGTTTTCAGTACGGTTTCCGCCTCATCGGAACGGTGCAGGGCAATCAGCGTTTCCGCCAGCAGCAGGCCAATCTGGCTCTCCTGGTTCGACAGCTGCCAGGCATCTTTCAGCAGCGGCAGGGCTTCGGCGTAGTTCTCTTCCTCCATCAGCGCCAGCGCCTGCTGCGCCTTGAGCTCCTCTTCGCGCGGCAGGAACTTATCCAGCAGCGCGCGAACCGCTTCTTCTGGCTGCGGGCCTTCGAATCCGTCGACCGGCTGACCGTTCTGGAACAGGTAAACCGTAGGGATAGCGCGCAGGCCAAACTGTGAAGCCAGCATCTGTTCGGCGTCGCAGTCGACTTTAGCGAGGGTAAACAGGCCGTTGTACTGGGCGGCCAGGCTCTCCAGCACAGGCGTTAGCTGCTCGCAATGTTGGCTGCGCGCGGACCAGAAATAGAACAGTACCGGCGTCGCAGCGGACTGCTGCAGCGTCTGGTGTAGGTTAGCTTCGGTAATATTGACGATATTCTGTGCGGACATGAGCAAGTCTCTTTAATCGATATTTGTATAGATATATGGGGACGGCGGCAGGTGCTTCAACTCAGCCCTGGATAATTTTGTCCATCGCGCGGGTCGGCAGCAGCCGCTTAAGCAGGGCGACCGCGTGCGTCACCAGGGTTACCGGATAGCGCAGTTTCGGTTTATCGCTGACAAAAGCATGGCGCACTTTTTCCACCACCGCTTCCGGCCCGAGAGTAAAGCGGGCGGCGATACCGGGATTTTCCACCGGCTTGTCGGCCTGGGTCTGATTGACGTTGTTGGTGAAACGGGTGCGGATGGGGCCCGGTTCAATCAGGCTGACCTTGATCCCGCTGTGACGCAGCTCCATGCGCAGCGCATCGGACCAGGCCTCCAGCGCGTATTTACTCGCCGCATAGGCGCCGCGGCCGGGGCTGGAGATGATTCCCATCACCGATGAGGTCATCACGATACGCCCCTCGCCGTGCGGCTCCATGGCTGGAAGCAGCAGCATCGTTAGCTGATGGGCGCCGAAAAAGTTAGCGGAAAACTGCTGCTCCATCTGCTGGCGGCTGATGGTCGGCAACGGGCCGTAGACGCCGTAGCCCGCGTTGTTAAACAGGCCGTACAGGCGGTTGTCGGTCAGGGCAATCACCTCGGCGGCGGCGCGCTCAACGCTCTGCGGATCGTCAAGATCCAACATAACACCGGTCAGCCCCAGCTCCTGCATCCGCGCGACATCTTCCGCTTTGCGGCAGGCGGCCAGCACGTTAAAGCCCTGGCGCTTTAAATCAAGGGCGCTTTCAAGACCAATTCCGCTGGAACATCCTGTAACTAAAACCGATTTTTGCATAACTTTACCTGCGAATGACTCGCTGTTATCAGGAGTCATGATTAACTAAGGGAGCCAAACGCGTCGCCATCCAGTCGGCGATAAACGGCTGGGCGTCGCGATTAGGATGAATTCCATCGTCCTGCATCCACTGCGGTTTCAGATAAACCTCTTCCATAAAAAAGGGCAGCAGAGGAATATCAAACTCTTTGGCCAGTGCCGGGTAGATTGCGCTAAAGGCTTCATTATAACGGCGGCCATAGTTGGCGGGCAGGCGAATTTGCATCAGCAGCGGCTGGGCGTTCGCCGCTTTGATATGCTCAATAATAGTGCGCAGCGTCTGTTCCGTCTGCTGCGGGGGGAAACCGCGCAGTCCGTCGTTACCGCCGAGCTCCACCAGCACCCAGCGCGGCTGATGCTGCTTAAGCAGGGCCGGCAGCCTTGCCAGCCCCTGCTGCGAGGTATCGCCGCTGATGCTGGCGTTAACTACCGGCGTTTTGGTCTGCCACTTATCGTTAAGCAGCGCAGGCCAGGCGGTATTGCCCGCCATGCGATAACCGGCGCTCAGACTGTCGCCGAGAACCAACAGCGTGTCGGCCGCCATCGCGCGGCAGGTAAACAGGACCAGAAACAGGAAAGGCAAATGCCAGCGGAAAACATACTTGAAGTTCATCATCTTAAGAAATCCGTCGGTCAGGGTGAGCATCAGCTTTCCATCCTTACCGGAGTTGAGCTGGTTGTCAAACAAGGGCAAACCATCGCCCTGATTGGCGAGTCGGGTTCCGGTAAGTCGACGCTGCTGGCGATCCTCGCCGGTCTGGACGACGGCAGCAGTGGAGAAGTCTCGCTGCTCGGCAAGCCGCTGCATCAGATGGACGAAGAGGCGCGGGCGAAGCTGCGCGCAAAGCACATCGGCTTTGTGTTTCAATCCTTTATGCTGATACCCACCCTCAATGCGCTGGAAAACGTCGAGCTTCCGGCGCTGTTGCGCGGTGAAAGCGACAGCCAGAGCCGCGGCAGCGCCCGGGCACTGCTGGAGCAGTTGGGGCTGGGCAAACGCCTGCATCACCTGCCGGTACAGCTCTCCGGCGGCGAGCAGCAGCGGGTGGCGCTGGCGCGCGCGTTTAACGGCCGCCCGGAGCTGCTGTTCGCCGATGAACCCACCGGCAACCTCGACCGCCACACCGGGGATAAAATCGCCGACCTGCTGTTCTCGCTGAACCGCGAGCACGGCACTACGCTGATTCTGGTGACCCACGACCCGCTGCTGGCGGCGCGCTGCGACCGGCGGCTGCGGCTGGTAGATGGCCAGCTGCGGGAGGAAGCATGATCGCCCGCTGGTTCTGGCGCGAATGGCGCTCGCCGTCGCTGCTAATCGTCTGGCTGGCGCTAAGTCTGGCGGTGGCCTGCGTGCTGGCGCTGGGCTCGATAAGCGACCGCATGGAGAAAGGACTCAGCCAGCAGAGCCGGGAATTTATGGCCGGCGACCGTACGCTGCGTAGCTCGCGCGAAGTCCCTGGCGCATGGATTGACGAAGCGCGCCGTCTTGGCTTAACCGTCGGCGAACAGCTGGGCTTCGCCACCATGACCTTTTCCGGCGATACGCCGCAACTGGCGGACGTCAAAGCGGTTGACGATAGTTATCCGTTGTATGGTCAGCTGCAGACCCAGCCGCCGGGGCTGAAGCCGCACGCCGGCACCGTGCTGTTGGCGCCGCGATTAATGGCGCTGCTGAATCTGAAAACCGGCGACACCATCGACGTGGGCGACGCCACGCTGCGCATTGCCGGGGAGGTGATACAGGAGCCGGATGCCGGATTTAACCCCTTCCAGATGGCGCCGCGGCTAATGATGAACACCGCCGACGTGGCGAAAACCGGCGCGGTACAGCCAGGCAGCCGCGTTTCCTGGCGCTATAAGTTCGCCGGTACCCCACAGCAGCTGGCGGACTACGAAAAGTGGCTGTTGCCGAAGCTGGGGCCTGAACACCGCTGGATCGGCCTGGAGCAGGACGACAGCGCGCTGGGTAAATCGCTGGAGCGCTCGCAGCAGTTTTTGCTGCTGTCGGCGTTGTTAACGCTGCTGTTGGCGGTCGCCGCGGTGGCGGTGGCGATGAGCCATTACTGCCGCAGTCGTTACGATCTGGTGGCGATCCTTAAAACCCTCGGCGCCGGGCGGGCGCAGCTGCGCAAGCTGATTGTCGGCCAGTGGCTGATGCTGCTGGCGATGGCGGTGGTTGCCGGCGGGGCGATGGGCGTCGGGCTGGAAAATATTCTGCTGGTGATGCTTAAGCCGGTGCTCCCGGCGGCGCTGCCGGCGGCGAGCGGCTGGCCGTGGCTGTGGGCGATCGGCGCGATGGTGGTGATTTCCCTGCTGGTCGGGCTGCGACCCTATCGACTGCTGCTGGCGACGCTGCCGCTGCGGGTACTGCGCCAGGATGTCGTCGCTAACGTCTGGCCGCTCAAGTTCTATGTTCCCGTGGTGTGCTTGGTCGTGGTGGCGTTGCTGGCGCTGCTGATGGGCGGCAGCCCTCTGCTATGGGCGGTGCTGGCGGGCGCCGTGGTGCTGGCGCTGGTGTGCGGCCTGGCGGGATGGGGCGTTCTGTGGCTGCTGAAGCGTTTGACGTTAAAAGCGCTGCCGCTGCGTCTGGCCGTGAATCGTCTGCTGCGCCAGCCGTGGTCTACCCTGAGCCAGCTGGCGGCCTTTTCGTTGTCGTTTATGCTGCTGGCCCTGCTGCTGGTGCTGCGCGGCGATCTGCTCGATCGCTGGCAGCAGCAGCTGCCGCCGGAAAGTCCTAACTACTTTCTGATCAATATCGCGCCGGAGCAGGTGGTGCCGGTGAAAACCTTCCTTGCCGAACATCAGACCCGCGCCACTGAGTTCTATCCCATCGTGCGCGCCCGCCTGACGCAAATCAACGGTCAGGCGACGGAAGGCAATAAAGATGAAGCCCTGAACCGCGAGCTTAACCTCACCTGGAGCCGCGAGCGGCCGGATCATAATCCGCTGGTGGCCGGAAGCTGGCCGCCGAAAGCGGGCGAGGTCTCGATTGAAGAGGGGCTGGCGCAGCGGCTGGGCGTCAAGCTCGGCGATAGCGTGACCTTTACCGGGGATACTCAGGAGTTTAGCGCGAAGGTGACCAGCGTGCGCAAAGTTGACTGGGAGAGCCTGCGGCCAAACTTCTTCTTTATCTTTCCGCAGGGGGCGCTCGACGGGCAGCCGCAAAGCTGGCTCACCAGTTTCCGCTGGGATAACGGCAACGGGATGCTAACGCAGCTCAACCGCGAATTCCCCACCGTCAGCCTGCTGGATATTGGCGCGATTTTGCAGCAGATTGGCCAGGTGCTGACTCAGGTAAGCCGCGCTCTTGAGGTGATGGTGATTTTGGTCACCGCCTGCGGCGTTTTGCTGTTGCTGGCGCAGGTGCAGGTCGGAATGCGCCAGCGTTATCAGGAGCTGGTGGTCTGGCGCACGCTGGGAGCCGGAAAGGCGCTGCTGCGCACCACGCTGTGGGCGGAGTTCGCCCTGCTGGGCGTGGTGTCCGGCGTGGTGGCGGCGATTGGCGCTGAGGTGGCGCTGGCGCTGCTGCAAAGCAAAATCTTTGACTTCCCGTGGTCTCCGGACTGGCGGCTATGGGTGATGCTGCCGCTCTGCGGGGCGATACTGCTCTCGCTGTGCGGCGGCTGGCTGGGGCTGCGTCTGCTGAAAGGGAAGGCGCTGTTCCGCCAGTTTAGTCAGGGATAGCATGAGTTATGTTGCCCGGGTAAGGCGTTAGCCGCGACCCGGGGTTTTCACCCGGCTCGCGCTGCGCTTAGCCGGGCTACCGTTTCACAGCTGTCTGTGGGAAAGTAGCCCGGGTACGGCATCAGCCGCAACCCGGAGTTTTCACACGGTTTGCGCTGCGCTTAGCCGGGCTACCGTTTCACTGCTGTCTGCGGGAAAGTAGCCCGGGTAAGGCGTCAGCCGCAACCCGGGGAACTCGGTACGGATGCGAGTGGCTATTACAGATGACCGTGGTTCAAGACGGTGAGCGGCTCGTTGACGTCGAAGATTTTGCAGATAACGTCATCCACGCCGAGAGATTTCAGGCGTGCGGTATGCTTGCTGAGATAAGCGAGCGCGGTTTCTTCATTCGCAAAAAGATAGATCCCGCCCGCCTCCTGATTCTTTTCGCTTTCCGTCCAGACCTTCCAGATAAACCCCGGTTCCTGATTGATAGACTCGGCCAGCTCCACGAGCTGGCGGGACATCTCGCTGCCGAAGGGGCCATTAAAGGCAAAGTGCAGCTGCAGTAGTTTTTTCGACATAGTTCCTCCATGGATGATGTTTGCGCGGTAATAGACCATTTTAATGCCATGGCGATGAAAAGATAACCACAGTTTTTTTAAGGGCACGAAATGGTAAGTCACTGATTTTTAACCGCACGAAACATTAAAAACTCAACAACACGCCATACTCAATCGCAGTTAATATTCAACTGGAAAATATAAGGTTGCTTATTAATCAAGGAAACAGTATGGCTCATAAAATAAAAGCGCTGGCGATAACGATCGGCGCAGCCCTGGCGTTAACCTCTTTTGCATCCCAGGCGGAAATAACGCTTTTAAAACAAGATCCGCAGGCAGGCGATCCGTTAAGCCGGCTTAATTTTACCGTCGGCGGGAGCATCCGTCCCCAGTTCAACATGATGTCCGGCGACGGAGACAAAGGCTCTTATAAACGTAACGGTTTTGACGGCGGCACCCGTTTCCGCTTCGCCGCCGACTACTATCTGTTCGATGATATTAGCTGGATCAGCTACTACGAGCTGGGCGTCAATATTCCGGCGCTCTTCGACTGGGATAACCACTACGCCGAAGGCGCGAATAACACCAGCCGCCGCATGCTCTATACCGGCCTGAAAAGCGATACCTGGGGGACATTAACTTACGGTCAGCAGAACAGCGTTTATTACGACGTGGTGGGGGTAAAAACCGATATCTGGGATTACGACATGATAGGCCAGGCGCCGGGTAACGGCATTAACGGCGACTACGATGGCTCCTATCGCTCACGCAATATGCTGAAATACAAGAAAACCGTTGGCGATGTCGATCTCTACGCTTCTTACTTATTCGAAGACAGCGAATATCTGCCGGGCAACGGCCTGCGCTACAAGCGTAAAGGCGGCGGCTCCATCGGCGCCGATTACCACATTATGAAGGATCTGACCTGGGGCGCCGCGTGGAACTATACCCGCGCCGATATGCGTAACCCCTCCAGTTCGGACAGCAAATCATATGACCAGAATATCGTCGGTACCGCGCTAAGCTGGACGCCGGATAACTGGACCTTCTCCTTCGGCGGCGGCTGGTATCAGAACTTCCTGACCACCAAAAAAACCGATGTTCATAACTACTTCGCCGGCGATGCCTGGGGTATTGAGTATTTTGCCGGTTATAAATTCCCGATTGGTCAGTATGCGGTGAAATCTATTCAGCCGTACTTTATGGGCGACCGCCTGCAGTACGTGAACGGCCGCAACTATCAGCGGATTGATAACGGCGTCGGCGTGAGCTTCCAGCTGGATTATGGTTTCCGCGTCGATTATGAACACGTCTTCACGTCGAGCACCGATAACCTGGGCGATATGAATCTGGTGCGTCTGCGCTACGACTTCTAAGCGCAGACACTTCCCCGGTGGCGCTGCGCTTACCGGGGCTAGAGGTTCACCGCCGTCTGCGGACCTGTAGCCCGGCTAAGGCATTTACGCCGCAAGCCGGGACAAGGAAGGATGTGACTATGGCGCCAGCCAGTCGGCGACGTCCTGCCAGCTGCCGCGAAAAATAATCTTCTCCGCTTTTTTGCCTAGCTGGTAGCGGTACATTGGGTCGTAATACTCGTTCAGCAGGGGAACCAGCCAGCTGAAATGCGCTTCGGTGCTGGCGCTGCGCTGCTGCTCCAGCAGAGCTTCATCAAGCCTGGCGGTGAGCTGGGCAAAACGCTGTAACCCGAGGCGGCGGCGGATAGCGAACAGGCCATGGTGCAGATATTCGCTATATGCCTGCCAGCCTTGCTCTTCGCCGTAGGCCGCCATGAAATCGCGATGCATCCGGGTAAAATACTCTTCGCGCAGCCGTTCAAGACGGATGGCGAACGGGTCTTCCACCACCGCCAGCGGCGACTGGGCCATGCGAAGACGCATACATTCCGGCAGGTGATTGGCGCCGATCATATGCCCCTCATCTTCCAGCACCCAGCGCGTCTGCTGCTCTGACTTTTTGAGCATCGCCACGGCAAGATGATTTTCAAAGGTTGCCTGCTGATACTGCTCCTGCAGGGTACGGCCAAATGAAGACCCGCGATGATGGGCGAGGCCCTCGAGATCGATGCCGTCGGGCTGGGTGCAGACCAGCTGGGTTTTACCGTTACCGGTACAGCCGCCAATCAGCACGATAGGACGCTGCACCAGCTCTTCGGTAAGCTGAATAGCTGCCTGGCGCAGCGCTTTATAGCCGCCGGCAATCAGCGGGTAATCCACGCCAGCGTCCTTCAGCCACTGCTGCACAATATGCGAACGCTGGCCACCGCGGGCGCAGCACAGGTAGCCTTCGGGGTAACGCGCGCAGGCCTCTTTCCAGGCGGCGAGGCGGCGGGCGAGAATCTCACCATTCACCAACTGATGGCCCAGCGCAAGGGCGGCTTCCGGACCCTGACGCTTGTAGCAGGTGCCAACGGCGGCGCGCTCGTCGTCGTTCATCAACGGTAGGTTGACCGCCGCGGGCATGGCGCTTTGCCTGAACTCGACCGGGGCGCGTACGTCAATCAGCGGCGTATCGCTGGCGAGAATCTGCCGAATATTCTGTGGGACTAATTCCATCATTTAAACCGTTAAGCCATCCAGACGCGTCGCTCGACGCGATAATCCTCCTATTGTACGCGGTGAGCGACAGGCTGAATTGATTTTTCACGGTGTATCGCTGAATAGCGTCAGAAATCCCTGGATTTCCGGGGCCGAATGGCCGAACAGCGAGGCGATATCCTGCACCGCTTTACCATGATGATCTTTGCGCCAGGCGAGGCTCAGAGGAGAGGGGGGGCGCATCGCCGGGATCTGCCGGGCAATCAGCTCACCGCGAGCGATAAGCGGCTGGCACAGCGGCTCGGGTAAAAAGCCGATGCCGACGCCAGCGATATGCGCCGCGATTTTAGTTTCGATATCGGGAACCACAATCTCTTTTTGCCCCGGCAGACGCCAGGCGACGCGCTTGGTCAATCTCCGGGCGCTGTCCTCAATATTGACCGCAGGGTAGCGACGTAGCTGGGCCTCCGATAGCGGATCGCTTTGCTGGCCGAGCGGGTGATGTGGTGACATCACGAAGAGCCAGGACACTTCGCCCAGCGGGGTGACCGCAATATTTTCGCCTAACGGTTCGGTGCCGGTAACGCCAATCGCCAGCGAAAAGTCATCATGCAGAAGCGTATCCCAGACGCCCATATAAATTTGTCGCGAAAAGTGAAACTGCGTAAAGGGGTAACGTTGGCTGAGCCAGGCCAGCAGCCGGGCGATGGCCTGCGGGTCATACATCAGGTTATTCACCACAATATTGACCTGGCGCTCCACGCCGTCGTTTATCTGCTGTAGCTCGCCGGGCATACTATCAATCCAGCCAAGCCACTCTCTGGCCTGCGCCAGCAGGTGCATCCCGGCCGGGGTCAGCAGTACGCTGCGCGTGGTGCGGGAAAAGAGCGCCACGCCGGTGTTATCTTCCAGCAGTTTGATGCGATAACTAATGGTGGCGGTGGTTTTATAGAGTTTTTCCGCTGCTCTGGAGAAGCTGCCGGTCTCCGCGACGCTGACAAAGGTACGTAGTGTTTCGGGGTCTAGCATCGCTATATTCCTCGTAATTTAATAATTCCCCCATGATTTTTAAGTATTTTTTCATAATAGCCATTTCAATTATGTGGCTTAAATCAGGTTTTGGAAAATTATTCCAACTTATAGTTGATACCACTTTGAGATGGCCATGAATTGACCGGTACATCTTTCACCCTCAAGGTATGAGGAGGGGAACGGTTTTTAATGACTAAGGAATATGCAATGAAGCTTGAAGTATTGCCGCTGACGCGCGAAGCCTTCCGCCCCTATGGGGACGTTATCGAAACGGAAGGACATGATTTTTTCCATATCAATGAGGGCAAAGTGCAGCGTTTCCACGATCTGGCCATGGTGGAAACCCTGCAGCAGGAGCGCACGCTAATCAGTATTAACCGCGCCCAGCCGGCGGCGCTGCCGATTGTCGTCACCGAGCTGGAGCGTCATCCGCTGGGCACCCAGGCGTTTGTGCCGATGAACGGCGAAGCCTTTGTCGTGGTGGTCGCGGCAGGATGCGATCAACCGGACATGACTACGCTGCGCGCGTTTATCTCCAATGGCCGTCAGGGGGTCAATTACCACCGTAACGTCTGGCATCATCCGCTGTTTGCCTGGCAGAGCGAAACCGATTTTTTAACCGTCGATCGCGGCGGAAAAGATAACTGCGATGTGGCGGAGATCCCGACCGTGGAGTTGAGCTTTGCGTGAGGTTGCACGTGACGCTATCGATTATCTTGCATAACATGTGGGCGCTTACACACTATTTATGATCAGGTTTTGAGCCGGAGATAATCGAGGTATGACAGAAGTGAGAAGGCGGGGAAGGCCGGGCCAGCAGGAGCCTTCCGCGCAAAAAGGCGCCCAGGCGCTGGAGAGAGGGATCGCGATACTGCAATACCTTGAAAAGAGCGGCGGCAGCTCGTCGGTCAGCGATATTTCCCTTAATCTGGACTTACCGTTATCGACCACCTTTCGTCTGCTTAAGGTGCTGGAAGGCGCGGATTTTGTGTATCAGGATGCGCAGTTAGGCTGGTGGCACATCGGACTTGGCGCATTCAATATCGGTTCGGCGTACATCCACAACCGGGATGTTTTATCCGTCGGCGGACCCTTTATGCGCCGGCTGATGCTGATGTCGGGCGAGACCGTCAATGTGGCGATTCGCAACGGCAACGAAGCGGTGCTGATTGGCCAGCAGGAGTGCAAGTCGATGGTAAGGATGTGCGCGCCGCTCGGTAGCCGACTACCGCTGCATGCTTCAGGCGCCGGAAAAGCGCTGCTGTATCCGCTGTCGTCGGAAGAGCTGGTGGATGTCATTGTGAAGACCGGACTGCAGCGGTTTACGCCGGCGACGATCGTCGATTTGCCGGCCCTGCAGCGGAATCTGGATGAGGCGCGAGCCTGCGGCTACAGCATTGACCAGGAGGAGCACGTGACAGGATTAAACTGTATTGCTTCGGCGGTTTACGATGATGTGGGGTCCGTGGTGGCGGCGATTTCGATTTCCGGGCCGGCGTCCCGCTTAACCCCGGACCGTTTTATCAGCCAGGGAGAGCTGGTAAGGGAGACGGCAAGGAATATCAGCACCGCGCTGGGACTCAAACCCCAGGCTGATTGATAGCCGAACCGACCCGCTCTGCGGAGCGGGACTTTTTTGGCTTTATTAAAATTTGGAAAATTTTTCCAATATAGCGAGGTAGTGAAAAATGGCAAAAATGAGAGCCGTCGACGCGGCAATGTATGTACTGGAAAAAGAAGGGATTACAACCGCATTTGGCGTGCCCGGCGCGGCGATTAACCCGTTCTATTCGGCGATGCGCAAGCACGGCGGGATCCGTCATATTCTGGCCCGCCACGTGGAAGGCGCGTCTCATATGGCGGAAGGCTATACCCGCGCCACGGCAGGCAATATCGGCGTATGCCTGGGAACATCGGGCCCGGCGGGAACGGATATGATCACCGCGCTGTACTCCGCCTCCGCCGACTCCATTCCTATTTTGTGCATCACTGGCCAGGCGCCGCGCGCGCGTCTGCATAAAGAAGATTTCCAGGCGGTTGATATTGAGTCCATCGCTAAACCCGTCACTAAGATGGCGGTGACCGTCCGCGAAGCGGCGCTGGTGCCGGGCGTGCTGCAGCAGGCATTCCACCTGATGCGCTCCGGTAGACCGGGGCCGGTGCTGATCGACCTGCCTTATGATGTCCAGGTCGCGGAAATCGAATTTGACCCTGAGCTGTATGCGCCGCTCCCGGCGTATAAACCCGTGGCGACGCGTCCGCAGATCGAACGCGCGCTGGCGATGCTGCTGATGGCGGAGCGTCCGGTGATTGTCGCCGGCGGCGGGGTGATTAATGCCGATGCCGCAGCGCTGTTGCAGCAATTTGCCGAAATTACCCATGTACCGGTGATCCCGACGCTGATGGGCTGGGGCTGTATCCCGGATGACCACGAGCTGATGGCCGGAATGGTCGGCTTACAAACCGCGCATCGCTACGGCAACGCCACGCTGCTGGCCTCCGACCTGGTATTTGGTATCGGCAACCGCTTTGCCAACCGTCATACCGGTTCGGTCGAGAAGTACACCGCAGGTCGTAAAATCATCCATATCGATATCGAACCGACGCAGATTGGCCGCGTACTGTGCCCGGATTTAGGCATCGTGTCCGATGCGAAAGCGGCGCTGACTCAGCTGGTGGATATTGCGCAGCAGATGCAAAAAGAGGGCCGCCTGCCGCGCCGCGAGCGCTGGGTTGCCGAGTGTCAGGAGCGCAAGCGTACGCTGCTGCGTAAAACCCACTTCGATAACGTGCCGGTCAAACCGCAGCGCGTTTATGAAGAGATGAACAAAGCCTTTGGCCGCGACGTGTGCTACGTCACCACCATCGGCCTGTCGCAAATCGCCGCCGCGCAGATGCTGCACGTGTTTAAAGATCGCCACTGGATCAACTGCGGTCAGGCGGGGCCGCTGGGCTGGACGCTTCCTGCCGCGCTGGGCGTTTGCGCCGCCGACCCGGAGCGCAACGTGGTCGCGATCTCCGGCGACTTCGACTTCCAGTTCCTGATTGAAGAGCTGGCGGTGGGCGCGCAGTTCAATATTCCTTACGTCCACGTGCTGGTAAACAACGCTTATCTGGGCCTGATTCGTCAGTCGCAGCGCGCGTTCGATATGGATTACTGCGTCCAGCTGGCGTTCGAAAATATCAACTCCAGCGAAGTGAACGGCTACGGCGTCGATCACGTCAAAGTCGCAGAAGGTCTCGGCTGTAAAGCCATTCGCGTCTTTAAACCGGAGGAGATTGCGCCCGCCTTTGCGCAGGCAAAAGCGTGGATGAAACAGTATCGCGTGCCGGTGGTCGTGGAGGTGATCCTTGAGCGCGTGACCAATATTTCGATGGGCAGCGAACTGGATAACGTAACGGAATTCGAAGACGTAGCCGATAGCGCCATCGATGCGCCAACCGAAACCTGCTTTATGAAATATGAATAAATGAGGTGAAACTATGTTGCGCTTCTCTGCCAACCTTTCGATGTTATTTGTGGAATATGATTTTCTGGATCGTTTTGAGAAAGCAGCGGCCTGCGGTTTTCGCGCCGTTGAATTTATGTTTCCGTATGATTATGCGCCGGAGGTATTAAAACAAAAGCTGAGTGATAACCGGCTGGAGCATACCTTGCATAATCTACCCGCTGGCGACTGGGCGGCAGGGGAGCGCGGCATAGCCTGTATTCCCGGTCGCGAAGCGGAGTTTCGCGAAGGCGTTGACGCCGCGATCCGCTACGCTAAAGCGCTGGGCAATTGCAAAATCAACTGCCTGGTCGGTAAAACTCCGGTGGGCTATCGCGAAGATCATATCCGCTCCACGCTGGTGGCTAATTTACGTTTTGCCGCCGCCGCGCTGGCCCAGGAGGGGATCCTGCTGCTGATTGAGCCGATTAATTACTTCGATATGCCGGGGTTTTATCTGAATACCACGCATCAGGCGCTGGCGCTCATTGATGAGGTCGGCAGCGATAATCTGAAAATCCAGTACGATATTTATCATATGCAGCGCATGGAGGGTGAATTAACCCATACGATGCAAACTTATGCCAACCGAATTGGTCATTTACAGATTGCCGATAACCCGGAACGCGGTGAGCCGGGAACTGGAGAAATTAATTACGATTATCTTTTTAAATTTATCGATAAATCAAATTATGACGGTTGGGTCGGCTGCGAATATAAACCGCTGACGACCACTGAAGCGGGCCTGACATGGTTTAATCGCTACCGTTAATTTTTAATTTATCTTTGGGCAGTATTTATTATTCCATTTCCAGGAAGGGATAACTATTGCTCAAATATACCCGTCATGCTTTACGCAGCAGATGTTCAGGGTATAAATCGAAACAGAAATTTTGAGAGGAAAGGTATGAAACTGGGATTTATTGGTTTAGGTATTATGGGCACTCCGATGGCGCTCCGACTTGCCAAAGCGGGCCACGCGCTGCATGTGACCACCATCGGTCCGGTTGCTGAAGAACTGCTCAAGCAGGGCGCGCAGCATCTGGCTACCGCAGAGCAGGTCGCGGAGCAGTCGGAGATTATTTTTATCATGGTTCCTGATACCCCACAGGTCGCCGACGTTCTGTTTGGCGAACACGGCTGCGCCAGCGCGGCGCTGAAGGGCAAAACCATCGTCGATATGAGCTCTATTTCGCCGATTGAAACCAAGCGTTTTGCGCAGCAGGTGCGGGATTTGGGCGCAGATTATCTGGATGCGCCAGTATCCGGCGGCGAAATTGGCGCGCGTGAAGGTACGCTCTCTATTATGGTCGGCGGCGACGAAAACGTGTTTGCTCGCGTGAAGCCGCTGTTTGATATTTTGGGTAAAAACATCACCCTCGTCGGCGGTAATGGCGACGGGCAGACCTGTAAAGTCGCCAATCAGATTATCGTCGCGCTGAATATTGAAGCGGTCTCCGAAGCGCTGGTTTTCGCGTCTAAAGCCGGCGCCGATCCCGCTCGCGTGCGTCAGGCGCTGATGGGCGGCTTCGCCTCCTCGCGTATTCTGGAGGTACATGGCGAAAGAATGTTGAACCGGACGTTTAATCCCGGTTTTAAAATTTCCCTGCACCAGAAGGATCTTAATCTGGCATTGCAGAGCGCGAAAGCGCTGGCGCTTAATTTACCGAATACGGCAACCTGTCAGGAGCTATTTAATACCTGCGCCGCCAACGGCGGTGGCGAATTAGATCACTCGTCTTTAGTTCAGGCGCTTGAATTAATGGCGAATCATAAAATATCGTAATGAGAAAATGCTGCCGATTCCGGCAGCATTTTTTAAACCTCACGGGTGAATTTATGGATACTATCAATAAAACAGGTATCGACTATTGGAAGAAAATAGTCGTGGTAATGAGTCTGGGCTGGGTGGCAATATGGATTTATCGTACCGTATTAACGCCTATTTATCCGGAAATTCAGGCGTCCTTAGGCAACGTCAGTAACGCTGAAATTGGCGCGATAGCCAGCTTCTATTTTCTTGCCTACTGCGGAATGCAGATCCCCTGCGGTATTCTGGTTGATAAACTGGGGCAGAAAATTATGCTGATGTGTGGTTTCTCGCTGTTCATTATTGGTACGCTGAGTATTGCTAATGCGGGAAATCTGACGCTGATTTATATCGGCTCGCTGCTGGCCGGTGCCGGCTGCGCTTCCTTCTTCAGCTCCGCCTATTCGCTCTCCTCGGCCAACGTGCCGCAGGAGCGTCGGGCGCTGGCTAACGCCATTATCAACAGCGGCTCGGCCATCGGGATGGGGATTGGCCTGATTGGCTCAAGCATTCTGGTCAAAAGCATGCATATGGCCTGGCAAAACGTGTTGTTTATTGTCGCCGCGATCCTGGTGGTGATGCTCTGCGTGTTTACCCTGGTGATTCGTCGCAAGCGGAAAGAGCCCGCCGTAGCGGAAAATAAAAATAACGCCTCGGCATCATTCCCGTCGGCAGAAGAAAAATCGGCGCCGCTGTTTTCGCCGCTGCTGTGCAGCGTCTACTTTCTCTATTTCTGCACCTGCTACGGCTACTACCTGATCGTCACCTGGCTGCCTTCTTATCTGCAGACCGAACGCGGCTTTGACGGCGGCGCCATTGGTTTTGCTTCCGCACTGGTGGCAGTGGTCGGGGTGCCGGGCGCGCTGTTCTTCAGCCATCTTTCGGATAAATTCCGCGACAGTAAAGTCAAAGTGATTCTCGGGCTGGAGATTGTTGCCGCGGCAATGCTGATGTTTACCGTTCTGTCGCCGAATACTACCATGCTGATGATCAGCCTGGTGCTGTATGGACTGCTCGGTAAAATGGCCGTTGACCCGATTCTTATCTCGTTCGTTTCCGAGCAGGCGTCCGCAAAAACATTAGGTCGTGCCTTTAGCCTGTTTAATTTCTTTGGTATGAGTTCAGCGGTTGTTGCCCCGACGCTCACCGGTTTTATTTCTGATCTGACCGGGTCAAAAGAAATTAGTTTTGTGATGTCTGCCGGGCTAGTTATTACCGGAACGATACTGTTTGCATTGATTACCTTGCGTAAGAACAAAATACAGTCAAAGACAATCCCAGTATAATAAAAAATAAAAATTATTAATTTGTTGTTCCACATAGCTAAACCTACAAACGTAATCCGATGCGTATTAAGAGGGAATTATGGAACAAGCTCAAGACCTGTACAAATCCAGAGGTTATAGCGACGATCTATTACCAAAATTAGAATCGCAGCGTAACTGGAAGACATTTAACTATTTTACCTTATGGATGGGATCCGTACACAACGTACCTAATTATGTGATGGTTGGTGGTTTTTTTATTCTCGGACTATCAACGTTTAGCATAATGATGGCAATAATATTGAGTGCTTTTATTATTGCCGCGGTAATGGTGTTTAATGGCGCTGCCGGAAGTAAATACGGCGTACCCTTCGCTATGATTTTAAGAGCCTCCTATGGGGTGCGCGGGGCGTTATTACCCGGCCTGCTCAGAGGCGGTATTGCGGCGATTATGTGGTTTGGTTTGCAATGCTATGCCGGCTCGCTGGCATTCCTGATCTTATTAGGCAAACTGTGGCCTGCGTTTCTGACCCTTGGCGGTGATTTTAAGCTGCTGGGGCTGTCGCTGCCTGGGCTGATCGCCTTTCTGGTCTTCTGGCTGATTAACGTCGGCATTGGTTTCGGCGGCGGAAAAGTACTCAATAAATTTACCGCCATCCTCAACCCCTGCATCTACATTGTCTTCGGCGGCATGGCTATCTGGGCTATTTCGCTGGTCGGGATTAGCCCTATTCTCGACTATTTGCCAACCGGAGTGGCAAAAGCGGAGCATACCGGCTTCTTGTTCCTGGTGGTCATCAATGCGGTCGTTGCCGTCTGGGCGGCGCCGGCGGTCAGCGCCTCGGATTTTACCCAGAACGCGCGTTCGTTTCGCGAGCAGGCCCTGGGTCAAACGCTTGGTCTGGTCGTAGCTTATATTTTGTTCGCGGTGGCCGGAGTGTGCATTATCGCCGGCGCCAGTATCCATTATGGTATGGACACCTGGAACGTGCTGGATATTGTGCAGAAATGGGACAGCCTGTTTGCTTCTTTCTTTGCGGTGCTGGTGATATTAATGACCACGATCTCCACCAACGCCACCGGTAATATTATTCCGGCAGGCTATCAAATTGCGGCAATTGCGCCGACTAAATTAACCTATAAAAACGGTGTACTGATCGCCAGCATCATTAGTCTGCTGATCTGCCCATGGAAATTAATGGAGAATCAGGACAGTATTTATCTTTTTCTCGATATTATCGGCGGCATGCTGGGCCCGGTTATTGGCGTAATGATGGCGCATTATTTTGTCGTTATGCGTGGGCGGATTAATCTTGATGAGCTGTATACCGCAGCTGGGGATTATAAATATTTCGATAATGGATTTAACGTTACCGCATTCCTGGTCACCATCATGGCGGTGATTTTATCGCTCGGCGGAAAATTTATTCCGCTGCTTGAACCGTTCTCCCGCGTGTCGTGGTTTGTTGGCGTTATCGTCGCTTTTGCCGCATACGCGTTACTAAAAAAACGGGCGCTGCCGAATAATATTTCGCACCCGGACGTTGTGAGCTGATTTTCTTATCAAGAGGAAGCTTTATTTCAGGGATGAAGCATCAATAGCCAAAGCCATTGCTGGTACAGCCCACGCGGCTGCAAGCAGAAATATGGCGTGTATACCTACAAGGAGTTTTATATGTCTTTTGATTTAATCATTAAAAACGGCACCGTTATTCTGGAAAACGAATCGCGGGTGGTGGATATCGCGGTTGCCGACGGCAAAATTGCCGCTATCGGTGAAAACCTGGGCGAAGCGAAACAGATCATGGATGCCGCGGGCCTGATCGTTTCGCCGGGGATGGTCGATGCGCATACGCACATCTCTGAGCCGGGTCGTACCCACTGGGAAGGATACGAAACGGGTACCCGCGCGGCGGCAAAAGGCGGCATCACTACGATGATCGAAATGCCGCTGAACCAGCTGCCGGCTACCGTCGATCGAGAGACCATTGAGCTGAAATTCGACGCAGCGAAGGGCAAACTGACCATCGATGCCGCGCAGCTTGGCGGGCTGGTCTCCTATAACCTGGACCGACTGCACGAGTTGGATGATGTGGGCGTGGTGGGCTTCAAATGCTTTGTCGCCACCTGCGGCGATCGCGGGATCGACAACGACTTCCGCGACGTCAACGACTGGCAGTTTTTCAAAGGGGCGCAAAAGCTGGCCGAAATGAAGCAGACCGTGTTGGTGCATTGTGAAAATGCGCTGATCTGCGATGAGCTCGGCGAAGAAGCAAAAAGAGAAGGCCGCGTGACGGCGCATGATTATGTCGCGTCGCGTCCGGTGTTCACCGAAGTCGAGGCGATCCGCCGCGTCCTCTATCTGGCGAAAGTCGCCGGTTGTCGCCTGCACGTATGCCACATCAGCAGCCCGGAAGGGGTCGCCGAAGTGACCCGTGCGCGTCAGGAGGGACAGGACGTCACCTGCGAATCCTGTCCGCACTACTTTGTGCTGGATACCGAGCAGTTCGAAGCGATTGGCACCCTGGCGAAGTGCTCTCCGCCGATCCGCGACGCGAAGAACCAGAAGGGAATGTGGGAGAAGCTGTTCAACGGCGAAATAGACTGCCTGGTGTCCGATCACTCTCCGTGCCCGCCGGAAATGAAGGCGGGCAATATCATGCAGGCCTGGGGCGGGATTGCCGGTCTGCAGAGCTGCATGGACGTGATGTTTGATGAAGCGGTGCAAAAGCGCGGTATGCCTCTGCCGCAGTTTGCTCGTCTGATGGCGACCAACGCCGCCGATATTTTCGGCCTGAAGCAGAAGGGGCGCATTGCCCCGGGCAAAGACGCCGACCTGGTGTTTATTCAGCCAAACAGCAGCTACGTCCTGCAGGCGGAGGACCTCGAATACCGGCATAAAGTCAGTCCTTACGTTGGCCGTAAGATTGGCGCACGTATCACTAAAACCATCCTGCGCGGCGAGGTGATTTATGACATTGAGCAGGGCTTCCCGCAGGCGCCGAAGGGGAAATTTATCCTTAAGCATCAGCAGTAACGGGGAACCGTTGCATTCCCGGACTGCGGCGTAAACCTCTTATCCGGGCTACGAACCTGACGTCGCGCGGGTTTTGTAGCCCGGGTAAGGCGCAAGCCGCGCCCGGGGCATAACCTACTTCGTTCAATGTTTAGCATCTGTTCAACGTCAGGCGCTTTGTCAGGATTTTATCATGGTGGTATTGCCGCTAAATCAACGAAACACCCTGGCGGGATTTCAATGGTTCTTCTTTATCTTCTGCAACACCGTCGTGGTACCGCCAACATTACAGTCTGCTTTTCAGCTCCCCGCCAGCGCGCTGATTACGCTTACCCAATACGGTTTTATCACCACCGGGCTGGCGTGCCTGGCGCAGGCGCTGCTGGGCCACCGTCGCGCGATTATGGAAGGCCCAACGGGACTATGGTGGAGCACTATTCTGACCGTCACCGTCGGCGAAGCCGCGCGCGGCACCCCGTTTGACAGCATTGCGGCCAGCCTGGCGGTCGGTATATTTCTGTCGGCGATATTCACCATCATCATCGGCGTGAGCGGCATCGGCCATCGCCTGGCGAAGCTCTTTAGCCCGACGGTCATGGTCTTTTTTATGCTGCTGCTCGGCGCGCAGCTGACGACTATATTTTTTAAAGGCATGCTCGGGCTGCCCTTTAGTTCGGCCCAGGCCAGCGTGGGCATTCAACTGGCGCCGTTTAGCCTGGCGCTGGCGGTAATGATGCTGGTGCTGGGGATGATTATTTTTCTCCCGGACGGCATCGCCCGCTACGCTCTGCTGACAGGAACCCTGGCGGGATGGGGAGGCTGGTACCTGCTGTTTCGCACGCCGCCCGCCACGGCCGCTTCCGGCCCGATTCACTGGCAGTGGTTTCCGCTTGGCTACGGGGGGGCGTTACGTCCAGGTATTATTTTGACGGCGCTGCTGGCCGGGCTGGTCAATATTACCAATACCTACGGCGCTATTCGCGGTAGCGACGTTTTTTATCCCGAGCAGGGCGCCAGCAATAGCCGTTACCGGCGCAGCTTTATTATCTCCGGATTAATGACTCTAATAACGGTTCCGCTCAGCGTGGTGCCGTTTTCGCCCTTTGTTTCATCGATAGGCTTATTAACCCAAACCGGAGAAACCTCGCGCCAGCCGTTTATTATCGGCTGCCTGTGCTGCCTGCTGGTTGGGCTGTTTACGCCGCTGACCCACTTTTTTACCACGCTGCCTCTGCCGATCAGCAGCGCGGTCATGCTGGTCTCATATCTCCCATTGTTATATTCCAGCTTATCGTTCAGTAAACAAATTACCTTCACCGCGCGAAATATCTACCGGCTGGCTCTGCCGCTCTTTATCGGCATTTTTTTAATGGGGCTGCCGCCAGTTTATCTCCAGACGCTACCTCTGATAATCCGACCGCTGTTAGGCAACGGCTTATTAATCGGCGTGCTGCTGGCGGTAGTGATGGAAAATCTCATTCCCTGGGATCGTATTAAGTCATGACAGCAAAAAGGATGAACAATGAAAATTATTATTGCACCGGACTCTTTCAAAGAGAGCGTCAGCGCCAGCCGCTGCGCCCAGGCGATAAAGGCGGGCTTTGTCTCAATTTTCCCGCAGGCGGATTGCGTCTGCCTGCCGATCGCCGACGGCGGCGAGGGGACGGTTGAGGCAATGGTTGAGGCCACCGAGGGCAAAATGGTGATGCTGCCGGTGATGGGGCCGATGGGCAATTTTGTCGGGGCGTTTTATGGCCTGAGCGGCGATGGGCAAACCGCATTTATTGAGATGGCGGCGGCCAGCGGGCTGATGTTGGTTCCCGCCGGGGAACGTAATCCTCTGCGGGCCACCAGCTACGGCACCGGCGAGCTGATTCGCCACGCGCTGGACGCTGGCGTTCGCCATATTATTCTCGGTATCGGCGGCAGCGCCACGGTGGATGGCGGCATGGGCATGGCCCAGGCTCTGGGGGTGCGCTTTCTGGATGAGCACGACGAGAGCGTCGGCCTCGGCGGCGGGGCGTTACAACGGTTAGCAAAAATAGACCTAAGCGGCCTCGAGCCGCGCCTTCATGATTGCCGGATTGAGGTGGCCTGTGACGTTGATAATCCGCTGCTCGGCGAACGCGGCGCGGCGGCGGTTTTTGGTCCGCAAAAAGGGGCCTGTTTAGAAATGGTTGCCGTTCTGGATCGCGGGTTACAAAACTACGCTCAGGTACTGCTGGCGGCTACCGGTCAGGATGTCGCGGCGATGGTCGGCGGCGGCGCGGCCGGAGGAATGGGCGCGGCGGCCCGGGTTTTCCTTAACGCTACGCTGAAATCGGGCATCGATATTGTGCTGGAAGCGGTTCATCTGGAGGCGGCGTTGCGCGATGCGGACCTGGTGATCACCGGCGAAGGACGAATGGATTCACAAACCGTTGGTGGCAAAGCGCCGGTTGGCGTGGCGCGGATTGCCAAAAAGCACGGCATTCCGGTTATCGGTATCGCCGGCGTGCTGGGTGACGGCGTTGAAGCGGTGCATCAGCACGGTATTGACGCGGTCTTTAGCATTCTTCCCGCGCTGGCGCCGTTGGCCGAGGTGCTGGAGCGCGGCGAGCACAACCTCTACGCCTGCGCGCGCAATATTGCCTGCGCCATCAAGCTTGGGCAGAACATGCCTGGCTGAATAAAAAATGCCACGGTTCTCACCGTGGCAAAATCCAACATAGCTAAACAAAAAAGGTGAATTTAATCAGTGACAATCAGATCTCAACGTCGCGGTTGCAATCTTTCGAGTAGATATAGCTGAACGCTTCGCGCCCAACGCCGTATCCCGCCTGCAGTGAATAAGCGCCCATAAAGATATAGTCGCCTTGCTTCACCGGCACCCAGTTGTTGTCGAGGTTATATACCCCCTGGCCGGAAAGAATATAGGCGCCGTGCTCCTGCACGTGGGTTTCGATATAACCGTGGCTGGCCCCTGGCTCGAAGGAGAGAATATGCATGTTCATATCGAAGCCCAGCTCTTTTGGCAGGAAATCGATCAGGATAACGTCTTCCATTCCTTCATACTGAATCCGCTCCAACTGGCTGACGTTGCCGGTAACCAGATAAGGGGCGTGATTCTCAACCGCAATATAGCGGCGCTTGTAGAGAAACAGCTGGCTGTCGCCTGAGTAGTTATTGATGAAGGTGACCCGCTCGCCCGGCGGGCAGTAAATATAGCCGCCTTTGGTTAGTGGGAAGCTTTTGCCTTGCGCCCCGGCGGTGATTTCACCTTCAATCACATACAAAAAGGTCTCAATCCCTTCGCCGCCGAAGCCGCTTTGATTGCCGCCGTTTTCATGCAGCGTGACCAGATAATCGACAAAGCTGGCGCCTAATTTCGGCGTCGACAGAATGGTCACATCGCAATGAGCAAAACCCGGAATGATGTTTTTGACCAGACCGTCCGGCGTCAGCAGCGCATAATTGCCGTGGCGCACGATGGAACGGCTGGCCAGTAAATCATCGCGATAGCCAACCACATTATTTAAATAACCCATTCTCTTTTCCTTATTCAGTCCAGGCCAGTTGATACAGCATTAAGGCGAGCGTTTTCACGCCTTCCGCCAGATCCTCGATATGCGTACTTTCCGCCGGGTTATGGCTGATACCATTGATGCTCGGCATAAATATCATGCAGGTCGGGAAGCAGGGGGCGAAAATTTGCGCGTCGTGGCCCGCGCCGCTGTGCATCACGCGGAAATTGACCTTCTCTTTCTCACAAAGCGCGGTGAGCTGGGCGACCAGCTTTTTATCCATCGGAACCGGGGCCTCATCCATCCACAGGTCGACCTCAATGCCAATCTCCATTTCCTGGCAGATCCGCCGCATATCGGCTTCAATCACTTCCGTAAATGCCGTTAACTCAAGGGCATCGGTGTGGCGGCAGTCCATGGTGAAAACCGTTTTACCCGGCACCACGTTAACGGTATTCGGCTGCGGGTCGACTTTACCGAAGGTGAGTACCAGCGGGTCGCCGTGGGCCTTTGCTTTGGCAATAGATTCGCAGCAAATGCGGCTGAAGGCCTGAACGGTGTCGCGGCGGTAGCCCATTGGCGTCGTGCCGGCATGGTTAGACTCGCCGTTGAGGGTGATGGTGTAGCGCCGCTGTCCGACGATGGCGTTGACCACGCCGATGGACTGCTTGTTGGTTTCCAGAACCCGGCCCTGCTCGATATGCAGTTCGACGAAGGCTTTAATATCCCGGCGCGGTGCCAGCGGGGCGGCGGGCAGAGTGAATCCGCACTGCTTCATGGCTTCAACAAACGCCACGCCTTTGGCGTCCTTAATCTCGCGCACGTCTGCCGGGTTAGCGATACCGACGATATTTTTGCTGCCCCAGAAGACGTAAGGAAAGCGGCTACCTTCTTCTTCCGCTAGCGCCAGAACCTCGACGGTACGCAGCGGCGCGCCGTAGGTCTCTTTTAGCCAGCGTACCGCCAGCCAGGCCGCCAGCGCGCCGAACTGACCGTCAAGATTGCCGCCGTTGACGACGCTATCAATATGCGAACCGCTGAGGATAACCTCATCGGGAAAGCGCGTGCCGGGCAGTCGGCCATACAGGTTGCCGACTTCATCAAAGCGGGTTTCCAGGCCGCTCTCGCTCATCTTTTGTTTGAACGCCTGCTGCGCCTGCAGCCATTCCGGCGAATAGAGCAGACGGGTCAGGCCTCCGGTCGGGTCGGCGCCGAAAGAGGAAAGCCAGGGCAATGTTTCTTCAATTGCCTGTCGAAAATAATGAGCCATACGCAACTCCTGTATTTTAATTTATTGAGCAAACGGGGAATGGGTTTCATAAGAGCGGTGATATAAAGCGTCAGAAAGCAGATAGTCATAAATCTCATCCACGATCTCGATACCGTTGACGGTGCTGTTTTTCTCATTGATATCCAGGTTCTGCCCCGGGTAATAAACCTGATTAAATCCGGGCGCTGGCGTAATGGCGTTTAATTCACGCATGGTGTCGCTAATATGCTGGCGGAATAGCGCGCTGGAGGAGAAAAATGCCGGGTTGATGACGATATGCAGCTGGCCCAGTTCGCGTCCCTGGCTCAGGTTTTCGTACATCGAACTGACCTGGCGGCCGAAGGGCAGGTTGAGCAAAATGCCGGAGAGGACGTCGATCATCATCATCAGGCCGTAGCCTTTCGGGCCGGCTGCCGGAAGCAGGGCGTGAACGGCAAAAGGATCGCTGGTCGGCGCGCCGTTTTTATCCACCGCCCAGCTATCGGGAATGGTTTCATGGCGCGAGCGGGCGTCGAGAATTTTTCCCCAGGCCTGCACCGTGGTTGCCATGTCGAAGGTGATGATATCATCCCCCACGCCGGGCGCGGCGAAGGCCAGCGGATTGGTGCCGTAATAGATTTCCGCCCCGCCAAACGGTACGACCATCGGGTCTGACTGACATAGCGAAAGCCCGATAAACCCGGCGCGGGCGGCCTGCCGGGTGAAATAAGAGATGGCGCCGCTGTGGCCCATGCGCCGAATGCCGACCACGGCCACGCCGTTTTCCTCGGCTAATGCTATCGCGTGCTCCATGCCCATTTTGGCGGCGACCTGACCAGCGGCGTTATCGGCATGCAAAATACCGCTGCAGGGGCCGGTTTTTTCAAAGGTAAAGTTGGGTTGACGGTTAGTTCCGCCTTTTGAAATACGTTCCGCATAATATTCAACGCGTACCGCGCCGTGCGAATGAATGCCTCTTGCATCGGCATAAACCAGCACATCGGCAATAATATCCGCGTGATGACGAGTAAGCCCTGCTGTGTTCAGCTTATTGGCAATAAGCTGATGAAGTGTTTCCCGACTGACTTTCATCTGTCTTCCTTTTAACGACGGTGTAGAGCCTGACTGACCAATAAAATACGGGGAAAATAAACTTAAATTGTGATCTGTATTGGTAAATATATAGTGTTAGATTTTATTTAATAATCACTATAGATTTATCAGAAATAACCCCGTCAATCTATTCGTTAAAAACCCCCTGCTAATGTACTGGGCTTTATTTAAAAACGTTGTGTAATAAATTTGATGTGATTTTGGTCACGCCGACGGCCACGTTATCTCGTTAGCCTGATTGCAGATTATCCATGCTCATTCAATTGCAATGGGTGCAATTATTGGGGAGTTATTATGATCCATGCCTTTATTAAAAAGGGCTGTTTTCAGGATTCAGTCAGCTTAATGATTATTTCGCGCAAGCTGAGCGAGTCGGAAAATGTCGACGATGTTTCGGTGATGATGGGGACACCGGCAAATAAATCGCTGCTGGAAACCACCGGCTTTTGGCACGACGATTTTGCCGCGGCGACGCCGAATGATATTTGCGTGGCGATTCGCGCCGATTGTGCGGATGCGTCGGTGACGGAAATGATTATCGCCCGTCTTGATGAAGCTCTGGCCGCCCTGGCGCAGGGGAGCGGGCAAAGCCAGAGCCTGAGCGTGGTTCGCCGCTGGCAAAGCGCAACGCAGAAGCTGCCGCAGGCCAATATGGCCTTAATATCCGTTGCCGGGGAGTACGCCGCGGAGCTTGCCCATCAGGCGCTCAGCAGCGAGAAAAACGTGATGATCTTCTCCGACAACGTCACGCTGGAAGATGAAATCGCCCTGAAAACCCGCGCCCGCGACAAAGGGCTGCTGGTGATGGGGCCGGACTGCGGCACCGCCTCGATCGCCGGCACCCCGCTGGCTTTCGCCAACGTCACGCCGGACGGCAATATCGGCGTAATTGGCGCGTCCGGTACCGGTATTCAGGAACTGGTCTCGCAGATTGTGCTCGGCGGCGAAGGGATCAGCCATGCGATTGGTCTTGGCGGTCGAGACCTGAGCGCCGAAGTGGGCGGCCTCAGCGCGCAAACGGCCCTGGAAATGCTGACCCATGATGAGCAGAGCCAGGTGCTGGCTTTTGTTTCTAAGCCTCCCGCCGAGGCGGTACGCCTGAAGGTGATTGGCGGCATGAAGCGCAGCGGTAAACCGGTAGTCGCGCTATTCCTCGGCTATGTGCCAGACACGCTGCGCGATGAAAACGTCTGGTTTGCCCGCACGCTTGACGAGGCCGGGCGTCTGGCCTGCCTGCTGGCGCGGGTCGTGCGACACCAGCAATCCCTGCCTGCGGCAACGGGCATGCAGATTCGCGGTTTATATACCGGCGGCACGCTGGCGGCGGAATCCGCCGGACTGCTGGCTGAACGGCTGCGCATCGCCCCCGATGCGCATCATCCGCAGGGCCTGATGCTCAACGCGCAGGGCCACAGGGTCGTCGATCTCGGTGATGATTTTTACACCGTTGGCCGCCCGCATCCGATGATCGATCCCTCTCTGCGCAACCAGCTGATTGCCGAACTCGGCGAGCAAACTCAGGTAGGAGTACTGCTGCTGGACGTGGTGATTGGCTATGGCGCCACCGCCGATCCGGCCGCCTCGCTGGTTGAAGCATGCCTGCGGGCCTGGGCGGTCAGGGACGACAGACATCCGCTGCACGTTATCGCCACGGTGACCGGGACCGAAAGCGATCCGCAGGGCCGTTCCCGTCAGATTGCCGAGCTTGAAGATGCGGGGATCGTGGTGGTCGATAGTCTCCCGGAAGCCACTTTGCTTGCCGTCGCACTGATTAGCCCGCAGCGCAAAGCCGCGCCGACCCCGCGCGCCAGCCTGCTGGACGGCGTGGCGGTGATTAACGCCGGCCTGCGCAGCTTTGCGCTCGATTTACAGTCCGCCGGAACGTCGGTTGTTCACTACCAGTGGGCGCCGATCGCCGGGGGAAATAAGAAACTGGCTCGTTTATTAGAACGTTTGCAATAAGAGGTCTCTATGTTTACATCAGTGGCGCAGGCCAATGACGCAGTAATAGAACGAATTCGTAATGCACGCCCGCACTGGCTGGATGTGCAGCCGGCGGGTTCTCTGATTGAAGCGCTAAACAAGAACAGAACGCTGCTCCATGCCGGGCCGCCGATGCGCTGGCAGGAGATGACCGGCCCGATGAAAGGAGCCTGCGTTGGCGCATGCTTATTTGAAGGCTGGGCGCAGGATGAAAAGACGGCCCACGCTATGCTCGAATGCGGCGAAATCTCTTTTATTCCCTGCCACCACGTGAACGCCGTGGGGCCGATGGGGGGGATTACGTCGCCGAATATGCCGATGCTGGTGGTGGAGAACATCGCCGAAGGCAACCGCGCGTATTGCAACCTGAACGAAGGCATTGGCAAGGTGATGCGTTTCGGCGCCTACGGCGAAGACGTGCAGCAGCGCCTGCGCTGGATGCGCGATGTGCTGATGCCGATCCTTAGCGCGGCGCTGAAACAGATGGAGCGCGGTATTGACTTGACCGCGATGATGGCTCAGGGCATCACCATGGGCGATGAGTTCCACCAGCGCAATATCGCCACCTCCGCGCTGCTAATGCGTACGCTGGCGCCGCATCTGGCACGGCTTAATATCGACAAACAGCAGATTGCTGAAGTCATGGATTTCCTCGCCATTACCGATCAGTTTTTCCTCAACCTGGCGATGGCCTACTGTAAATCCGCGATGGATGCCGGGGCGCAAATTCGCGCAGGCAGTATCGTCACCGCGATGACCCGCAACGGCGATATGTTCGGTATTCGCGTCAGCGGGCTGGGCGATCGCTGGTTTACCGCGCCGGTGAATACGCCGCAGGGGCTGTTCTTTAGCGGTTTCTCTCAGGAACAGGCCAACCCGGATATGGGCGACAGCGCCATCACCGAAACCTTCGGCATCGGCGGCGCGGCGATGATCGCGGCGCCGGGGGTGACCCGCTTTGTCGGCGCTGGCGGAATGGAGGCGGCGAAATCCGTTTCGGAGGAGATGGCGGAAATCTTCCTGGAGCGCAATATGCAGCTGCAGATTCCGGGCTGGGATTTCCAGGGCGCCTGCCTTGGGCTGGATATTCGCCGGGTGGTTGAAACCGGTATTACTCCGCTCATTAACACCGGGATCGCCCATAAAGAAGCGGGGATCGGCCAGATTGGCGCCGGGACCGTCAGAGCGCCGCTGGCCTGTTTCGAGCAGGCGCTGGAAGCGCTGGCGGACGAGCTGGGCGTGAGCTGAGGTAGCGCGATGGAGAGGATTCGTCCGCTGATAGGCAGCGTTGATGCGCCGGATCATCGCCAACCGTGGCGAACCGGCGGCCTCTGGCGGCGCACGATTAACCTCTATGTTGAAGGCGGCGCGCTGCTGACGCTGCATCATCGGGGGCAGGGGGTGAGCCCTGGCGGATGGGTTGTTCGCCATGGTGATTTTATCCGGCTGTACGCGGCGCTGCGGGCGGGGGCGTCGCCGATAGCGCGGAATGACGGTATTCAGGTCGGCGATCTTTTGCTGATGCCGCCGCGCAGGCGCTGCTCCCTGTGGCTCCGCCGTCAGCCTAACGGCGCCGACCTGCCGACAGCACTAGTAAATCGTCCGGAGGAGACCGGGCTGTTTGGGCCGCTGTCGCAGGCTATCGATCTGCCGCAGCAGCCTGAGCTGCGGCAGCTGCGCCACTGTTTTGCCTCCGCGCTGGCCGGCAACGCCGTCGACTGGCGCCTGTGGTTGGGCAAGGGACCAGGCCTGACGCCGAGCCTGGACGACATGCTGATCGGCATGATGCTGGCGGCATGGCGCGCGGGGCGGATGTTACCCTGCGGCGGAAGGGCGTTTTTTCGCGCCTCCGGCGATCTGCACGCGGCCACCACCCAGGTGAGCGTCAACTATTTACGCTACGCCAGCATGGGACGTTTCGCCTCGCCGCTGATGCATTTTGTACACGCTCTGCAACGTGGACGACGAATTGAACCCGCCGTCGAAGCTCTGCTGGCGATGGGGCATACCTCCGGCGCCGACACGCTTCTGGGATTCTGGCTGGCGCAACATCTTATCTAAGGACTTTTTATGAAAACGCTGGTTGTTGCCCTTGGCGGCAACGCTTTATTACAGCGCGGGGAAGCGCTGACCGTAGAAAATCAGTACCGCAATATCGATAGCGCGGTTCCCGCGCTGGCGCGTCTGGCGAAAAACTACCGGCTGGCCATTGTGCACGGCAACGGGCCGCAGGTGGGGTTGCTGGCGCTGCAGAATCTGGCCTACGGCGACGTTGAGCCCTATCCGCTGGACGTGCTGGTCGCGGAGAGCCAGGGCATGATTGGCTATATGCTGGCCCAGCGCCTGGCGCAGGAATCACCCATGCCGCCGGTATCGACGGTGATGACCCGCATTGCGGTAGCGTCAAACGATCCGGCCTTTTCGACGCCGGAGAAGTTTATCGGTCCGGTTTACGATCCGGAGCTGCAAAAACAGCTGGAAGACGAATACGGCTGGAGGATGAAGCGCGACGGTAAATATCTGCGTCGGGTGGTGCCTTCGCCGACGCCGGTGAGGATTGAGGAGAGCGAGTCGATTGAGCGCCTGCTGGGCGAGGGGCACGTGGTGATATGCTGCGGCGGCGGCGGAATTCCGGTGCTTGAGAACGGGCAGGGCGCAGAGGCGGTCATCGATAAAGACCTCGCCGCCGCGCTGCTGGCGGAGCAGATTGATGCCGATGGCCTGGTGATCCTGACTGACGCGGATGCGGTATATGAACATTGGGGCACTCCCATGCAGCGACCGATCCGCGAAGCGACGCCGGAAGAGCTGGCGCCTTTTGCCCGCGACGACGGCGCGATGGGGCCGAAAATCGCGGCGGTAAGCGGCTACGTGCGGCGTCGGGGCAAGCGGGCGTGGATTGGCGCGCTGTCGCGCATCGATGATACTCTCGCCGGGCTGGCGGGAACCTGCATCAAGCCCTGATGCACAGGCGAAATCAAGCGGCGTGCAGACGCTGAGATTTCCTGCGCGCTTTCCACGGTGGCGGCGCCAGGGAGTCGTGCGGTTTGCGGATTTGGTTGAATGGCTACGGGGCGAATGAATGTTGGTCTGGTAGCCCGGCTAAGGCGCAGCGCGCCGCAAGCCGGGATAAAGGAGAGAGGATTACGCCAGCTGCGCCTGCGCCCAGACGATGCCGCTGGCGTATTCCGGCGGCAGCAGCGGCTTCAGCGCTTCCAGCGTCGCGCTCAGGCGGTCGGTATCGCTGTCGGTCAGGTTCAGGTGGCCGACTTTACGACCCGGACGCACCTCTTTGTCGTACCAGTGTAGATGCACCAGCGGCAGCTTCAGCCAGTCATAGTTCAGATCGGTACCGATCAGGTTGATCATGACCGACGGGCTGTTCACCACCGGCGGCGGCAGGGGGAGATCGGTGATCGCCCGCAGATGCAGTTCGAACTGGCTAATCGACGCGCCGTTCTGCGTCCAGTGGCCGCTGTTGTGCACGCGCGGCGCCAGTTCGTTAATCAGCAGGCCATCGGCAGTGACGAAACACTCCATCGCCATCACGCCAACGTAGCCCAGCTCATTCATGATCGCCGTCAGCATCTGTTCCGCCTGTGCCTGCTGGCGGGCGTTGGCCTGCGGGAAAGCGACGCTGGCGCGTAAAATACCGTCCTGATGCAGGTTGCGGGTCAGCGGATAGAAGACCGTGCTGCCGTCCCGTGCGCGGGCGCCAACCAGCGATACCTCGCCGGAGAAATTAATGCCCTGCTCAACGATACACTCGCCGTAGTTATCCTCCGGCAGCTGCGCGGTTTCATTTTCCCGCAAACGCCACTGGCCGCGGCCATCGTAGCCGCCGACGCGGCGCTTAACGATAGCCAGCTCCCCAAGACGGGCGAATACCGCCGGCCACTCGCCTTTATCCGCCAGAAGCTGCCACGGCGCGGTAGCGAGCGCCAGCTTATCGAACAGCTGCTTTTGCGTCAGACGGTCGGCGATAATCGGGAAGACGTCGCGGTTAACAAAGGCGGAATGACGCGCCAGCTCGCGGGTCAACGCGGTTTCCGGCCAGCGTTCAATCTCTGCGGTGATCACGCTTTGCTGTACCGGCACCGCTTCCGGGTCGGCTTCCAGACCAACCGGCCAGACCGCAATACCCAACGGCTCGCCGGCCTGACGCAGCATACGGCCTAGCTGGCCGTTACCGAGAACGCAAACCTGTTTCATGCCGCACCCCGCGGGTCCGGGTTATCCAGCACGTCATCGGTCTGCGCCTGGCGCCAGGCGCTGAGGCGCTGGTGCAGTTCGGCATCATGCTGGGCAAGGATCTGCGCCGCCAGAAGGGCGGCGTTAGCGGCGCCGGCTTTACCGATCGCCAGCGTGCCAACCGGGATGCCGCGCGGCATCTGGACGATGGAGTAGAGACTGTCAACGCCGCTCAGCGCCGCGCTCTGCACCGGTACGCCTAACACCGGCACCAGCGTTTTCGCCGCAATCATGCCCGGCAGATGCGCCGCGCCGCCAGCACCGGCAATAATCACCTGAAAACCGTTTTCTTCCGCGCCTTCGGCGAAGCTGAACAGTTTATCGGGCGTGCGGTGGGCGGAGACCACTTCGACATGGTACGGAACGTTCAGGGCATCAAGGATTTCTGCGGTAAACTGCATGGTAGCCCAGTCGCTTTTGGACCCCATCACGATGGCGATACGCGCCGAATTATTGCGGGAAGACATGCGTCTTAAAACTCCTGTGGGTGTGTTGCACACTGCTTTAGAGGCCACAGAGAATAGCATGAACTTCCGGCAAGGAAAACGGTTGCGTGCGCATGGCTAGCCGTCTTATGTCTCGTCGTCACTGGATGAAACTCGTCGGTTATGAGCGGCGGTGGCGCAGGCAAAAAAGTAAAAACCCAGCACCAGTCCCAGGGCGGCATGAGATAGTGCCTGCCGGGGGCTAGAAAGGAAAATGAATCAGCTCAACATCTTCTGGGGTCACTTTGACCATAGAGCCTTCGTGATGCCAGGCGCCGAGCACCATCCGATACGCAGTTTTGCCGTTGGCTTCCAGGGAATGGACGGCAGGGCGGTGCGTATGCCCGTGAATCAGCCACTGGACGTGATGTTTCTCCATGACGTCAACTACCGCCTGCGGATTGACATCCATAATCGCCATCGATTTGCTGCTGTTGGCCGCTTTGCTGTCGGCGCGCATTCTGGCGGCGATACGGCGGCGGATAAACAGCGGCAGGGCCAGAAACAGGCGCTGGATCCACGGGTTGTGGACTTTCGCGCGAAACGCCAGATAGCCCGCGTCGTCGGTGCAGAGGGTATCGCCGTGCATAATCAGCACTTTGCGTCCGTAGAGGTCGAGAAGCTTTTCTTCCGGCAGCAGGGTCATGGCGCTTTCGCGGGCAAAGCGCTGACCGACGAGAAAATCGCGGTTGCCGTGGAGGAAGTAGCAGGGGACGCCGGACTCAGCTAACGCTTTAAGCGCAGCGGCAATTTGCCGATGCAGCGGGTTCGGATCGTCATCGCCGATCCAGGCTTCAAACAAGTCGCCGAGGATATACAGGGCGTCAGCCTGGCGGGCTTCCCCGTGTAAAAAACGCAGAAAACCGGCGGTAATCGCCGGTTCTTCCGTTTGCAGATGCAAATCCGCAATAAAAAGCGTCGCCACGAATTATTCGCTGACGGTAACGCTTTTGATCACCACATCTTCTTTCGGCACATCCTGGTGCATGCCGCTGCGGCCGGTGGATACCGCTTTGATTTTGTCGACCACGTCCATACCTTCAACGACTTCTGCGAATACGCAGTAGCCCCAACCCTGCAGGCTTTCGCCGGAGAAGTTCAGGAAGTCGTTATCGGCGACGTTGATGAAGAACTGCGCGGTGGCGGAGTGAGGCGCCTGGGTACGGGCCATCGCCAGCGTACCGCGGGTGTTTTTCAGACCGTTGTTCGCTTCGTTCTGAATAGGGGATTTGGTGGTTTTCTGATTCATACCCGGCTCAAAACCGCCGCCCTGAATCATGAAGCCATTGATAACACGGTGGAAAATAGTGTTGTCGTAAAAACCTTCACGACAGTAGTCCAGGAAGTTTTTAACTGTTTCCGGCGCTTTGTCGTCAAACGTCTTGATTACGATATCGCCATGATTGGTGTGGAAAGTAACCATTTTTGCATCCTGTTCCGATGATTGTGGTGCCTGCACCCGGAGTCGGGTGAGATATAGGGGGCTGTTATAGCATAACCGCGGGGCTGGATCACCTTGCAATGTGTGCTGCTTCGGGGTTGAATTAAGGTTAGAATACGCGACTTACATCCACACACGTCTACACGGAATCTTCGATGTTAAAAATTTTTAATACACTGACGCGCCAAAAAGAAGAATTTAAACCTATCCATGCCGGGGAAGTTGGCATGTACGTGTGTGGTATTACCGTTTACGACCTCTGTCACATCGGCCATGGCCGTACCTTCGTCTCATTCGATGTGGTCGCGCGCTACCTGCGTTTCTTGGGCTATAAGCTAAAGTACGTGCGTAATATCACCGATATCGACGACAAAATCATTAAGCGTGCTAATGAAAATGGCGAAAGCTTTGTGGCGCTGGTGGATCGCATGATTGCCGAGATGCACAAAGATTTCGACGCGCTGAATATCCTGCGCCCGGATATGGAGCCGCGTGCTACCCACCATATTGCGGAAATCATTGAGATCACCGAGCAACTGATCGCCAAAGGCCACGCGTATGTCGCCGATAACGGCGATGTGATGTTCGATGTACCGACCGATCCGAACTACGGTCAGCTGTCGCGTCAGGATCTCGACCAGCTGCAGGCCGGCGCGCGCGTTGATGTTGTCGACGTCAAGCATAACCCGATGGACTTTGTGCTGTGGAAGATGTCGAAAGAGGGCGAGCCGAGCTGGCCGTCGCCGTGGGGCGCGGGCCGTCCGGGCTGGCACATTGAGTGCTCCGCGATGAACTGCAAGCAGCTGGGCAACCATTTTGATATTCACGGCGGCGGGTCGGATCTGATGTTCCCGCACCATGAAAACGAAATCGCTCAGTCCACCTGCGCCCACGACGGCGAGTACGTGAATTACTGGATGCACTCCGGGATGGTAATGGTTGACCGTGAGAAAATGTCAAAATCGCTGGGCAACTTCTTCACCGTGCGCGACGTGCTCAAGTTCTACGACGCGGAGACCATTCGCTACTTCCTGATGTCCGGCCACTATCGCAGCCAGCTGAACTACAGCGAAGAGAACTTAAAGCAGGCCCGTTCCGCGCTGGAGCGTCTGTATACGGCGCTGCGCGGAACCGATAAAACCGCAGAGCCGTCCGGCGGCGAGGCGTTTGAAGCGCGCTTTATCGAAGCGATGGATGACGATTTCAACACCCCGGAAGCTTATTCGGTGCTGTTCGATATGGCCCGTGAGGTTAACCGTCTGAAGACCGAAGATACCGCCGCGGCCAACGCGATGGCGGCGCATATGCGTAAGCTCTCTTCGGTGCTGGGTCTGCTCGAACAGGAGCCAGATGCGTTCCTGCAGAGCGGCGCGCAGGCGGACGACGGGGAAGTGGCGGAAATCGAGTCTTTGATCCAGCAGCGTCTGGACGCGCGTAAAGCGAAAGACTGGGCGGCGGCGGATGCCGCGCGTGACCGTCTGAACGAGATGGGCATTGTGCTGGAAGATGGCCCGCAGGGTACCACCTGGCGCCGGAAGTAGTCTCATTCTCTCTTTTTGCCGGGGGTGTCCCCGGCATTTTTTTGCCCATACCCAGGCCAGTACACCCGACGCTGACCGTCGTGTTTAATGTCCTGGATGGGGATAAAGTCAAGGCGCCAGTTGCGGCGCCTTGACTTTTTACTCGGTAACGGTAACGCTCTGACCTTCAAAGCTGACCGTTTGGCCAGCGACGATTTTGCAGCGCTTACGGGTTTCGACCACGCCGTCGACTTTGACCAGACCGTCGGCAATGGCGATTTTCGCCTGCGCACCGCTTTCGCTCCAGCCTTCCAGCTTCAGCAGGTCGCAAAGCTCAACGTGCGGGTGTTTGCCTAAAGAAAAATTCGTCATCTCAGGCCTCCTGAATATCGTGATACTCTTCGCACGCCTGCAGCGTGTTCTGAATAAGGGTGGCTACGGTCATCGGGCCGACGCCGCCGGGAACCGGAGTGATGTACGACGCGCGCGCGGCGGCATCTTCATAAACCACATCGCCAACCACTTTGCCGTTTTCCAGGCGGTTAATCCCGACATCGATCACGATCGCGCCTTCTTTAATCCATTCGCCCGGAATAAAGCCCGGTTTACCGACAGCCACGATCAGCAGGTCGGCATTTTCGACGTGATGACGCAGGTTTTTGGTAAAACGGTGAGTGACGGTGGTGGTGCAGCCAGCCAGCAGCAGCTCCATGCTCATCGGGCGTCCGACGATATTGGAGGCGCCAATAACCACCGCGTTCAGGCCGTAGGTATCGATATTGTAACGCTCAAGCAGCGTGACAATCCCACGCGGGGTACACGGGCGCAGGCGCGGCGCGCGCTGGCACAGACGACCCACGTTATAGGGGTGAAAGCCGTCAACGTCTTTGTCCGGAGAAATGCGCTCGAGGACTTTGACATTATCAATGCCGGCGGGCAGCGGCAGCTGAACCAGGATGCCGTCAATAGCCTTATCGGCATTCAGCGTGTCGATAAGTTCCAGCAGCTCCGCTTCGCTGGTGGTTTCCGGGAGATCGTACGAGCGGGAGACGAAGCCTACCTCTTCACACGCTTTGCGCTTGCTGCCGACATAAATCTGCGATGCCGGGTTGCTGCCGACCAGTACGACGGCCAACCCTGGGGCTCGAAATCCGGCCGCAACGCGCGCCTTCACTTTTTCCGCAACCTCAGAGCGTACCTGCTGCGCAATCGTTTTACCGTCAATAATTTTTGCTGCCATCAGAGAGAGGATTCCATCTGTATCTTTACGAAAGGGGGATGACGATATTTTGTCAGAAGCCAGCCTCGCTGTCAGTCTTCGTTTAAGATTTTATCTTGCTTTGACGCGGCGGCGGCTGAAAAACGGGCCTGACCGCGCCGCGAGCGGAGCCAAAAAGAGCCCGGGAGCCGAAGAAAAGTTAACGTGCAGAAACATAAGGTTGGATAAACTTTGTACTGCTTTCGCAGCATAAGCCGCCAGCCTGTGCAGCGAAGCGCAGTTTCGCGGCAAAATACATTGACTCATCAGGCGTGGACCGTATAATTCCGGCGATTGCACATCACGAAGCTCGCTTCTCAATGCGCCCTTAGCTCAGCTGGATAGAGCAACGGCCTTCTAAGCCGTAGGTCACAGGTTCGAACCCTGTAGGGCGTACCATTTTCAAGTCAACACACCTCTACTGAATTCTCTTTTTATCCTTTATAATCCCTGATATTACTGGATTTTTCTGTCACGAGTTCTATCGAAGTCAACTCAGTTCTACCTAAATCAAGTGGTAGCTGGGGGCCTTTGAGGGGGCTCATCTCGTTCAATGGAAATTAGGGGCCCCATATGCCACTAAATGCACGACAGATAGACACTGCAAAACCAAAGGAGAAGGAATACAAACTTACTGATGGTGGTGGGTTGTATTTGCTGGTAAAACCTAACGGCGCAAAGTATTGGCGTTTGAAGTACCGATTTTTTGGGAAAGAGAAAAAGCTTTCTATCGGTGTTTACCCAGATATCTCTTTGGCTGATGCTCGCCTGAAGCGAGAAGAAGCACGGAAGGTTATTGCTTTGGGTGGTGACCCGGGAGAAGAAAAGAAAGCAGAAAAATTGGCTAAAAAAGCCAGTGTTGAAAATACCTTCAAAGCGATTGCGCTGGAATGGCATGAATACAAGCGTCCTAACTGGTCGAAAGGCTACGCTGAAGATCTGATGGAAGCGTTTGAGAACGATATTTTTCCTGATATCGGTAAACGACCCATTGCTGAGATTACGCCGCTAGAAGTGCTCAATTCGCTCCGTAAATTAGAAAAGCGAGGCGTCCTCGATAAGTTGCGTAAAATTCGTCAGGCCTGCAATCAGGTTTTTCGCTATGCCATTGTCACTGGCAGGGCTGAAACAAACCCAGCCTCTGAACTAGCCAGCGCACTGACTGCGCCTAAGTCTACCAATTATCCCCACCTGCTAGCTGGTGAATTACCTGATTTCTTACAAGCTCTTGCTGCGTATTCAGGTAGCCCGATAACTCGGCTTGCCACACGCATTTTGATGCTGACTGGCGTTCGCACTATCGAGCTTCGTCAGGCAGAGTGGAAGGAGTTTGATTTCGGTAAGCGAGTGTGGGAGGTGCCAGTAGAAAGGATGAAGATGCGCCGCCCGCATTTGGTCCCCTTATCTGATCAAGTTGTGGCGTCACTTCGTGAAATTCAGGCAGTTACTGGTCGTTACAATCTGGTTTTCCCTGGTCGTAACGACATCACAAAACCAATGAGTGAAGCGAGCATCAATCAAGTACTAAAAAGAGTTGGTTATCACGGAAGGGCTACCGGGCATGGTTTCAGGCATACGATGAGTACGATCTTGCACGAAAAGGGCTATAACACGGCGTGGATCGAGTTACAGCTTGCACATGTTGATAAGAACACTATCCGTGGTACTTACAACCATGCTCAATATCTGGAGCAGCGTAGGGAGATGTTGCAGTGGTATGCAAATTATATTGACTCTTTAGCAAACAGGACTGTGATGCAAGGAGTGTTTGATAAAACAGCGTGAAAACCCAATTGATTATTTAATTACTAAATAACCATTAACGATAAAATTACCTATGAGAAGGCATCCGTTCAGTAACGTTCGGATGCCTTTTTGCTTTTAACAACTGTAAATCAGGAGAATAAGAAATGACTACGATATGCCCGGAATGTGGTTCTGACCGTGTAAGTGAACGTAATATTGGGAGGAAGGCAGGAAGTATCGCTGGAGGTGTGGCTGGAGCACTTAGCGGCGCAGGTACAGGGGCTGCAATCGGCTCTGTTGTGCCAGTTCTGGGGACTGCGGCCGGGGCCGTTATTGGTGCTGTGTTTGGGAGATTTGTGGCTGGTGCAACTGCAGGAGCAGTTACCGGCTCAGCCCTTGATGGACTCGTGTTTGACAGATATGAGTGTGGCGATTGTGGTCATACCTTTGACTAGAAGGTTATGAGAAATGTCATATCCTTATGTTTTTAATGAATAAAAAATACCCACTACTTGCCTCATCAATTTTAATACACCACATGCCCCGCATAAACCGATCTACAAAAACGATCGATATCATTATAATGATAGTTGCAAGCTATCAAATATATAAAATTGATCGTTTATATCGATAGATTACGCAGATCAATTATTGAAATTCGATCGGTAATAACAATTTTACCTGCACTCGTAACCTCCCTATCTTAGAAAGGATTTGATTAGAATCAGGCCAGGATTCTCATCGGGTGACAATTAGGAGATGCACCATGCGCCTATAGCAAGGATGTTTCAATGCGGCAGGTATAAGTCTGCCCATCCATTCAACATGTTTATCGGACAAAGTGACGGCATTAAACCACCACTTCAATCATTTATTGCTATTTTTCAAGGAGCCAACGATGGCATTTATTCTTTTACTTTTGTGGATCGGAGCATCGATAGTTATTGGTAAATTGGCTCAGGCCAGTGGCCGTTCGTTCTTCATATGGTTTGTTATCAGTATGCTTATAGACCCCATATTTGGTGCGATTCTTTTTGCTGTAGTCGTGAGGTCAAAATGAAGCCAGAAAGAATTAAGAGGCTTTTTAAAGCCTATCTAGGCATTGGTGTTTTATTCATGTTGCTTGTTTGTATAGGGATTGTTGTTTTGTTATGTTTATAAGGGAAGTGATTACGTATTTTAATAATTCTTTTATATCTACCGCTATACTCACTTCCTGTTCAACACTCTTGAAGTATATCAGTTTAACGTTCTCTGTAATATTTTGGCTATTATGTAAAGATAAGGAATTATCATGATAAACTATTATGAATATCTTGAGCTGGATATGAATGTCAGCTTTGATGAATTAAACCATGCGATACAAAAAGTAAGTGAGCGTGATGATGCAGATTTAAAATTAATCCGTGAAATGAAGTCCATTTTGTTAAACGATGAAGCCAGGGTACTGTATAATAATAAATTGATTTCTTTTATTGTTGGCGATAGAAAAAAGTCTGATTTTGTAAGCGCTGAGAATATCCGTAAATTATTAAATATAGACAGCTCGTCTTTACATGAAAAATATATCTGGATTGCAACGGGATTGTTTGTTGTCGGCGTTTTATCCGCATGTTTGTTTAGTTTAGCTGTCAACTATACGGTTAATCTGTTCGTTATGATTGCCCTGGTTATTTTGTTCTATATGGACTGGAAGCTACTGGATAAACATGGTAAGGCAAGTTTTTCAAAATGGTGGATTCTTTTTTCGCCAGTTTATATTGCTAAACGTTGTAAAGCCGTTGGTCAGGGGAAAATGCTGTTGCTGGTCTGGCTTGGGATCTGGGTTGTATATGGCATCGGGAACTTTGCGTTCAATGGTAGCAAAGCGATGCTGGAACGTACAGCATGCGAGGTGGTAACGGATATCTATCATAAACAGTTACGTCAATACTCACAGCAATGTGAGAACGTAACGTTAACTGAAAGTGAAGGGAAACAGCACTATGGATTTGCTCAACTTAGTGATGGTACAACTAAAGATATTACCGTGACAGAACAATCAGATGGTAAGATTGTTGTATATATTGAATAGGCATTTTTGAGGCAAAGTACTTACCTTTGGGGTAAGTGCTTTTTATTTATTATTTATTTTTAGAGGGGATTTGTATGAGGTTTTTAAATGGAATTAAATATGTGACTGCTCTGGGAGTAATTACTATCTCCTGTTCAGTAATGGCATCACCTTATGGAGATTCAGATGTTCTGTTCGGATGTGTCATAAAAGGTAAAACCACTAAAGAGGTGGCTGTGTTAAGAAATAATAATGAGGTCGCTTATTTATTCGGTAAGTCGGATATTAACGGAGATGGTGGGGTTATTCCTGAAATCACTTTGGTGAAAAATGTGAGCCAGTTAAGTCAGGCCTGGAATTACAGTAGGGCTGAGGGTGTGTCGATACATACATTGAACATACCAGAAAACGAGTATACTTACTCTGTTTCCTATATCGATGATGGAAAAAATACTGATGGGGAAATAACTGTTTTAAAACAGGGAAAAGAAATCAGTACGATAAAATGCGATGATGTCTGGGAACAACATCTGGGTGACAGCAATATGATGCATGGTATCCCCGATGAGTCAGAGTGATGTATCTGATATGTACTGTACCAGTTCACATGAGTGTTAACTGGTACAAAATATAGAAATATCAACTTAGGTAACGGTTTAATAGTGGCAATTAATAACCACCTCCTATGGAGGTGGTCAAGAAAACTAAAAGGGTAACTGACCATTCTATCAGCATTTTTCAACTATCGAAGAAAGAAATCCACAGTCATGTGGCTTATCAAAACCAGAGCTACTTTTCAGATATTCAGTAATCAGCGCTCCAATAATCTTAACCGACTTTTTGTTAGTTGTTATAAAGCCCAATGGCATAGTCACTGGCAAAGTTTCAGGTTGAGAAATATGGTAGATAACAACAGATAATTCATTCTCGAGATGGAGGATCCCATTGTTTACCTTGACTGTATCGTCGGCTTTGTTGAATAAATCGAACTTTCAGGAGATGGGCGGATCTGATCGTTACAGACGTTTCAGCATCAGGTCCCCATGGCAAAGCAAAAGTTTAAAATCACCAACTGGTCTGCCTACAACAAAGTGCTCAGGCAGCGCGGTTCGCTGACGGTCTGGCTTGATGAGTCTGCCATTACTGATCTTGCCCAGCAACGGCAGACACAATCTTGGACAGACTGGTGCATAACGCGCAAAGAGTGGTTCTGCAGGGTAAATTTACGAGAAAAAACCGCCAGTAGTGGAAAGCGGCGAAAAAACAGGTTAAAAAGTAGAATGAAAAGTTAAGTTCCCAGTTGATAGAATGGATGAGAAACTCTGATAGAACTTCAATGCCAATCCGTAACCGAATAGAGCGAAATACTCAGTGAGAAGCACTGATCGGAAAAATGTATCAATATTAGTCTATTGTATTAGACTGAACCTTCCTTTTAAATGATTTGCGCATTCCTAAAATCATTATTTAGTGATAATATTAGGGGCATGGCATAGAGAAGATTCGTGGTCCTAGCTATTAGTCGCACTCAGGTTTACTGGATGAGAGGTATTTTTAGGAGGAGTAAAATGGAAAAAAAATCCTTAAGAAAAATAAAAAAATGGATAATCGCGGCTGCAATATTTACTCAGACTTTAGGGTCTGCATATGGAAATTTAAACTTCCAAGCAGGAGCAATGGAGGATGGAACGTTTCTACTTACCGTAAATGGAAGTATTTCTTCAGGAGATGCATACATTTTCGCAAAACAAATCGACTCATTTAAGCAAGATAACATGCCACTCAGTCAGATTTGGTTAAATAGTCTTGGTGGTAATGTTGCCGACGCCTTAAAGATGTCATTGATTATATCAAGTAATAATTTAACAACGGTAGTGCCAAATAGATGGGAGTGTGTTAGTGCTTGCGTTCTTTTATTTGGCGCGGGAATACGACGCCATGCTTTTCCCGAAAGTATAATTGGTGTTCATCGTATAAGCATTAATGAAATTGATAATGACCAAGCAAGATCATTATCACTTGATATGGACACTGTATACACCGCAATGAACTTCCCAGAAAACATTAAATACAAAATGTTAACGACGCCCCCTAATGACGTATATTATCTAACAACAATAGACAAAAAGAACATATCAACGACATACTCAAATACTAAGCAGGTTGATACATCGTATAGAAACTCTGGAATCTCAGCACCACGGGTAATAATCACTAAAAAAGATCGTTCAGAATCAAGAGCGCTAAATCAAAAGGCTATTATACAAATTAGGTCAAATCAGTTCATTTCTGCTATAGCTAATCTTGAAACAGCAAAAAAAATATACCCGTCAGATGCTGAAGTATTAGGGAACCTTGGATATGCATATTACATGATCGGCGATTATACTGCAGCACAAATGAATCTGACATCATCACTTAAACTAGCTCCACGTAGAGGTTCATCATGGAATAACCTTGGATTAGTTTTAGCATCGACTAATCAAATAGAATGGGCCGTAAATTGCTTTATAAATTACTGGAACTTTTCAAAAAATAAAAAAGCGGCAACAAATCAGTTCTTTTCATGGGAGCAAGAACGTCCAGGAACTGGTATTGATATAGCATCAAAAAGAGCTCGTTCTACCCTTGGGATTTATTCACCCGAGTGATGTCGCCCCCTGAAACCCCAGACTGTAGCTGTATCCCCAGATAAGAGATAGGCTTGAATATATGTCTAACACTAACGCCAATTTTGAGATGACCAGAATCCTGTTAGGGCAAGAAGTCCGTAAACGTAAACTCCTCAGGAGAAGATCGCCATTATCCAGCAGACGATGGAGCCGGGCATGAATGTCTCCCACGTCACACGCCTGCACGGTATTCAGCCCAGTTTGCTGTTCAAGTGGAAGAAGCAATACCAGGAAGGCAGCCTTACCCCCGTTGCGGCCGGAGAGGAAGTCGTTCCAGCTTCAGAGCTTACTGCTGCTCTGAAGCAGGTCCGGGAGCTTCAGCGCCTTCTGGGCAGGAAGACGATGGAAGTTGAGATCATGAAAGAAGCCGTGGAGTACGGTGTATCCCGAAAATGGATAGCGCATGCGCCCTTGTTGCCAAAGGACAAGGAATAGCACAGGTCAGCCGCACCATGGGCGTGTCGCGTGCGCAATTATCACTTCGGGTTAATCGTTCCGCCGACTGGCAGGATGGGCGGTGTAACCAGCGCGATGAAGAAGCGGATGCGGCGCTGCTATGGCGCATACTGGTGGTTATCGCCGATATGCCGTGTTATGGCTACCGCCGGGTCTGGGCGGTGCTGCGGCGTCAGGCCCGCGATGAGGGGCTTGCGCCGGTGAATGCTAAACGGGTTTATCGGGTGATGAGCGAAAACAGCCTGTTGTTGCTGCATGACAGGCCGCCGCGCCCGGTGCCGGGTCGGGAACACAACGGTAAGGTGGCGGTGGCGCAGAGCGATCAGCGCTGGTGCTCTGACGGCTTCGAGTTCGGCTGCGACAATGGCGAGAAACTGCGGGTAACGTTCGCGCTGGACTGTTGCGACAGAGAAGCCATAGACTGGGCGGCGAGTACCGGTGGCTACGACAGTTCGACCGTGCAGGATGTAATGCTGAGGTCGGTAGAAAAGCGCTTCGGCGATAAGTTGCCGGACACAGCGGTGCAGTGGCTGGCGGACAACGGTTCCGCGTATACCGCGCATGAAACGCGGAGGTTCGCCTGAGAGCTGAATCTGGAGCCCTGCACAACAGCGGTGAGCAGCCCGCAGAGTAATGGCATGGCCGAACAGTTCGTGAAGACGATGAAGGAAGACTATATCGCGTTCATGCCAAAACCGAATGTGAGAACAGCCCTGCAAAACCCTGCAGCAGCAGCGTTCACGCATTACAATGAACCCCGCACAGTGCGCTGGGATATTACTCCCCTGGGGAATACCGGCGACAGCGGGCATCGTTAACTTAAGATACAAAAGCTGTCCGGGGATGGCAGGGTAAGATCAGTCCGGGCTAGAGATTGTCACCATGATCTCTGCGGAATGCCTTTCAGGAGATCCGTTCATTATTCAGGCCTCCTCAGCATTTCTTTAGTGACAAGAACGATCCCTTCTTCAGAACGATAAAAACGACGGGCGTCCTCGACAGCATTCTCACCAATGACCGTTCCTTCAGGGATCACACATCCACGATCAATCACACAGCGTCGTAACCGACAGGAACGTTCTACCCACACACCGGGTAATAAAACAACCGAATCAATATTGCAAAAAGAGTTAATCCGTACGCTGGAGAATAAAACTGAATGAACAACGACAGAACCAGATATAATGCAGCCGCCGGAGACCAGTGAATTCATGGTCATTCCATGACTGCCTGTGCGGTCCTGAACAAATTTTGCGCTCGGTAAAGACTCTACATAAGTATGGATCGGCCAGTTGCGATCATAAACATCTAGTTCAGGTACCACGGAAGCTAAATCAAGGTTCGCTTTCCAGTAGGCCTCCAGAGTTCCGACATCACGCCAGTACGGTTCTGCATTATTATCTGTCTGCACACAGGAGCGCGGGAAAGGATGTGCCCAGGCTTCTCCGGATACCGTAATTGCTGGAATAATATCTTTGCCGAAATCGTGGCTGGACTGTTCATCCCGACCATCTTCATCCAGTAGCTGATAGAGGTATTCAGCATCAAATACATAGATCCCCATACTGGCAAGCGATTTGGTTTTATCCCCCGGCACAGTAGGAGGATTAGAAGGTTTTTCAATAAAATCAATGATTTTATCATTTTCATCCACAGCCATGACACCAAAAGCACTTGCGTATTCCACAGGTACAGGAAGGCAGGCCACAGTACACCGGGCTCCTTTTTTAACATGGTCAATCAGCATCCGGGAATAATCCTGTTTATAGATATGATCACCCGCTAGAATAACGACATATTCCGCACCATAGCGTCGAATAATATCCAGGTTCTGTGTGACAGCATCGGCAGTACCCCGGTACCAGTTCTCACCATGCACGCGTTGCTGGGCGGGTAATAAATCGACGAATTCATTCATCTCTTCATTGAGGAAAGACCAACCGCGCTGGATATGCTGAACCAGGGAATGTGATTGATATTGTGTAATGACCCCAATCCGTCTTATCCCGGAATTAATACAGTTTGATAAAGCAAAATCAATAATCCTGAACTTGCCACCAAAATGTACCGCCGGTTTTGCCCGGGTTGCTGTCAGGTCTTTTAATCGTGTCCCTCGACCTCCCGCTAGGATCAGCGCCACAGATTTAAGCGGTAACTGGCGTGCCAGCATGACATTGTCATTATATTCATGTTTACTCATAGTGATGTCCTGCCATTAAAATAAAAACAACAAAAGGAAACAGCGAATAAAAAATATTCTTCTGTAAATTAATTCAGAAGAGACCACCTCCGGGAATAACTCAACTACCATGGCACTACTATTTAAATGAATAACCCCACCGCCGGGTAGTAGAAACCTCCGAAGTTTATTGATTATCAGGCACCCTTGTAAGCCAGATCGTCGCCAGCGGCGGTAGCGTAATGGAGAGGGAATGCTCGCGACCATGGCTGGCAATGACATCGCTTTCAACGATGCCGCCATTACCGGTATTGCTGCCATGATAGTGCATTGAGTCAGTGTTCAGCTCTTCGCGCCAGCGGCCAGGCTGGTTGATGCCGAAACGATAATCATGGCGCGGTACCGGGGTGAAGTTGCTGACGACGATAATTTCGTTACCCTCCCTGTCGCGACGCACAAAGACAAACACCGAGTGCTCATGATCGTCGACCACCAGCCATTCGAAACCGTAGTGGTCGAAATCCAGCTCATGCAGCGCTTTGTGGCGACAATAGGTATGGTTGAGATCGCGCACCAGTCGCTGAACGCCGTGGTGCCAGCTGTCTACGCCCTCAAGCAGACGCCAGTCGAGGCTTCCGTCGTGATTCCACTCACGTCCTTGTGCAAACTCATTGCCCATAAACAGCAGCTTTTTACCCGGGAAGGCGAACAGCCATCCGTAGTAGGCTCGCAGGTTAGCGAACTTCTGCCAGGCATCGCCCGGCATGCGGTCGAGAATGGATTTTTTGCCGTGCACCACTTCATCATGAGAGAGTGGCAGGACAAAGTTTTCGGTGTAGTTGTAGAGCATACCGAAGGTCATCTTGTTGTGATGAAAACGACGGTATACCGGATCCAGTTTCATATAGTCGAGGGTATCATGCATCCAGCCCATGTTCCACTTGAACCAGAACCCCAGACCGCCAGTGGAGGAAGGACGAGAAACGCCAGCAAAATCGGTCGACTCTTCCGCCATCGTTACCGCCCCCGGCGTCTGTTCGCCCAGCACGCGGTTGGTATTACGCAGGAACTCAATGGCTTCAAGGTTTTCCCGGCCGCCAAATTCGTTCGGTACCCACTCACCTTCTTTGCGGGTGTAGTCGCGATAAATCATTGATGCCACCGCATCGACCCGCAGCGCATCAATGCCAAAGCGTTCAATCCAGTACAGCGCATTACCAACCAGGAAGTTGCTGACCTCGCGGCGGCCGTAGTTGTAAATCAGGGTGTTCCAGTCCTGGTGGTAGCCTTCGCGCGGGTCGCAGTGTTCATACAGCGAGGTGCCGTCAAACGAGGCGAGCGCAAAGTCATCCGCCGGAAAATGGCCTGGCACCCAGTCCAGAATAACGTTAAGCCCCGCGGCGTGCGCGGCGTTGATAAAGTAGCGGAAATCCTCCCGGGTGCCGAAGCGACGGGTGGGCGCGTACAGCCCGGTCGGCTGATAGCCCCAACTGCCGTCAAACGGATGTTCGTTAACCGGCAGCAGCTCCAGATGAGTAAAGCCCATCCATTTGGCATACGGGACCAACTGGTCGGCAAGCTCGCGATAGCTCAGCCAGAAGTTATTATCGGTGTGGCGGCGCCAGGAGCCGAGGTGCACTTCATAAATCGATATAGGCGCATCAAACTGGTTAGCCTGCTTGCGCGCTGGAGGCTGCTCGACCTTTTCCGGCAACCCGCAGATAAGCGAGGCGCTTTCCGGGCGCATTTGCGCTTCGAAGGCGTAAGGGTCGGACTTCACCCGCAGATTGCCGTGGGCATCAATAAGCTCGAATTTGTACAACTGACCGTTAAACGCGCCGGGAACAAACAGCTCCCAGATGCCGGACTCTTTACGTAGTCGCATCAGATGGCGACGACCATCCCAGTAGTTAAACTGGCCAACGACCGACACCCGGCGGGCATTAGGTGCCCAGACCGAGAAGCGCGTACCGACAACATCGTCTATCGTATCGGGATGCGCGCCCAGCGTTTCATAGGGGCGAAGATGCGTGCCTTCCGACAGCAGCCAAATGTCCAGTTCCTGTAACAGTGGGCCAAAACGGTACGGGTCATCAATCAGATGCTGCTGTCCGTGCCAGGTGGCGGCCAGCTGATAGCGAAAAGGATTTTTACGACGCGGCAGAACGCCGCTAAAGAAACCGCGCAAATCAAGGCATTCCAGCTTGCCGACTTTGCGCCCGTTTTTTGGTTCAATGACCCACACATCGGTGGCATCAGGTAATAATGCACGAACTTCCAGTCCGGCGTCGGTACAATGCATACCAAGTGTAGAGAATGGATCCGAACAGCAACCAGTAAAAAGTGCTTCAATCACTTTTTTTTTTCATCATGCCTCCCTACTATCATCTCTTATCGGCTATCTGTAAATATATGGCTGCTAACAGCCTGCGTGAACAACCCCAATAAGTAAATGATGTTTTTAATATTTATCTTTAGATTAATTATCTCTTAATCTTTTTCTGTGAGTAAACCGTCACTTTTGGGTCGTAATGCAGATTAGACTGGCCCCATGAATCACCAGACACTTCGACCCACTTTAAATTAATGACTAGTCGGGAGATAAGCATGATCGAAGAGTTGCTGGGACCAGAGCGCCACAGGCGCCGTTGTCCACAGGAAAAGATTGCCATCGTTCAGGAAACGCATCGCCTAGCATGACCATTTCCCATGTTGCACGGCTTCATAGTGTGAATGCAAACCAGATCTTCGCCTGGCGAAAGCAGTACAAGGAAGGTAGTCTCACCGCGATCATGGCTGGCGAAGATGTTGTTCCCGCCTCAGAACTTGCGGCGACGGTGAAACAAATCAAAGAGCTACAGCGCTTGCTGGGTAAAAAGACCATGGAGAATGCGCTGCTGAAGGAAGCCGTTGAGTATGGTCGGCAAAAATGAACCACCCCGTGAATCCTGGAGAGATTTCAGGCTGACAACTTTTCCTGAAGAACCAGCAGCGCTGCCATTTGCGCCAGTGCTTTATCTTTCCGGCGTAACTCTTTTTCAAGCGCCCGGATGCGGCTTTTCTCTGTGCGGGTCGCTCGTTGCTCGTCGACCAACTGGCGATGCTTCGGCTGGTTGGCGATCAGACAGTTTGGCTTCCATTCAGCGACATGTTCAGGATAAAGGCCATTTTTACGGCAGTATTCAGACAGCTCATGCTTAGAAAGTGCAGCTGTTTCAAGCAGAATAGTAAAAATTTGCTCTGCCTATTGTTCCACACCGGGTTTCACTTTTCGGATGATCAAGCCCTCAAGTTCCAGTTGTTTTCGCCAGCCATGTACCGTGGCAGTTCCAACGGCATCGTTCAAGCCATCTCTCCAATCGTCTTACGAAAACGTAGCAGTGCAATCGTAAAAAATACGCCACCGATAGCCAGCAGCGTCAGAAACTGCGGCCAGACAATCGCAAAATCTGCGCCTCGATATAGAATTGCCTGCGCCAGGCTGACGAAATGAGTTGTCGGCATGGTGAGCATGATGTCCTGCACCGCCTGCGGCATACTTTCTCGTGGCGTTGATCCCCCGGATAGCATCTGAAGTGGTAGCAGCACTAGAATCATCAACAGCCCTAACTGCGGCATCGAGCGGGCCACGGTTCCCATAAATATTCCAATTGAGGTAGTAGCAAACAGGCTCAGGGCTACTCCAAGCATAAACAGCGGTATAGAGCCTTCAATCGGCACCTGCAACACTCCCTGGACCATCAATATAAGCGATAATCCAGAAACGACCAGCACCACCAAACCCATTGACCAGATCTTTGCCATCATAATTTCAAACGGCGTCACCGGCATCACCAGCAGGTGCTCCACGGTTCCATGCTCTCGTTCACGTATCAACGCCGAACCGGTAAGCACGATGGCCAGCATAGTAATATTGTTGATAATCGCCATTACGGCCCCGAAACGTTCCTGTTCCAGATTCGGGTTAAAACGCATCCTGACGGCTAGCTCGACTGGCAACGAGCTGTTATCCCGATAGCGGGCGACAAAGCTATTTACCTCACCAGTGACGATATTCTGGATATAGCTATTGCCGGTAAACGCCTGGCTCATTCGCGTCGCATCAACGTTTACCTGCAGCTCCGGCTGGCGTCCGGCTAAAACATCACGCTGGAAGTTAGGGGGAATATTGATCGCGAATGTATATCGCCCGGCATCCAGCCCTGCGTCCATTTCATCAGCGGTAATCAGCTCAGGGGGTAAAAACCAGGGGCGATAAAAACCGTTGATAATGCGCGATGAGAGCTGCGATTTATCCATATCCGCAATAGCGATAGGGGCTAAATGTAACGACCCCGGCATAACGGTAGCGGAGGAGTAAACCGAGACGGTAAAGGCGAAGACAATTAATGTCAGCATCGCCTTATCGCCAAGCAGGCTGCGTAGCTCTTTCATGCCTAAATTATAAATATTGCGTAATCCGCGCATTATCCCTCCTGTTTTTTCAGCAGCCACACGCTCAGGCCCAGCACCAGCGGAACCGCAATAAGCAGTGGTATGAAGGATGCCCACAGGTCCGTCAGATTTAGCGCTTTGGAAAACGTTCCTCGCGCAATGGTCAGAAAGTGGCTGGTTGGATAAATCTGGCCAATCCAGCGGCCCGGCCCTTCCAGAGAAGCGACGGGATCGATCATCCCCGAGAACTGCGTCGCCGGGATAAGCGTAATAATCGCGGTACCGAAAATCGCCGCAATCTGGCTTTTCATAAAGGTTGAGATCAGTAGGCCAAGCCCGGTGGCAATCGTGACATAGAGCAGTGCGGCCAGCATAAGCGTCAGGAAGCTCCCTTTATGCGGTACGCCAAAGACAAACACCGACAGTGCACATAGTAGAAAGAAGTTAAACATCCCCAGCACGATATACGGCACCTGTTTGCCCAGAAGAAATTCACTGCGGGTGGTCGGCGTCACGTACAGATTGATGATCGAGCCCAGCTCTTTCTCACGCACTACGCTGAGCGCGCTGAGCATTGCCGGGATCATCATCAACAGCAGCGGAATAACTGCTGGAACAATCGCTGGCAGACTCTTCACGTCCGGGTTATAGCGATAGCGGGTTTCAATAGAAATCAGTGAGGTATCGCGATTGGGGCTGGCCTGGCGACCGGCCATCTCCTGAAGCCAGGCCAAATGCATCGCCTGCACGTAGCCGCGCACCGTTTCCGCCCGGTTTGGCATTGCGCCATCCACCCACACGCCGATTTGCGCTGGCGTTCCCCGAGCGATGTCGCGGCCAAAATTAGGCGGAATTTCGATAGCCACCGCCAGCTCGCCGTTGCGCATCCGCCGGTCCAGTTCACTGTAGCTTTGCAGCGGCGGCTGTTCGATAAAATAGCGTGAACCGGCGATATTCTGCGACCAGCCCTGGCTGCTGACGGTTTGATCGCGGTCGAGTACCGCAAATCGCAGATCCTCGACGTCCATACTGATCCCATATCCCATAATAAACATCAGGATCACCGTGCCCAGCAATGCCAGAGTCGATCGTACCGGATCGCGACGTAGCTCCAGCGCTTCGCGACGGCTGTAGCTAAACAGGCGGCGCAAGCTAAACGCCTGACGCGGAGCAATGGTTTCGGTTTTGTGTTCAATCATGGGAATCGGCGCAGCCTCAGCAGCAGGCGGCTGTGCGGCATCTGCTGCCTCCTGTAGCCAGGCGATAAAGGCCTCTTCGAGGCTGGCCGACCCGCGCTGTTCGACCAGCGCCTGCGGCGTATCGCTGGCCAGCACTTTGCCAGCATGCATCAGTGAAATGCGATCGCAGCGCTCGGCTTCATTCATAAAGTGGGTGGAGATAAAAATCGTCACCCGATCCTGGCGGGCCAGATTGACCATCAATTGCCAGAACATGTCCCGGGCCACGGGATCGACGCCGGAGGTGGGTTCATCAAGAATTAACATTTCCGGACGGTGAATGACCGCGACCGCCAGCGATAGCCGCTGACGAATACCTAACGGCAGCGAGGCGGGCAGGGTGTCTTCAACCTCTTCCAGCATAAAGCGCTGACTCATCTCGGCGACCCGACCGGGGATCTCCGCATCCGGAATATGGAACAGACGGGCATGTAGATCGAGGTTTTGCCTAACGGTCAGTTCACTGTAGAGGGAAAAGGCCTGCGACATATAGCCAACGCGGCGGCGGGTTTCAATATCCTTCGGGTCGACCGGTTGGCCAAATAGCCAGGCCTCGCCTTCGCTGGCCGGTAACAGCCCGGTCAGCATTTTCATGGTTGTTGATTTACCACAGCCGTTGGAGCCGAGGAAACCGAAGATTTCGCCACGGGCGATACGAAAGTTCACGTGATCAACGGCGACAAAATTGCCAAAGCGCATCGTCAGGCCGCGAGCTTCAATGGCGATTTCGCTCTCCTCTGCGTTGCGCGGTGGAATGATCACCTCTTTATGCGCCAGGCGCTGGGCTTCAGGAAGCAGGGCGATAAACGCCTGTTCCAGCGTCTGGCTCTTCGTTTGCGCCCTGAGTTCGTCTGCGCTGCCGGTCGCCAGTACTTCCCCCGCATTCATGGCGACCAGCCAGTCAAAACGTTCCGCTTCTTCCATATAGGCGGTGGCGACCAGCACGCTCATCTCCGGCTGGCGCTGACGAATGCTGTCGATCAGATCCCAAAACTGTGCCCGGGAGAGAGGATCAACGCCCGTGGTCGGTTCATCAAGGATTAACAGCTGCGGATCGTGAATGAGCGCGCAGCACAGGCCGAGCTTTTGCTTCATCCCGCCGGAAAGTTTCCCCGCCGGACGGTCGCGAAACGGCGCGAGTCCGGTGCTCTGGAGCAGCTCATTGATTCTGCTCTCACGCTCGGCCTTATCATGGCCGAACAGGCGGGCAAAGAAGTCGACGTTTTCATAGACCGACAGGGTATGGTAGAGGTTCTTCCCTAGCCCCTGAGGCATCCAGGCAATTTTCGGGCACACATCCTGGCGGTGGCGAACATCGCTCATGTCGCCGCCGAGCACGACCACATTGCCGTGCTCAATGACCCGTGCGCCGGAAATTAATGACAGCAGGCTGGACTTGCCGACGCCGTCTGGCCCGATCAGGCCCACCATACAGCGGGCGGGAATGCTCAGCGTAATGTCTTTTAGCGCGGTGGTTGCGCCAAAGTGCTGACTGACGTTCTCCAGGCGGGCGATCGTGTTCATTGTGGCAACCTCACCGTCAGCGCTTCAGGCCACGCCTGCTGGTTATCCAGACGCACCCAGGCCATACCTGGCAGGCCGGTTTTCACATACTCAAGGTGCTGTTCCAGCAGCTCCGGCGGAATGCGGGCTTTGACGCGGAACATCAGCTTCAGCCGTTCATCGCTGGTTTCCACCGTTTTGGGGGTAAACTGCGCCACGCTGGCGACAAAACTGATATTGGCAGGAATGGCCAGATTGGGTGCGGCATCAAGGATAATTCGCGCTTCGCTGCCCAGCGCCAGCAGGCCAGCTTGTTCAGTAGGCAGGAAGAAGGTCATGTAGACATCGGACAAGTCGACCATATTCAGCACCCGCCCGCCTGCCGCCAGCACTTCTCCCGGTTCAGCAACGCGATACTGAATACGACCATCGCGGGGCGCTTTCAGTTCGCTATCATCGATATCGGCGATAATCCGACGCTCCGTGGCCTGAGCTGCTTCAACGCGGGTTTGTGCCTGAATAATGCTGGTTCTTGACGCCTCAATAGCCGCTCTGGCGGCAGAGACCTGGGCTTTTGCTGATTCCAGCACTGCTCTGGCGCTTTCCGCCGCCGCCAGGTCGTCATCAAGCTGCTGAGCGGAGACCGCGCCGCGCTGTGAGAGTGTGCTGGAACGGCCGTAGCGTTTGGCGGCGGAGTTTAATTCAGCCTGCCGCTGCTTCACGACCGCCTCAGCGGCGCGCATTTCGCCTTGACGCTGATCGAGCAGCGCTTTCGCTGCGGCAATCGAACTTTCAGCTTCTTTAATTTGTGCGGCGGCTTCCAGCCGTTGTTCGTTGAGCACCCGGATATCCATGCGGGCTAAGACTTCACCCTGGCGGACAAACTGCCCTTCTTTGACCAGAATGGTATCGATACGTCCGGCGGTTTTGGTGGCGATATCGACCTCTGTGGCTTCAATTCTACCGTTGCTGCTGGCAAAGCCTGCCGGGAGTCCCGGTGGGCGCAGCATCCACCATGCGGCGGCGGCAATCACCACCAGTAAACCAATAACGTAGACTGCCCAACGCCGTTTGATTTTGTCCATACGCGACTCGCTTTGTTCCATTTGCTGAGTGGTGCGCGTTTCTCCTCCGCATAGCGAAGTATCGTCTCTCCAGGAAAGGAAGGTATGGGGGATAAGGCCAACCGGCGCATGACGCCTTCAGCGCTGCTAACCGGTCAGAAAGAGGTGCGATTAATGTGGTCATCATCAGCAATCCTCGCCTTAAATGAAACACGCATATTTATTGCTACTGTCAATGCAATACTAACACCCGCAACAAATATGTCCATATACAAAACATGGACTTGTCGTAGAGTTAACATAAAAAAACAGCTGAGGCACGGTGAGGCAATATTACCCATGATGCTTATTGGGTTTAATGCTCCGGGCCTTGCTCATACAATCTTCATCGTTTTTCATTAAGAGCCTATCCCAGTCGGATTTTATTCCAGACAATGACGCCGCAGGAAAAATATAGCATCGCTTCATAATTTTCGATTTTCTGTTCCCTGCGCGTCAGGACGCGGCGGTAGCAATTCATCCAGCAGTGTGTTCTCTCCACACCCCAGCGATGAGCCTTAAAATCTGTGTTTTTAATGGTTTCTGCTCCCTCTTTCCGTGACCGGATATGAGGTTCATAGCACCGGATTTTCAGATACGCCTCCAGCTATCCGGCTTCATACCCCTTATCCATGCAAAGGCGGAGTCTTCTGCCGGGTCTGCCCGCCTGAAGAGCGTCGAGGGTATCTGCAACCAGCTTTATGTCGTGGGTATTTGCACCGGCGACAGCCAGTGCAAGCGGAAGCCCGTACGCATCCGTCATCAGGCTGCTCTTCCTCCCTGTTTCCCGCGGTCCGTGGGGTTTCGGCCTGTTTTTTTTAGCCAGACAGCGGTGATTTGGTCATGCTGCCATCCATCGACAGCCACGACCAGTCAATAGCATCCAACTGCTCACAGGCAAGCAGTCCATTCTGTCAGAAGCGTTCAAATACTCCGGCATCCCGCCACTCCTGGAAGAGGCGGTGGGCTGAGCTTGACGAGCATATTCCTGTAGCATTCAAATCATTCCACTGGCAATCTTTCTGAACATAAAGAAAATGGCATTCATGCCGCACGATTATCAACGCGCTTGCGATGCGTACACAGTGGGGGCTGAATTTTGTGTTCCAAGGTGAGTCGGGCCATTTTCTCCCAGAGTTCATCGCTGATCTGCCACTTGTTGCCCGCCATACTTTGCTCTCAGCAATTTCCATCATTTATTACCTGACAATCCCTTTTGGGATGGGTTCTTAGCATCATTAACACTTTGTTAACTTGAGCTGGTTTAAGTTAATTCAAATTTGATAAAAACATAAGGGTGCATTACCTGTATGGACGCTAACCCGGTAACGTCTTTTGACGAATAATGCATGTTACCGGCTGGCAATATGAGAATATAAATGAAAATTCTGATTAACTGGCCTCCTTTGCGCCAACTAATAAATTACATACAAGAGCGTTTCACCTTTCTGGTTTTGCTCTGCTGGCCAGCGATTATCTGGTTGGTTTGTCGGGTAATTGTATGGCTGACGGATGGCATCATGACGCTACTGGGAAAGCCGTTAGAGCACTCATTCACCGTGTATCTTCAGCTCTGTATGACGCTAAGTACCCTGCTGAAAATCTCGGTCACCTGGGTGCTGCTGCTGTTTATTCTGTTCAGCATGGTAATGGGGTTTACCTGGCTGCTGCGGCGTGTTATGAACCGTAATAAGTAAAAGACCACCTTCTAAGAAGGTGGCTTCTGTAAGTTGATTTTCCCCTGTAACTCCAGACTCACCGACTCTCTTATTTAGGCCTACCGTATCGACAAAGTACCCTCGGGACCAAAAAATGGTTACCCCAAAGCTTCTTTCTTCGATTGTAGAGCCTGATTGCGCCGCATACGCATGATAAAGACGGCGGGTGATGTCATTGTGCAGTAAAAAGTCTTCGCAAAGAAACTGTTTCATAAGATCTCCGGGATTACAGTGCGGCGACGGCCTGACGGGCACCGGCATCAAGTAACCGCTGATACGCACGTTTTACCGCATCAACAAAACCCTGCTGCTTCGTCAGGTGGTCACCGAAAATGGATTCAATCGCCAGCAGCTCATCCGTGCCGCTGACATAACGCATCCAGCCTGCCACACCCAGTGCCAGATGACGATACCAGTTGCAGCACGACTGGGGCGAAATCGAAGTGGAGGTTGCAGGACAGCGATGCAAAGTTAACTTCGCGGTAAATATGCTGGGGTTCTCCCGTCGCTTCCATGTCTTCGCGGCACCAAAACAGGATGCTGAACACACCTATGAGTCGCTGGTCCGCGCCTTCCGGTACTTCGGTGGCAGTGTGAAAACCGTGCTGGTTGATAACCAGAAAGCTGCAGTAATGAAGAATAACAACGGAAAGGTGGTGTTCAACTCCGGGTTCCTGTTGCTGGCCGACCACTATGGCTTCCTGCCACGGGCCTGCCGTCCGCGCAGAGCCAGAACCAAAGGCAAAGTGGAGCGGATGGTGAAATATCTTAAGGAGAACTTCTTCGTCCGGTACAGCAGATTCGACAGCTTCACCCATGTAAACCAGCAACTGGAGCAGTGGATGGCTGATGTTGCTGATAAACGGGAGCTTCGCCAGTTCAGACAAACACCAGAGCAGCGCTTCGCGCTGGAACAGGAGCATCTGCAGCCGTTGCCGGATACGGACTTCGATACCAGCTACTTCGACATCCGCCATGTGTCCTGGGACAGCTATATCAAGGTTGGCGGCAATCGTTACAGTGTTCCCGAGACTCTGTGCGGGCAGCCGGTCTCGATACGGATCATCACTGGATGATGAGTGCTGGTGGCGCCACACCGGCTGTGTTCAGCATTATCTGGCTGGCAAACCGTCCCGGCGCACCATGCCCTTCTATGACAGCAGGTGAGTATGCTAAGTGCCTATGAGGGATTGCTGTGATGCATGAACTTGAAGTACTGCTGAGTCGTCTGAAAATGGAACAGTTTAATGAAAATGCAAGGAACCACGGCGATACTGAAAAACAGCCATCAGTACCAGAAGAGGCAAAGAAAGCTCAAGAAACTCTTCCTGAGAAGTCTGCAGTGCAATCAGCCATGCAGGGCCATGCCAGCCTAAGACTTCTTTCAGAATACCAAGGGAGCGATCAATAATATTAGTCACGATGATAAGTAAAATAAAAGTCACAACAGTGATTGCGTACCCTTCATGTGCTTTTGCCGCCGACCAGACCCTACGCCCGTGGCAGGATAAAATATGTAAACAGGCCAGAACAATCGGCAGCAAAATCACCAGTGCCATAATTTTATCCTGCCAGGGCAGTTCACCGGTCCAGAAACGGAGTTTAAGCATACTCATTCCATTAATCGATTTATGCAAATCAGATTCACGAGCCATCATTGTAAATAATACACAAATGACTGACCACCGGGTCCATTTTCTACCTGCGAATGAAGGGGATAGAGTTATAACTATCAGAGCAATAGCATAAAAATACAATGTCAGACTCTCAATGAACTCTCCTTCCTGAACAAGATGAATCAACGTCTGGACAGGCATAAAACACCACAAAATGAACGTAAAAACTGAAACCAGAACAGTAAATTTAACAGCAATAAACGGGGTGTTAATAAACGACATCATTTCTTCCTGAAAATATTTTATTATACATCTGGATCTGTAAATATTTTTATTAATTTATGCTCAATTTCAATCTGTAGGGTATATACCCGTGATCATTGAAGATGCTTGATTTTCAAGCAAGAGGGGATCATGCCGTTCACCATAAAAATCTTTATCACTGACCAGTAAAAAGCTGAACTTGAACGTCTTCATGGCTCCAGTCGTGATAAGCGCGTTTGCGATCGTATTAAAGCCATTCTTCTGACCTCCGAGGGCTGGAGTTCAGCCATGATTGCTCAGACTTTACTTGCATCAGACGACGGTTGATCGCCATATCAGCGAGTTTCTGAACAAATGGAAGCTGAAGCGTAAGCGCACCGTGAAGGACGTGGGGTAAAAATTAGTTTACAGAGAGAGTTACGTTCCAGGGCAACAGTTCTTTCACGCGGTTGGCAGGCCATGTATTGATGACGCTGACCACGTGCCGCAGCCAGGCCTCCGGCTCAATGCCGTTAAGTTTACAGCTACCGATCAGGCTGTACATCACTGCTGCACTGTCGCCACCACCATCAGAACCGAATAACATATAGTTACGCCGCCCCAGCGCAACCACCCGGAGGGCGTTTTCACACAGATTATTGTCTATCTCCACCCAGCCATTGCGACAGTATTCGTTCAGGGCATCCCATTGTTTCAGCAGGTATGTGAACGCTTTCGCCGTATCTGAGTGACGCGACAGCATGCCCATCTGCTGCTGTATCCAGTCGTACAGTGACTGCATCAACGGCATGTTTCTGGCTTTCCTGGCGGTCAGTCGCTCTTCTGCCGGACTGCCGCGGATCTCCGATTCGATAGCGTACAGAGCCCCGATACGGTTAGGGGTAGTGACCGGGTAACTGCTCTAATGCGCTCAGCAACTGTGTTTCCAGCTCTGTCATCCTGCTCTACTCCCGTACCAGCTTCACCGCGTTCCGCTTCCCGTTGCCCGCCGTCCAGCCCGCTTCGGCTTTCATTCCCTCCGGCAGCGCCGGTGGCAGAGTGGCAGACAAGTCGTTATCCGGCAGGCGAAGGGGCGAGAAGACCTTACAGGAGACAATATGAATCAGGGCAAGGCCTCTGACGTACCAGTTACGGACATGCTGAATTTTTTACGTGGTGGTGTGGGGGCATGCTTTTTGTCTTAGGGAATAAACATAACCACGATGCTACAGGGCTGAAAAAATTTGAAGATGTGAGTTCACTAGGCGTTACTTACGAAGCGTGTTGGCAGACCATTTAACGTGCAATTCGTGATAAAGTCGAAACATTTAAACATGTTGCTAAATGTAAAATATTGGAATATTATTCTTACCTTTATGTATTTTCGCAAAATACAGGACGATTAATCTTGTTTAAAAGCAGATTGTTCCTATTTTTGCTATTGCAATTCCAATCAATAGTCATTTCTTGATAGGCCCCCCCCTAACAATGAGTGGTTTTCGATTGTTTTAAACGATTTAACATTCTGAATACACTTAGACTATATTCTGTCCAGCAATGGATTCATCGTGCTTCATTCCTGACAAGGAGTAGCATCGCTGAATGTACTTTATAAGCGTATTAATTCATCGAGAGTCTAAATATGAAAATCTCTAAACTGTCTGCTGTATTGGCATTGGCTGTAAGCACTGCTGCAATTTCTTCTTTCTCAGCTCAAGCTACTGACGGGACTATTACTTTCAATGGTAGAGTGACTGACCAAACTTGTACTATATCCACCCCAGGCGGTAAAGATTTCACCGTAACTCTGCCAACTGTTTCTGCCTCTACTCTGGCAGCTCAGAGCGCAACTGCTGGCCGTACTCCGTTCGCGATCAATCTGAGCGACTGCTCTAAAGGCAATGTGGCTACTTATTTCGAGCCGGGCGCTACTGTTGATTTCAATACTGGCCGTCTGAATAACCAAGCGCAGACTGACGCTGCAACTAACGTACAGATTCAGTTGCTGGGCAGCAACAACCAATTCCTGCCAATCCTTGCTGCTGGTACTAATGGCGCGCAGGAGAACTCCCAGTGGGTTACCGTTGCTAACGAAGGTGACTCTGCTGACCTGAACTACTACGCTGAATATTACGCTACCAGCGCTGCCGGCGCCGGTGATGTAACTTCTACCGTCCAGTACACCATTATTTATCAGTAAGTAATATTTCTTTAAGAAATATTCTTATCCCGGTGGGGATGTTATGTCCCCACCGTTTTCCCTTACTGTAGCGATAATATAATGAAGAACTCATTTAAAAAATACAGCCTATTGCTGAGCGCCATGTTGTTCAGCAGCAGCGTTTTTTCCAGTGTCATTATTAACGGTACTCGTATTATTTATCCGGGGAAGCAACGGGAAGTTACCGTCCAATTATCAAATAATGGTGCTTCACCGGCACTTATTCAGTCTTGGATTGATGAAGGCGACGCAAAAACCACACCAGAAAACAGCAAAGCGCCATTTATCATTTCACCGCCAATCAGCCGTGTTGAACCGACTACCGGCCAAGCGCTGCGTGTTTCATTGACCACGGCGAGTTTGCCGCAAGACAAAGAATCCTTGTTCTGGTTGAACGTACTGGAGATCCCGCCAGCACCAACCGGGGCTAACAATAGTGCACCTGAAAACTATTTACAGGTGGCATTCCGTTCCCGCGTAAAACTGTTATATCGGCCTACTGGTCTGCCGGGGGAAGCGAATGATGCACCCGAAAAACTGCAGTGGCGTTTCAGCACTGCGGGCGTCAGCGTGAAAAACCCAACGCCGTACTATGTGTCATTTACCGAGATTAATGCAGTCGTAAATCAAAAACGTGTGCCATTGGCCCCGAACGGTGACATGCTGGCACCTGGGCAGGAAAAAACATTGTCCTTCTCCGGTGACATCACGCGTATTGCTGATATTGCTTACACCACCATTAATGATTTTGGCGGACGCGTGTCCCGTACTAAGAATAAGCAAAAGTAATTCTTGGAACAGAGTTTCAGGCCCAGAACAATTTATTTCAGAGAGCGGGCTTAATTTGGTAAAGGAATGCTTTATATGAAAGAGTTACCTATCTCTGCAGCGATTAAAATGGCGTGGCCCAATTATAAATCGATTCTACTGTTAAGCGGCAGCGCGCTCTGTATGGCGGCCCCTGCAGCGTCTTGGGCGAATGGAGGGGCTGATAGCAAAAAGCCTACGGCACCGGTTGAAGCGACCTTTAACAGTAGCTTCCTGGTTGGGGAAGCGCAAGGTGTGGATCTTTCACGCTTCCGTGATGGTAACCCGATCTTAGCGGGAAAATATTCGCTCGACGTGTATGTGAACGGCGAGTGGAAAGGCAAAAAAAACATCGACTTTAAAAACGTGCCGGGAAAAAACAGCGCTGATACCTGCTTTACCCTACTGTCGTTGGATGAGTTTGGTGTAGACACCGCGACAATGAGCGGGGACCCTGCGGTTAATACCGAGACGTGCAAAACTCTGGCTCAGTGGGTGCCTGAAGCCTATTACCGTTTGGACACCAGTACACTGCGCATGGATATCAGTATCCCCCAAGCGGCGCTGCGGCGCAGCGCTCGCGGCTATGTAGATCCGCGCTTCTGGGATCGTGGCATTACCGCCGGCAGCTTGTTGTATAACTTCAATGCGTTCAATACTCACAGCTCCGCCAACGGCAGCAATTCTGATTCAACTAATGCATACTTAACTTTGAACGCCGGGCTGAACGTGGCTGGTTGGCAACTGCGTCATGACTCCAACGTGAACTGGCGTTCTAACGACAGCACTCATTGGCAAAATACCGCGACTTACGCGCAGCGGGCAATGCCGTCTATCCGCGGCATGCTGACATTGGGTGACAGTTACACCAGCGGTGATTTCTTCAACTCCATAGGTTTTCGCGGTGTTCAGATCGCCACGGATGATCGCATGCTGCCTGATTCCTTGAACGGGTATGCGCCGGTTGTGCGTGGGGTCGCGCAAAGCAATGCTCTGGTGGAAATACGCCAGAATAACCAGCTAATCTATCAAACTACCGTTGCTCCGGGCGAGTTTATCATCAACGATCTCTATCCTACGGGTTACGGCGGCGATCTGAATGTTACCATAAATGAGGCCGATGGCAGCAAACGCCAGTTCAGTGTTCCCTATGCTTCGGTAGCGCAGATGCTTCGTCCAGGCATTCAGCGTTATGCAATAACCGCGGGTCGAGTACGCGATGATAATTTAAGCAAGGAACCCGATATGTTCCAGGCGACTTATCAGCGCGGTTTTACCAACATTATTACGGGATACACAGGTGGGATCGTCAGTGATGGCTATGGCGCAGTGCTGGTGGGCAGCGCGGTTGCGACACCGATCGGCGCATTTGCGTTCGACGTAACGCAGTCTAATACCCGACTGAAGCAAGGTGATCAGACAGGACAGAGTTATAAGCTCAGCTATAGCAAACTGATGGCCGAAACTAATACCAACTTCACTATCGCCGCTTATCGCTATTCAACTTCCGGCTACCTATCTTTGCAGGATGCCGTCTACTCCCGAGACAATGAACGCAAGGGATTGAGCGTAGATGCGGTTAACCGCCAGCGTAGCGAATACCAGCTGACGCTGAACCAAGGGCTGGGGGACAATTACGGTTCCTTGTACATCACCGGTTCGGTGCGTGATTACTGGAACCGTGGTGGGAGCACCAAGCAATACCAGGTGGGCTATAACAACTATTACAGTCGTGTGACTTATGGCCTTTCCGCTATGCGTACCACGGATATGTATAACCGAGATGAGACTCGTTATTACCTGACATTGTCGGTTCCATTCAGCGTCGGTTCGCAGACCCTGAGCCTGAATAGTTCACTAGGCTATACCGACAACGGCTACGACAGCAGTCGTGTGGGCCTGAATGGTTCAACCGGCGAAGACAACAACATCAGCTATAGTGCCACGTTGGCCAACGATCGTTCCGGCGGGACTAACAGTAGTGTGAGCGGTGAATACCGTAGTCGTTTTGCCACGATGAACGGGTCCTACAGCTATGGTAAAGATTACCGTCAATCTTCGATCGGCGTATCGGGTAGCGTCGTTGCCCATAGCGGTGGTGTCACACTGACACCGCAACGCGGGCAGACCATGGTGTTGGTGGAAGCCCCGGACGCCGCCGGCGCGATTGTGACCAACTCGTCAGGCGTTCGTATCGATGATAACGGTTATGCAGTGGTTCCTTATGTTGCGCCATATCGCATGACGAGCGTAACGCTCGATCCGAGCGGCATGTCGCGCGACGTTGAATTGGAAAGCAGCAGCCAACAGGTTGCACCCTATGCCGGTGCGATTGCCCGGTTGGAATTCAAGACAACGAAAGGCCAGGCGTTGATCATTCATGCACTCGGCCCTGATGGCAACGCGTTGCCGTTTGGCGCCGAAGTGCTGGATACCCGTAATCAGGTGGTCGGCATTGTTGGGCAGGGCAGCCGTATCTACTTGCGTACCGAAGCTCAGAAAGGTTTGTTGCAAATTAAGTGGGGCACACAGCCAACGCAGCAGTGCTCTGTCAGCTACAGCGCTAAGGCGCAAATTAATAATACTGACTACGAAATTATTGAAGCGAGTTGCAAATGATAAAGTATACATGTGTTCCATCGCTGAATAAAACGGCAGCGAAATGCCTGATGCTGCTCGGACTGCTAATGGCAGGTGGTCAGAGTGCTTATGCCGCCTGTTACGTCAATAATGGCTACAAGGCGCAAGTGATCAACATGAATCTTGGGCGTGTGCTGGTTACACCAAGCAGCCAGGTTGGGGATACTTTGGTCACCGCTCAGTTCACGATTAACCCGGTCTCTAGGTATGGCAGTTGTACTAATGGCGGCAACGCGATTGGGGAGATCCTCCAGGGCAGCCCGACGAGCTTCAGCAATGTGTGGAGTACCAATATTCCAGGTATCGGGATTCGTTTATACCGAGAAGCGGGGAGTATAAGTACCTATTATCCCCATACCTTGCGGTTGAACGGCAACATTGCTGTCAACCTGAACGGTGGTTATTTCAAGATCGACATTGTTAAAACCGCCGCACAAACCGGTTCTGGGCAACTGGTCCCTGGAAAGTACACGACTTATTATATGGATGGCTCTGGACGGAACTTACCGATGCTGGAATCGATCGTCGACGCCAACAGTCTGACAATCGTTACATCGACTTGTAACGTGGACAGCGGTTCCAAGAACAAGGTGGTTAATCTGGATACCGTCACCGCAGCCTCATTTGGTGGTGTAGGTTCAACGCAGGGCGAAAAGGCATTTGATATCAATATTAATTGCGTTGGTGGCATTGGCGAGGATCTGTTGCCGGGCAATGCGGGGCAAGGGATCGTCAATGTACGTTTTGACTATACGCAGGATGCTTCCAATGCTCCTGGCGTGATCAAATCCGAACCTGGTGCCAACACCGCATCCGGCGTTGCCATCCAGCTGTTGACTGGCAATACGACCCAGCCGATCAAGAATGGTGATGCGGTCAATGCCGGACGTACCATTCCTAACCAGTCCAATACGCTAACGTTGCCGCTGAAGGCGCGTTACTATCGCACTGGCTCGACAATTAAAGGCGGCAATATAAAATCGACCGCCACCTTTACCATCGAGTACAACTAAGCCGCGTTCAGACGAAAAAGCCAATGGAGTTACCCATTGGCTTTTTTGTTACGGAATCCCATGAATAATCTAAAAAAATCAGAAAGAGATTATCTCGCCTGTCACATCGGGGCAGGAAACAGGCGCTGATGCCGCCTGCCTATTCCGCGTTAATCCTTCCACCGTGGGGTTGATACCGGATGACGGATATAAATCTATGCGGGGGATTGATAGCAGAGCATGGTCCGCAAATCTGACAGCGTTGAATTATTGGCAGTGTGGGCAGAAAATGCCAAACACTCTGATTTTAAATTACATCGTCGGGTTGCCTAAAGAACTACTTTCGCCGGATCTGACCCGATGGGAAAAGAAGGGCAAAAATGACGAAGCCTTGTTACATTTTGCATGTGGTCTCGTCGTCTGGAATAAAGTCATATTGAGATAGATTTTTATTCAAAATTTAATTCATCATCGGCTTTTAACTTGACCATAAAATTATATAAGTCATGTGTGTTTTTTAATTTAAGTTTACTTACGATTTTCAACCTATGAGAATATACTGTCTTAAAATTAACATCTAAAATTGAAGATATTTTTTTACAATCATATTCGCTGGATATTAAGTCGAAAATAATTAATTCCCTTTGTGTTAAAGTATGAATGTAAATATATCGATGATATACTCCGTCAAGTATTTTTTGATAATCTGAAAGCGGAGATTTAAGATCTATAACAATTATTTTTGAAAAGAGGATTAGTCGATAATATGGAAAGGACTGAACATTATCAACTATGAATACAGGTACAGAATCAACAGGATTCAATAAATTATTATTGATAAACTTGATCTTCTCATAGCAGGACAAGTTATCTTTTGCTAAATTAAAAAAAATTATACTGCTGGTGTGATTCTCTATTTTAAAGTTACAACTTTCAGAGAAAGGTAATACATCAATATTTTTATTGATACTGCTGATAAATAACTGGATTGCCATTCCTGAAATATTATCTTCAGTGTAGATTTTTATTTTCTTCATCCGTATATCCTACGTATGGTCTACATTTCTTAAATATTTATCCTAGTGCATATCTCACACAACCCGATCTTTTATTCCGAGATGTTCCGAACTTACTTCCCTGTTTAATTTGAGCACAAATTCACGGTTTACTACGGCCAGATTCGACCATCATAAGCTCCGTTAATAAACATGTTTACTTCTGTGATCAGGAGTGAACTATAAACGGAGTAGAGTTAACACTCATAGTGTAATTTCTGTTTTTACCCTCTGTGGTGTCGTGATAAGTTCATCAATCCTTTTCTCTGGCCACAGATATCCCTGTAAAGCGAACCATGGCATATCTTTTAACCATGAAACATAGTGCAAAGTCTCAACACCTTCAATGACCACTTTATAATTATTTACATGGAAGTAATTTAATAATGCACACATCAGGTCCTGCCCGCCGTTCTGCGCAGATAAATTCCACAGAAGGTTTTTACTAATCTTTATATTTTGAAATGAATTATTTTCTAATGCCATAAAACCTGCATACCCTGCACCGAAATCATCCATCCAGAGTGAATACTCTTTATTTAGAGTGTTAATGATTGACCCGGATTTCACCAGCGATTCAGAAAACTCATTCATTTCAAAATGCAGACAACCGATTTTTCTTACCCATTGTATTATAGCGTCATCAGTCAGTATCTGTAATGTTGATTCATCAACATTCACTGTAGCAATAATATCATTCTGATGAAACCACGACCGATGCTTTTCAACAAGCGAAATCTGCTGCAGAAGGATCTGCGAGCGTAGTGTGACAGATATCTGACGAAAAAATTCCTCCATGGGCAAGGGGGCGTCCGTTAGACGGGTCAGACACTCTACGGCAACAATATTTCCGTCACGACCGAACATGGGTTGAAAAACATAATATACATCAGCCAGCATATTGGGTGTAGTGAGCATTAATAGCCCCTTAGGTTATTTGAAGGTGACATCAACATTAGCCGATGCATTAAAAGCACCTATTCTGGTCAGAGCTGCGTAGGTGCGCCATTTCAGGCTGGCCAGAAAATGACTTTCAATGACGCTGCCGTTGACACAGCCAAGAGTGGCCGGGTTGTTCATCGGGATCCAAGCTGTTGGGGCTGAAGAAGATATCAATATCCCAAAACCTCTGTCAGAAGTGTGCAAAATAACCGTTGCATCCTAGATGAGATTAATAATGCTGAAGGTAACCATCAGTGTTTGCCCCCCACCCTTGGTCAGTTCAGCCCTGATACTGAACGGAACCTGCTTTTCCCACTACTGCATTTCGCGCCAGAATTTTACTAAAATCCACCGCGGAATCATTATTGACTAAAAACATTATATTTTGACACATAATATATAAAATTTAGCCAAAATGTATAATCGTTATAAACGATTTATTTAACACTTTTCTTTGTTTATACCTATTGATTATGGTAATCAATAATTCTCAAACAATAGGATCAGGCTATTGAATGTAACGTTCCGGTGAACGCACATTGACGACAGTGACCGGTTCTGCATTCCACAGTTCCAGTCAGTCGATCAGGAGATTTTTCGCGAAGGGTAACAGTTCGTGCAGCCTCTCCTGCGGTAATGAAGGCAGGCGCTCCAGCACCGATTTCAGCCAGCCATACGGCTCCACGCCGTTCAGCCGCGCTGTTTCCAGCAGGCTCATGATGGCAGCAGCACGATGCCCCGCCTGCAACGATCCGGCGAACAGCCACGTATTCCGCCCCATCACCACCTGCCGGATCGCCCGTTCGCACCGGTTATTATCCAGCGGCAGCGCGCCGTCATCCACGAACCTTCTGAACTATGAGGATTATCATTGATGAGACAGTTTAAAATCTCCCACCCCGGAGAGATGATCGCCAGGGATTTAGCTGATATGGGGATTAGCGGTTGTCGATTTGCTCTCAATATTGGGGTTACGCCAGCAACCGTATCTCGCCTTCTGGCTGGAAAAACTGCATTAACTCCCGCACTTGCCATTCGAATATCTGCTGCGCTAGGCAGTACGCCTGAGTTTTGGCTCAGACTTCAAAGTGCCTTCGACTTACGCCAGCTTGAAAGCGAGATAGACACCTCAAATATCGTGCTGTATGGCACAGGAAGCGACGCAAAGACCAGCGCATAAAAGAAACCCGCCACTATCGGCGTAATGCCGATCAGTTAAGGATCGGTTGACCGATCCAGTGGCTGTGTAAGAATCCGGAAATGTTCATTCGTTTCCGGATTTTTTTATGCTTCTCAGTCAGGTACTCAACACCGTTCATAATTTTACACCGGAGGCGTTTTCTGCGCTTTCTGAACTGCTTTCACCTGAACTCATTGATGAATGCCTCGCCGATACAGGTATCGTCACTATTCGCAAACGTCGGCTTCCGATGGAGATGATGGTCTGGGCCGTGACCGGAATGGCATTGTTTCGTTCCCTGTCCATGAACCAGATAGTCTCACACCTTGATATTCTTCTGCCTGGTAAACGTCCCTTTGTGGCACCCAGCGCCGTTGTTCAGGCTCGTCAGCGACTGGAAGCCGATGTCATCCGTCTGGTCTTTGAAAAAACACGCCTGAACCGCCCCGGTTTTCCTGGAGTGAGTTAAGTTCGGGAGTTCAGGCTGCCAGATCCTTGTTCCCGATGGAAGCGTAATACGCTTTTTCTGCCTCTACGTTTTGCATGCATGGTTAGTTTCCTCTTGATTTTTCCATACGCTGTTTTAACCATGTCTTTACTTCACTTTCAGTCCAGCGGGAGCTACGGCCCAATTTAATCGGCTTCGGGAATTCACCGTCCTTGATGAGTTTATAAAACCATTTGTCTGTTAATCCAGTGTAAGCAGTAATAAAGGCCATATTAACGAGGCGATCTTTTGTGAGGTCTGTATCTGACATGTGATTATTATTTTTATGATTAAATACTGATGCATGTTCTTTCATTATTAATTCTCTTTCGGTAAATATACAATATCTGGAGTTGTTTGAAGTTTAGACTGATTTTTTTCTAAACTTTACCTTTAAAATATAACTGTGCGAAGAAAAATCACCTTCGGATATTATAAGTATCATCATTCAGGATGGATCATGAATTAATAGCGATTTTTTATATATCGTTAACTTACCTATATGCTGACATGAGTTGATCTGGCAACAGCAATAAATATTGAATAGATGGTATTAGCATTACAGCTACAATATCAGATTGACATCGGGCGATTATTTATCCAGTCGTCCAGTTCTGACTCCAGCCAGCCAACTGATTTAGTGCCCAGGCGACGTTGGATGGGAAAAGTTGGATCATATCGTGGTGATTTGGTGTTTAACCAGTCATAGATGGTCGCACGAGCGATGCCTAGCTTTTCCATGACATCTTTGATCCTGAGCATTTTAGCTGGATTTACATACTTTACTGTCTGCTGTGTTGAGTTACTTTGAGACATAATCAATACCTTTTTTGCGTTTTAGACAGGGACTATGTTGCCAACAAATGCCAGGCTACAATAGGCCTTAAGTAAATGAGCAGTTAAATCACTTCAGGGGGCTTTACTTTTTATGGATAATGTGAGTTGCGATTCTTTGGATGAAATATATCAAGACATACGCAAGGCTTTTGAAGAGAAGCTTGAAGCGTTAGTAACAAAGCTGAAAGGTTCAGTCCAATACGATGAACTGATAACAATGCGTGAAAAAGCTTATGAGGTTATTGAGGAATTTAAGACCATCGAGGAGGTACTGCCGGAGAGAATTGTTGATGAATCCCATCCAGATAATTTCCGTTTACTACAGGAATTTAATGATGTTAATGGAATTATTGTGCCAAAACCGTATGTCTATAAAAAAACTTACGCTGAGGCTCGGGCCAGTATACAGAAAGAAATGTTTGACGGTCGAATTTCTGGAATTATCAAATTAGTGGATGAAAACTTCTGGTTACATTATCTTTTTATGGGGTTTAAGGATTTTTACTGGAGTGAGTATATTTTATCAAATGGCAATAAAAAAGATAGTTGCGAGTTTTTACTTTATGCACTACTTTATATCACCTACGCCGCAGACAGAAATGATAAAGCAAAGACTGGTGATTGGCTTAGATTAAATGAAAGGTTTGATAGAATTAAAAGAAAATCAGCATCAAGCCTTGGCGGAAAGAAAAAATTAAAAGATCTCGATTATCTAAAGCCATATATATCTTCAGCGCTGTCCGATCATTCCCCTGAAGGTGGTTGGGAAAGCAAGAGGCAATTCATTGATACCATTATCCCACTCGTTGTAAAACTTGATGGAGAACACAATTCCGAAAAATGGAAGGGAGATCCAATAAAAAGGGAAAACACATTACGTAATAGAATCGATAAATGGTTATTGGACGACCTGCGGGACAATTATGATAAATTTATTCGAAATAAGAATAAGCGTTAATTAATTGAGTTAAAAATAACTTTTTGCATCTCCAATGCCCTTCCATATCTCATGTATTCACAAGTATGCTTGACACTTGACCAGGGAAGGGCATTATTTTTCTTTGCAAACTTAGAATAGTATAAAATTAATATGATAATGTCCGGAGGTGACAGTGATAACTGATGTTTTTCCCGCCTGGAACACCATCCCTGAAAATAATATTTTTATAAAAAAAGTTTTTATATATTTTCAAAAACATCATATATATCAATTTATTGCCACTCCGTTTGAAATATTCAACATATCTTAATCACTGCTATCAGTTGCTACTGGTAGCAACTGATAGCAGTGCAGTTGACATCAATGACGATGGATATGTATTATTTCGCTGGTGCTGCCATTACTATTTTTAATTTTTTCAATTCTTATTTTCTCATCTTCTTCCAGATAAGCTAGCGCATCGTTAAGTTTTCTTGAGTTTCTTAGAGCATATGGGCCTTTTCTCCTTACTATCATTTTATTCAGAATGGTGGGAGTGTTTAATATTTGAGGGTAATTAACATCAGGATTCTTGTATTTTAATAACCATTTGTACAATATATCAGCGTTATGCTCTATTGAATCTGAGCATGATGAGATAGCATCAAGAGCCTGTTGATAATAAAAATACGCTGTTTTCGCACCTGCCTGAATGGTTCTTTCAGATATTTCATTTCCGTGCTCATCACTAAAAAGATGAAAAACCCCAGCCAGTCTGACAATATTTTCAGGCATCTTAGACAACATGCCTTCTACAACAGGATGTTTCTCTCTGTCTTTAAGTATACGTGATTCAATATGTTTATATACTAAACCGAGTGCTGACTGAGCCTCTTCGGATAAGTATAGATATTTATGCTTTTCATTATTTTTGTACCTCTCTTCAGAAAGCAGCAGTAGTTCCTTTATTCTGTCATGAAACCTGATGGTGTTACTTTTACTGTTATTCTTAACAGAGCTGCGGTGACCTCTTTTTGAAGTTACTCCGGTTATCATAAAACGGGACAGAAACCCTGAGCCTACTGCATAATCCCCCTGAAGTTTGATATATTTTTTAAACTCACTGGACTGAATCATTAATAACATTGTAAACATACATTCATCCATACTACACCTGCCACTTTTTCGTTCTATATCAAACGGAGCTCCATCCCATAAAAGGTTTAAAAATCCCAGGTTATTCTTTGCACGTCCTTTGAAGAAAATACCGGCCTCATCCGACATAAGACTCGATGAAGGCACATGACTGCAGAGTCCCTGCTGTAGTGCTTCTGGTGTCGTATCACTGTAGATCAACTTATGCAATGCGGGTGGTTGCGGTTTTTTTCGGTAAAGCTCTTTCATGCTCTGAGTATCGTATTCAACATCAATTCCTTTCTCGGTTTTTTTACTAATCACTTTCAATAGTGCTTTCTCCTGACTTTTCCATGACTGAAGTTCTGCATTGTAATCCAGCATTAATAACGTATATTTTTGACGTGATTCCTTTTCAAAATCAAAAAATGGTTGTGTGACTAATTTAAATACGGCACTTTTTCTCTCTCCAGAGTCAGCAATAACGGTGTAATACATTGGGCAAGGGCTCACTCTCCCGTCTGGATGTTGTATTTTTATTACCCCCTGGCATGCCAGTGATACAGCAGCCAGAACAACTGTTTCAATGAGTTCTACCGGAGCCTGTAGTTCTCTTTCTATCTCCTCCACGGCATCTCTTAAAATGGGAGGAAAAAAATTTACAGGATTGTTATTTCTATCATTAAGCGAACATCCAACACTCATATCTTATCTCTCATGTCAAGTTTATTTTAAGGGTATCTCCTTCCGGTAATGAGAATATGCTATCCGGCTGCTATTTGGAATACACCAGAAAACCATCAGACCAAATTAGCTTTATTTGGATTGATATTATTTTAGTCAGGATTGCTTTGCTACCTGATACTGTACAGATATGAGTCATGAACAGCTCTGTTCTGGTCTGTTTTACCCATGGGGAAATAGATAATTTGTGATGCCATTATTTAAAGCTACATCCAAAATTACGTTCACCATCTGTAAAGCATTTGCTTTTCTTTTTTGCAAAGTAACTTGTCCGGTAAATCAGTGAGCCATATGACTCACTTTTCTTGCCATCCTTTGCATTCAGGTAATAACAAGGATTGCTGGGTGTGTGGACTAACTCTTTATCGGGGGGATAAATGAAACTGACAGCACTCATCCATGACTCACGTATAAGGCGGAGGAGTGTACCTTTTTTACTATCGTACGCTCCCAGTGTATTGAAAGTGTCCCCGTTGAGTAAAAGTAATACGTGATAATGTTTTTTATGTGAATCAGGTGCAAACTCTCTGGCCCAGACAACGCGTAATGATGTCTTACGAACTCGCTTTCCCTCTTTCTCCCGCTTGTTAAGATAATGTGAAATTTTTGCTTTCAGAGAATCCGTAAAGCGGGATATTACTGATGAATCTGTCCTTGCGAAATTAGCCTCATCAGGCATGTCATTTAATGGCTTGAGAGCAGGAGTATGTAAATCTATTCTTACAGCCAATACTCTTGGGTGTTCACTCAATGCTTTATCAATAGTTTGTTCTATTTTCTTTAAATGGTATTGATTCAATTTTCCGTGAGAGGTGATATATTCGTACATACTATTTGTTTCCTTTTTTATATTTCGAAAGTGTTAGTCGTAGTAGAGCTGATTATTTAATTAAATCACTTTCTCTACGCTTGTATTGTTCATATGCATTATACATACGGTATATGTTTACTTGCCGAGTTATATGCATGAGCGTTGTTTTATTAGTGATGGAATGTTTGTTGGTTTCAATGTATTGAATTACATATGTTCTCATGTTTATTAATCTACAGGCATTGGTTTATATGTGTCGATATGTATCATTAACCTATATACACATCTATATACATACATAGACAAACGCCACTGTTCTTTAGTCAGGGGTTGAAATTGCAATAAAGGAAGGAATTAACGATATTCATGATTTTTATACCTTTTTAGCCATCAAATTGCTCTGGACTTATCACATATAATGTTTGGGCTTTTTATTAAGTTATGGATGAGTTTGAACCTATATTACTTTGGCGAAAATCCGTTATCCCTCGAAGGATATATCTATTCTTGAAGGTTAAGCGGTTTGGTACAAACAGATAAATTAAGGAGCTCATCATGAAACTAGCCAGTCGTTTTGGACGGGTAAATCAGGTACGGCGCGACCGCCCGTTAACCCGTGAAGAATTGATGCATTACGTCCCCAGTGTTTTTAGTGAGAATAAACACGAATCCCGCAGTGACCGATATACCTGGATACCGACCATCACTATTCTTGATAATCTGCAGCGGGAAGGTTTTGAGCCTTTTTTTGCCTGCCAGACCCGCGTACGTGACCAGAGCAGACGGGAGCACACCAAACACATGTTGCGCCTGCGTCGTGCCGGACAACTCACCGGCCAGCAGGTTCCCGAAATTATCCTCCTCAATTCACACGATGGCTCATCCAGCTATCAGATGTTGCCGGGACTGTTTCGTGGCGTCTGTACCAACGGACTGGTCTGCGGGCAGTCATTCGGCGAAGTACGGGTGCCGCATAAAGGGGATGTGGTGGAGAAAGTTATTGAAGGGGCTTACGAGGTACTGGGGATATTTGACCGGGTTGAGGAGAAACGTGATGCCATGCAGTCGGCTCTGTTACCACCACCAGCGCAGCAGGCGATGGCGAGGGCTGCTCTCCACTATCGTTTTGGTGAAGACCACCAGCCCGTCACTACCGATCAGATACTGACGCCACGACGTTACGAAGACCGCAGTGACGACCTCTGGACGGTGTACCAGCGGGTGCAGGAGAACCTGATGAAGGGAGGACTGGCGGGACGCACTGCACAAGGACGAAGCAACCGTACCCGTGCTGTGAACGGTATCGACGGCGATGTGAAACTTAATCGTGCGCTGTGGGTGATGGCAGAGAATATGCTCGAACTGCTGGGACAGGAATGACTTCGACGAGGAGAGACATACCCGTGAACACCGAAACTCACCCACACCTTCCCTCCGGCCCGTTTACGCGTGAGCAGGCCTCAGGCATCGCAGCGCAATATGACAACGTCGCCATTGAAGACGACCAGGGAACGCATTTTCGTCTGGTTATTCGTTGCGAAGGTGTGATGGTCTGGCGGGCATGGAACTTTGAACCTGAAGCCGGAGTGATGCTGAATCGCTACATCGCACGTTATGGCATCCGCAGGTCCTGACCAACCTTACCAGACTTCAGTCTCAGCCTTTCCCGCCAGCCCTGACCGGCTGGCTTTTTTATTTCCGGAGTCATTAATCATGAACAACGCATTAACGGATAACACCATTCCGACAGACACTCTTTGTGCCATACCTGTTAAAGATGAACAGCGCCTTCGTTTCTGGCCTCAGCATTTTGGTCGTATCCCGCAGTGGATAACCCTCGAACCCCGCATCTTTGCCTGGATGGACCGGTTGTGTGCGGATTACAGCGGTGGCGTCTGGGCTTTTTACACTCTCAGCAACGGTGGTGCTTTCATGGCTCCGGAAGAGAGTGACGGTCCCTGGTCGCTGTTCAATATCCTGAATGGTAACGGCGCTGAAATGAGTGCTGAAGCTGCGGGTATTGCGGCCTGTCTGATGGCTTACAGCCACCATGCCTGCCGCACGGAGTGCGATGCCATGACAGAGCATTATTACCGTCTGCGCGACTATGCGCTGAACCACCCTGAGTGCAACGCCATTATGCACATCATCGACTGAGGTCCTGCACCATGGAAAAACAGTTACCGTTGTTTGCATATGAACTGACAGCCTCCGCACAACAGACCATCCGCGAGGCGTTGACTCTTCTGGAGCGCCAGTTACGCGAGCCCGGCGCATCGTTTACGTCCAGCAGTTCAGTACGTGACTGGTTACGGCTTCAACTGACCATGGAGGAAAGAGAGACATTTGTTCTGCTGCTGCTGGACAACCAGCACCGCATGATTACGCACGAAACGCTGTTCAAAGGCACCATCAGCCATACCGAAGTCCATCCACGGGAAGTGGTGAAAGCCTCCCTGAAATACAATGCGGCAGCGGTGATTGTCGCGCACTGCCATCCCTCAGGCCATGCCGAACCCAGTCAGGCTGACAGACGGGTGACAGAGCGTCTGAAGAATGCTCTGGACCTTGTGGGGGTGCGTCTCCTGGACCACCTCGTTATCGGCGGAATGGATATCGTCTCGTTTGCCGAACGGGGCTGGTTATAAGGGAGGAGTATTAATGAAAATTATCAGTAAACGTCAGGCAATGGCGATATACCGACAGCATTCGCAGTCCAGGCTGTTTCGCTTCTGTACCGGCAAATATAAATGGTCCGGCAGCATCTGCCACTATGCCGGTCGCGAGGTGGAAGATATCAGCGGTGTACTGGCCGTATTCGCAGAGCGCCGCCAGGACCGCAACGGCCCGTATGTCGTATTACGCAGCGTAAGCCTGAATTAATTCACGATTAAGGAGAGCGACATTTTGTCGAAGAACACCACGATAGCAACGCATGATATCAGCGAACCCTGGTGGGGGCTCAGGCGAAGTGTCTCCCCGTGTTTTGGGGCCCGTCTGGTCCAGGAGGGAAACCGCCTGCATTACCTGGCTGACCGGGCGAATGTTAGCGGACAGTTCTGTGATGCGGATTTACGCCATCTTGACCAGGCTTTCCCGATATTGCTCAAACAGCTGGAGTTAATGCTCACCAGCGGTGAACTGAATCCCCGTCATCAGCACTGCGTCACGCTGTATGCAAAAGGTCTGACCTGCGAGGCCGATACGCTCGGTTCGCACGGCTATGTTTATATCGCGATTTATCCCACTCCTGTCGCCACGGCATAACACCGTAATACTTCGCACTTCAGCGCACATATCTTCCCACTAAAGAGATAACGCTTATGCAAACCAAATCATCCCCCCTCATGCGGGCGGCATCGTCACGTCCGTCTCCGGTGAGTGTCTGGCAGACCCTGCTGACCAGCCTGCTGGCACAACACTATGGCCTCACGCTTAGCGATACGCCGTTCAGTGATGAACAGGTCATTCAGCAACATATTGATGCCGGTATCTCGCTGGTTGATGCCCTGAATTTTATCGTTGAGAAGTATGAACTGGTCCGCACTGACCGCCCAGGCTTCAGCATCCTGACGCAGTCTCCGTTTATCACACCCATAGATATCCTCCGGGCCAGGAAAGCAACGGGGCTGATGAACCGTGACACGTATAAAGAGGTGACGGCTATTACCAGAGGGCAACATCCGCAGGTCAGCGCTCCAGGCAAGCGATGAGCTGGACGAAACAAACCGCGTCCCGCAAGCACATAAACACCAGCCCTGACCGGCTGGTATTTTTCTGACTATAAAGGAGAGAAATAATGTCCGGAAATAATATTAATGAACCCGAAGTATTAACCGGGCACACCGGTGTGATTTGTTCCACCAGCATTGAACGTATTGTCACTGGCCGTAATGCTGCGCTGACACGGATTGAGGCGCTAATTCGTCAGCTTGATGACGTTTCCCAACTTACTTTCGGGATTGGTGGCGACGTAGCTAATCATTGGGCGATGCGGCAGGGCCATTCTTTCGACTGCTGGTTGGTGCAACCTGTAGATAAAGCGATGCCAGTCATCACCCGCAATATCGACTGCAGCATCTGGCGCGATCTGATGTTGAAGTCAGGGATGCTGACATTGATGGATGCTGAGGCGCGTAGCCAGTGGGCTAAAAACCTCGAAGAGGGCGATCTCCCGGCAATCAGCGAAGCGAATATCCTGAGTACCTTTGAGCAACTTCATCTCAACAAACAGGAGGTCTTCGAGCGTGGCATCATCAATGTGTTCAGGGGATTAAGCTGGGATTACAAAACCAATAACCCCTGTTACTTCGGCAAGAAGATTATCGTTAACAATCTGGTGAAGTACGATAAATGGCGCTATAGCCTGAGCTGGGGCTGGCGGCGTGACCAGTTAGCCGATCTGGAGCGCATGTTGTTCCTGCTGGATGGTAAAACCATTCCCGATAACCGGCACGATGTGACTATCCGACTGATGGATTTCATTCGCGATAATCCACTACTGCAGGTATTCGGAGATGATCTCTTCACTATTCGCCTTTTCCAAAAGGGTAGTGGTCATATCTCGTTTAAGCGTATGGATCTGGTAGATAAGATGAACAACATCGTAGCGAAGCACTATCCGGGGATGCTGGCAGCACAGTGATTTACAGTTATAATCATCAGATTCGAAATCGTTTGTTTTTTCAGCGAAATACGATTGGGGGCCTAATTGGGGGCTCCTGAGTTTTTCGAACAGAAAAATATCCAGTTATAGCAAGGGTTGCAAGGCTTATATTCGAATCCTGTAGGGCCATTTAAACTCAAAAAGTTATCAACTTCCTCCTCTCGCTGATGTTTTCTCATGTGACACATTTGGGACATCTTCTGCAAAGACCGAGTCAATTTGCCTTGCGCGTTCCGTTAAATGGTGAGGCGCCAGTTGGGCATAACGGTGTACCATTTCGATGCTTTCCCGGTACATCAAAAAAACACAATAGTCTGGCAAGAGATCAATATGTAGATAATACGAACACAGAATGTGTATATCTATGTAAGATCATTATATTCAATTGGTTAAAAAGGAGTTGGTGATTAATGCCATTAAAAATACATAATGACATTATACAATTCTAACCAGAGCGATAAAAACAACAAAAAATATTACTAACCAGTGCAATAAGGGGAAACGAAGTGGATGACGCTCTCTGGCGCTAACGCTTTGATACACTAAATCATTGCTTAATAAAAAGAGGCAGTTATCTTTTTTCAAAGAAACTACAGGCGGATCAACATGATGAGGTAAAAAATGTACACACCTGATGCAATGAAGCTATCAGATAAAAAACATATTTTTGATTTTATTGACGCTTATAGCTTTGGATTAGTCGTTTCGCCTTCCCTCAATGCCAGTCATCTTCCTTTTATCCTCGATCGTAGCTCTTCATCGCAGGGAATTCTTCTTTCCCATATGGCGCGTGCGAATCCACTCTGGAAAGAATTTGACGGGCAGAGGGTGCTCGCCATATTTCAAGGACCCCATAGTTATGTTTCCCCTACCTGGTATCAAACCGCTCCCGCGGTTCCCACGTGGAACTATACTTCCGTTCACTGCTATGGCAACGTAAGCCTTTTATCTGTCGATGAATTACGCATTGTGATGGAAGCGTTGGTCCATAAATTTGAACCGACGCTTCAGGCGCAGAAAGAAATTATGCCCAGGACGTTTATTGAAGGGAAATTGAAAGGTATTATTGGATTCAAAATTGAAATTGAGGAGCTTCAGGCCAAAGAAAAGCTTGGGCAGCATCGTTCTCAGGCCGATCAGCGAGGAACGCTGCAGGGGTTAATCAACAGCCAATCTTCAGAGTCGATTGCGCTGGCTGACTATATGCTTAAGGTGAAGAAAGGCATTGGCGCTTGAAATTTAGCTCTCCGATATAATATTTATGTCGGAGGGGAGCGCCTATAATGTATGTCATATATTAAATAGTACTATCCTGGCATGTCTGAAGACGTGCTGTACGCCTGAAGCAAAGGAAATGATATTGCGTCATCAATGAGCCCTAAAATAACATAAGCAACACCGTCAGTTTTAACAGTAGCAAAATAATCAAATAAAATAATCCTCAGAGATTGATAAAGATCGCTTTTAAATTTATAAACAATGGTGTTGAAGGAACGGTGCCCCTTTATCGGGCGTTTTAACCAATTCCTTAACGGAGAGAAAATCGATAGCCCTGAGTGATGCCCTTTGCGGGGAAGATTTTGTTTTTACAGGCGACCGGATCAAGCGGGTTAAGGATGTATTAGGGTGAAAAGTATGTCTCTTCGTTCATTGCAGGCGCTATGCCTGACCAGCTTTTTTATTGCCGACGTTCGCGATGGGCTCGGGCCTTTTCTGGGGATTTTCCTGACGCAACATCACTGGCGACCGGATGACATCGGTCTGTTGATGACCGCGGGCGGCGTTGCCGGATTGCTGGCGACGCTTCCAGCTGGGTTCATCACCGATGCTTCGCGGAACAAGCGTCTTATGCTCGCGATACTGTGCATCATGATTACCGGGACGACGCTGCTGCTCTGGTTCAGCCAGGGCAGCAGCGTCGTCGCCATCTCGCAAATCGTCAGCGGCATATGTGCGGCATTTATTGGCCCGCTTATTACCGGGATCACTCTGGGGCTGACGGGGCAAGATGGCTTTAGTACCCAGATGGGTAAAAATGAGGCTTTCAACCATGCGGGTAATTTTACGACCGCATTGATTGCCGGCGGGATCGCCTGGCGCTGGGGTATTGGCGGTATTTTCATCCTGATGGCCTCGACCATGTTGCTCACGCTCTTTGCCCTGACGGCAATTCGTCGTGATGATATCGACAACGCTCGGGCGCGCGGGCTTGAAACGACGGACTCCCCCCAGATACCTGACTTCTCGGTGCTGACCAAAAACAGGGCGCTTTTAATTACTGGGTTGACGCTGCTGCTTTTTCATTTAGCGAATGCCGCGTTGCTGCCCATGCTCAGTATGCGGATCGCTGCGGCGCCAGGCGCGATCAATCCCGGCCTGTATGCCGCGGCGACGGTGATTATTTCCCAGTTGGTGATGATCCCGGTGGCCATCTGGACCGTAGGTCGAATCGATAAATATGGGTACTGGCGACTGATTATGCTGGCTCTGCTGATCATGCCAATCAGGGCTGCGCTGGCGGCAAGCACGGCGGCACCGTGGATGATGGTGCCGGTGCAAATACTGGACGGCTGCGCCGCAGGGGTACTGGGCGTAGTGGTGCCGAGCTTTATTGTGGCGCTGCTGCGCGGCAGCGGGCACGTCAATGCTGGCCAAAGCGTGGTAATGCTAATGCAGGGGGCCGGCGCGGCGATGAGTCCGGCATTGACGGGAATGATTGCCGGTTATTACTCCTTCGCGACGGCGTTCAGCGTGCTGAGCGTTATCGCTCTGGCGGCGCTGCTTATCTGGTGGCGCAGCGCGCCGACGCTCTCTGCGCCGGCTTTTATGGCGACGAAATAATCGACAAAAGTAAGGCTTAAAGAGGGCTTTAATCTTAATCGATATCAGCCGATTTTAAGCCTGTGATAAACCCCGCCGCCGGGAACGCCATTACTTCGTTGCACCCTCAAGAATAACCTTGTCATTCTCTTCACGGGTAATGCTCTGCTGATGAAGGCTGTCGGCGAGCATCACATCATTGACGGCGAAAAATTCCCAGGCCTGCGGCGTATTGGCGAAGGTTACCTCATCGAACTGGCTGTCGTGCAGGAAGGAAATACTGGTCGCTTTGGTGTTACGGAAGCTGACGTTGGAGAAACGTAGATTCTGATGATAGGCGTCGCGAGGGTAGGTAATACCAAACGACTCCGCCATTTCGGCTACCGTCATGCCATCAATCAGAATACTGTGCTTAGCCGAGGTACCATCGACGGTCACGTCCTGCACCTGAACGTCGCGGAACTGCGCGGGTTCGTCGGCAGGGGTTGTATCGTTCACGTCGGCGCTGTATTTGATAGTAAAAACAAACGGCTCTTTGGCGATATCTTTCATCGCGTTATGACGGAACAGCACATCCCGCACGCCGCCGCCGTAGTAGGGGCGGCTCTTCATACGCAGACCAACGTCGGTCATATACATGACGTTATCCTCGGCGCGAACGTTTTCGATCCACGCGCCGGTATGGCTACCCGTCACCACGGCGCCGTGGCCTTTACGGAAATAGTTATTAAAAATCCACGCCCCGCTTTGCGGCTGCTGATGAAAAGTTTCCGCGCCTTTACCAAACCCGGCGGCAAAATTAACGCAATCATCTCCAGTATCGAAGAAGTTATTGAAGACCAGCGCGTTTTTACTATTGCCGAACTCGACGCCGTCGGCGTTATTGCCGTCAAAGGTCTGATGCACAAGCCCGTTCAGGGTAATATTTTCTGATTCCAGCGCCATTACCCCGTGAAAAGCGGGGTTACGGATCGTCAGTCCGGCAAGGTAGAGATTTTGCACGCCGCGCAGGGTCATCAGGCTGGAGCGGCGGTTTTTATAGGCGCTATTGCTTTCAATCCCTTCCGCAATACCCGCTTCGGTCTGGTGCTTTGCCAGAATACCGTCCGCGCCGACTTTTTTGGCATTGCTGGCCCGGTACTGCGGCAGCGCGTTGCCCAATTCGTCGCTAATTGTCGCATCGCTGCCGTTTTTGACGCCGCGGGTCCAGCCGTTGCCGTCAATCGTGCCTTGACCGACGATGCGAATATTACGAAACGTTCCGGCCGGAGACTCGCCCTTGTCGTCCGCTTCCAGCACGTTAATTAATGACGGCGGGCGGCGGGGCTGCGGATGATCGCTATAGGGATAGAGGTAATAGCCTTTATCAAGCGGATAGTGGGCCGGATCGTCCGAACCCAGCAGGGTGGCGCCAGCGGCAATCTCCAGGGTCATATCGCTATGCAGGAAGAGCGCGCCGGTTTTGAATTCGCCGCCGGAAATCAGTACTTTGCAGCCCTGAGGATAGTGCGTGGCGGTACAGCTATCGATGGCCTGCTGCAGCGCTTGGGTATTCAGCGTTGTGCCGTCACCCTTCGCGCCGAATGTGCTGGCTTCGATGATGTGCGGCGTTTTGCTGGTGCGCGCCTTAATCACTGCGCTATCCGGGGACTCTTTGCCATCGGCGTAGACTGCGCGGACCGTAAAGGCATACTCCGTATCCGGCTGCAGGTTGGTGGCCGTAAAGCTGCGCAGATCGATTTTCTGCTGCCAGCCGTCGCTGGCGATCCGCTGATAGAAGTTATCAATATAGGGCTTTGCTGGTGAGAAATGGTTTTGATTTTCACGCGCCATGCCCAGCCGCTCGCCTTGACGATAGACGGCGTAGTCCACCACCTGCTCGGTCTCGGACTCCGGTTTTTCCCAGACCAGCACCAGGCTGTTTTCATCGGCTGACAGTATCGGAACCATGACATTTTGTGGCGCGGAGGCGGGCGCCTCGTGCTGGTTATCGACGGTTCCGCCGCTGTCATTACAACCGCCTGCGAGCCCGGCTAGTGCGATTGCCAACCCCAGCATGCCGCGTGCAGGTCTGAAGCTATTGCGCATAGATTTTCCTTAATGTCATATTTTATGGAAAAATAAAATTTAAATTCATTTAAAATAAAACGAAATTTTATATTTATATGGGAAAATAAACGCGAGTCAGTTCAATCTTTCAGCAGGCGAAAAAAATCTTAATCGGATAAGCAAAGGCGGACTTCACCGCCCGGCTTTCCTTTTACTGCGCAGAATCATCGATACGATAACCGCGCGAAGTCGGTACGATATGGGCAAACCCTGACCCGCCAAGATGCATACCGGCAATCAGCAGATTTTCGCTGGCGGCCTGGGCGAGAATCGCTTCCCGCGTCGCTCTGGCCTGTACGGGATCGCAATCAAAAGCGATAGCGGCGGCGGGTTGTGCGGCCTGAATATGCGGAAAGTGGACGATATCGCCCCAAATCAGCAGGCTTTGTCCGGCGGCGTCAATGCGAAACCCGCTATGGCCCGGCGTATGTCCGGGTAACCAGACCGGATGGATACCCGTGACGACTTCACGATCCTCCAGAAACCCGAGGCGCCGGGACCACGCGTCCAGGGTGCGGCGGGCGAGAGCGAAGTTTCGCTGACCCCGCGCATTGGTCCGGTTTAGCATGGCATCGTCCTGCCAGTATTCGGCTTCCAGAGGGTGCAGATAAAGACGGGCATTGGGATAGCGCGGCGCGCCGTTGGCATCCAGCAGGCCGCCAATATGATCCGGATGAGCATGGGTCAGCAGGACGGTATCAACGTCGTCTGGCGCACTCCCCGCCGCACGCAGACTGGTTTCCAGCACGCCGCCTCCCGTCCCCGCGTCGACCAGAATCGTTCTTCCCCGGCCGCGGATAAGATAGCCATTAATGTCGATATTGCCGGGTTCGATGACGCCCGCATCGCGCTGGATTTGTGCGGCATCATCGCTATCGATGCCGGACAGCAGCGCCAGGTCGGCGGCCATGCTGCCGTCGCTAAGGGCAGTCACCTGAAAATCGCCAATCTGGCGGGAGATAAAAGATGGATTGCGCATAAAAACCTCTTAGCATGCTGCAGGCTGTTCTTCAGCCGGGCTTTGTAGCTGACCGGCCATGGGTTCATAAAGCCAGGCTTTGTCCCGCCCCGCAAGCAGTATGGCTTCCCGGCGCGGCAGAACGTACGCCACGCGCTGCGGCGGGTTGTTATCCAGCCCGGCGGCCGAAAGTTTTGTCGGCTGATATCCCAGTTCCGACTCAACGAAGTCCAGCGGCTCCGGGCTCAGCAGTAGAACATCACCCTCAGCGACGGCAGGGAACACCCCGCTGTACCGATACAGGTTTCGCCGCCAGTCGCGAATATGCGCCTGCCAGCGTGCAAAGTTGCCGCCGCCTTTATGGCGATACTCTTCACTGGCGAGGGTGTCAGCATCCTGGATAGTATGAATGGCAAGATAGGCCGGGCAGCCGGAGGAGAGCGCCCGGAAGCGCTGCGAAGCGCGGAACCCGCTGACGGAAACCAGCGCCGGCAGCTTGTGCTGGCTGTAAAACCTGTTCCAGCCGGCTTCGCTTTCCGGGTCGGCGTAGCTGCACTCAACGATATATAACATGGGCTGACCTCTGCATGATGGCGTGTGATATTGACATTTGATCATGCTACGTTGGGTAATAAGCCCTATAAAACGATATTATTTCATCACTCAATGACATTTTGTCATTAATGAAAAATCCAGCAGAGGTGGCCATCGTGCGAAAAAAACTCCCCAGCAGCGCCTCTTTGCAGGCCTTTGAGGCCGCCGCCAGGCACGGTAACTTTGCCCGCGCGGCGGAAGAGCTGTCGCTTACCGAAGGGGCGATCAGTCGGCAAATCGCCCGTCTGGAATCGCTGTTGAACTGCAGGCTGTTTGAGCGGACGGGGAGCCGGGTACGGCTGAATCCTAACGGCGCGCGCTATGCGCACCATGTGCGCGAAACGCTGGAGCGCCTTGAACGGGACACTCAGTATCTGATGGGGGCCGCGGACGGCAGCAGAAGCCTGGAAATCGCCGCGCCGCCGACCTTCGCCAGCCGCTGGCTCATTCCCCGTCTGGGGGATTTTCAGCGCCGACATCCTGATATCACCCTGAATATCGCGGTCAGAACCGACCCGTTTATCCTCAGCGGCAGCGGTTTTGACGCGGCGCTTCACTTTGAACACCCCGCGTGGGCCGGAATGCGTATGCAGTTTCTGTTTGAAGAGAGGCTGGTACCGGTATGTCACGCCGGGCTACTCACGGGGAAAGATCTCGTCAGCCAACTGAACGCGCTGCCGCGAATTCATCGACGGCAGAATCCCGACGCCTGGCAGCGCTATGCTGAAGAGTGCGGGATCGCGCTGGATAATCCGGCTAAGGGGGTGCGCTACGATCTGCATGAGATGGCGATAGCCGCCGCGCTGGCCGGGCAGGGCGTTGCGCTGGTGCCCCACGTGTACGTCGAAAACGCGATCGAAAACGGGCTACTGGCTGTGCCCTGGCCGCAGGCTCGCAGTCTGAGCAAGCGCTTTTGTCTGGTGAAGCCGCTGGAAAACGGCGTCAACGAATCGGCGCTACGGGCGTTCGAGCAGTGGCTGTTGACGCAATAAGGCCCGGGCGCGGGCCGTGGACGCGTTAAGCGCAGCCTCAGGCGTGGGATAAAAGCGGGAACATCAGTTTATTCTCTTTGAAGATATTTTCTTTTTGTCCGTAGATAAACAGAATATCTTCGCCTTCGATTTTCTCATACTCGCCGCTCCGATTCTCTTTGGGGGTAAAGCCGAGGATAGCCTGGTACGTATTGTCATCGGCGAGCTGGTTGATAATGGCCGACAGGGAGCGGCCGCTGTCGCAGAAAATATCGAAACAGATCAGCGCCGGACCGTTTTGCATCGCAATCGCGATCGCCTGGTTTTTCTCGGAATAATAGACGAAGTGCTTCATAAAGGCGGAGCAGTAGAACATCAATAAACCGAAGTTATCCTGTACCCGCAGCTGTGAAAACGGATTCGATTTTTGATAATAGCGCTGCAATAGCGCAACGTCTTCCGGCCGATCCATATCGAGCTTGCGGAAGTCGCCCGCTGCCGGTACTACCGGCATAATATACTGATGTTCATCGGTGCGCTCGAAGCCGAATTTCGGGTAAAAATCAACGGTTGTCGGGTTAGCAAACAGGAAGAAGGCGTCTGCTTTATCCTGCCAGTCCGCCAGAATCTCATTCACAAGCTGCCCGGCGAGGCCCCGATTGCGATGATCGATGTCGGTCATTACGGTGCCGATTTGGATATAGCGGCGGGGTTCGTCCTGCCAGATCAGGTCGATAATATTGGCAGAGGCGTTAGCAATCACTTTATTGTTGCTCACCAGGGCGTAGGGAATATAGGCGTCGGTCCAGTAGCCTTTGCGGTACCACTCTTTAAAGGAGAGATCGAAGGTTTTAATCGCCAGATCAATGAAGCTCTTTCTTAACGCATCATCGTGCACAATTTGCTTAACTAATTTCCAGGTCATCGTCGACATTCCTTACGCTGCGGGTGAGGCACTGTTTTCGGCCATCTGTTCGGCGGTCCGATCTCTGTCGGGCGACCTAAAAATAGCATATCCCCGCGGATGGGCGACGATTGTCGCGCCTAAGCCTTACTCAGGTCACACAATCCAGGAAAATCGCGCGAAAAAAGGTAAGCTTTCGCACCCTTAAGAAACATTGCCGTGAGGCAAAAAAACGCCTTTAGCAAATGAAAGTTTGCCAGTCATCGAAAACGAAGATGAATATATTGCGTTCATGGTCATGACCCCTATCATTAATAGGTAGGGTAAATGTGATATCATCGCGCCTTTCCCGTTTCGTCCTGGGGCTCTTTTTTATGCAACAACCTGTTGTTCGCGTTGGAGAATGGCTGGTTACTCCCTCTGTTAACCAAATTAGCCGCAAGGGGCGTCAGCTAACTCTCGAACCGCGCTTAATCGATCTTTTGGTTTTCTTTGCCCGTCATCCTGGGGAAGTACTCAGCCGGGATGAGCTCATCGATAATGTCTGGACCCGCAACGTTGTCACCAGTCACGTCGTCACGCAAAGCGTCTCCGAGCTACGTAAGTCGCTGAAAGATGGCGACGACGGCAGCCTTGAATATATCGCTACCGTACCCAAGCGCGGCTATAAGCTGACGGTGCCGGCGATCTGGTGTACGGAAGAGGGGGAGGAGCTGACGCCGGTTATCCCCGCAGAAACGCCAACGGCCGGTTTTGCCGCGCCGTTGCCCTCCCCGCAGCCCGATACGCCCGCGCCGGTCGGAGCAGCGGTGGTGAAGCCGGAAAAACGCAAGCGGCTGAGTACGTTTATCGTCTGGGGGCTGTTTCTGCTGGCCCTCGCGAGCTGCGTGGCGCTGGTGGCGTTATCGACCCTCGAGTCGCGCCCGCCGGTCACGAAAACGCGGCTGCTGCTCAACCCGCGCGATGTTGATATTCACCTGCTCAGCGGCAGTACCTGCAACAACTGGTCATCGCAGCACTCCTATGCCATCGGTCTGGGAAGCCTGATTACCACCTCGCTGAACACCTTCTCCACCTTTATGGTGCACGATAAAACCAACTACAACATCAATGAGCCGAGCAGCTCCGGTAAAACCCTGACCATTGAGTTCGTCAACCAGCGGCACTATCGCGCGCAGCAGTGCTTTATGTCGGTGAAGGTGGTGGATAACGCCGACGGTTCGACCATGATGGATAAGCGCTACTTTGTCACCAGCGACAACCAGCTGTCGATTCAGAACGACCTGCTGAGCAGCCTGTCAGAGGCGCTGAAGCAGCCGTGGCCGGCGCGGATGCAGGAGATGTTAAAGCAGTATCAGCCGTCGCAAAGTATCGTGCTTACCCATTTCTATCAGGCGCATCAGCTATTAATGAACGGAGACGTTGATTCACTCGGAAAAGCCAGTAGCCTGCTTGCCGACGTGAATAAACAATCGCCGGACTTTACCTATGCCTGGGCGGAAAAGGCGCTGGTGGACGTATTACGCCATTCTCAGCAGCCGCTGGATGATAAACAGCTTGCCGATCTTTACAGCGAAATAACCCGGGTGGGTAATATGCCGGGGATTAAAGACATGGCAATATTTTATCAGATTAAAACGGTAGATATGCTGGGCAAAGGGAAAGTCGATGAAGCCTACAGCGCGATTAATACCGGTATTGACCTGGAAATGTCGTGGATGAACTATGTGCTGCTGGGTAAAGTCTACGAAATGAAAGGGCAGAGCCGGGAAGCTGCCGATGCCTATCTGACAGCATTTAATTTACGTCCGGGAGAGAATACATTTTACTGGATTGAAAACGCGGTATTCCAGACCTCCGTAACCCGCGTGGTTCCGTATCTCGATAACTTCCTCGCTTCAGAATAAGTAAACCCTCATCATGGTCATGGTTTTGGCCGTGGTGAGGTTAAATTTATGTTTCTCATGAGCGTCTCTGTTGTTATATTTTATATCCTTTCCCTGCCTGTTTGTAACACATTTTCAACACGAAGATGTGTTTATAAGTCCATGTAATTTATTGATATTTATCTTTTCCTGATCTCAACATGTCATCCTGATATGTTGCCCAAAAAAGGTCAAAATATCATTTGTCTGATGTTTGCAGTTATTTCACTTTATCTTTAGGACTTATCTCGTACTAATCCGTAATCTAATTGGCAGTTGGTCGGGTCAATAAAAGGTTCATCATCATGATCTGTACCTCCCAAATAAACTTAGGAGAAAAGCAAACATGAGTTCTGCCAAGAAGATCGGGCTATTTGCCTGTACCGGCGTGGTAGCCGGTAATATGATGGGGAGCGGTATTGCATTATTACCTGCGAACCTGGCGAGTATCGGTTCTATCGCCATTTGGGGTTGGGTGATATCTATTATTGGCGCGATGTCTCTGGCTTATGTATATGCCCGTCTGGCGACCAAAAACCCGCAGCAGGGTGGCCCTATTGCCTACGCCGGCGAAATATCCCCGGCGTTCGGTTTTCAGACCGGTGTGCTTTATTATCACGCTAACTGGATCGGTAATCTGGCAATCGGCATTACCGCCGTCTCTTATTTATCAACATTCTTCCCTATTTTAAATAACCCGGTACCGGCAGGTATTGCTTGTATTGCCATCGTGTGGATATTCACCTTCGTGAATATGCTCGGCGGCACCTGGGTAAGCCGCCTGACGACTATTGGTCTGGTGCTGGTGCTTATTCCGGTCGTAATGACCGCAGTGGTCGGCTGGCACTGGTTTGACGTTGCCACCTATCAGGCAAACTGGAACACCTCAGCCACGACGGATAGCCATGCGGTGGTGAAAAGTATCCTTCTCTGCCTGTGGGCCTTTGTCGGGGTAGAATCTGCCGCCGTCAGTACCGGGATGGTGAAAAACCCGAAACGTACCGTACCGCTGGCCACCATGCTGGGGACCGCGCTGGCAGGTATCGTGTATATCGCCGCGACCCAGGTCATCGCCGGTATGTACCCTGCGTCTGAGATGGCCGCGTCCGGCGCGCCGTTTGCTATCAGCGCATCGACTATCCTTGGCGGCTGGGCTGCGCCGATGGTTTCCGCCTTCACCGCCTTTGCCTGCCTGACTTCTCTCGGTTCGTGGATGATGCTGGTCGGCCAGGCCGGCGTGCGCGCCGCTAACGACGGCAACTTCCCGAAAATCTACGGTGAACTGGATAAAAACGGCAACCCGAAAAAAGGCCTGCTGCTGGCCGCAGTGAAAATGACCGTCCTGATGGTGCTGATCACCCTGATGAACTCCACCGGCGGGAAAGCCTCCGACCTGTTCGGCGAGCTGACCGGTATCGCGGTTCTGCTGACCATGCTGCCTTACTTCTACTCCTGCGTTGACCTGATTCGCTTCGAAGGCATTAACGTGCGCAACTTCGTCAGCCTGATTTGCTCCATCCTCGGCTGTGGGTTCTGCTTTATCGCCCTGATGGGGGCAAGCTCCTTCGAACTGGCCGGCACCTTTATCGTCAGCCTGATCATCCTGATGTTCTACGGCCGCAAAATGCACCAGCGTCAGAGTAACGACGGCTCCGCTGATAGCAGCACCGCCAGCGCGCATTAATCCGTAACCCTATTCCTGAGGCTCCTTCCATCACCTGTCACGACGTGGCGGGAGGGGCTTTCTTTATCTGGAGATTTGACTATGAACGTTATCGCAATCATGAATCACATGGGTGTTTACTTCAAAGAAGAGCCCATCCGTGAGCTGCATCGCGCCCTCGAACGCCTGGACTTCCGTATTGTCTACCCGAACGACCGTGACGACTTATTAAAACTGATCGAAAACAATGCGCGTCTGTGCGGCGTGATCTTCGACTGGGATAAATACAATCTCGAACTGTGCGAAGACATCAGCAAAATGAACGAATATATGCCGCTGTACGCCTTTGCGAATACTTACTCAACCCTGGATGTGAGCCTCAACGATCTGCGCATGCAGGTTCGCTTCTTCGAATATGCGCTGGGTGCGGCGGAAGATATTGCTAACAAAATCAAACAGAATACCGATGAGTATATCGACACCATTCTGCCGCCGCTGACCAAAGCGCTGTTTAAATACGTGCGTGAAGGCAAATATACCTTCTGTACCCCAGGCCATATGGGCGGTACCGCGTTCCAGAAAAGCCCGGTCGGCAGCATCTTCTACGATTTCTTTGGTTCCAATACCATGAAATCCGATATCTCGATTTCGGTTTCTGAACTCGGTTCCCTGCTGGATCACAGCGGCCCGCACAAAGAAGCGGAAGAGTACATCGCCCGCGTCTTCAACGCGGAACGCAGCTATATGGTGACCAACGGCACCTCCACCGCCAACAAAATCGTCGGCATGTATTCCGCCCCGGCCGGTAGCACCGTGCTGATTGACCGTAACTGCCATAAATCGCTGACCCATCTGATGATGATGAGCGACATTACGCCAATCTACTTCCGTCCGACCCGTAATGCCTACGGCATCCTCGGCGGTATCCCGCAGAGCGAATTCCAGCACGCGACGATCGCCAAACGCGTAAAAGAGACGCCGAACGCGACCTGGCCGGTGCACGCGGTGATCACCAACTCCACCTATGATGGTCTGCTGTACAACACGGACTACATCAAGAAAACCCTGGATGTTAAATCCATCCACTTTGACTCCGCGTGGGTGCCTTACACCAACTTCTCGCCGATTTATGAAGGCAAATGCGGGATGAGCGGCGGCCGCGTCGAAGGGAAAGTGATTTACGAAACGCAGTCCACGCACAAACTGCTGGCGGCGTTTTCTCAGGCATCGATGATTCATGTGAAAGGCGACGTAAACGAAGAAACCTTTAACGAAGCCTACATGATGCACACCACCACTTCTCCGCACTACGGCGTAGTAGCCTCGACGGAAACCGCGGCGGCGATGATGAAAGGCAACGCCGGTAAGCGCCTGATTGACGGCTCTATCGAACGTTCAATTAAGTTCCGTAAAGAGATTAAACGCCTGAAAGGCGAATCCGACGGCTGGTTCTTCGACGTCTGGCAGCCGGAACATATCGATGGCGCGGAATGCTGGCCGCTGCGCTCCGACAGCGCGTGGCACGGCTTCAAAAACATCGATAACGAACACATGTATCTCGACCCGATTAAAGTCACGCTGCTGACCCCGGGGATGAAGAAAGACGGCACCATGGATGATTTCGGTATTCCGGCAAGCATCGTGGCGAAATATCTCGATGAGCACGGCATCGTGGTCGAAAAAACCGGTCCGTACAACCTGCTGTTCTTGTTCAGCATCGGTATCGACAAAACCAAAGCGCTGAGCCTGCTGCGCGCGCTGACCGATTTCAAACGCGCGTTCGACCTGAACCTGCGGGTGAAAAACATGCTGCCGTCGCTGTACCGTGAAGATCCTGAATTCTACGAAAACATGCGCGTTCAGGAACTGGCGCAGAATATTCACAAACTGATTGAGCACCACAACCTGCCGGACCTGATGTTCCGCGCGTTTGAAGTGCTGCCAACCATGATGATCACGCCGTACGCCGCGTTCCAGAAAGAGCTGCACGGTCAGACCGAAGAGGTGTATCTCGAAGAGATGGTGGGCCGCGTCAACGCCAACATGATCCTGCCGTATCCTCCGGGAGTGCCGCTGGTGATGCCGGGTGAAATGATCACCGAAGAGAGCCGTCCGGTGCTGGAATTCCTGCAGATGTTGTGCGAAATCGGCGCCCACTATCCGGGCTTCGAAACCGATATCCACGGCGCCTATCGTCAGGCGGATGGTCGTTACACCGTTAAAGTGCTGAGAGAAGAAAACAACAAATAATCGATGCACAACAGGGAAGTGGCTTGCCACTTCCCTTTTTCACGCTGCAAGGAGAACACATGAAAACACCCTCACAGCCGCGCGCGATTTATTACATCGTTGCGATCCAAATCTGGGAATATTTCAGCTTTTACGGCATGCGTGCCTTACTCATCCTCTATCTCACCCATCAACTCGGCTTTGATGACAGCCACGCCATCAGCCTGTTCAGCGCCTACGCCTCCCTGGTGTACGTCACTCCTATTCTCGGCGGCTGGCTTGCCGACCGCCTCCTCGGCAACCGCACGGCGGTGATTGCCGGCGCGCTATTAATGACGCTTGGCCACGTAGTGCTGGGCGTCGAATCCGATTCCACCTGGAGCCTGTACCTCGCGCTGGCGATCATTATCTGCGGCTACGGCCTGTTCAAATCCAACATCAGCTGCCTGCTGGGCGAACTCTACGCCGTTGACGACCCTCGCCGCGACGGCGGTTTTTCGCTGCTGTACGCCGCTGGTAACGTCGGCTCCATCGCCGCGCCTATCGCCTGCGGGCTGGCGGCGCAGTGGTACGGCTGGCATATCGGCTTTGCGCTGGCGGGAATCGGTATGTTTGTCGGCCTGATGATTTTCCTCAGCGGCAGTCGCTACTTCCGCCACGCGCGCGGCGTCGATAAACAGGCGCTGCAGGCGGTGAAATTTGTGCTGCCGACCTGGGGCTGGCTGGTGGTGATGCTCTGCGTTGCGCCGGTGTTTTTCACGCTGCTGCTGGAGAATAACTGGTCCGGCTACCTGCTGGCGATCGTCTGCGTTTTCGCTGCCCAGATGGTGGCGCGCATTATGGTCAAATCGCCGGAGCATCGCCGCGCGCTGTGGCAAATCGTTCTGCTGATGCTGACCGGGACTCTGTTCTGGGTTCTGGCGCAGCAGGGCGGGAGTTCAATCAGTCTGTTCATTGACCACTTTGTTAATCGTCGCCTGGTGAATATTGAGGTGCCGACTGCGCTGTTCCAGTCGGTTAACGCCGTGGCGGTGATGGCGGCGGGCGTCGTGCTGGCGTGGCTGATGCGGCCGGAAGGCGCGACCCGCTCGGCGCTGCGCGTGTGGCTGAAGTTCGCCTTTGGCCTGGTGCTGATGGGCTGCGGCTTTATGCTGCTGGCGCTTAACGCGCGCCATGGCGCGGCACAGGGGCAGGCATCGATGGGCATGATGGTGGCTGGCCTGGCGCTAATGGGTTTCGCCGAGCTGTTTATCGACCCGGTGGCGATGGCGCAGATTACCCGCCTCAATATGCCCGGCGTCACCGGGGTACTGACCGGGATTTATATGCTGGCCACCGGTGCGGTAGCCAACTGGCTGGCGGGCGTGGTGGCGCAGCAGACCACCGAGTCGCAAATCAGCGATACGGCGATTGCCGCGTATCAGCACTTCTTTGCCCAGATGGGCGAATGGACGCTGGGCTGCGTGGCGGTGATTGTCGTCGTCGCCTTTGCCGCCGCGTTCAGCGTCGGTAGGCGTCGCGCTGCCGCCGGTGAGCTTCCCGGCGGCGGCGTCTAGCCCCGTCTGGCGACAGGTGCGGGTTACCGGGATATCTCCCCGGTCGCGCTGCGCTTACCGGGGCGACAAAATCGTGCTGCCTGGTAGCCCGGCTAAGGCGTTTACGCCGCGAGCCGGGGATCGGCAGCCCAACAGCGGAGCGACAAGCCGCTCCTTGCACCCTTTACGGAACAGGAGGAGGATATTTTGGCGGGCGCGGAAGCCGAAGACAAAAAATCGTTAGTGAAACGATGGTTGAGTGAATTCAGCCGGAAGTGAAACCAGGTTCGTTAAGATTGTTCTTTGGCGTCGACGCCGGAACAGGCCGCGCTAGAGAGTGACCTGGTTCAATTATCGAAGCAAGTTTGCAAGCAGGGTTATGAGGAACCAACATGTCTGAACAACAAGCACAAGGTGCCGATGAGGCAATTGACCTTAATAATGAATTGAAAACCCGTCGTGAAAAACTGGCCGCGCTGCGCGAGCAGGGCGTGGCGTTCCCGAACGACTTTCGCCGTGACCATACTTCCGACCAGCTCCATGCGGAATTTGATGGTAAGGGAAACGACGAGCTCATCTCTCTGAACGTCGAGGTCTCGGTCGCGGGCCGTATGATGACCCGCCGGATTATGGGCAAAGCCTCCTTTGTCACCTTACAGGACGTCGGCGGCCGCATTCAGCTGTACGTCGCGCGCGACGATCTGGCGGAAGGCGTCTACAACGAACAGTTTAAGAAATGGGATCTCGGCGACATCATCGCCGCCCGCGGTAAGCTGTTCAAAACCCAGACCGGCGAACTCTCCATTCACTGCACCGAGCTGCGTCTGTTGACCAAAGCGTTGCGCCCGCTGCCGGACAAGTTTCACGGCCTGCAGGATCAGGAAGCGCGCTATCGTCAGCGCTATCTGGATCTGATCTCCAACGAAGAGTCGCGCCACACCTTCAAGGTGCGTTCGCAGATCCTGGCGACCATGCGTCAGTTCATGGTCGCGCGCGGCTTTATGGAAGTCGAAACGCCAATGATGCAGGTGATCCCCGGCGGCGCCTCCGCGCGTCCGTTTATCACCCATCACAACGCGCTCGATCTGGATATGTATCTGCGCATCGCGCCGGAGTTGTACCTGAAACGGCTGGTGGTCGGCGGCTTCGAACGGGTGTTCGAAATCAACCGCAACTTCCGTAACGAAGGTATCTCCGTGCGCCATAACCCAGAGTTCACCATGATGGAACTCTATATGGCGTATGCGGATTACAAAGATCTGATCGAACTGACCGAATCTCTGTTCCGCACGCTGGCGCAGAACGTACTGGGTAAAACCGAAGTGCCGTACGGCGATCAGGTGTTCGATTTCGGTAAGCCGTTTGAAAAACTGACCATGCGCGAAGCGATCAAGAAATACCGTCCGGAAACCGAGATGGCGGATCTGGATAACTTCGATGCGGCAAAAGCGCTGGCGGAATCCATCGGCATTCACGTTGAGAAAAGCTGGGGCCTGGGGCGTATCGTCACCGAAATATTCGACGAAGTGGCAGAAGCGCATCTGATCCAGCCGACTTTTATCACCGAGTATCCGGCGGAAGTTTCGCCGCTGGCGCGCCGTAACGACGTGAACCCGGAAATTACCGACCGCTTCGAATTCTTCATCGGCGGACGGGAAATCGGTAACGGTTTTAGCGAGCTGAACGACGCGGAAGACCAGGCCCAGCGTTTTCAGGATCAGGTCAACGCCAAAGCGGCGGGGGATGATGAAGCGATGTTCTACGACGAAGACTACGTCACCGCGCTCGAGTACGGCCTGCCGCCGACTGCCGGCCTGGGTATCGGTATCGACCGTATGGTGATGCTGTTTACTAACAGCCACACCATCCGCGATGTGATCCTGTTCCCGGCAATGCGTCCGCAGAAATAAATCATGCAGAAACCAGGCCCCCTTATTTATTTAAGCCGGGGGCCTTAATTTCGACCCGTTTATCCCGGCGAGCGATATGGCGAATAAGCTTACTCCGGGCACCTTATGTGCTATAACAGCGCGCATAAAAAACATAGGGTGTTAATTAAATGAAAAAAATAAAATTAATTGTTGGCGGCGTGATCTGTGCAAGTTACTTATTAACGTCAGTATTATCAATGGCAAGTGATAATATAAACAGCAATACCATTCATTTTGATAAAGGCAGCAACGGCACGATAATAAAAAGCACCGTGACCGGCGACGATGTTAATGACTATACGCTGGAGGCGAAAGCCGGCCAGATGATGCATATCGGTATGAACAGCCAGTGGCCGCATCCCTTTTTTAATGTGATTACCCCGGATAATCACGCGATTTTTAACGGTTCGATGAGCGGCGATATTTTTGAGCAGCGTCTGGGTGTCAGCGGGAAATATACGGTGCGGGTATATCAGATGGGCGGCGCGCGTGATGAAGGGAAAACCAGCGCCTATGCGCTGACGTTTAAAATTACCGACTAATATTTGGCGGCTGTCTATTCAGGCTGTCCCGGAGGCGATGCTGCGCATCTGTCCGGGCTACCGGATCGCAGACGGTGGTGAACCCGTAGCCCGGGCAAGGCGCGTTGAGCGCCGCCCCCGGGAGCAGAGCGCAGAGTGGCTGAATGTTCCGGAGGCGATGCTGCGCATCTGTCCGGGCTACCGGTCCGCAGATGGCGATGAACCCGTAGCCCGAACAGCGCAGCGCTACCGGGAAAACAAAGCGCAGAGTGTTGCAGCACGAACCTGTTCCCGGGCTACAGCCCTTCGGTCACGATTTTCGCCGCCGCGGCTAGCACCTCTTTGCGGCTTTTCGCATCCTGCTGCGGTTGGGTAAAATAGGTCACTAGCACCAGCGGAGCATGATTTTCCGGCCAGATCACCGCGATATCGTTGGTGGTGCCGTAATCTCCGCCGCCGGTTTTATCCCCGACCGCCCAGCTTGCGGGCAGGCCTGCACGAATGCTTTGCCCGCCGGTGGTATTGCCTTTCAGCCATGTCACTAACTGGGCGCGCTGCTGTTCGCCCAGCGCATTGCCCAGCGTCAGCTTACGCAGACTTTCGGCCATCGCCAATGGGGTGGTGGTATCGCGCTTATCACCGGGAATCGCGCTGTTCAGCGCCGGCTCCATCCGATCGAGACGAAAAGTAACGTCACCGATGCTCTGGGCGAATGCGGTGACTTTTTCCGGCCCGCCAAGGTAACCGATAATCTTATTCATCGCGGTATTGTCGCTATACTGCAGCGCCGCAGCGCTGAGTTCCGCCAGGGTCATTCCGCTTTGCAGATGTTTTTCGGTAATCGGGCTCCAGACCACTAAATCCGATTTTTTAATCTCCAGCCTTTTATTCACCACATCGGGATGGCTTTCGCTCTGTTTTAACACCGCGGCGGCGGCCATCACTTTACCGGTGCTGCACATGGCAAAACGTTCGTCGCCGCGATAGAGGGTCTGCGAATCATCTGCCGTGTTAATCAGCGCCACGCCCAGCCGACCGCCGGAACGTTTTTCTAAATCAGCCAGCTTCTGCTGGAGAGTATCGGCACTGGCCCATAATGAACCGCTCGCCAGCAGTAGCGGAACGGCGGCGGCCATCAGGGCGCTTTTACGCCACGAACTTTTCAACATCTCTGACTCCTTGATAGTGATGAACTGCCCGGACTATCCGCGACTCCCGCGCGTTTGACAAGCACTATGTCGATGATGGAATTCCATCATAAATTCGTTATTCGTCCTCCTCTGCGCCTGCTTATAGTGTCTCTCCCCGGCAAAATAAAATCAGGAGCCGCTATGTTCCCGTCACAGTTACCAAAACCGCGCCATCCCGCCGCCTCGGCGATCCCCTCGCTGCGTTGGGCCATTATTGGCCCCGGCTGGATTGCCGAGCGCTTTGTGAAATCGTTAAAAGAGCTCAGCCACCAGCGGGTGGTTGCCGTCTCCTCGCGCACGCAGCAAAAGGCCGACAGCTTTGCCGCCCGCTGGGGGATCCCGCAGGCTTACGCTCAGGTGGATGAGATGCTGGCGCGCCCGGATATTGACGCGGTATACATTGCCACCCCGCATAACCACCACTTTCCCGACGGGTTGCGGGCGCTGCGGGCGGGCAAACATGTGCTGATTGAAAAGCCGTTTGCGCTGAACCGGCGGGAAGGCGCGGCGCTGAAAGCGGAGGCCATGAAGCAGGGGACGCTGGCGATGGAGGCGATGTGGTGCGACTACGCGCCGAAGTATGACGTGATTCGCCAGCTGCTGGAGGACGGCGTACTGGGCGATCTGCACACGCTGCTCGCCGATCACGGCGAGTTCTTTACTCCGGATCATCGCATTTTTAATGCCGATCTCGCCGGCGGGCCGATGATGGATCTCGGCAGCTATCTGACCTCATTCTGCGTGATGGTTGGCGGCGTGCCGCAGGACATTATCGCCCGCGGGCGTCCCGCCCAAAGAGGCGTCAACGGGCAGATTTCGATGCTGTTTAACTGGGAAAAGGGCCTCCAGGGATTATTGAACACCACCCTGTTCAGCAACACGCCGGGCGGCGCGGTGGTGGCCGGGCGCGATGCGACCCTTACCCTCGACGGACAGTTCTACGCGCCGGGGAATTTTACTCTCGCCGCCAGTCAGGGCGGGCAGGTGCTGCGCTGGGAGGAGCCGCGCAACCGCTACGACCAGCTGTTTTATCAGGCCGAGCATTTTGCCTGGTGCGTCGGTCAGGGGCTGACGGACTCGCCGATCCGCCCGCTGGCCAGGGTACTGGAAAACCTGAGCGTGATGGATGAAGTGCGGCGGCAGATTGGCGTGGTATTTAACGAAGAGCGCTAAGTGAAGCGGCCCCGTATGCCGACCGCATACGGGGCTTTTTTACGCCAGCGGTTCGACGCTGACAAATTGTCCCTGCTGCAGCGAGAGCACAGCGGCTTCGGCGATGGCCTGCGCCCGCAGGCCGTCCAGCAGCCCCGGCAGGTCCGCCACCTCTTCTCCGCCTAGCGAGCGGACAAAAGCATCCAGATGCGCGTAGTACGACCCCTCGACGCGGCTGAACCAGTCCGGGTAGAGGCCGGGCTGAATGCGGCGCTCTCCCTGCCACAGCGTGACGCCACGCGTTGTCTGACTGCCGGACTCCAGCACGCCATCCGGGCCAAGCAGGCTAATGCGCTCATCGTAGCCGTGGCCGGTGCGCCGGGTGTTGTCCAGCTGCGCCAGCGCGCCGCCGCGCATCCGCAGCATCAGAATGGAAGTATCGACATCGTCGAATTCAGCAATTTCCGCCAGCGCCAGCGCATCTCCCATGGCGGCGACGGTTGTCACTTCATCGCCGGTAAGAAAGCGCAGCAGGTCAAAGAAGTGAATCGCCTGGTCGCGCATCTGGCCGCCGGAGCTGCGCAGATATTCCAGCGGCGGCATAACCGATGCCCGACACACCATCTGCACCAGTTCAATTTTGCCAATCACCCCGGCCTCGATCTCCCGGCGCAGCTGCTGGTGGCTGGCGTCGAAGCGGCGGTTAAAGCCAACGGTCACCGGTACCCCGAGCGGCAGCACTTTCTCGACGACCTCGCGGGCGCGGGCCAGCGAAAGATCGATAGGCTTTTCGCAGTAGATCGCTTTCCCGGCGCGGGCGGCGGCCTCCAGCAGCGCCGCGTGTGAAGGCGTCGAGCTGGCGATCAGTACCGCGTCAATGGCGTCACTACTGATGGCCTCGGCGACGGTTACCGCCCGCGCGCCGTAGCGGGAAGCCAGCGCTTTCGCCCGCTCGGGGTCGGCGTCAGCCACCATGGACAGAACGGTTCGCTCATGGCGAGCGAGGCTGGCGGCGTGAACCTGGCCGATAAAACCGCTGCCCAACAAGGCAAAACGAATGCAGGTCATTTTTTTCTCCAGAAAGAGGGATTCAGCGTTGCCAAAGTAATCCGTTTGCTACACTGACCGACACAGGCGTTTTGATGGATTTCCATCATGGGGAAAACGATGAAAAGCATGTCGCTGGAGGCGCTGGCTAAACGGATTGGCGTGGGGGTGGCAACCGTTGACCGGGTGCTTAACGAACGCGGCGGCGTGTCGCCGGAAACCACGCGCAGGGTGCTGCAGGCCGCTCGGGAAGCCGGGCTGAAGCGCATTCTGCCGGAAGAGCGTCGTCTACCGTGGCAAATAGAAGTGTTTCTCAGCGGTAACGATTCGCGCTTTTTCACCCGCCTGACGCAGGATTTCGCCGACGTGGCGGATAGTCTTGGCTATCGCCGACTGACGCTGCACCGTACGCTGGTGGCGGAGTCCGCGCCGGAAAAGCTGGCGAAAAGCATTATCCGCAGCAGCAAAAAACGCCATGCGCTGATTGTCTTTGGCAACGAACATCCGCTGGTCTACGAGGCTTTGCGCCAGTGCCGCGAGGCGAACGTGCCGGTGATTACGCTGGTTACCGATCTGCCCGGCGCACAGAGGCTCTGCCACGTCGGCATCGATCAGCAGCAGGCTGGCCGCACCGCGGGCAGGATGATGGGATTAATGGCGCATCGGCCTGGAGAAGTGCTGATGCTCAGCGGACGCCAGGACTTCAGCGCCCATCGTTTGCGTATTCAGGGATTCCGCGAGGTGATAACCCAGCGCTTTCCGCATCTGCAGCTCGGCGATGTGCTGGCGGGGGAGGACAACCGGCAGCGGATCGACCGCCTGCTGGAAGAGGCCCTGCGCCGCAACCGCGACGTGGTGGGCATCTACAATACCGGTCTGGGCAACACGCAGGTGGCGCAGGCGCTGTCTCGCCACCGCCGCTACGGCGAGTGCTGTTGGATCACCCATGAACGTTACCGCACCACCCGTGAACAGCTGGCGCAGGGCGGAATGGCGTTGACGATCGATCAACACGCCCATCAGCACGCCCGCCTGGCGGTGGAGCTGGCCCTGCGTCACCTGGAAACCGGCTACCAGCCGCATCTCTTTAGCGACGGCAAGGTCGAATTTATCCTTTACAGCGCTGAAAACGTCGACTGAACGTTCGCGGTCCGCGTGACAATATCTCCTTTTACACCGTATCTGATACCCCGTTTCAAACCGCTATCGCTATCGCCGCGCCGCGTGGCAAACCGTCGCCTGCCTCTCATTTTTTGCGCGTTTATGCGTCAATGTTAGATGTGTGTCAAAGTTCTGTTAACACGTGGTTTTAAAATTTTCATTTCAGTTATTTACTTATAAAAGTTTCATATGCGTTGTTAATGAAATAAATGGTCTGGAATTTTTCTTACGCGGCAAATGGACTGATGTTTCAAAAAACCATTTTAAAACAACTGAATTTTGTGATTTCGATCACCCCTGAAAAATGCGCCAGCGCGTGGGTCGTTTTTTCGAAAAGCTGAAAAAGCAGGCGCTTAGCGCACGATTAATGAAACTATTTTTTCATTTTACCTTACCTAACCGATGCACCTGAAAATAAAGGATCAACTATGAACATCAAGAAAACGGTTGTTGCCTCTTTGATAGCCTGCATGCTGCCAGCGGTCGTGATGGCGAAAGATATTTCGGTCGGTGTTTCGATGGCGCTATTCGATGACAACTTCCTGACGATTCTGCGCACCGCAATGCAAAAAGAGATGCAAAAAGACGGCGTTAAGGCGCAGGTGGAAGATGCCAAAGGCGACGTCTCCCAGCAGCTACAGCAGGTACAGAACTTTATTGGTCAGGGCGTCGACGCGATTATCGTCAACCCGGTGGATACCAACGCGGTCAAACCGATTATGGACCAGGCGACCAAAGCGGGCATTCCGCTGATCTTTGTTAACCGCCGCCCGCAGGCGCAGCTGACCGACAAAATGGCCTACGTTGGCTCCGACTCGGTGCTGGCGGGGCGCTTACAGATGGAAGCGTTAGCCAAAGCGATGAACGGCAAAGGTAACGTCGCCATTCTGCTCGGCGACCTGGCGAATGAATCGACCCGTGACCGCACCAAAGGCGTCGAAGAGGTGGTGGCGAAGTACCCGGATATCAAAATCGTGCAGAAGCAGACCGCTAAATTTACCCGTAACGACGCCGTTGACGTGGTCAGCAACTGGATGACCAGCGGCGAAGATATTCAGGCCATCGCCTCCAACAACGATGAAATGGCGATCGGCGCGCTGCAGGCGCTGGGTAAAAACCCGAACCATATCCTGATTGCCGGCGTGGACGGGACGCCCGATGCCCTGCAAATGCTCAAAAACGGCAAAATGATCGCCACGATTTTCCAGGATGCCAAAGGGCAGGGCGAAGGCGCGGTGGATGCCGCCATTAAGCTGGCCAACGGCGAGAAAGTGGAAAAGATCATCGATGTCCCTTACCAGCTGATCACCAAAGACAACATGGCTGAGTTCGTCAATCGCAACCAGAAATAGTCGCTCAGGGTACGGAGGTGAAGTATGAACGCTTTTGCACTTGAAGCCGAAGGGATCAGCAAATTCTTCCCCGGCGTGAAGGCGCTCGACAACGTCTCATTACGCGTGCGCCCGGGGACGGTGCACGCGCTGATGGGCGAAAACGGCGCCGGAAAATCCACGCTGATGAAATGCCTTATCGGGATCTACCGTCCCGATAAGGGCGCGATCCGCGTTAAAGGGGAGCCGGTCCAGTTTCAGGATACCATGGACGCGCTGCGCTCCGGGATCTCGATGATCCACCAGGAACTGAACCTGGTGCCGCATATGACGGTGGCGGAAAATATCTGGCTCGGCCGCGAGCCGATGAAATACGGTTTTGTCGATCATCGCCAGCTTGCCCGGCAGACGCAGGATCTGCTGGATAAACTGAATATCCGGCTATCCGCCGACCGGCTGGTGGGAGAGTTAAGTATCGCCTCCCAGCAGATGGTGGAAATTGCCAAAGCGGTTTCGTGGAACGCGGATATTGTGATTATGGATGAGCCGACCTCGGCGTTAACCGAGAGCGAAGTGGCGCATCTGTTTACCATTATTCGCGATTTACGCCAGCAGGGAAAAGCCATTATTTATATCAGCCATAAAATGGATGAGATTTTTGCGATTACCGATGAGATCAGCGTATTTCGCGACGGCACCTGGGTCGGGAGTAAACAGACGACTGAGTTTACCCGCCAGTCGCTGATTACCCAGATGGTCGGCCGGGAGCTCACCCAGCTCTTTCCCAAGTTCAATAACGCCATTGGCGAAGAGGTGCTGACCGTCCGCAACCTGTCGCGCAAGGGGGCCTTTCACGATATCAACTTTAGCGTACGCCGCGGCGAGATCCTCGGCGTGGCGGGGCTGGTGGGGGCCGGGCGCAGCGAAGTGATGGAGAGCCTGTTCGGCATGGAGAAAGCGGATAGCGGCGAAGTGCTGATTGATGGGATGCCGGTCAATATTGATTCACCTTCAACGGCGATTGAGAAAGGGATGGCGCTGCTGACGGAAGACCGGAAAAAGTCCGGGCTGTTTCTCGTGCTGTCGGTGCTGGAGAATATGAGCATCGTTAAAATGCCGGAATATATCGGTAAAACCGGCTTTGTTCAGCACCTCAAAATGGCCGAAGACTGCATGGAGCAGATCCGCCGCCTGAATATTAAAACCCCCACCATGGATCAGATTATTAATAACCTCAGCGGCGGTAATCAGCAGAAGGTACTGATTGCCCGCTGGCTGCTGGCCCAGCCGAAAATACTGATTCTCGATGAGCCGACGCGCGGAATCGACGTCGGGGCGAAAGCGGAAATTTACCATCTGATCAGCGAGCTGGCCAACCGCGGCGTGGCGGTGATTATGGTCTCTTCAGAATTGCCTGAGATTCTCGGGATGAGCGATCGGGTAATGGTCATGCATGAAGGGCGTATTACCGGCATCCTCGATAAAGAGGACGCCGACCAGGAAACCATTTTGTCGTTGGCATCCCATTGAGGCACAGAGAATGAGCAATATGAAAATAACGGCGACCCCGATCACTGAGAAACCCTCTTTCTTTGGGCAATTACGCCACCGGCTGCCGAAAGATACCGGGATATTTATCGTCATGCTGGTGATTGCCCTGACTTTTGAAATTGCCGGCTGGTACGTCCGCGACCAGTCCTTTTTATTAAACACCAATCGTTTGATATTAATTGTTTTACAGGTAGCGATTATCGGTATTATCGCCGTCGGGGTCACCCAGGTCATTATTACCACCGGCATTGACCTCTCCTCCGGCTCGGTGATCGCTCTCGCCGCCGTGGTGGCGGCAAGCCTTGCGCAAACCTCCGATAGCCTGTCGCCGATGTTCCCGTCGCTGGTTAATATGCCGGCGATTATCCCGATTGGCGCCGGCATCGGCGTCGGCCTGCTGTGCGGCTTAACCAACGGCTTTCTGGTGACCCGCACCGGCATCCCGCCGTTTATCGCGACGCTTGGGATGATGGTGTCGGCGCGCGGTCTGGCGCAGTATTACACTCAGGGCAACCCCATCAGCTTCTTATCCGACAGCTTTACCGCCATCGGCCAGGGGGCGATGCCGGTGATTATTTTCTTCGTCGTCGCCGCAGTGTTCCATATCGCCCTGAAGCATACCCGCTACGGTAAATACGTTTACGCTATCGGCGGTAACATGACGTCGGCCAAGGTCTCCGGTATCAACGTGAATAAATACCTGGTGATCGTCTATGCCATCGCCGGGGCGCTCTCCGGCCTCGCGGGCGTGGTGCTGGCGGCGCGCGTCAGCAGCGGGCAGTCGAGCATGGGCATGTCCTACGAGCTGGATGCTATCGCCGCGGCGGTTATCGGCGGCAGCAGCCTGATGGGCGGGGTAGGGCGCATCACCGGGACCTTAATCGGCGCGATGATCCTCGGCCTGATAAAAAGCGGGTTTACCTTTGTCGGCGTCGACGCCTACGTGCAGGATATTATCAAAGGCATCATTATCGTCGCGGCAGTGACTATCGATATGCGCCGCAACCGCAAAAAGCATTGATCGGCAATAGCCCACGGCCTTTACTGCCGTGGGCCATGTCGCGTTTACGCCGCGCCGCAAGCGGGCTCATCCGCGGCAAGACGTAAACTGTTGAGCAGCACGTTCGCCCCTTTCTCCGCCCATTCCGGCAGAATGTTCTCCGCTTCGTTATGGCTAATCCCCTTCTCGCAGGGAATGAAAATCATGCTGGCGGGCGCGACCTTGCTGATATAGCAGGTATCATGCCCGGCGCCGGAAACGATGGTTCGGGCGCTGTAGCCCAACGCTTCCGCCGCCCGCTGGCTGCGCGCCAGGCATCTGGCATCAAAGGCAATGGGCGCGTAATCAAAAATACGCTCGACGTTTGCCGTCACGCCGCGCGCCGCCAGCGCTTCTGCGGCGCGATGCAGCGAGAGCTCCATCGCTTCCAGCGCCGGGGTTTGCGGATGACGAAACTCGACGCTGCACGCCACGCCTCCCGGCACCACGTTGCGCGAGCCCGGTATGACCTGCGCCATGCCGATAGTCGCGCGCCCGTCGGGATGGTGGGCGATACCGATTTGCTCCACCGCCAGCGCCAGCTCGGCGAAGGCGGTCAGCGCGTCGCGGCGGCTGCCCATCGGGGTGGTGCCGGCGTGGGCGGAAAAGCCCTCGAGGGTGATATTGAACCAGCGCTGGCCCATGGCCGCGTGAACGAGGCCGATATTAACGCCTTCTTCTTCCAGAATCGGCCCCTGTTCGATATGTACTTCGTAGCAGGCGTGGAGCGGGAAGGCGGCGGCCGGACATTCCCCGCGATAGCCGATAGCCTCCAGCGCCGCGCCAACGCTGATGCCGTCGCGGTCTACACGGGCGAGGGCGAAATCTTCGCTAAACTGCCGGGCCCATACGCCGGATGCCAGCATCGCCGGGGCAAAGCGCGCGCCCTCTTCGTTGGTCCAGTTCACCAGCACGATATCGCGTTCGGTCTCAATGCCGAGATCGTTCAGCGTGCGCAGCGCCTCCAGACCGGCGAGGACGCCGTAAATGCCGTCATAGCGGCCGCCGAGCGGCTGGGAGTCGACGTGGGAACCGGTCAGCACCGGGGCTAACTGCGAATTTTTACCGGCGCGGCGAATAAACATATTGCCCATGCTGTCGACTTCGCAGGGAAAGCCGGCTTCCCGCGCCCACTGGCGCAGCAGGTCGCGCGCCTGACGATCCTCTTCGCTGAGCGCCAGCCGGGTCACGCCGCCCGCGGGGGTGGCGCCGAGCAGCGCCATCTCGTTGAGCGTCGACCACAGACGTGCGCCGTTGACGGTTATCATGACTTGTCCTTTTGCACGCGATAGCGGAAGTCGCAGCACTTACCGCCCTGCATGATGGTGGTGGTGCGGGTCAGCTCCACGTCCGGCGCATAGCCGACGATAAATTTATCGTCGCGGGCGCAGGAGAGCAGGTGGCCAATCTCGCCGAGGCCCATTTCGTGGTACATCTCGGCGTAGCGGCAGCGGTTCACGTTGTAGTTATACTGCTGGTCGTCGGCGTCCAGCACCGTGACCTCCAGGGCGTTATCTTTCTCCCACAGATACTGCAGCGCGACAAAGCTGCGAATATCCGCGCCGTCAGGCTCCTGGCGGGCAAACGCTTTTCCCGCCTCAATGGCGGCGTTTTCAATGGCTTCGCCGATGACCGCCTGGGCGCGAGCCTTACCTATCTCGCGCACCAGGATGGCGTAAATCGGCTTGATTATTTCTGCTTCAATTTTGCGGCGGGCGAGAATGCCCAGCTCGTTATTATCACTCATCACATTGCCTCACTGCGTTACTTCGTTGTTGCGCCGCCGAGTACGGTTTGCGGCTGCCATTTGCCGTCGACGACTTTATAAACGGTAAAGGTTGGTGATTTCAGGTTGCCCTCTTTATCAAAGGCGATTTGTCCGGTCACGCCAGCGTAATTAATGCCGCGCAGGGCGGGCAGATAGTCGGCGGGATCGACGGAGTCGGCTTTTTCCATCGCCGCGACCAGCACGCGGGTGGCGTCATAGGCGAACGGCGCATGCAGCTCGATATGGGTGTGATAGCGCGACTGATAAGCCTGCTCGAAGGCTTTACCGCCCGGCATCTGCTCAACCGGCAGTCCCGGCTCCAGCGCCACCACGCCGTCGCCCTCTTTTTGCGCCAGCTGGAGGAAGGTCTGGCTAACGAAGCCGCCTGCGCCCATCAGGGTGGCGTTCATGCCCAGCTGTTTGATGCGGCGCGCCAGCGGGGCGGCCTGACTATCGACGCCGCCAAAGAAAATCAGGTCGGCGTTTTTGCTGCGGATCGCGGTCAGCACGGCGCTGAAGTCGACGGTTTTGTCATCGACGTACTGGCGGTCGACGATGTTGATTCCCTGCGCTTCCAGCGACTTAATAAATTCATCCGCCAGCCCCTGGCCGAAGGCGGTACGGTCATCGATAACCGCGATGCGTTTGGCCTTCAGGGTTTGTACCGCGTACTGTCCGGCAAACTGTCCGCCGTCATCGTCGTGGCCCATCACGCGGAAGCTGGTGTCGAAGCCCTGTTTGGTGTAGGCGTGCCCGGTGGCGACCGGCGCGACCTGGGCGATGCCCGCATCATGATAAACTCGCGCAGCGGGAATGCTGGTGCCGGTGTTCCAGTGACCGACGACGCCCGCGACGCCGCTGTCCACCAGACGCTGGGCGACGGCAACGGCGGTGCGTGGGTCGGACTGATCGTCTTCCGACTGCAGCTTGAAGGTTACCGCCTTGCCGCCGATGGTCGGATGCTGCTTGTTGATATCGTCAATCGCCAGCTGCGCGCCGTTTTCCAGATCCTTGCCGATACGCGCGGAAGGGCCGGTGAGCGGGCCTGCCAGGCCGATAATGACGGTTTCGCTGGCCGCGGACCACGCGGCGGATGAGGCAAAACCACTGAGCAGAATAGCGGCGCTGAGCGCACTGATTTTTACTGTTTTCATTGTTTTTCCCTGATGCTGGTTGTTTGTTAAACGGGCATTTCGCCCAAATAAATCTGTGCAATACGGTCATCGGCCAGCAGCGTCTGCGACGGACCGCGCTCGACGATGTTGCCGCTGTCCATCACCCAGGCGCTGTCGGTAGCCTCAAGAGCCAGGCGTGCGTTCTGCTCAATCAGCAGCAGCGCGACGCCGCGCTGGCGCAGGGTGGCGATGACGCGAAAAATGTTCTCGACCATCAGCGGCGCCAGGCCCATCGACGGTTCGTCGAGGATCAGCAGACGCGGCTGGCTGAGCAGGGCGCGGTTAAGCGCCAGCAGCTGCTGTTCGCCGCCGGAGAGCAGCCCCGCCAGCTGATGCTGACGTTCGCCAAGACGCGGAAAGTTTTCGAAAATGGCGCGCATCTCCTGTTTGACCGCCGCCCCGTCGCGACGCAGCCACGCGCCCATTTGCAGGTTTTCCAGCACCGTCATGCGTGCGAAGATTCCACGACCTTCCGGCACCATCACCAGCCCTTCACGCAGCAGGGATTCGGCCCGACGTTTGCGTATCGGCTTGCCGTTAAACAGAATGTCGCCGCTAAAGGGTTCCAGCCCGGTAATGGCGCGGACGGTTGAGCTTTTGCCCGCCCCGTTGGCGCCGATAAGCGTGGCCTGCTCACCCTCTTTCACGCTGAAAGAGACGTCGCGCACCGCCTGGATGCCGCCGTAATGAACGCTAAGCTGGTTGACGGTTAATAAATCAGACATGGGCACTGCCTCCCAGCCAGGCGGCGATCACCGCCGGATCGCGGCGTACGCTATCCGGCGTGCCGCTGGTTAACGTTTTGCCATAATCCAGCACCATCAGGCGATCGCAGATCCCCATTACCAGCTTGACGTCATGCTCAATCATCAACAGCGTTTTGCCGTCGTCGCGAATGCGCAGCAGCAGTTCGCCAAGGGCTATCTTCTCGGCGGCGTTCATTCCGGCCGCCGGTTCATCCAGCGCCAGCAGGCGTGGTTCGGTGGCCAGCGCGCGGGCAATCTCCAGCCGCCGCTGGTGACCATAGGCGAGGTCGCAGGCGCGATAGTGGGCGAACTGCGCGATGCCGGTATAGTCCAGCAGGTGCCAGGCCAGCTCGCGGGTTTGCGTCTCCTCGGCCCGGGCCCGTTTATGACGGGAGAGCGCGGCCCACAGGCCGTTGCGGGTGCGTACGTGGCGGCCCACCATAACGTTCTCCAGTACCGACATGTTGTTAAACAGCCGCACGTTCTGGAAGGTGCGGGCGATGCCCGCGGCGGTCACTTTCTCAATATTGTTCGGAAAATAGGCTTCTCCGCCGATAGCGAACTCGCCGCTGTCCGCCGGGTAAAGCCCGGTAATCAGGTTAAAGCAGGTGGTTTTCCCTGCGCCGTTGGGGCCGATCAGGCCGTAGATTTCACCCTGATTAATGCTCAGCGATACGTTGTCGACCGCCGTCAGACCACCGAAACGCTTCGTCATATGGCGTACGCTTAACAGGCTCATGCTTTCGCTCCTTGATGTCGCGCGGGCCAGATGCCCTGAGGGCGCAGCAGCATGACCAGCACCAGCGCCATGCCGTAGAACAGCTGGCGCAATACTTCCGGGTCAATCAGCACTTCGCCAAACAGCGCCTGCTGTACCGGCGCCGCCTGGCTGCGCAGCAGCTCCGGCAGCGCGGTCAGCAGCACCGCGCCGAGGATCACGCCGGGGATATGCCCCATGCCGCCCAGCACTACCATCGCCAGGACCGCAATCGACTCCTGCAGGGTAAAGGATTCCGGCGAAACAAAGCCCTGAAATGCGCCGAACAGCGCGCCCGCCACGCCGCCGAATGAGGCGCCGATAGCGAAAGCCAGCAATTTGTAGTTACGCAGGTTAATGCCCATCGCGCGGGCGACGTCTTCATCCTCGCGGATCGCGTGCCAGGCCCGGCCGATGCGCGAATGCTGCAGCCGCAGGCAGACGAAAATAATTGCCACAATCACCAGCATCAGCAGGTAGTACCACAGCCACAGCGCCGGGACTTTAAAGCCAAACCAGTGATAAACGCCGCTAAACTTGAGGCCGAACAGATTCAGCGAATCGACCCCGGAGAGGCCTTTTGCGCCGTTGGTGATGTTGACCGGACGGTCGAGGTTGCGCATCAGGATGCGGATAATCTCGCCGAACCCGAGGGTGACGATGGCCAGATAGTCGCCGCGCAGCTTCAGCGTCGGCGCGCCCAGCACGATACCGCAGCCTGCCGCCACCAGCGCGGCCAGCGGAATAATCACTAGCCAGGAGGTGTGCAGGCCGTCCGGAAACCAACTATTCAACATCGGGAAGACGTCCAGCAGATGCGGTGAGGCCAGCAGTGCCGCCAGATACGCGCCCACGGCGTAAAAGGCGATAAAGCCCATATCCAGCAGGCCGGTATAGCCGACCACAATATTTAGCCCCAGCGCCAGCATAACGTAGAGCAGGGCGAAGTCGATGACTCGCACCCAGTAGTTACCGCCGAGCTGGCTGGCGACCATCGGCGCCACCAGCAGCGCGCAGACGAACAGGGTCATCCCGGACCAGAAGCGGCGGGAGACGGCAGGCGTATCGAGTTGTGCCGTTGTCATGATTTTTCTCCTAAGCCCGGTGCGCGACGCGTTCGCCGAGCAAACCGGCCGGGCGGAAGACCAGCACCAGGATCAGCACCATAAAGGCGAAAATATCCTGGTAGTTGCTGCCGAAGACGCCGTGGGTCAGGTCGCCGAGATAGCCTGCCCCAAGGGATTCGATAAGGCCCAGTAGCAGGCCGCCGATCATCGCGCCGCGAATATTGCCGATGCCGCCGAGCACCGCGGCGGTAAAGGCTTTAATGCCGGGTAGAAAGCCCATGGAGAAACCAGCGCTGCCGTAGTTGCTGGCCATCATCACGCCAGCCAGCGCGGCGAATACGCCGCCGATGGCGAAAGTGAGGGCGATAATCGCGTTAGGGTTAACGCCCATTAGCGTAGCGATGCGTGGGTTTTCCGCTACCGCGCGCATACCGCGGCCTAAGCGGGTGTATTCCACCAGCAGCCACAGGCCAAGCATCACCGTGAGGGCCAGCGCGACGGTGACGATACCGGTGACGGTAACGAGAGCCGGAGGATGCGCTACGCTGCCGTGGGTCACGGCGATCGGGTCCATCGGCAGGATCTGCGGGAACATCAGCGGATTGCGCGACCAGACGATCATCGCTACGGTTTGCAGCAGCACCGAGACGCCGATCCCGGAGATCAGCGGCGCCAGGCGCGGGGCGTTGCGCAGGCGGCGGTAGGCAAAGCGTTCGACCGCCATCGCCAGCAGGGCGCAGACCGTCATGGCCAGCAGCAGCGCCAGCCCGAGCTGCGCCAGCGGCGGCAGAGTGGGGAAATGCGCGTTCAGGGCGTGCATCCCGGAAAGGGTGGTCAACGCGCCGACCATCAGAATGTCGCCGTGGGCAAAGTTAATAATGCGCAAGATGCCGTACACCATGGTATAGCCGAGCGCGATCAGGGCGTAGATGCTACCGAGCATGACCCCGTTGATGATTTGTTGTATGAGTGTGTCCAACTGATTGTTCCGACAAGATGCTCAAATAATCGCTACCATCCAACAAATGAATTAAATTGTAAAATACGCATATATTCTTTCTTATTATAAATATGTTGTTATGTATCTTTATGATTTCAAATATAATTTAATAGTTCATCGGATAGCGAAATGCGCTAAGAAAATCAACATATGAAAAAAACAGAACAATCAGCGGGGCCGGTTAGCTGGTCGGAGAGTACGTTGGCCAACGATCCGCCGCTGCGGGCAGTGCGCGCCTTCGAGGCGATCGCACGCCTCGGCAGCGTGACCCTGGCGGCGCAGGAGCTGGCGATATCGCCCTCGGCGGTTAGCCATCAGCTCAAGGTGCTGGAGGGCTATTTGCAGATCCCGCTCACCGAACGGCAGGGGCGACGGCTGACTCTCAGCCAGCAGGGGCGGGAGTATTACCGCTCGATCCGCGCGGCGTTTAACGTACTGCGTCAGGCCACCGAGCATCTCGTCGAGCAGGTGCAAACCCAGCAGGTGACGATCAGCCTGATCCCGCTGTTTGGCATGGGCTGGTTTATTCCCCGCCTGCCGTCGTTCGTGCACGCGAACCCGCATACCGAAATCAACGTGGTTTACGCTAACCACCGCAACTATCTTAGCGACGCTTCCGATATGTCGATCCGCTTTGGCAACGGTCACTGGGTGGGCTATCAAAGTGAAAAGCTGATCTCCGGCAGAATGGTGCCGGTATGCAGTCAGGCTTTTCTCCGCCTCCATGGGCATATTGATACCCCGGAACAGCTGTTGCAGATGCCGCTGCTGCACGACGAGGAGCGCACGACCTGGAATCAGTGGTTTGTGCAGCAGGGAGTGAAGCGCCCGCCGCGCTCGACCGGGCCGCTGTTTGAGGACGGCCTGCTAACCCTGGCGGGCGTACAGGCCGGGCTGGGCTGTGCGCTCATGCGCGAGCCGCTGATCGCTCCCTATCTGAAGAGCGGCGAGCTGGTGAAAATCTTCGATGCGGCAATTGATGATGGCCGGGATTATTATCTCTGCGTACGTCAGGATAGCGAGATGACCCCCAACGGTAAACTATTGCAGAGTTGGCTACGCCAGCAGGCCCTCGGTTGATATTTAGTTAAGAATTTACTTAAGCCAGCTCACATTTTTGTTCGGTCGCCATTGTCATTACGCAGGGGCGCTTAGATAATCCGCCGAAATAACCCATTTTTATGATGGCGTGCTACTGCGAAAGCAGGCAAGACCAAAATAGAAATGCTCTCCCGCCAAGGGGAGCGTCTCTGTTTTGGTCTTTTTTTTTGCCCCAACACCAGGGAACACTATGAACTATAACGAAACAGCAGACAAAATCCTCCACGCGGTGGGCGGTGCGGAAAATATCCGCATGCTCACCCATTGCGCGACCCGGCTGCGCATGGAGTTCAACGACCGCGCAAAGGTAAACGATGCGCAGATTGGCACCCTCCCCGGCGTAATCAGCGTGGTGGAGAAGGGCGGCCAGTTCCAGATTGTGATCGGCAACGAGGTGCAGCAGGTTTATCGGCGGCTCAATAAGGCGCTGCCGGAGAAAAAAGGCCCGGCAGGCGGCGATAAAAATGCGAAGCCGGCCGGCATCGTCGCACGGATTATCAGCGTTATTTCGACCACCTTTACCCCGGTGATCCCGGCGATTACCGGCGCGGGGATGATTAAAGCGCTGTTGGCTATTCTCAAGCTCACGGGGGTGATTAGCGAAACCAGCTCGACGTATCAGCTGCTGAATATTATTGCTGATGCGGCCTTCTTCTTCCTGCCGGTGCTGCTGGCCTACGGGGCGTCGCTGAAGTTTGAATGCAACCCCATTCTGGCGATGACCCTCGCGGGCGTGCTGCTGCATCCGGGCATCGGCCAGATGCTGGCGGCCGGTAAAGCGGTCGATTTTGTTGGCATCAACGTCCTGCTGTCCGATTACGCCGGTTCGGTGCTGCCGATTATTCTGACCGTGTGGCTGATGTCGTGGGTGGAGCGCTTTGCCGAAAAAGTGTCGCCATCGATTATCAAGTTTTTCGTTAAGCCGATGCTGATCCTGCTGATTACCGCGCCGCTGGCGCTGGTGGTGGTCGGCCCGGCGGGCATTTTGCTTAACGATCTGGTCGCCGCCGGAGCGGGCGCTATCGACCGCCACGCCAGCTGGTTGATCCCGATGCTGATGGGCACCCTGCAGCCCTTCCTGATCATTACTGGTACCGCCTGGGCGATGACGCCGATCGCCACCGGCCAGCTGAGTAAAAGCGGTTACGAGATGATTAACGGACCGGGGATGCTGGCGTCCAACGTGGCGATGGGGGCGGCGACGCTGTGCGTGGCGCTGAAAACCAAAAATAGCAACCTGCGCCAGCTGGCCTCTTCATCGGGCTTTACCGCGCTGCTGGGGATCACCGAACCGGCGCTGTACGGGGTGCTGCTCAAGTTCCGCCGCGTGCTGATTGCCGCGATGATCGGCGGCGGCTGCGCCGGGGTCTACGCCGGAGTGAGCGGGCTGGTGCGCTACGCGTTTGTCTCGCCAGGCCTCGCGGCGCTGCCGGCGTTTATCGGCGAAAACCCAATGAACATCGTCCATGCGCTGGTGACCTGCGCGATCTCCATCGTGGTGACCTTTACCCTGACCTGGTTTATCGCCTTTAAAGATACGCCTGAGGATCAAGAAGAGGTCAGCGAGGCGCCGCAGCCTGCGGTGAGCCCGAAAAGCGAAGGGGAGACGGAAGTATTCAGCCCGCTGCGCGGCCAGGTGGTGGCGCTCAGCGAAGTGAACGATGACGTCTTTTCCGGCGGTCTGCTGGGCGAGGGGCTGGCGATTCGTCCTGAAGAGGGAGTACTGCGCGCGCCGTTTAGCGGCACGGTGATGATGTTCCTGCCCTCCTGCCACGCCGTTGGCCTGCAGAGCGACAGCGGTCTTGAGCTGCTGATCCATATCGGTATCGACACCGTTAATCTTAACGGCCAGCACTTTAGCTCTACGCTGAAGGTGGGCGATAAGGTGGAAGCCGGACAGGCGCTGATCCGCTTTGATATTCCCGCCATCGAGCAGGCCGGGTATGACCTGATTACGCCGGTGATTGTGGTCAACGGTGACGAGCAGCACTCGCTGCGCCTGACCGCCGCCGCACAGGTCGATTACGGCGAGCAATTGATGGTGCAATCCGCTAAGGAGGCGCAGGCATGATTTATCAAAAGAAAGCGCAGTTCCCGGACGGTTTTCTGTGGGGCGCGTCCACCTCGGCCTATCAGGTCGAGGGCGCGTGGAATGAAGAGGGTAAAGGCCCCTCGGTGGTCGATATGCTCAGCCATCCGCCGGGAACGGCGGACTTCCGTATCGCCAGCGACCACTATCATCGGGTGGAGGAAGACGTCGCGCTGATGGCGCAGATGGGGCTGAAGGCTTACCGCTTTTCGGTGGCCTGGTCGCGGGTGATACCTGACGGCGACGGCGCGGCGAATCCGGCCGGGCTGGCCTTTTATCACCGCCTGATCGACGCCCTAACGCGCCATGGCATCACCCCCATCGTCACGCTGTACCACTTCGACCTGCCATGGGCGCTGGAGCGAAAAGGCGGCTGGCTGAACCGCAAAACCGGGGAGGCGTTCGTGCGCTATGCCCGGCTGCTGTTCAGCGAGTTTGCCGATAAAGTTGCGCTCTGGCTGACCATTAACGAACAGAACACCATGATCCTGCATCCCGGCGCGATTGGCGTGCCCGCCGATCGCGAACTGCCGGACAAGAAAGCCCTGTACCAGCAGAATCACCATATGATGCTGGCCCAGGCGCAGATCTTCGCCCTGTGCCACCGCGAATTCCCCGGGCTGCGCATCGGCCCGGCGATAAACACTACGTCGATGTACGCCGAAAGCTGTAAACCGGAGGACGCCATCGCCGCGCATAACTGGGAGACGCTGCGCTGTTGGAGCTTTTTGGATGTGGCGGTACATGGCCGCTACAACGCCTTAGCGTGGGCGTATTTACTGGACCGCGGTCTTGCGCCGGAAATGCAGCCAGAAGATGCGTTGATTTTGCAGCAGGGACGGCCGGATTTTATCGCCATTAACTATTACTCCACCGCCACCATTGCCGCCAGCCGGGGCGATGGCGGCGACGTTGCGCCCCGCGCCGGGGACCAGCAAATTATGCTGGGCGAAGAGGGGGTTTATCGTCCGGCGGAAAACCCGTGGGTTGGCAAAACCCCCTACGGCTGGGTGGTTGATCCGGTGGGGCTGCGCCTGACGCTGCGTAAAGTGTGCGAACGCTACGGCCTGCCGATTCTGATTAGCGAAAACGGCATGGGCGCGCCGGATAAGCTGGAGCATGACGGGACGGTAAATGACGACTATCGCATCGCCTTCTTACAGGCGCATATCGAGCAAATGCGTCTGGCGATAGCCGACGGCGTCGAGCTGATGGGCTACTGCCCGTGGGCGGCGATTGACGTGGTCAGCACCCATCAGGGATACGCCAAGCGCTACGGTTTTATTTATGTCGATCGCGGCGAGGATGACCTGAAGAGCCTGCAAAGGATCCGCAAACGCAGCTTCTGGTGGTATAAGGATGTCATCGCGCAAAACGGCAACCACGACGAGTCGCAGAGATGATTGTTCAGAAGGTGCTCAATAATAGCCTGGTGCTCTCTATGGATGACGATAGCAGGGAGGTTATCGTCATGGGGAAAGGCATTGGCTTCAACAGCAGACCCGGGGATGAGATCGCCCCGGAGAAGATTGAGAAGCTGTTCGTGACTCAGGCGCTCGGCGCCCGCAGCGGCTATCTTGAAGCGCTCTCCGCCATTCCGGACGAGGTGATCGAAATGGCGGCGATGATTATTTCCCGCGCCAATATGCAGCTTGCCAGCAAGGTTCGCGAGCAGATTTTCTTTACCCTCGCCGACCACTTGACCTTTGCCATCGAGCGCAGCCGCAAAGGGATCGCCATTCAAAATCGCCTGCTGCCGGAAGTCAGGCGTTTTTATCCGCAGCAGTTCCGCGTCGCCAGCGAGGCGGTGACGATTATTCGCCAGCAGTACGGGATTGAACTGCCGGAGGAGGAAGCCGGGAATATCGCCTTTCATCTGGTAAACGGCCAGAGCGAGGGCGACGACGTGGCGCAGACCATGCAGTCGGTGAAGATGCTGAAGGATATTTTTAATCTCGTGCAGTATCACTTTAAACAGCAGATAGATACCGACTCGATTAACTACTCGCGTTTTCTGGTCCATATGCAGTTTTTCCTCCAGCGTTTACAAGAGGGAGAGCTGGACGGCGCGCGGGACAGTTTTCTGCTGGTGCAGGTGATTAAGGCGTATCCGGAGGCGTACCGCTGCGCGCTGCTGATCCGCGATTACGTCAAAGCCCAGCTCGATATCACCCTCGGCGGCAACGAGCTGCTGTGGCTCACCGTTCATCTGGTGCGGATCGCGGGCCTGGATGCGTGAATCACCGATGCCGAAACTGCAGCGTCGCCGGCAGGTAGCGCTGTAGCGGCTCGGGCGTATTGCCGTCAATCAGCTGGCTTATCAGGTCGTAGCAGTGCCAGGCCAGCTGGCGGTTGTCCTGCTGGACGGTATCAATACGCAGCGACAGCGAATCGTAGAGATAGTGATCGTCAAAGCTCGCCAGGTGGATGTCTGAATCCAGCAAATGGTGCTGGCTCATATAGCGCAGCACCCCTTCCAGCAGCCCGCAGGCGGCGGTAAACAGCGCCTTTGGCGGCCGACCCAGACGCGCACAGAGGGCGGCGAACATCTCATAGCCGGAGCTGGGATGGTAGTTGCCGTTGATCACCCACTCCGGGCGCAATTCAATACCCGCCTGGTCCAGACCCTGCGTAAACCCGGCCAGACGATCTCGGGAGGGCGACAGACGCGGCTGCCCGCCTAAAAACCAGAACTCATCGCGATGCTGAGGCGCGATGCGGGAAATCAGCTCCGCCGTCGGGGTAATTGAATCGGTCATCACCAGCGGCAGGGCGCTTTCATTAGGGCAGCGGTCAAACAGCACCACCGGCAGCTGTTCGCTGAGCTTCAGGTAGTCGGCATCGCTGTGCATACAGGAGGCGACGATCAGCCCGTCGACCTGGCGGGCAATCATGTTATTGACCACCATGCTCTCCTGACCGGGGTTTTCGTCGGTACAGGAGATCAGCAGCTGGACGCCCGCTTCGCGGCACAGCATCTCCAGCTCATGGGAAAAGACCGCAAAGCCGTAGTTGGTGATCTCCGGCACCACCAGGCCGATGGTGTGGCTGCGGTTATCGCGCAGCGAGCGGGCGTGAATGCTCGGCTGATAGTGCTGCTCGCGGGCAATCGCCAGCACGCGCTCGCGCGTCTCCTGCGCTACGCGCAGCTCTTTGCCACGCCCGTTGAGCACCAGGCTAGCGGTCGCTTTGGAAACGCCCGCCAGTTCGGCGATATCTTTAATGGTTACGCGTTTGGTTTTCATTACGACGCCATGAGCCTGAAAGCAAAACGCTTATTCTATCATGCATGTTCGCAGCGGCCAGTAGCAGAATGCATCCGGCGCGCTGCCGGAGAAAATCAGCTGCGACGGATAATCCGGGAAGCAGCGGCTGCTCATTACGCCTTCGCCGTCGTTAATGAAAATTTCCACGCTCGACCGATCGATGAAAATCCGCAGCGTGCGGACCTCGCCGCGCCAGTAGCGATAGTGCATCTCGTCGCTGGCGAGGCTGCGTCGCGCCAGACGGATACCGCTGGCGTTGCGCTCAAGGGTTAACGCGCCGCCGAAATCAAGGCTTAGCGCGTCGTCGACGGCGGTTTGCAGATTGATTTCCATCGGCGCCAGCGGTAGGGCGTTCCCCGACCAGCCGTGCGCTTCCCCGCGCAGGGCGGTCAGCTCGCGCAGCGGACGCTGGTAGAGCTGACCGTCGATAAACTCCAGCTCGCGCAGGCAGGTCATCTGATGGATCCAGCCATGAGCGAGCGTTGGCTGAAGCATCTCTTCGCCGTCCGGGACGCCCATCCAGCCGACCAGCAGGCGGCGGCCATCGCGGGTGTGCGTAGTTTGCGGGGCATAAAACTCAAATCCGGCGTCCAGCTCGTGCAGCTCGCCGTGTTTGAACGCAGCGCGTTCGTAGTCGACATCGCCGCTCATCCATACCGCCGGATAGGTATTGAGGAAACGCTCTTTTTCACGGGCTATCCCCTGCGGGCAGCAGATCAGAATATGCTGGTCGCCGAGCGGAAACAGATCCGGACACTCCCACATATAGCCCGCGTCGCTCAGGCCGTTAATGCCGTCGCCGGCGATTTCGCCCTCGCTGCGCCACTGATGAAGGTCCGGGGAGCTGAGCAGCAGCACCTTACCGCGCTTTTGCCGATCCTGTGCCCCCAGCACCATGTACCAGCGGTCTTGATGCCGCCAGACTTTCGGGTCGCGGACGTGGCCGGTATAGCCCTCCGGCAGCGGCAGGACCGGACCGAGCTTAGTGAAGGTACCGTCGGCGTTTTCCGTCGCCAGGCACTGCCACGCGGTTCGGCCGCCATCATTGAACTTCACGTTGCCGGTGTAGCACAGGGTGAGCGTACCGTTGTTATCCACCGCGCTGCCGGAGTAGCAGCCGTTGCGGTCGTACTCTTCATCCGGCATCAGCGCAATAGGCTCATGCCGCCAGTGCAGCAGATCCGCTGAACTCCAGTGCGCCCAGCATTTGAACTTATGATCGCAGGCGAGCGGGTTCCACTGGTAGAACAGGTGATAGCGCCCGGCAAACTCGACAAACCCGTTGGGGTCGTTCATCAGCCCTGTGACTGGCGCATGGTGCCAGCGGGGATAGTGGCTATCGGCCAGCGCGCGCGGCTGGCCCTGCATAACGGCCTGCAAAATCGCAGGCAGACGTGATGGAAGTGACATTATTCAGCGTCCGTTTTGTATTTCAGCAGCAGAGAGACGACGAAAGCGACGCCAAAGGCGATGACCATGCCGATAATGTAGTTCAGCAGCGAGCTGGCCTGCACGATGGCCATGCCGGGAATCGCCGTCAGGCCGACTGCGCTCATATAGACGTGCACGGACACGACCCACGCGCCGCCCGCCGCGCCGCCGATCAGCGCCGCGATAAACGGCTTCATGAAACGTAAGTTGATACCAAAAATCGCCGCCTCGGTGATGCCCAGCATAGCGGAAAACGCCGAGGGCAGCGCAATGGCTTTGATTTTGACGTCTTTGGTTTTAAACCATACCGCCAGGCAGGCGCCGCCCTGGGCGACGTTGGCCATGGACCAGATCGGCAGCAGGAAGTTGACCCCGATGGACGGGTTGCCCAGCAGGCCGGCTTCGATGGCGTGGAAGCTGTGGTGAATACCGGTAATGACGATAACCGAATAGAGACCGCCAAACAGCAGTCCGGCCAGCCAGCCGGCATGGCTAATCAGGGTACTCAGGACAAACGAGATGCCGTCGCCGAGCGCGCGACCGGCCGGGCCGATAATCAGTAGGGCGATAAAACCGGAAATAATCACCGTCAGGAATGGCGTCAGGATCAGGTCCAGCGCATCGGGGATCGCGCGACGCAGCTGCTTCTCAACGATACTCATAAACCATACCGCCAGCAGCACCGGGAACACCGTCCCCTGATAGCCGATCATGGCGATCTCGAGGCCGAAGAAGTTCATGGTATGGAAACCGGCGGCCACGCCCCAGGCGTTAGTTAGCGCCGGGTGGGTCAGAATGCCGCCGAGCGTCGCGCCGAGGTAGGGGTTACCGCCGAATTCGCGGGCCGCGGTAAAGCCAATCAGGATCGGCAGAATGATAAACGCCGCCGAGCTGCACATATCCAGCATGATGTAGAGGGCGTTGCTCGGGTCAACCCAGCCGTAGGTTTTGACCATTCCCAGCAGGCCCATCAGCAGGCCGGAGGCGACGATTGCCGGGATAATCGGCACGAAGATGTTCGACAGCAGGCGCGCGATACGCTGGAAAGGGTTAAGCTTTTTCGCCGCGATGTCGGCGGCTTCCGACTTGCTCGATTCGCTAATTCCTGCCGCCTGAATAAAGGCGGCGTAGACTTTGTTCACCACCCCGGTGCCGAAAATAATCTGCATCTGCCCGGCGTTACGGAAACAGCCCTTAACCCCTTCAATTTTGCCGATGGCCTGCTGGTCGGCCAGCGAATCATCGACCAGCACCAGCCGCAGACGCGTGGCGCAGTGCGCGGCGCTGGCGATATTTTCCTTGCCTCCCAGAAGCGGAAGCAGCGAGCGGGAAATCTGTTCAAAATCCATAGTACCCTCTGAATGCGTAAAATTTTCGTGTTGTCGTCCCGTGTTCACGGGGGCGCAGTTTCTGCGTCGTTATCCTGTCCGGGGCGACAACGCGCGCGTAGCCGCCCCGGATGTTCCTGTCGTCAGACGTTACCCGTCAGAACCAGGTTTCCATCTGCATACCGAACGACCATTCGCCGCCCGATTTAAAACCACTGCTGCCCAGCGCGTCGTCGCTGGCGTAATTATTCAGTTTTTTGCTCCAGTCCATCCACGAGGTATAAAGGCGGATTTCAGGACGGCTGAAGAAATCACCGATACTGCCGACCTTAAAGGTCGGGGCGAAGGTGAGCTTGTAGAAGCTACCGTTCACCGCATGGCGATCGTTATAACCTTCAGGTTTAAGATCCATATACTGGTAGCTGCCTTCGTAAGCGAGAGCGAAGTTCTGGTTGATCTCCTGGATTAGACGCATGTTGAGCGTTGCCCACTGATAGCTGTCGCCCTCGGCATAACGATCTTTACTGCTTTGCGCCAGGATAGCCGGGGCGATAAACCAGTTTTTGCTGAGCGGCGTGGTGCCGTAGCTGGCGAAGCGCCAGGTGTTGGCCCCCGAGCGTAACGCGCCGTCAGAGCCGATGCCTTTAACTTCCGCGCCCAGGCCGTGACCGTAGAGCAGGGCGGTTTTGCTGGTGCCTTCACGCAGGCCGTAAAAACTGTCGTTATGCAACCCGAGCAGCACATGGGTCCCGGTATTTGCCGCATCGCCTTTGACCGGATTACCGTTGGTATCCTGACGTTCATCGTTGTCTTTTGCCCGCATCCCGCTGACCATCACCTGCACCGGACCGATAAAGTTGTTCATGCTGACGATATAGTTCTGCACGCTGTTGCTCGAATCAGCAATATCGCCGAAGTTGCGTCCGTAGAGAGAGAAGTTACTGCGAATGCTATCGTTCCACCTGACGTCGTAAATACCGCCCCCGGTACCGGCGAGGAACACAACGTCAGAGTCAATCCAGTGAATATCAAAGTTGTCGCGGTCGAAGCGTTTCCCGGCCCACAGGGTGGATCCTTTAAACGGCCCTTCGAAGGCAGGCAGGTTGCCCAGTTCGACGAAAGCCTGGCGAACGTTCAAATCACTGGTGCTCGCCGTCCAGTCGTTATAATTGGTTTGTCCGTCGGCGACCATCACTTTGAAGCGGGTCGTCGCGCCATTATCCAGGGTCTGCTTATGTTCAAGATTCATTTCAACATAGGTATCGGCCTGGTTTCCCAGACGGCCGATAGCCCCGCCGGTTTCCCCCGCTGGCGTCATGTAGGCGCCGGATTTGGTGCTGGCGGCGGAATCATTCATTATCACGCCGGAGCGGGCGTAGCCGTGAAACTCAAAGCCGCTTTTCTCATCGGCTTTTTTCTCAAGTTTGGCGGTACGTTGAACCACTTCCTGCGTCGTGTCCTGATTTTTTTGCTGCTGGGTGGTCAGCTGCTGGACTTTTTTCTCCGCCGACTCGGCGCGGTTTTCCGCGGTTTGCGCTCTGTTTTCCGCCTCCTGCAGGCGTTTTTCCAGCGCGACCAGGCGGGCTTCTATACTGCTGAGGTCCGTTTGCGCGTGGGCTGAGGCGGTGCCGGTTAGCAAAGCGATAAGGACCGCGAGTGTGCTTTTTTTATACATGCTGGTTGCATCCCGAAAGTAAAATTTGAAAATGTTGTTTCTTGCTAAACCGGTTTAGGCGCTATGTTAAGCATGAGCCTTAACATTTTGAAATGGATTTTGCTAAACCGGTTTAATAATTGTGATGGATGCAACAAAGTGGGCCGCGCACGACGGCCTGAACAATCAAAACTGGCGATTAAGGTCGCGCTGGTATGGCAGAGCGGTCATCGCGCCTTTCGCCGTTGTCGCCAGAGCGCCGCAGGTTTGCGCCAGCGTCAGGGTGGGTTCCAGCCCTTCGATATCCGTCGGCATCCCTTTGGCGGCAAGGCTTGCGAGCAGTCCGGCGACAAAAGCGTCGCCCGCGCCGGTGGTGTCCACGCTGACCACGGGCTTGGCGCTGAAATGGGTAAACTGCTGCTGGAAAGCGGCAAGCACGCCCGCTTTGCCCTGGGTGACCAGCAGCAATTCAGGCTGGTAGCGCGCGGTGATGCTGGCGATGCCTTGCGCTAAATCATCACTTCCGCTGATGAATACCAGTTCCTCTTCCGACAGCTTCACCACGTTGGCCATGCGCAGGGCGCGATCGAGGCAGGCGTGCAGCAGCTCCTGATCCTGCCAGAGGTCCGGGCGGATATTGGGGTCAAAGCTAACCCGGCCGCCAGCTAGCTTGATTTTCTCCATAGCCGCGAAGGTGGTGCTGCGGCTGGGCTCGGCGCTAAGCGCGATAGAGCAGACGTGCAGCCACTGGTTGGCGGTAAACTGCGGCAGGTCTTCTTTCGCCAGGAACAGATCCGCGCTTGGGCGCACCATAAAGGTAAAGGTGCGTTCGCCCTGATCGTCAAGGTCGACCACGACGGTGGAGGTTCGGTGCTCGCCGTCGAGGCGCATGTGGCTGACGTCGACCAGCTCCTGCTGCAGCGTGTGGCGCATAAAGCGGCCAAACGGGTCGTCACCGACGCGCCCGATAAACCCGCTGATGCCGCCAAGACGGGCGATACCTACCGCCACGTTGGCCGGCGCGCCGCCGGGGCAACGCAGCAGGCGGCCTTCGCTCTCCGGCAGCAGGTCAACTACCGCATCTCCCAGAACCCAAACTTTTGCAATCATGCTGAAAAATCTCCATAGCTAAACTTAGTTAAACCGTTTTAGCACATTAAAGCATAGCGACAGGATCAGGGGAACGTTACGGGCGGAAAAGTGCGAACCAGGGCATAAAAACGTGAGCTGGTTGGCAAAAGATTGATGATTCGGCCAGGCGGGAGGGGCTGCCGGTGGCGACGGGTGATATGGCGGCAAAACGCGGTATGCCGGAGAGGCGCAGCGCGCTGCCTCCGGCAAAGCCCAGGCAGAGAAGGGCTCTCAGGGCTGATGTTCAACGCCGAGCCTGCTCAAGCTCCCGCCGCCAGACCGTCGATAATCACCTGCATCACACCCTGAGAACAGGGCTCGATGCGCCCGCGCACGCCGTAAACCGCCGCCAGAGCCTGCGGGGTAATCACCTCGGCCGGCGCGCCGTCCCCCTGCAGTTGCCCCTCTTTTAACATCAGCACGTGATCCGCATGGCGCAGGGCGATATTGATGTCGTGAACCACCACCAGCGTGATGATGTTGCGCCTCCGCGTCTCCTCGCGCACCAGATCCATCACGTGGAATTGATAGTTTAAATCCAGCGCGCTAAGGGGCTCATCCAGCAGCAGGAGAGCCGGTTGGCGAATAAGCGATTGCGCCAGGCCGACGAGCTGCTTCTGCCCGCCGGATAGCCGGTCGAGGTAGCTCAGCGCCAGATGTTCAATGCCTAGCTGGCGCAGTAGCGACATTACCTGCGCCTGATTCTCCGGGCTGTGCGCTCCTCCGGCGGCGCGTTGAGCGACAATAATCGACTCCAGCACCCGCAAGTGCACGCCGGCGGGCAGCGTCTGCGGCAGGTAGACCACTTTTTCCGCTCGCCGGGCAAAGGGGAGGGCAAGCAGATTCTCACCGTCCAGCGACAGCTCGCCCGCGGACGGCCCCAGCCCGGCCATCGCCCGCATCAGGGTGGATTTTCCGCTGCCGTTGGGGCCGAGCAGCGCGGTGATTTTACCGCGCTGCAGCCTCGGTACCGTCAGGTCGCGGATCACCTGGCGTCTGGGATAACCGGCGCTGAAATGGGTCAGCGCCAGTCCGGATACAACCTGGCTCATACGTGCCCCCGATGACGCAAAATGATGCTCAGGAAAAAAGGCACCCCCACCAGCGAGGTCACGATGCCAACCGGAATTACAGCGCCGGGGATCAGGTTTTTTGCCGCAACCGAAGCCAGCGACAGGACGAGGGCGCCGATTAACGCGCTGGCCGGCAGGTAAAAGCGGTGATCTTCGCCGAAAACCAGTCTGGCGATATGCGGCGCTACCAGGCCGATAAAACCGATTGGGCCAACGAACGCCACCGAAATCGCCGACAGAACGCTGATGCGCAGCAGGGTGGTCAGGCGCAGGCGGCGCACGTTGATGCCGAAACTGACGGCCCGGTCTTCGCCGAGGCGCAGCGCGGTCAGCTTCCACGCGCTGCGCATGGATAGCGGCATGACGACCGCCAGTATCGTAAACAGGATCCCCACCTTTTGCCATGAAGCGCGGTCAATGCTGCCCATCGTCCAGAACACCAGCCCCTGGAGGGTATCTTCGTTGGCGACAAACTGCAGCATCGATACCAGCGCATTGAAGGTAAACACCAGCGCGATGCCGAACAGAATGACGCCGGAGGTGGCGACCTGTGTCCAGCGCGTAATGCCGTCCAGCAGCAGCGCCGCCAGCAGGGCGAAGATAAAAGCGTTGGCCGAGACAAACCACTGGCCGGGAATGCCGGGAATACCCATCCCCAGCACGATAGCCAGCGCCGCGCCGAAGGCCGCCGCCGATGAGACGCCGAGCGTAAACGGGCTCGCCAGCGGATTGTTAAGGATGGTCTGCATTTCAGCTCCGGCGAGGCCGAGAGCCAGGCCGACGACGACGGCCATCAGCGCATAGGGCATGCGGATATCCCAGACGATCGCTCGCGTTCCGGCGCTGGCGCTGCCCGGGTCGGTAAGAGTTTGCCAAAGCGCCTGCAGCGACAGACCCGATGGCCCCATGACGAAGTCGAGCAGCAGCGAGGCAATAATCAACAGCGTCAGCAGCAGCAGCATGATGGCACGGCGGCGCACAATGTGACGATAGTTTGCCATGACGTCACGGCTATCGACGCCAAACGCGACGATATCGGATTCAGAAGAGAGACTCATGGCTCATTACTCACCTTGTTGCCAGGAAAAAACAAACGGCAGATCGGGCAGGGTGGTGAAATGACGAACAATGTAGTGCCAGCTGTCGTCAGGGTTGAGGCCGCTGAAGGTCTGGGGATAGATATCCTTCGCCAGATACGCCATACCGACGATATTCCACGGATGGTTATAGAAGTGGTGGTAAATGCCGTAAGCGCGTTTTGCTTCGATCGTCGGGATGTTGCTCACGCCGGTGCGCGACAGCAGCCGCTCCGCCTGGCGATTGACCTCCTGGGGATCGGCCTGTAAACCGAGCGGCAGCACCTGGCTATTCCCGCGTTTTGAACCGGTCATAATATAGGCATCCGGCTTCATGCTAATCACTTTTTCCAGCGACACAAATCCGGAAGCGCCCGGCAGCAGCTGCGAACCGATATTGTTCGCGCCGACGGCTTCGACCAGACCGCCCCAGCCGTTGTGGCCGTGCGTGAAGCAGCAGGCATCGCTATTACCCGCCAGCGCCTCGACAAAAACGTTAGCCTTCGGGGTGATGTTCGCGGTTTTCTGGCGGATGGCGTCCAGTTGCTGACGGTAATAGTCGGTATAGGCTTTGGCGTTTTCTTCACGGTTAAGGACTTTCCCCAGCAGATCGATACTCGGGGCGGTGTCTTTGCCGGGGTTGATTTCATAATCGACGAACAGCACGGGAATATTCAGCGCGCTGAGCTTGCTGATGACACCGCTCTCCTCCAGCGCGGGCTTCGCGCGAAGCTGGGCGATCATCAGGTCAGGCTGGCGGGAGATAACGCTCTCAAGGTCAACGTTGCCCTTATCGCTAAAGCCCATATCGAGGATCTGAGCGGATTGCGGCCACTTCTCCTGCAGCATTTTCCAGGTATTGATGTCCTGTTTTCTGGCCAGGTTATTCCATGCCACGACGCGCCTGAAAGGGTTGTCGCGGTCGAGCAGAGCCATGGCCATAATATCGCGACCATCCTGCAGGATAATGCGCTGTGGCTCATGCTGGAGCGTAATCGCGCGGCCGTCGAGATCGGTGACGGTGAGCGGATATTGCGCGGCAAAGCTTAAGAGAGGAGTGGAAATCAGGGCAGTAAGGATGAGCGAACCTACTGATTTTATTGCCATAATATGCGTTCCGTTTGCTAATTTATAAATATAATGATTCTGAGAATTATTCTCGTGTAAACATAAACGGCAAGTATATCAACGGCAAATGACTTAAAATGTAACAAATTTGTTGGAATTTATTCGAGCATCCAGAAGTGGGACGCGGCAGACCAAAAGTCGATAGAAAAGTCTGAAATCAGTTTTAAGAACAATCCCTAAAGCCAGACGGCAAAATCTTGTGCCATGCTAAATGCGACTCATAACATTAAGTTCGTTAGCGAGAGAGGATATTATGAAAAAAGCAATGATTGCATTATCGGCGATTCTGGTAGCAGCTCCTGTTTTTGCTGCAACAACGACACACGCAACCGACGATACCGTCGCGGCGGCCCATGAAGGGGCGAACACCGCGAAAGAAAAACTGCACGAGGCCCAGCACCAGGGCGAAGAGCAGCAGCTTAAAGCCAAACACGCGGCTGAAGGCAAAAGCGACAGCGTAGGCAGCGAAGTCAGCGAAGGCGCGCAGAAAACCTGGAACAAGACCAAAGAAGGGACTGAGAAGGGGTGGAACGCGACTAAAGAAGGCACCGAAAAAGGCTGGAATAAGACCAAAGAGGTCAGCAAAGAAGGCTGGGATAAAACCAAGCAGGGTGCTGAAGAGCTAAAAACTAAAGTCACTGAGTAATCACTGACTCTTTGCTAAAAAAGGCCGCGAAAGCGGCCTTTTTTGTTATTTAGCGCGTATTGTTCAGCCTCGGGATAATATTTTTAACAGGTGATAATGCTATCCCCAATGAAAATCGATCCGGCTTGCAGTATACCCGGGAGCAGAGTAAATCCTGTGGCTGGGTTAAATGAGCGCAGCCAATAAAAATGCGCCTTGAAAGACTAAGCGGATATGCCAGGAATTGTCCTGGTTATATTATTACTCACTATTCCTCCACATTTTCCTGGTACAAAGGAAATATATCAGGAGGTGTATTATGAAAAAAATTCTTTCACTGGCGATTATTTTATCTTGTGCTTTGACTTCCGTCTCCTGGGCGGATGGTCCTGGCGGCAACAACCACGGTCAGCAGCAGGTCTGGCAGCAAGACGCCGGCCGGGGCGGCCCGGACGGTAACCGTCAACAGGGGCCGCAGGCCAACAACCATCAGGGTAACGGCGATAACCGTGGCCCGGCGCATGGTGACAAGGGGCCGCAGGGTAACCCTCATCAGGCGCGCCACGAGCGGGACCACTTCGCGTGGAACGGCCATGATTTCCGTAAAGGTCAGCCGGCCCCGGAACGTTTTCGCGGCAATGATTACCGGATAAACGACTGGAACGATCGCGGATTACCGGCACCGCCACGCGGGCAGCACTGGTCCTATATTGACGGTAACTATGTGCTGATTGCCGCCGCGACCGGGATTATTACGTCGATCCTGATCAACGGCGCGCTGAGCCACTAACTTTTTTACTTAACCTCGCCACCGCTTCCCCCGGAGGCGGTGCCCCGGGCTACCGATTCCCCCGCGTCTGAGGGATGGTAGTCCGGCTAGCCTGGCGCTATCGGGCGATGCCCACTCGCCCTTGTTTTCGCTTCAAATCCGCGCAAAAACTGCAAAGTTGAAAATATCATCCATGCGCCTCTTCTTTGCTGTTTTATCTGCTTATTTAGGCTTTATAAATGTGTATTGTGCTTCATGATTAATAAAAAGCAGAGAATGTAAGAAGTACCCTGGTTCAGGCGTTAGTAAAAGACGTCCGCTTCGCCTTTAAATCGCTATGAATAAATCAGATGAAAACCCCGCGTGGAATAAGAAATCCTGCTTGCAATAAACCCTTAGCACGTTAAGTTATTAAAGCTTTGCATCTGATTCTATTCCCGGAGACCGGCATGACCGACTGTGTAATTCCTGAAATTAAAGCCACCGAAGATGAAATGATTGCGATCCGTCATTATTTACACGCCAATCCGGAATTAAGCCTGGAAGAGTTTAATACCAGCGAGCTGGTGGCCGGAAAACTGACCGAGTGGGGCTATATGGTGACCCGCGGGCTGGCGAAAACCGGGGTGGTAGGAACGTTAAGCAAGGGCGATTCGCCGCGTACTATCGGCCTACGCGCCGACATGGATGCGCTGCCGATTTTCGAAGCGACCGATCTCCCCTGGGCCAGCACCGTGGCCGGAAAAATGCACGCCTGCGGCCACGATGGCCATACCACTATTCTGCTGGCGGCGGCGAAATATATCGCCTCGCCGGCTTGCCAGTTCAACGGCACGGTACACCTGATATTCCAGCCTGCGGAAGAGGCGATCGGCGGCGCGGATTTAATGATTAAAGACGGCCTGTTTGAGCGCTTCCCCTGCGAGCGCATCTTCGGCCTGCACAATATGCCGGGCCTGCCGGTGGGGAAACTCGGCTTTTACGCCGGTAATTTTATGGCCTCGGCGGATACGGTAAAAATCACTATTACCGGCTACGGCGGCCACGGCGCGCACCCCGAGCGCACCGTCGACCCCATTGTGACCGGCGCGGCGCTGGTGATGAATCTGCAAAGTATCGTTGCCCGTAACGTACCGCCGGGCGAAACCGCGGTGGTCAGCGTCGGCACTTTCCAGGCGGGTATCGCCTCCAACGTCATCCCCGAGAACGTGGTGATGGAGCTGAGCGTGCGGGCGATGAAGCCGGAAATCCGCGACCTGCTGATTAAGCGCATCAAAGAGCTCGCTGATTTTACCGCCAAAAGCTACGGCGCCAGCAGCGAGGTTGAGGTTTTTGACTCTTATCCGGTGCTGACCAACAGCGGCGAGGAGACCGAGTTCGCCAAAGCGCTGGCGCTGGAGGTCTTTGGCGAGGAGGGCGTACTGGAATCCATTTCGCCGATGAACGCCAGCGAAGATTTCGCCTTTATGCTCCAGAAACGCCCCGGCTGCTACTTCCTGCTGGGCAATGGTGAGAAAGGCGGGAAGGGCGGCTGTATGGTGCACAACCCCGGCTATGACTTTAATGATGACATTATTTCCACCGGCGCGACGCTGTTCGCCCGGTTAGTTGAAACACACTGCCGTTGATCTCTGGAGTCCGTAAATAATGAAAAAATCTCTTCTGCTGTGGGTCGCGCTGATGGCCTCAACTTCAGCTCTGGCCGCAGAAAATAAGGAAATTCGCTTTGGCGTCGATCCCACCTTCGCGCCGTTTGAATGGAAAGATCCGCAGGGTAAGCTGGCGGGTTTTGATATTGACCTCGGCAACGCGATTTGCGCCCAGCTGCAGGCGAAGTGCGTGTGGGTGGAAAGCAACTTCGACGGCATTATCCCGGCGCTGAAGGCGCGTAAGTTCGACGCGATCCTCTCCGGTATGTATATGACCGAGAAGCGTAAAGAGCAGATCGGCTTTAGCGACAAGCTGTACAACGGCCCGGTGTTCCTCGTGGCGCGTAAAAACACCCTGGCCGGAAATACCGTCGAACAGCTGAAGGGGAAAACCATCGGCGTAGAGCAGGGCTCGGCGCAGGAGACTTACGTTAACCAGCACTGGCGCACGGCGGGGATCAATATCGTCGCTTATCAGGGGGCGGATCGCGTGGTTCAGGATCTGGAGTCCGGGCGTATTGACGGCGCGGTGTTGTCCGGGATGATGGCCGACTACAGCTTCCTGCAGCAGCCGCAGGGTAAAGATTTTGCCTTCGTTGGCGGTCACTTGAAGGACGACAAGCTGTTCGGCGCCGGCGCGGCGATTGGCCTGCGCAAAGAGGACGATGCCCTGCGCCAGGAGATTAACGGCGCGATAGCCCGCATTCTCGCCGACGGCACCTATAAAAAGCTCGCCGGGAAATATTTTAGCTTTGACGTCTATTCCGGGACATAATGTTGTTATGCATTCAGCGGGCACGGATAGCCCGCTTCAAGCTTCCTTTTCTTACTATCATTTCTGACCCTTGGCATTTCTTGAAAGGACACAGAATATAAGCATTACCCTATATAATTTGCGTTGCATGAAGGCGACAAGAGAGTGACAAATTCGTCAGGAACGAATTTGACCAGCCGAAGGCTGGCCTTCGGTGAGAGGCAGGAGCCTCTCATTAATCCCCGGGACCTTACTCGAGTATGTGACCGGGGTGAACACGCGAAGTCAACGCACAGGCAACGTGAAGTATGACGGGTAAATAAGGAGTGAACGGCATGATGACACGTCCCTTGGGCAAAACCGGATTTTCCATCGCCCCGCTGGTGTTTGGCGGTAACGTTTTTGGCTGGACCATCGATGAAAAAACCAGTTTTGCCATTCTTGATGCGTTTATAGACCACGGCTTCGATGCTATCGACACGGCGGATGTTTACTCCCGCTGGGCGGACGGCAACCAGGGCGGCGAGTCTGAAACCATTATCGGCCGCTGGCTACAGGCGCGGCCAGGCATGCGCGATAAGGTAAAGCTCTTCACCAAAGTGGGTTCCGATTTAGGCCTTCCCGGTCATAAAGGGTTGAAAAAAGCGTGGGTCCAGCAGGCGGTGGACGACTCCCTGCGACGCCTGAATACCGATTATATTGACCTCTATTTCGCCCACTGGCCGGACCCGGAAACGCCGGTCGCCGAAACCCTCGACGCCTTCCACGCCCTACAGCAGGCGGGGAAAATCCGCGCCATGGGCGCCTCGAACCTCGATGCGCAGCAGCTTTCGAGCGCGCTGGAAGTGTCGCGCAAAAGCGGTCTGCCGGCCTGGCAGGTGCTGCAGCCGGAATACAATCTTTATCATCGCTCGGCTTTTGAGGGCGCGCTCTGCGACCTGTGCATCAGCCGCGATATCGGCGTGGTGACCTACTACAGCCTGGCGTCCGGCTTCCTGACCGGCAAATACCGCCAGCAGTCCGATCTGGCGCAAAGTCAGCGCGGGGGCGGCATTGGCAAATATCTCAATCCGCGCGGGCTGCGTATTGTCGATACCCTGGTTGAAGTGGCGGAGCAAAGCGGCGCTAAACCTGCCGAAGTCGCGCTGGCCTGGCTGATGAGCCGCGACGGCGTGACGGCGCCCATCGCCAGCGCCACCAGCCTCGCTCAGGTGGAGAGCTTTGCTCGCGCCGCTGCGCTGACCCTGAGCGCCGACCAACTGGCGCGTCTGGATACCGCCAGCGCGTAGTGATTGAGGCCGGAGCCTGTCGGGTTCCGGTCTTTTGTCTCGCCGCGTTTTGTTGCGCACGCTTCCTCACCTTCAGCCCAAACCACTGCGGCGAATCCCTTTCACCGAAAATGAAACGTTTTTCCAGACGGCAAAAGCCAGGCTTGATTACGATAAGATAATGAGTATAGTTCTCATTCTTCTTCTTGTTTGCGATTTTATCAGGAGATAACCTGCGTACGTCGCGGGCTCACAGGTAAACGGCGAAGGCACTGGATGGGGCTCACAGGCGCAAGACCGGAAACGCGAATTTCGGCGGCGGAGTCACTATCGGATCGTTGATTTTGTTCAGGACTGATCTTATGAAACGCACTCTCCCGGCGCTGGCCGTCTCTGCCAACTTAAGCGGCCGCGCCGTACCGGCTTTCCCACTGCGGAAAACGCTGCTGGCGTTAACCATTGGCGCTATCTCCCATTCGGCAACGGCGGCGGAAAACGTCGCCGAACGCCAGAAAAGCGAAGAAACGATGGTTGTTCAGGCCGCATCCGCCAGCGATTTTAAAGCCGGCGGCGATTTGGTGGTGCCCGCCTATCTCGATGGTCAGATAGCCAACGGCGGCCGTCTTGGGATGCTCGGCGAACAAAACGCGATGGACGTTCCGTTTAGCATCATCGGCTATACCTCGAAGCTTATCGAGGATCAGCAGGCGAAAACCATCGCCGATGTGGTCAGCAACGATGCCGGGGTTCAGCCAGTGCAGGGCTACGGTAACTACGCCGAGACCTACCGCATTCGCGGCCTTAAATTTGACGGCGACGATATGACCCTGAGCGGGCTGGCGGGCGTGGTGCCGCGTCAGGTGGTGGATACTGCCATGCTTGAGCGGGTCGAAATTTTTAAAGGTGCCAACGCGCTGCTTAACGGTGCGGCCAGCTCCGGCGTCGGCGGGATGATCAACCTGGAGCCTAAGCGCGCGGAAGATACCCCGACCGCTCGCGTGGGCGTCGACTATACCTCGGATTCTCAGGTCGGCGGTACGCTGGATTTGGGCCGCCGCTTTGGCGACGACAACCAGTTCGGCGCGCGGGTGAATCTGGTGCACCGCGAAGGCGAGGCGGCGGTGGAGAGTGATAAGCGCAGAACCACGCTGGCCTCCATAGGGCTCGATTATCGCGGCGGACGGATGCGCAGCTCGTTTGACTTTGGCTATCAGAAAAAAACCTTCCACGGTAGCCCGATGGGCATCAACATTTCGGGCGTCGATTTTATTCCGCGCCTGCCGGATAACACCCACAACTACACGCAAAAATGGGCTTATAGCGATATCGAAAATGAGTTCGGTATGCTGAGAATGGAATACGACATTGTCGATAAATGGACCGCCTACGCCGCTCTGGGGGCGCAGCATGCCCATGAAATCGGTCTCTATAGCGCCTCGAAGCTGATTGACCGGGCGGGCAACGCCACGGCGGGGCGCCTGGACACCAACCGCTATATGGATACCGCCAGCGGCATGGCCGGGATACGCGGCGAATTCGCTACCGGTTTTGTGTCGCACAAGGTCAACGTCGGCTATTCGGCGAAAACCCAGAACGACAAAACCGCGTGGCGGATGTCGAAGGCGGCGGATAATCCGCCGGTGAATATCTACGATACCCGTCCGGTTGCGCCCCCGGCGAACGCTTCCTTCGGCGGCGACTATGACGATCCGCTCACCAGCGGCCGTACCCGTTCCCAGGGCTGGCTGCTGAGCGACACCCTCAGCGTGCTGGACGATACGCTGCTATTCACCGTCGGCGCCCGTCATCAGAAAGTGGTGGTGCGTAACTACGATAAAGTCACCGGCCTGCAAAGCGATGCCTGGGACAATAGCCGCTGGATGCCGGCCTATGGCGTGGTCTATAAGCCCTGGCAGGTTCTCTCTTTATACGCTAACCATACCGAAGCCCTGCAGCCGGGCAGCAATGCGCCAACCTCCGCCACTAACTATGGGGAAAGCGTCGGAATTATTCACTCGAAACAAAACGAAGTCGGGATGAAGGCGGATTTTGGCCGCATTGGCGGCTCGCTGGCGCTGTTTGAAATTAAAATGCCGTCTGCCTTCCTGGATAGCCAGAAACGCTATGGCCTTAACGGCGAGCAGCGCAATCGCGGCGTGGAATTTAACGTATTCGGCGAACCGCTGTACGGCCTGCGCCTTAACGCCAGCGCGACCTGGCTGAAAGCCGAACTGTCAAAAACCAAGGATGGCGTCAATGATGGTAAAACAGCCATCGGCGTACCGGGCTTCTATGCGGTGCTTGGCGCAGAGTATGACATCAAACCTATCGACGGCCTCACCGCCACCGCACGCCTCAATCACTCGGGTTCGCAGTATGCCGACCAGGCGAACAGCAAGAAGATTGATAGCTTCACGACCCTGGATCTCGGCGTGCGCTATCGTCTGGCGCTTAACGAGAACCAGAATCAGATGACGGTACGCGCGGGCGTCGATAACGTGACGGATGAGAACTACTGGTCCGGCGCGGACGACAGCGGAACCTATCTGTTCCGCGGCGAACCGCGCACGTTCAAGGTTTCGGTCGGCTACGAATTTTAAGGCAAAACCGCAGGAGCGGGCAGGGCGGCTCGTTTCCTGCGGGTTGCGACCGGCCCGGCTTAGTGTTAAAAGGTGCCCCTTCATATAAACACACAGGGGATCGACGTGAAAGACGCGTCAACGTCGTTGGATGCCGTAGAGGAAAGCGGCCCGACGCTTCATCGCGGTTTACAGAACCGACATATTCAACTTATCGCCCTTGGCGGCGCCATCGGTACCGGCCTGTTTCTCGGCATCGGGCCAGCGATTCAAATGGCGGGACCGGCCGTACTGATCGGCTATGCCGTCGCCGGGATCGTCGCCTTTCTGATCATGCGCCAGCTGGGTGAAATGGTCGTCGAAGAACCGGTTTCAGGCTCCTTTGCCCACTTTGCCTATAAATACTGGGGCCCGTTCGCCGGTTTTCTTTCCGGCTGGAACTACTGGGTGATGTTCGTGCTGGTGGGGATGGCGGAGCTGACCGCCGCCGGGATCTATATGCAGTACTGGCTGCCGGACGTGCCGACGTGGATCTGGGCCGCCGCGTTCTTCCTCATTATCAACGCCGTAAACCTGGTGAACGTGCGCCTGTACGGCGAGGCGGAGTTCTGGTTCGCGTTGATAAAGGTGCTGGCGATTATCGGCATGATTGGCTTTGGTCTGTGGATGCTGTTCGGCGGCCACGGCGGCAGCAAAGCGGGAATCGATAACCTGTGGAAACACGGCGGTTTCTTCGCCACCGGCTGGCACGGCCTGATTATGTCGCTGGCGGTGATTATGTTCTCCTTCGGCGGACTGGAGCTTATTGGCATTACCGCCGCGGAGGCCCACAACCCGGAAAAGAGCATCCCGAAAGCGGTTAACCAGGTGGTATACCGTATTCTGCTGTTTTATATCGGTTCGTTGGTGGTTCTGCTGGCGCTCTATCCGTGGGTGGAAATCAAATCCGACAGCAGCCCATTCGTGATGATCTTCCATAATCTTGACAGCAATGTGGTGGCTTCCGCGCTGAACTTCGTGATTCTGGTCGCATCGCTGTCGGTTTATAACAGCGGCGTTTACTCGAATAGCCGGATGCTGTTTGGTCTGTCGGTGCAGGGCAATGCGCCGAAGTTTCTCGCCCGCGTCAGCAAGCGCGGCGTGCCGGTTAACTCCCTGCTGCTTTCCGGGATTATTACCTCCCTGGTGGTGGTGCTTAACTATCTGTTGCCGCAGAAAGCCCTCGGCCTGCTGATGGCGCTGGTGGTAGCGACGCTGCTGCTGAACTGGATCATGATCTGCCTGGCGCACCTGAAATTCCGCGCCGCCCAGCGGCGCAAGGGGCGCGAGCCGAAGTTTAAAGCTCTGCTGTCGCCCGGCAGTAACTACGTCTGTATCGCCTTTCTGGCGCTGATCCTGGTGCTGATGTGCACTATCGACGGGATGCGTCTGTCGGCGATTCTGCTGCCGGTGTGGATCCTGTTCCTGTTTGCGGCCTTTAAAACCCTGCGCCGGAAGGCGTAGCGCGCGATCGCCCCGCCGTCCGGCGGGGTATCATTCCTTTTATTGTGATCTTCTTCGCGCTTAGCGTATTTTGCCCGCGATCTTCTTTTTGTAATCGATTACTTTTCATTTGAGGGTATTTGTAATCGATTACTTTTTTGAGGGCGGTCGAAATGATCACAACAACCGAAGGTCGTGAAACTCCCCGCGCAACGCACCGTTTTCTGGTGCCGCGGCTGTCGTTAATGATGTTTATGCAGTTCTTTATTTGGGGAAGCTGGTCGGTCACGCTGGGGCTGGTGATGACCCGCTATGAGATGTCGCTGCTGATCGGCGATGCTTTCTCCGCCGGGCCGATTGCGTCCATTCTTTCGCCATTCGTACTGGGCATGCTGGTCGACCGCTTTTTCGCTTCGCAGAAGGTGATGGCGGTAATGCACCTGGCCGGGGCGGTGATTCTGTGGCTTGTTCCGCAGGCGCTGGTGGCGCAAAACGGCGCGCTGCTGATCGGCCTGCTGTTCGGCTACACTCTGTGCTATATGCCGACGCTGGCGTTGACCAATAACATCGCTTTCCACAGTCTGGCGAACGTCGATAAAACCTTCCCGGTGGTGCGCGTCTTCGGCACCATAGGCTGGATCATCGCCGGTATCTTTATCGGCGTGACGGGGATTTCCGATACCACAGGGATTTTCTCTGTTGCGGCGCTCTGTTCGGTGGCGCTGGCCATTTATAGCCTGACGTTGCCGCATACGCCGGCCCCGGCGAAAGGCACCCCGGTACAGTTTCGCGACCTGCTGTGCGCCGACGCCTTCGCGCTGCTGAAAACGCGCCACTTCCTGATTTTCTCCCTCTGCGCGACGCTGATTTCGATTCCGCTGGGGACCTACTACGCCTACACCGCGTCTTATCTGGCGGATGCCGGTATCGCGGACGTCAGCACCGCGATGTCTTTCGGCCAGATGTCAGAAATCTTCTTTATGCTGGTGATCCCGCTGCTGTTCCGCCGCCTCGGGGTGAAATACATGCTGCTGATCGGCATGGCGGCGTGGTTCGTGCGCTACGCCTTCTTTGCGCTGGGGGTCAGCGAAGAGGGGCGCTTCCTGCTCTATCTCGGCATCCTGTTGCATGGCGTCTGCTATGACTTTTTCTTTGTTGTCGGCTTTATCTACACCGACCGCGTGGCCGGTGAAAAAGTGAAGGGCCAGGCGCAGAGCATGATCGTGATGTTCACCTACGGTATCGGCATGCTGCTGGGGTCGCAGATTTCCGGCGCGCTGTATAACCATCTGGTGGCAGGCCAGAGCGTACCGCAGGCGTGGGTCGCCTTCTGGTGGATCCCGGCGGTGGCCGCAGCGGTCATCGCCCTGATTTTCCTTTTCTCTTTCCAGTACAACGAGAAAGAGCCGCGTTAATGTTTGGGAGGTGGTATGAAAACAATCAAGGGGCCGGGCATTTTTCTGGCGCAGTTTATCGGTACGCAGGCGCCGTTTAATACCCTGGAGGGCCTGGCGCAGTGGGCTGCCAGTTTGGGCTATCAGGCATTGCAGATCCCCTGCAACCATCCGGCGATTTTCGACGTTGAACGTGCCGCCGCCAGCCAGACCTACTGCGATGAGGTGAGCGGCAAGCTAGCGGAGCATGGCCTGGCGATCGGCGAGCTCTCTACTCATCTTGAAGGGCAACTGGTGGCCGTTCATCCGGCTTATGATAGGGCCTTTGACGCGTTTGCGCCCGTCGCGCTGCGCGATAACCCGCAGGCGCGCCAGCAGTGGGCGGTCGAGAAAGTGCGCCAGGCGGCGGTGGCGTCTGCGCGTCTGGGGCTGAAGGCGCACGCCACCTTTTCCGGGGCGCTGGCGTGGCCCTATTTTTATCCGTGGCCGCCGCATAATCAGCCGCTTCTCGATGAGGCTTTTGATGAGCTGGCCCGGCGCTGGCGGCCGCTGTTGGATGTTTTCGACGAACAGGGCGTCGATCTCTGTTACGAAATCCATCCCGGCGAAGATCTGCATGATGGCGTGACCTTTGAGCGTTTTCTGCAGCGACTCGATAACCATCCGCGCTGCAACATACTTTATGATCCCAGCCACCTTCATCTTCAGCAGATGGATTACCTGGCCTTTATCGATATCTACCACGCGCGGATCAAAGCGTTTCACGTCAAAGACGCTGAATTCCGCCGCAGCGGGCGCAGCGGGGTCTATGGCGGCTATCAGAACTGGCCGCAGCGGGCGGGACGTTTTCGTTCGCTGGGCGACGGGCAGATCGATTTCAAAACGATTTTCAGCAAGCTCACCGAGTATGATTTTGACGGCTGGGCGGTGCTGGAGTGGGAGTGTTGCCTGAAGGACGCGGAAGTCGGCGCGCGCGAAGGCAGCGAGTTTATCCGCCGCCATATCATTCCGGTCTCCGGACGGGCGTTTGATGATTTCGCCGCAGGCAAGGAGGGAGGAGAATGATTCAGGTCGGCATTATTGGCTCCGGGTTTATCGGGCCGGCGCATCTGGAAGCGCTGCGCCGGGTGGGCGATATCGAGGTGGTGGCGCTGTGCGATGGTTCGCTGGAAGTGGCTCAGCAGAAGGCGCGCCAGCTCAACGTGGCGCACGCCTACGGTAGCGTCGAGGCGCTGCTGGCGCATCCCGGATTGCAGGTGGTGCATAACTGTACGCCGAACCATCTGCATGCGCGGATTAACCGACAGATCCTCTCCGCCGGGCTGCACGTCTTTTCGGAAAAACCGCTCTGCATGACCGCGGAGGAGGCCCGTGAGCTGGTGGCGCTGGCGGAAAGCGCCGGGGTGGTTCATGGCGTCAGCTTTGTTTATCGCCAGTTTGCCATGGTGCAGCAGGCGGCGGCGATGATGCGCAACGGCGACGTCGGAAGGCTGTTTGCAGCGCACGGCAGCTATTTGCAGGACTGGATGCTGCTGGAGACCGACTATAACTGGCGGGTCGATTCGGCGCAGGGCGGCGCCTCGCGGGCGGTGGCCGACATTGGCTCCCACTGGTGCGATACGGTGCAGTTTATGACAGGCCGTCGTATTGTCGAGGTGATGGCGGATCTCTCTATCGTCTGGCCAGCGCGTAAAGCGCCCGTCGCCGGGGATGCGACCTTTAGCCAGCATCGCGATGATAGCGCGTATGAGGCGCGGCCCGTCGATACCGAAGATTTGGGATCGGTACTGTTCCGTTTTGATGACGGCAGTAAGGGCTGTTTTACCGTTTCGCAGGTCAGCGCCGGGAGAAAAAATGGCCTGACGGTGGAGATCAACGGCAGTAACTGTTCGCTGGCATGGGAGCAGGAGATGCCGCAGCGGCTGTGGGTGGGGCATCGCCAGCGGCCAAACCAGCTGCTGAGCGACGATCCGAGCCTGATGCTCGGCGAGGCCGCCGCCAGCGCCCACTTCCCCGGCGGGCATAACGAAGGCTGGCCCGATGCGTTTAAAAATATGATGCTGAGCTTTTATCAGGCGGTGCGCGCCGGCGAGATGCCGCCGGCGTCGTCGCAGCGTTTCGCCTCTTTCTATGAGGGGGCGGATGTGATGTACATCGTTGATGCGATAGTGAAAAGCCATCAGCAGCAGCGCTGGGTGCAGGTGGAAAGATAAGCAGAAGGCGCGGTGCGCATTTTGCGCACCCGCTGTATTATTTCACGCCAAAATAGCCGTCGAGATAGGTCCCGGACAGTTCATTACCAAACAGCACGGCGTCTTTATTTTCCATCTCGTTGTCCCATTTATCGCTGACGTTGCCGGTAAATGCGTGCTGGGTTTTTGTGCCCTGCGCCACCTGCTGCCTGATGGCGTCGGCAGTACGGCGGGCGTCGCTTTCGCTCATCCCCGACTTTCTGTCCTGCTGCCCACGGGCATAGATGTCGGTAAAGTTCGGCAGATTTAAGCGGTAGTTTTCCTGACGGTTACTCACGAAGTTACCACCGACGAAATCGCTGCGGTGTGAGACAAAATAGTAAGCGTGGCGTTCCGGGGAAGATTTTGAGGAGGTACAGCCGGAAAGGGCGGCAAGCGAACAGCCAAGCGCGATAAAAGCCATTTTTAGTTTCATTGATATCATCATCCATAATTATTAGAACAGGTACACCGATCATTCGGCTACAGAACAAAACGGTTAAGTATGTCTGTACGGTAGCACCTGAAGACCCATGAATCCAAGGGTCTTCAGGCAGCATTTTTAGATCTGCGCCAGTCCACCATCAACGTAGTCTGGTGGTTGCTGACAGCCCCTCGGACCTTATCAGCGGCAATATCGGCTGCGCGTATTTATCGACTGGCTGGCGGAGGCATTTCCGGCTGCGGTAAAAGGGGACTAGATGAAAGGAACCAGAAAATTATGCAGCGTGTGATTATAAATCAAGTAACAATAAATATTACGCTTACTTATAATATGGGGGATATATCTTGCTATATATAATATGACATGGTTAAATTCAGTGGGTATTTTATTAAAATATTTAATGAAATGTGTTAACGTTATTTTCTCTAAGGGCTTGAATTATAGATTAGTCTTTTGTTTTCTATATTTATAGTAAATGTAATAGCAGCAATTTTTTTTGTTTATAGTATGTTTGGTATTACGTCTGTATCTTTTTGAAAATATTTTTAGCCACTCAAGAGGTAAATGTAATGCCGGCAGGTAACCGTGAGATTAAATGTATGGCGTGTGGTTTAAACTGCCCTATTGAAGCGGAAGATAAAATTGAACGTTCTCTTTGTGGAGAGAGAAAATTTTCAGTATGGCCGGATAAAAATTATTTTTTTAAGCGAGCGGTCAATGATTTAGTTTTTCGTGAACTCACCTGTTTTTTGCCTGAAGGAATGGTGGTGGTGGACTTCTCCCTCGACAATATTTTGTATTTTCTGCATGAGGGATGGGCCGAAAAACTGCAGGAGACCGGGCTGAAGATTATTTTACTCGCGGATAAAAGCATGCTGCCCATGGCTAATTTTTGGATGCTGCGCTCCGGATTACTATGGTCGGTGGTGGAAGTCAACGATAGCTTAAGTAGCTTAATCAAGAAAATAAAACGCATCATGCTGGGGCGAAATCTTCGCTGCCGGCGCACACCGTCGCTGACGGAGCATGAAATGAAGACGCTACGCCTGCGGGCGGACGGGCATTCCAGCCAGGATATTGCTCGCATCATGGCGTGCGATACCCGCAGCGTCTACCGCTTTCAATACTCTTTATGCAAGAAGTTCGGCGGGCTCAATCGCCTGCACGAGCTGCGCTTCAGGCATAACATACCCGCGCTGGATTAGCAGCGGTTAACCCGGCGAATCCATGAAACAGCCGTTGCCTAATTTATGATAACGTCCTAATGCGACAATATATTTCCTGTTACTATTTTTCGCTTCGGGACCTGTCCAGCTCTCTCCTGGCAGCATATAAAATTGCGTTGAACTTTCATCGTCACCATTGCAGCCTTTCTGCAGAATGACTCTAAAATAGGTGTTGCCGGTATTTTTAATAGTGCCTGTAGCTTCGTTAATTTCATACTCAAATCGGGTCTTACGCGGGCGAACGATGAGAATCGTGCTCATCGATACCGAAGGGACAACATCCATTTTTTTCTGATCCAGACGCCAGGGGAGAACCATAACGGGCGTCTCCTTAAAGATCACCCGATAATAGCGCTCAACGTCATCTTTTGGCCCCCGGTAATAGAGTTTAAAATATTCCTGACTATTGGCCTGTACGGTGAACTGCAGCGGCGACCAGACCAGATCTTTATCCTGACCGGTCACTGGTCGCTCATCGCCGTTGCCCGGCCGGGAGATTTTATAAGCCGATATAGTATATAAATTGTTGCTTTTAGTATCATTGACGATTGGCCGGGAGATAAAATCTTTACTGCCATCCATATCATAGATAATTGAGTCAAAGTACACCGCGGAAGCGGGCTGAATACACAGCCCACATAATCCGATGAGTAGGATTTTATTCATCACAGCCCCCGATCCACGCCGACCCACGTGGCGGTCACTTTTACATCCCCGGTGGCGCTGACTGTACCCATCCAGTCATGGCCATCGGTGGTGAACTGTGAATGCGGGTCATCCATCGGAAACAGCAGTTTCAGCGTGGTGGTAAAAAAGAAACCATCGTTGACGTTGGCGTTCCAGGCCGTCTGTACCCAGGCGGCGTTGGTCATATCGACAGGATTCTCACCGCAGCTGTTGCGCACTCTTACCGCTTTACCGGCGGCGGACGTCCATTCGAGGTAGGCCGGGACAGGTACTTTTAGCATCTCGTCCGCTGAGGTAAACAGGCAGTACGGAAGACCATACATGTTGATGGCGTCGCCAATCACCTGGGCGGTGATACTGTCGGCCTGACGCGACGCGGAGGTAGTGACTTTATACTCAAAGGTGATGGGCTCTTCGCTACCGATCTTGCCGGATGCTTTTGGATGAGCGCTCCCGTCGCTGGCGATAATGCTGATGCCGTATTCCCGTGGGACAATGTTAATTAATGTTGATGGCGTAAACTGATAATAACCCGATTGCGGGGTAACGGAGTTATCAAAATAGAAGGTAAACAGCGCATCCTTGTTGGTTAAATCCGCGCCTGCTTTGAGGACTTTTTGGAAAAAGGCGTTGGACAGGAATACGTAGACGTACTCGCCTGATGGTTTGAAGACCTTGTTATAGGTGCTGACCGTACCAAAATTGGTCCAGCTTGCGCCATCACCGCTGTATTTTACGTCAGACGAAGAAGGAGAGAATCCCAACATCGCCGTGTCGATAACCATCCGGAAATCAAGTGAGGTGGTGAGGGTTTTAGTCTCCTGAAAGCTGTAAGAAACCATTTTACAAATGATCCCTGAAGCGCTTCCGACCACGCCCATCTGGCACAATTCAGAGCCGAGGTTGACGCTTGGCGTACCATCGCTGGCAATCCATACTTCCGCCATCGCTCCGGTACTGTTCAAGGCCAGATGCGAGACCTTTTCGAGATTCATCGTGTAGTAAACCCACTTTCCTCCGCTGGGGAGATCTTTACAGCGAACGCCGGAAGCAAAGTCATAATCGGCTTTGGAGTCCATGTAGCAAAGATTAAGCTGCAAACTATCGATGGTTCCCACCGGCCGATCGCGAAAATACTCATAGGCCGACTGGCTAAGCACTCCGGCACCGTAGTAACCGTTCGCTACGCTGTTGCCGGACATCGCGTGATAGTAACCGTCTTTGTCGAGAACATCGGCAGGGATAATGCCGGAAGCCGGGCAGTTTGCTCCCGTGGACATGCAGCGAAGCCCGAGAAACGGTTGGTTAATGGGGGAGTTGTCGATCCACAGATCAAAATAGCGGTTACTGTAACTCCAGCCCGAGTTGCCCATATATCCCAGACTACGCTGGTTCGTTTTATATTTTGTCCAGATATTGGCCCCGGTGAAGCGTGGGGACAGGGCGCTGGTGGTGATGAAATATTCATCATCGACATCGTTGTCGATAAACATATAGGTGTTGCTGCCGCTCCCGTCGTTGGTAGCGGTAAGTGCCATAGCCGGCGCGGCCAGCAGCCAGCCGGCCAGCAGCATGATGGCCTGGGGTTTAATAGACATTCTTAACATCTCCCGTCACTGATGCCGTTTGTTGTTGGATCTCACAAGGGATCTCACCGACCCATACGGCGCCTTTCGCCTCTGTCAGATCCAAATCCACTTCGCAAATGCCGCCGAATTTATCGACCAGGGTAATCACCGGATAGCGCTTATCGACGTCCATGGCGAACTCGCCGAGTTCGTCGGTGCGCGTTTTACCAATGTGGTTGTGTATATCGGCGTTGGCGTAGTAACCGCCGCGGCGATCTTTCACCCGGCCAAAGACGGTGACCAGCTGTTTGACTTCCGGGTTAATCACGCTGACGTTGCCGGGATAGAGCACGACTTTGTTACGTCGGCCGTTAACGATGTCGACGCTGTCTTCCGAATTTTTGTCGTTCATCAGTTCCACCTTATATTCCGCGTAAGGCGGAAGACTGATGAAGTTGCTTTTGCCGGTCAGCGGGTAGTTCTGGCCGTTTATCTGCGCCATCATCCTGCCCTTACCGCTGAAATTGGTATTCACTACCAGGCCTGCGGTTTGTGTGCCTTTGCCGACATAGACATTTTTTTCCGTCCAGGCCACGCTTCCCTGCGAGCTCAGGCTGTAGTTTGAACTGTGCTGCGATGAGCGGCTAACGGAGACGGTGCCAGCGTTATATTTGGTGTTATAGCTGACGTAACCATTGGCGGCGTAATCGTCTGAACGATAACGGCTATCGTCATTTTTATTTTGTTTAATCTGCTTCGAAACCGATGCTCCCACCTGGGTAATGGCGCTGTTGTCAAAGCTTTTGCGCAGCGTGGCGTTCGCCAGCATGTTTCCGTTTTGGCTGGACACACCGGTGCTTAGCCAGGTGGAGAAGGGGATAGAGACGTCAATATTGACGTACTTATCGCGCAGATTTTCATGGTTGTTGTACTGATAGTTCTGAATACCGACGCGTAACGTAACGGTTGCGTAGCGATTAGCTAACAGGGATTGATCGTAATCGACGTTGGTATAGGTGCTCCCGGTATATTTGTTATTGGTGCGGCTGACGCTCAGCGTACCGAGGAACGGCGCGATTTTACGCAGGTTAGCGTTGGCGCCGACGGTCACGTAGTCGTTTTGCTGCATCGGTAGCGCGTTACCAATGGAACTGTACTGGCGCGACCCCCACAGGTTGCCGTATCCGTCCGGTAAACTCATATTGAAGGTGGAGGTACTCTGCCAGCTGCCGTCGGTAGCGAGCAGCCCCTGCTGGTTAAAGCTGAACGCGTTGTTGAAAATCACGTTCGCTTCCGTTTCATTGACGCCGTTATTGTCAAAACCGTAGAGCGTGGTTTTCAGATTCACGCCGGAAAGCCAGGGTTGGCTGGTTGCCGCGGCGATCCCGGCTATCCACGTATTCCGTGTGCCATAATTGATGTTGTATTTATGGCGATAGTCCATCTTGTTGTATTCGAGGCTGCCGCCGAAAGTTTGCCATGAGAGATCGCCGGTCACGCTCGATTTCCGGGCGAACGTTTTATTGATGTTCGCCGTCCGGCTGCTGACCACGCGTCCGTTTACGACCACCTGTATATCAACGTTGTAGATGCCAAACGGCAGGCGCGACGTATCGAGCTCGTAGCTGCCCATCGAGAAGTTTTGAATGCTGAGCAGTTTGCCGTCACGATAAACATGCACTTCGCCGGCGGCCGGCAGGAACACCGTGACGGGCACCAGAGCTAGCGTATTGTCCTGCGTTTGGGAACTGCTTTTATTGCCATAGCTAATGCCGTAAATACGGCTGGAGTTCAGGGCGCTCATGCTGGCGATCGATTGCAGATTCCAGGTATCCACCATCCCCATTGCGAAGCGGCGTCCCTGATAGTCACGCTCGTACATCGAGCGATACAGTTTACCCTGCTGGTTGCCGGTACCAATCCCGTACAGGGAACCGTTAAAATTCAGATGGTGCTCGCGCAGCGACCAGGTATTGTCCAGCGTCAGATAGCTGCTGGCGCTATCGGTATTCTCATATTTGTTGTAATAGCTCCCCATCGAGTAATTCAGCACGCTCGAGAGATTCTGGGCAGTGGATTCCCCAAGCATATTGGTACGCGGCAAAATAGCGGCCTGCATGGCTGCCCGGTTAACCGTCAGCTCAAGATAAAAGGAACGCGTATCGAGTGAGAGAGAGGCGTCTTTGTTGATATAAACGCGCTGACCGTCGCCGATGCTTTTGTCCTGCATCTCGTTGAGCAATGATTTTATCTGAGGTGATAATTCGGTTCGTTCCGGCAGATCGCTGAGCGCGATCTGGTTCAGGCGAAACTCATTATCCTTGATGGTAAGGATGGCATCAGCGATTTTTTGCTGGCTGCGTTGGGTACTATTATCGCCTTCATAACGAATAAAAACAGGGACCGACATGCCCTGGTATAACGCGTTAGCAAATACCGAAGGAATAACATAGTTACTGACTTTAACTGGCGCTGTAGCATTAGCTGCCCATCCCTGGTTTACCGTAATTAATAATCCAGCGAACAACGTCCCTTTGACATAACCAAGATTATCCATAATGTTACTCAGTTTACATTTATATATTGCTCACCGTGCCATATTCCAATTCGCGTTTTTTTGTTGGTGAGATCGGTATGCTTTATTCTTACGCTAACACCAGGCATGACATAATAGCGTTCACGGCAGCCTTGCCCCTCATCCTTCGCTTTATCGCGACAGGGCCCGTAGGAGATAACGCGGAATGAAGCGTTACCGGTATTGGTTACCGTGTCATTATCGCGACGATAGTCAAATCTTTCTTCACGCGGCGCGACCACCAGAATCGTACCAATAATGGCAGAGGTCGTTGCCTCGCCCTGTTTTTTCTTTTTACTGGCTTCAAACTCGGTCACCGGCTCATCGGTCCAGGATATGCGATAATAACGTTCCTGGTTATCCTGAGGTCCTTTGTAAAAAAAACGAAAGTTCTCTTTAGCATTTCCGGGTAATATCAGACTGGCTGGTGTTGATAATAATTCCGATCTGCTCGCCATCGGGATAACCTTGCCGCCGGCCATAGGCGATGAGATACGCTCCACGCTGACGCTAACGTAACGCGCCGTATCGGTGGTATTAATGATTTCTTTTGCCAGAGTCGAGGCATCCGGCCTCATTATAGAGGTGACGTCCCCGACATTAATGGCATGGGAGGAGGGCGTCACGGTGAATAAAAAGAGAGAGAGTAATAATGGATTCAGTTTCATGGCGCATCCTTATAAGGAGGCCGAAGCCTCCTTGTCATACCGGACAGGTGTTGGCTACACCTGATTAGATAGTCCATTCCGCGTTGAACTGAACGCGAACGTCGCCGCTCCAGTAACCGTCGGTTAAATCTTTGAACTCAGCGGCGGTGCTGCCGTCAGAAGTCGCGGAGTCGATAGTGAAATCGAAGTTACCCTGAGTGCTGACGCGATCGGCGCCTGCGAAGGCGGTCGCGACAGCCAGCGCATCCAGACCCGCGGAGATGTTGTTGGCGGTATCAATCATCGTTACCGGGGTGGTTTTGTTCAGCGCGTTGCCGTTCCAGCTCACACCAACGGCCAGAGTAGAGGCGTCAGTGGTACGGCTCAGGGTGTTGCTGACGATCTGAGAGGTCAGCGTGAAGTCAGTCGCGCCAGACTGGCCCTGGATAGTGATATCAAAAGCGCCTTTCTGGGAGTTAAACGCTTTAATCCCTTCAGCGTACTGGAAGTTCAGGGATTTCAGCGGAGTGACCACCAGCGCGCTGGTGGTGTCTTTCGTTGCGCTAGCATCCCAGCTTGCAGTGGCGGAAGTAGTCACGTTAGCCATTGCGTTGGAAGAGATAAGAGCCGCAGCCACAACACCCGCTAATACGATTTTTTTCATTTTAAATTTCCTGAGAATAATTAAGTTAGTTCCATTTATGGAGTTATTGCTACAAATACTGATAATGACTTTATCCAGATAGAATAATGTTTAACTTCCCTCTGCCTCCCATCTTATTCTGCAAGCTGAGCTTGATTGCGTAAATTCTCTTTTCTGCCATTTGCAATTCTTTTGCTATCTCTTTAACCGACTTCTCGGCAAGTAAAAGATCGAGAACCAACACTTCCTGGTCGCTGAGTTTTTGACGGTAACCTCGTCCATCTCTTTGACCGAGAAACGAAAGCTGTATTTTCTTTTCAATCTCGTCTCGGGTATCGCTGGTGTTGATAATCGAAATTATCTGCTGACAGCGGTGTTTCCAGTACAGCGCCAGCGGCTGTGCTAATCTGTCGGCAATCAAAACTATCCGCAACCCTGTTTTAATCAGATATTCAATCCATTTTTCATTGGTGAATAATCTGATGTTGTAGCGAGAAAAATCAACAAAAATAAATCCAGAATTAGAGAAGTTGTAGTGCTTGCTAATTAAAAAACAATGCACACCATTTTTTAAGTAGATGTTTTTATCGGGCCATACGCAATAGTGAGTTTCAATGCAGTTAATCGATTTAATCGTAGGTCGTGGATAGATTTCGCATTGATACTGACAGCTAATGCAGTATACCTTCTCATATTTCTGAGGAGCCATATGTCGATTTATTTCCCTATATTGCATCATCCTATCGTTCAATGATGTGGCTATATTATGGCTAGTTAATAAATGTGACAACTTTAATTTCTGAAGAGTTATATAGATGAGAAATGTGTAAATTCTTAATGTCAAAAATTGCCTGAATCTAGACTAACTTACTATTATGAATAAGAAAAATCTTAAGGTGCAGAATTTTATGTCGATCGCTCTTTAAGAATTATCCATGATGACCAGGAATTTTCTCGCTGAATGGGGGAGAATTGGTTAAAAAAAAACAGCACAAAAGGTCAAAAAAAATGCTATCGCATCGTTGTTTGTTAATTTTGTGTTTTTATTTTGTTTTATTTCGTGGTGTTTATTCTGTAATGGCATGTTTTTCGTAAGGGAAAGTTGCGATGTTTTGGATTATGGGGGATAGGATTGTCTGGCCAAATATGATCTGGTGTACAAAAGAGGGCGTTTTAAGAACTAAACGCGTCGGCATTTGAAGAGGAGCGAATCAGAAGGATGTGCTAAATCTTAACAGGAGATGCGGGCAACTGATCTCGTGGAAGTGGGGCGCTTCAGCCTGAACTGGCTCTGCCTGCAAGCCGCCGCTACGCCACCGGAACGACGGCACCCTGGATTTTGACTTGCAGGCAAATGAGGCCATACTTTCGATGCGCCCCGGGCGCTTACGCCCCTTTCAGCAGAGGAAGCAGGTGATTCTCGGTAAGAGGAGCAAGCTTAATATGCCGATCCTGGCCCGGCGTATACCAGATAACTTCTTCTATTTCTGCCGTTGGTGTAAAGCTCGCTCTGTTGGTTGCTATTTGAAAGATATCCGCTGAGACCGTATGGCCCGGCTCGTTTGCCGCGGTATCGGTGAAGCGGCCTACCGGGACCAGTTCTTCAGGTGAGACGAGGAAGTTGAGCTCCTCTTCGAGCTCGCGGATCAACGCTGCTTCCGGGACCTCCCCGATTTCAGGCTTTCCACCGGGTTGCATAAAGTACTCCGTCCCTCGTTTGCGTACTAAGAGACAGCGTCCTTGACCGTCGGTGATCATTGCCGCTGCGATGTTAATATTTTTTATTGTGTTCAAGAGATACCCCAGTTATATGCCGATGACGTTCAACGGCCAGCGTACGTTTCGCCTCTCGCGAAACAACGCCGACGCTATCATGATAGCGACCTTAGCGTGCTAATCAATCCCGTCGATTCTTGCAAAACCTGCTGACGGCGCGGACGGGGCTCATTTATGATAGCCTGCGAAATATAACGTCTATGCGGGAAGTGCAGCCTCTATGTCAATTCAGAAAATCGCTCGCCTGGCGGGCGTCTCGGTGGCGACGGTATCGCGGGTACTGAATAACAGCGATACCGTTAAAGCGAAGAATCGCGAACGTGTGCTGCAGGCGATCAAAGAGAGTAACTACCAGCCTAATCTGCTGGCCCGCCAGCTGCGAACGGCCCGCAGCAATATGATTCTGGTGATGGTTTCGAATATCGCCAACCCCTTTTGCGCCGAGGTGGTCAAGGGCATTGAAGAAGAGGCGGAAAAGAACGGCTACCGGATCCTGCTGTGTAATTCAGGTTCGGATTTAGCCCGTTCAACCTCGGGTCTGCAGCTGCTCTCCGGCAAAATGGTCGACGGCATCATTACGATGAACGCGCTCTCCAGCCTGCCGGAACTCACCACCATGATCGGCGACGCGCCCTGGGTTCAGTGCGCGGAATACGCCGATAACGGCAGCATCTCCTGCGTCGGCATCAACGACGTCGACGCGGCGCAGGGCGCCGTTTCCCGGCTGGTTGACGCCGGGCGTAAACGCATTGCTTTAATCAACCACGATCTCAGCTATCGCTACTCGCGCCTGCGCGAGCGCGGCTATAAAAGCGTACTGCACGTTCGCGAACTGGCGTATCAACAGGTCACCTACGCCAGCGATCTGAGCGCCGCCGCCGGTAAACAGGCGATGGAGACGCTGCTGGCGCAGGAAGAGCAGCCGGACGCGGTGTTTGCCGTCTCCGATTCGCTGGCGGCGGGCGCGTTGCGGGCTATCGCTCAGGCCGGGCTGCGGGTGCCGGAAGATATCGCGGTGGTCGGTTTTGATGGCACCGAACTGGCCGAAGTGGTATCGCCGCAGCTGACCACCGTGGAACAGCCTTCGCGCGAGATTGGCCGCACGGCGGTGACGCTATTAATGAAGAGAATCGATAATCCTGACGCCGCCGTTGAGCGGGTGATGATGGACTGGCGCGTCATTTCCCGCGCCAGTACCTGAGGATATTACTGAGTAAACGCGCCCGCCAGCGAACGAATATCGTTGCCGGTGGGGGACTGATGGATCCGCAGGCCGAATTCGTCAACCACGGCATAGACGTGATCGAATATATCCGCCTGGATGCTTTCATATTCCGCCCACACCACGGTGTTGGTGAAGCAGTAAATCTCAATCGGCAGGCCGCTGGCGTCCGGGGCCAGCTGGCGCACCATTAGCGTCATATCTTTGCGGATGCGTGGATGATTCCGCAAATATTCCTGCAAATAGGCGCGGAAGGTGCCGATATTGGTCATCTTGCGCTGATTCAATATCGATTGATCGGCGGCGTTCTGCTGGTTCCACAGGCTGATTTCCTGATGACGAGAATCCATATACGGCTTCAGCAGTCTGGCCTGAATTAAGCGCTGCTGCTCCTGTTCATCGAGAAAATGAATGCTGGTGGTATCGATATTCAGGCTGCGCTTAATCCGGCGACCGCCGGATGCCGACATGCCGCTCCAGTTTTTAAACGAGTCGGAAACCAGCGACCAGGTGGGAATCGTGGTGATGGTATTATCCCAGTTGCGCACCTTCACCGTGGTCAGCCCAATGTCGATAACCGCGCCGTCGGCGCCATATTTCGGCATCTCCAGCCAGTCGCCGAGTTTGAGCATATCGTTGGCGGAGAGCTGGATCCCAGCGACCAGGCCGAGAATCGGGTCTTTGAATACCAGCATCAGTACCGCGGCCATCGCGCCGAGCCCGCTAATCAGAATCGCCGGCGACTGGCCAATCAGTAAGGAGATCACCAGAATGCCGACAATAATCGCGCAGACCAGCTTAATCCCCTGAAATATGCCTTTAAGCGGCAGCTGAGAAGCGGTGGCGAATTTCTGCGATAAATTGAACACCACGTCCAGCAGCGAGAAGAAGGACAGCATCGCGTAGATCATCACCCACAGCTGGGCGCAGGTGGTGAGGATTTCCGCAGCCTCGCTGCCTTTTTGCAGCCACAACACCGCCTGCACGTTGACGATAATCCCCTGCAGGGTGAAGGCCAGACGATGAAACAGTTTGTTCTGCGTAATAATTTGCAGCCACAGGTGACTACTGGCCTGCGCCCGCTTTTCGAAGGTGCGCAGCACCACTTTGTGCAGAATAAGGTGAACGACAATCGCCGTCAGAAAAATAATGCCGAAAATAATAATGAGTGAGGTGGTGGGGGTAATTTTGATGCCTAATGCGGCGATTTGCGATATTAATTCCTGCATAACGTCTCCTTTACATCCAGCGGTTATGATGACCGCTGGATGTCTATTATGCAAATAGCAGGTTACGCGAATGTGATTATGAGGTCGCTACCGCCGGACGGACGTTAAGGTGATGGCGTAGCCACAGCGCGATGGCGCCCAGTACCAGCATCATCACCACTTCCACCGCGAGGAAATCGATCAGCGCCCGTGGATAGTCGCCGCCGCTGCGCTGGGCGAGGGCTAAGAATAGCGACCCGAGAATCGCCGGACCCAGACCCAGCGTCGCCTGTTGCAGAGTGCTGAGAATCGCGCTCCCGGCCCCGGCGTCGCAGGCGCTGATATCGCGCATCCCAATACGGTAAAAACTATTGACGATCAGGGCCTGCCCATAGCCGATAAGCGCCGTAGACGGGACCAGCGCCAGGGTGGTGGTGTGGACACCGAGACGATAAAAGGTCGCGCTCAACAGCAGCAGGCCGACAATCTGCACCGCCAGACCGATCAGCAAAATGCGTCCCATGCTGTAGCGGGCTATCAGTTTCGGCGCGTACAGCGCGGAAACGAAGTAGGCCACACCGAGGGCGATAAAGCTGTTGCCGGACTGCCACGGCGCCATCCCCAGACCGGCCTGCATGGTCAACGCCATGCAGAACATGAACGCGGACCAGGCGCTGAAAAAGAGCAGGGCGATGGCCATGCCAAAGCGAATGCTGGTGAGCTTCAGCAGGCGAGGCGGTAAGAGCGGCTGCTCGCCGCGCTGCTGTTTGCTCAGCGCGCTGGCCCGCATCCAGACCAGCAGAGGCAGCACCGCAGCCAGCATCAGCTGCAGCGTCCACGGCCAGTGCAGTTCCGGCCCCAACGCCATCGGGAACAGCAGGCAGCAGAGGATCAGCGCAAGGCTAAAGGTGCCCTGCCAGTCGATGCGCGAATGCGCTTCGCGCCGGGTCTCCGGGACGTATCGCGGACTGAAGGCCAGCACCAGCAGGCAGATCGGCACGTTAATAAAGAAGGCGTTGCGCCAGCCTAAACCGGCGATATCCGCCGACACCAGCCAGCCGCCGCCCATCTGACCGACGATAAAGGCGATACCGCCAATGCCGCCGTACAGGCTGATGGCCCGGGCGTGGGCGGTGCCTTTCAGGGTGACATGCAAGGTAGCGAGGATTTGCGGCACGATCAGCGCCGCACCGGCCCCTTGCACCGCGCGCGCCGCCAGCAGCGTATTGATGGAGTTCGCCATTCCGCACAGCAGGGAGGCGACGCCAAACATCGCCACGCCCCACATAAACAGACGACGGCGGCCATAGTTATCGCCAAGTTTGCTGCCCATCGCCAGGCAGACGGCAAAGGCGACGCCGTACAGCGCGACGATCAGCTCAAGCTGAGTGGCGCTGGCGTTAAGCGATTGGGTAATGGAGTCCAGCGCGACGTTGGCGATCGAGGTATCGATCAGCGGCAGCATCTGGCCGGTCAACAGAAGGAATAAACCGGCGCGGCCGGGTGAAACAGCAGACGAATTCATCGGATCTCTCCATTGCGTCATTCAGCGGATAGCCGTAGCATCACCGATAAATTAAACGGGTACCAGTTCCTGTCTATACTGGTATTGGTACTACCATGCTGGAGGTTTTATGACGACCATGCCGCAACGTGAATTGACCATCGCCGCGCCCGATGACGGCCGCAAACAGCTGGGGGCGTTTCTGCGCGCCCGCCGCGAGAGCCTCGACCCAGCGCCTGGGGTTGCCCCGCGTTGGCCGGCGGCGCACGCCGGGCCTGCGGAGGGAAGAGGTGGCGATGCTGGCGGACGTCGGCGTCACCTGGTACACCTGGCTGGAGCAGGGGCGGGAGGTCAATCCGTCAGCGGCGGTGCTGATAGGGGTGGCGAATGCGCTGCAGTGCAGCCCGCTTGAGACCCGGCATCTGTTTGTGCTGGCCGGGCTGACCCCGCCTGAGGCCACTCAGGTGACGGTATGCGAAGGTATCAGCCCCGGCACCCGGCGGATGCTCGATAGCCTGATGCCGCAGCCCGCCAGTATTCAGAATCCCGGCTTTGATATTGTGGCCTGGAACGACAGCTTCTGCCGCCTGATGGGCATCGATTTCGCCACCATCCCGGAGGAAGATCGCAACTGCATTTATCTGTACCTGACCAATGAAACCTAGCGCAGCCGTATCGAGAATCGTGACGTGCTGGCGACGTTTGTCTCCTATTTCCGCGCGGCGATGGCGGAGCACCGCGGCGATCCGCTGTGGGAAAATAAGCTGGCGCGCTTTTTCGCCGCGTCGGCGGAGTTCGAGGCGCTTTGGCATCAGCGCTATGAGGTGCGCGGGGTGGAAAATCAGGTGAAAAACTTTAATCATCCGCAGCTCGGACGCTTCAGCCTGCAGCAGATGTACTGGTACTCGGCCCCGCGCAACGGCTCGCGCCTGCTGGTCTATTTGCCGATGGATGAAACGGGCGAGCAGGCGCTGGCGTGGCTGGATAAACATTAACGACAGGGAATGCTTATGAACATAGCCTGAAAAGAGCAGCGCATTATTCAGCGTACGCTCAACGCCTGGCGGTCATTGGCCGCTATGCGAAGCGCATCTGGCACGCGAGAGCGGTAGATAAGGTGGGGGGATGCTGGCTACAAAATACTGCGGGCTATCCCCGGGGCGGCGCTTGACGCGCCTTACCCGGGCTACGGGTTCCCACAGTGTGTAATTTTGTAGCCCGGATAAGACGACGGCTGCAATCCGGGGATTATCCTGACGTAAAAAAAACCAGAGAATTAAATCTCGGTAATGGTCGTCGCCTGCGGCAGGCGTGATTTCGGCAGCGTCGCGTTGAAGTCTTCGACGCTATGATGGCCGACCGGCACCACCACCAGGCTGGTGTAGCCCTGGGCTTTCAGGTCGAATTCGGCATCAAGAATCGCGAAGTCGACGCCTTCAATCGGCACGGCGTCCAGACCCATGGCCGCGACGCCCAGCAGGAAATTGCCGACGTTGAGATAAACCTGCTTCGCCATCCACTGATCGTCGTCGTGCAGCTCTTTGCGGTGCATATCGGCAAAGAAGGTACGACCTTTGTGGTTCGCGGCTTTGGCTTCGGCGTTCGCAAAGCGGCCATCGGCCTCTTCCTGATCGACCACGCGCTCAAGCCAGGCGTCGTCCATTGCGGTTTTGGCGCAGAAAACCACCACGTGGGAGGCATCAAGAATTTTACGTTCGTTAAACACGTAGGTGCCACTCGCCGCTTTGGCGACGCGCGCTTTGCCTTCATCGCTGCTGGCAACGATAAAGTGCCACGGCTGGGAGTTGGTGCTTGACGGGCTGTACTGCAGCAGCGTTTTCAGGTTTTCCGCCTGCTCGTCAGTTAGCTTTTTAGTGGCGTCAAAGGCCTTGGTGGAGTAGCGCTTTAAGGCAACCGATACGATATCCATACTCTTCCTCACTGTTTACAACCCCTTGCGGGTGCGTTTCGTGAAGGAAGAGTACAGCGATGACGGAAAAAAGATAAGGGGCAAAAATGCGATAACACTTATCGCGCAGCGCTGAAAATCACCGCGGGCGCAGCCGCTGCTGCTCTTTTTTGCTGAGTTTATCGACGATCAGGTTCCACGAATCATCGATCAGTTCCGCCAGCAGAGCTACGCTAATATCTTCGCCGGGAACCACGGTGATCCAGTGCTTTTTGTTCATGTGATAGCCGGGCTCAATGCTGCGGTAAATCGCCTGATGAAGCAGCGATTTCTGCGGATCGCACTTCAGGTTGACCAGCGCGCGGCCGCGAACCGTCGCGGTCAGCATAAAAATCCGCCCGCCGATTTTAAACACATCGTACTCCGGGCCAAACGGCCAGCAGTGCTCGGTAAAGGGAAGCTCCAGCGCGATACGATGCGCGTGGTCATGCAGCGAGCGGGGGTCCATCAGCTATTGTCCTCGGCAAGCGCCTGCCACATGGCTTCAAAGCCGAGTTCGACAAAACGCACGGCGCGTTCCGGCTCGTGGCAGGCGTATTCAATGGTGGTTTCGGCCAGCGAAAGAAACAGCGCATCGCCAAAGGTGCGGTATTCTTCGGATTGAAAAACGGGCTTGATGGAACGCTGGCACAGTTCATTGAGCTCGGGAAACATCTCTTTGACGCGGTTGCGGGTTTCGTCGGTGATCCTTTCACTCAGCGCCATCCGGCGAATCGCTTTATGCTCCATGGGATTACGCACGCCCCAGCCGATATAGCTGTTCCAGATATTGCGCGTGTTCTCTTTCGACTCGGTCTCGTTCGGATTGAGACCCGCGATCATTGTCTTAACCAGGTCTGCTTTTATAGTCAGATAAAGCTCGTTGAGCAGATCGTCCTTGGTGGCAAAGTAGCGAAACAGCGTACCCTCGGCAACCCCGGCGCTGCGGGCGATGGCGGAAGTTGAGGCGGCGATTCCCGATTGGGCAAAGGCGGCGGTTGCGGCCTCCAGTAACGCTTGCTTTTTATCTTCACTCTTAGGACGAGCCACTACACTTTACCTCACACATGATAAAACCACGATCTAAGCATGCCTGACATGGGCACTGCAACGCTGTCTGTCAAAATTTGAAAATCGTCTTGACGACTTTCAGCTTCTTCCTAATAATGAGTGCTTACTCACTCATAATCAAGCCTTATAACAAAAACCTCCAGGAAGGAGGATTTCGCCAGGTCAGGATATGAACCGTGTCACTTTCAGCGTGGTCGCCATCATGTTATTAGCGTCAGCAACAACTTTGCCGTTTGTGTTAAATGCCGGATTTGGTCAGGCGCCGCAGGGCGCGCAGCTCAGCCTGGTGGAGCAGTCGCCGCACTATCACGACGGTCAGTTTCACAATCAGCTTCCGACGCCTGGCTTTACCGGGCAAAAAAATATGCTGGCCGCGTGGTGGGAGTTTCTGGTCGCCAAACGTGAAAATGCCAGACCTGCACAGCCGCTGCCGCTGGTGAACACCGATCTGGCGGGCTTGCCGTCAGGGCAGGACGTGATGGTCTGGCTCGGTCACTCCTCCTGGTATCTGCAGCTGGCGGGCAAACGCATCCTGATTGATCCCGTATTTAGCAACTATGCCGCGCCGTTCTCGTTTATTAATAAGGCCTTCGCCGGGGATTACCCGTGGCACGCTGAGGGCATGCCGGATATCGACCTGCTGATTATCTCGCACGATCATTACGACCACCTCGATTACGCCACCATCAAAGCTCTAATGCCGAAGGTCAAGCGCGTGGTGACGCCGCTGGGCGTGGGGTCGCACCTGCGCTACTGGGGAATGGAGAGCGCGATAATCAGCGAGGCGGACTGGAATCAGTCGGTGCAGGTGAGCGATGAGCTGACGGTACACGTCCTGCCCGCGCGCCACTTTTCCGGCCGCGGCCTCAAGCGCAACCAGACCCTGTGGGCCAGCTTTATGTTCGTTACCCCGCAGCAGAAAATTTACTACAGCGGCGACAGCGGCTACGGACCGCACTTTAAAGCCATCGGCGAACAGTTTGGCGAAGTGGATTTGGCGATCATGGAAAACGGTCAGTATGACCAGGACTGGAAGTACATCCACATGATGCCGGAAGAGACGGCGCAAGCCGCTGACGATGTTCATGCACGCGCGGTGCTGCCGGGTCACGCCGGGCGCTTCGTGCTGGCAAAACACACATGGGACGATCCGTACAAAAGGCTGGCGGAGGCCAGCACAGGGCGACCGTGGCGACTGCTGACGCCAATGTTGGGTGAGCCGGTTTGGGTCGCCGATAAAACGCAATCATTTAACGCCTGGTGGCGCTAACGATGAGAGTGGTTCAGGAGGAGAGAGGACATATGACTATTTCCGCTCAGGTCATTGATACAATCGTCGAGTGGATTGATGATAATTTGCATCAGCCGCTACGTATTGACGATATTGCGCGCCACGCCGGTTATTCGAAGTGGCATTTGCAACGACTGTTTTTACAGTATAAAGGGGAGAGTCTGGGGCGCTATATCCGCGAGCGTAAGCTGCTGCTGGCGGCGCGCGATCTGCGCGATACCGATCAGCGGGTCTACGATATTTGCCTGAAATACGGTTTTGACTCGCAGCAAACCTTTACCCGCATCTTCACCCGCACGTTTAACCTGCCGCCGGGCGCCTACCGTAAAGAAAATCACAGCCGCGCGCACTGAAAACGTCCGCCGGGGGAAGACCGGCGGACGTTTTTCTTACCAGGCGTAGTTTACTGTCGCCGTCACCGTCCGGCCAATGCCGTAGAAGCAGGCGCTATCGCTGGCGCAGGAGGCCACGTATTTGGTATTGGCGAGATTGTTGACGTTGAACTGTACTTTCGCCCCTTTCAGGCTTGAATTCAGCTCGCCTAACTCATAGCTGACCATGGCGTCGTACAGATCCACTGCTGGTACCTTAAACGTGTTTTTCGCATCGCCGTAGCTGGTGCCGATATAGCGTACGCCAACGCCCGCGGTCAGGCTTTTTAACGCGCCGTCCGGCAGGGTATAGCTGGTGAACGCCGAAGCCATATGGGTCGGAATGCGTGCCGGCGTTTTCCCTTCGGTACCGACGACAGTGGTATTGACGGTTTCCGCGTCGGTGTAGGTGTAAGACGCGATCAGATTGAGGTTATCGAAGACCGTCGCGTGCGCTTCGGCTTCAACGCCTTTTGAGCGCACTTTACCGCTGTTCTCAAACCACCCGGCCGCGCTGTTGTAGGTCGCGACGTTGCTTTGCGTCAAATCGTACAGCGCGAGGGTCATTAACGCGTTTGGGTTAGGCTGGTATTTCAGACCCACCTCAACCTGTTTGCCTTCGCTGGGATCGAACGGTCCGACGCCCGGCGCGCGGTTGGTTTGCAGGTTAGGTTCGAAGGAGGTGCTGTAGCTGATATAGGGGGAAAGACCGGAATCAAAGGCGTACAGCAGGCCGGTGCGCCAGGTGAACTTATTATCATTCTGCTGGGTGCTGCTGGCGTCGGTAAAATCGGTGGTGCGTACTTCCGCCCAGTCGTAGCGCCCGGAAACTAACAGTTCCCAGTTTCGCCAGCTCAGCTGATCCTGAACATACACCCCAGCCTGGTCGAGATTTTGCTGTTCATTAGTGGCGGGACTGAAGGCACTTTCATCGACGTTAACCCCGTAGGTCGGGCTGCGCCAGTCGATATCGTACTGCGAGCCGCCGGCCCGACCAAGATACTGCTTATCCTTACTGGTTTTGTAATCCACACCGCCAATCACCGTATGCGCCACCTGACCGCTGGCGAACTGCGCTTCAAGCTGGTTATCGATGCCAAACTCATCGGTCTGGCGCTGTTCATGCTGGGCGCGGCGGGAGAGTACCGAGCTGTTGGCGGCGCTGGTGGAATAAACCAGGTAGCGATACTTCTGTTTAATGGTGGCGTAACGGGCGTTCTGGCGCAGAGTCAAGGTATCGTTGAGCTGGTGCTCAAATTCATAGCCAATCATCGTTTGTTCACGCCACGACTGGTTGTAGTTGGGATCGCTGACGTTAAAATCGCGCGGAATATAGCTGCCGTCGACGCTTTCCACGGTACCGTAACGCGGCAGGAAGTTACGGTAGCCGGCATCCGGATCTTTCTGATAGCTGGTTAACAGGGTAAAGCGCGTGGCGTCATTAGGATACCAGGTGAGGGCGGGAGCGATAGCCATCCGCGTCTCTTTATAGTCATCGATCTGGTTATTCTGGGTGCGGGCGATCCCGTTCAGGCGATAGAGCAGGTGGCCGTCATCGCTCAGCGGACCGCCAATGTCGAAAGCGCCTTCGGCGAGATGGTTATTACCGGTACGGAACTGCACCTCATGAATCGGCTGGCTGGTCGGGCGTTTGCTGGTCATGCTAATCAGCCCGCCGGGGTTGACCTGCCCAAACAGCACCGAGGCCGGGCCGCGCACCAGTTCGACGCGCTCCAGCAGCCACGGATCGAAAGTGCCGGTTTGCGACGAGGCGGTGGCACCATAGCTCAGGCCATCGAGGAATTTGGGCACGTAGCTGAAACCGCGTACGAATACCTCGTCGTTGCGGTTAGATGAACCGCGGTATTCGGTAAAAACGCCCGCGCTATAGCGCAGCGCCTGTGAAACCGAGGTAACGTCCAACGCCCGCATTTGATCGCGGGTGACCACCGATACCGACTGCGGCGTTTTGACGATTTCCGCGGCGGTCTTTGTTGCCGACAGCGTTTTTGTTGCCACTATTCCCTTCAGCGGCGCGGTGGGATCCTCGCCGCTGGCGGCGGTGACGACGATCGTTTCCTCCGCCGCCAGCGCCGGCCCGCCAAACAGAGATGCCGCCACGCCCGCGGCCCAGAAAGCTTTTATCTTATTATATTTAAACATGTTTATTTTTTATCCTTGGTTGAATCGCCATCAAAAAACGCCCGCGTCGAGGGGAATCGACCGGCGGCTAACATTAATGGCGTTAATGTTATTGCAAATAGTTATTGTTTGCATTAGCGTTATTAACAAATTCTTACAAGGAACTATCGGCTAATGAAGACGGCGTGGAGCGGCCTGCTGATTGGCATGAGTGCCCTACCGGCGGCGGCAATGAACTGCGAATCTCCCTCGTTACAGGGTGAACTACAGGGGAAATTCGACGCCAGCGGCGAGGTCTGTTTTGACCTGCCGACATTGGGCGAGAACTACGTCGCGGCGACCCTCTCCGGCGTCACCGATGCCCGACTGCTGGATGACAATAACCGCCGTCTGCGCACGCTGCTGGCGGGCGGTCCGGCGGACGGCGAGCAAACCCTGCTATTTTCTCTGCCGGTAAACCGCGCCTCCTCGCTGGTGCTGCACGGCGAAGAGGGGGCGCGTTGGCGCTTTCAGTGGCAGATGCGGGAAACCACCGCGCTGGCCAAAATTCAGCCGCTGGATCCGGTCAGCCCGCGCCTGCAGCGGCTAAAGCGTGAACTGGCGGCGGGAGGTTCAACGACGCATTTCTGGCAGGAGCGCGAGCGGGAAGGGACGCCAATGGTGGAACCGGTGGACGCCGGCCATAAGCGGGTAACTTTCCTGTGGCGCGGGGCGAGCCGCAACGTGTTTATTCTGGGTTCGCCGGCGGGGGATCACGATCCGCTGTTTCGCCTCGGGGATTCTGACGTCTGGTTTCGTAGCTACGTGGTGCCCGCCGATACCCTCATGCAGTATAAGCTGGCCCCGGACGTGCCGCAGGTAAACGGCAGCGCGCGGGAACAGCGGCGGGCAATTCTGGTCAGCGCCCAGGCTGACCCTCTCAACCCGAATAGTATCAATGCCGCCCACGACCGCTGGAATCGCCACTCTCTGCTGGCCCTCAACGCCGCGCGTTTTTGCACCGCCCAGCGTATGGCGCAGCCGCTACGCTACGGAGTCTTAACCCGCCATCAGCTGCGCAGCGACTTTCTGCAAAATACGCGGGAAGTGCTGATTTATCGCCCGCGGTTGCCGCAGCCCGCGCGCTGGACCCTACTGCTCTTTGACGGCAAAACTTACCAGCACGAGTACCGCCTCGCCAACATGCTGGATGCCCTGATCGCCAGCCATCGGCTACCGCCGATCAACGTGGTGTTTATCGATAGTCTCGATCATCCGCGACGGGCGAAGGAGCTGCCGCCAAATCCGCACTTTGCCGATTTTATGGCCCATGAGCTGCTGCCGTGGCTGCGTCGTCAGGGACTCAGCCTGAGCCGGCAAAAAACCGTGGTCGCCGGCTCCAGCTACGGCGGGCTAGCCGCATCCTGGGTAGCGCTGCGCTATCCGCGACAGTTTGGCAACGTATTAAGCCTGTCCGGGTCATACTGGTGGGCACCGCAAGGGGAGGAGGCCAGCTGGCTGACCCGCCAGTACCAGCAGTCGCCGCGCTATCCGGTGCGCTTCTGGCTGCAGGCGGGGAAATTCGAAACCAGCGGGCCGGACGGCGGCATTTATGCCAATACGCTTGAATTTGAGCGGGTGCTAAAAGAGAAGGGGTATACGGTGAGCTTCCATCCCTCATCCAGCGGCCACGATTACGCCGCGTGGTGCGAAGCGCTGGTCAGCGGCATGCGCGACCTGGCTGGCTTAGCGTTCAAGGGAAAACCAGCGACGCCAGACCCAGCGCAGCAGCAGATATTCAACCGCGCCCAGCGCTAAAAACCACAGGCAAAAGATCAGGGTATAAAGCTGGTTGAGATCCATCAGATGGAATGTCGCAACTAGCTTTTGCGCCAGCGTCAGGCCCAGAGAGGGCGCCGGCAACAGCAGGCAGGAGAGCAAAGCCAGCAGCAGAATGCCGGCGGCACTGAGGAGCGTTTCTAGCGGATGTTTCATTATTTGTTAATCATCAGTTAAAAACATATTGTCCGGTAAAAAGAGAATTAATGCAATATTGTTTCGTACGTAATCATAATACGCATTGGATATTATATTTAAACGTCCTCAATTATTCCCTTGTTAATTATTTTGGTAATATTTGTGATTAAGTTAATTACATTACAATGTAAATTAACGTCATTATTATGCCAGCGCTTTTACAAAAGTATAGGTGCTATATCCCACCAAAGTAGCGATGATAATAGCCAGCAGGATGTACAGTACCAGACGGCGTCCGCGGTAGATTCCAAACATAGTAGACCTCGTTTAGTTTTGGTTTATTAATATTCTGCAATAGTTGATTTATAGAATTAACTTACCACAAATTTTGTATTTGCGAGAGATTAAATATTGCGCAAGCTTAAATTATCTCCGCTGTTTAAAATTTTTCTCATTGGCCCGGAATGATTCCAGGCTTTCCGCCTCACGGAATTTTAAGGGAGATATATTTTGACCAAAACGATCAAAACTAATAATACCACCCCATCAGGGGATGCTGCGCCACGCCGCGCATATCAGCAGACGGTTGATGCGGTGCTGGCGCAGAATAAAAGCCATGCCAACGGCCTCAGTTCCGCCGAGGCCGCCGAGCGTTTGAAGACCTTCGGCCCCAACGCCTTGCCGGAGAAAAAAGGCAAGCCGGCCTGGCTGCGCTTTCTTGCCCACTTTAACGACGTCCTGATTTTTGTCCTGCTGGCCGCTGCCGCGCTCACCGCGGTCATGGGCCACTGGGTCGATACGCTCGTCATCCTTGGCGTCACGGTAATCAACGCCCTGATCGGTCATATCCAGGAGAGCAACGCCGAAAAATCGCTGCAGGGCATCCGCAATATGCTCTCCAGCGACGCGCGCGTGCAGCGCGGCGGCAAGCATGAAACCATCCCGACCCGCGACCTGGTGCCGGGCGATATCGTGATACTGCGCGCAGGTGACCGCGTGCCTGCCGATATGCGCCTGATTGAGAGCCATAATCTGCGGGTCGAAGAGGCGATTCTGACCGGCGAGTCGACGGTGGTGGATAAAACCACCGACGCGCTGGAAGGCGAACTGCCGCTGGGCGACCGCACCAATATGCTCTTCTCCGGCACAACCATCAGCGCCGGCGGCGGCGTTGGCGTGGTGACCGCAACCGGTCAGGAGACCGAGCTCGGCCACATCAACCAGATGATGGCGGGCATTGAGAAGCACCGCACGCCGCTGCTGGTGCAGATGGATAAGCTCGGTAAAGCGATTTTCGTTATCATCCTGGCGATGATGGCCGCGCTGTTCGTCTTCAGCCTCGCGCTGCGCGACATTCCTCTCGGCGAGCTGCTGCTCTCCCTGATTAGCCTGGCGGTGGCCGCCGTGCCGGAAGGCTTACCGGCGATTATCTCGATTATTCTCTCTCTGGGTGTACAGGCGATGGCGCGTCAGCGGGCGATTATCCGCAAGCTGCCGACGGTGGAAACCCTGGGCGCCATGACCGTGGTGTGCTCGGATAAAACCGGCACCCTGACGATGAACGAGATGACCGTCAAAGCGATCATCACCGCCGACTGCTGCTACCGCGTCGAGGGCGACAGCTACGAGCCTCAGGGTAACATCTGCCTGGAAGGCAGTAACGAGCCGGTGCAGATTAAAGCGGGCAGCGTGCTGGAAACCTATTTGCGCACCATCGACCTGTGTAACGACAGCCAGATGATTCAGGACGAGCGCGGCCTGTGGGGCATTACCGGCGGGCCGACCGAAGGCGCGCTGAAGGTGCTGGCGGCGAAAGCGCAGCTTGCGCCCGTCGATGCCCGCCTGGTGGCGAAGATACCGTTCGACTCGCAGTATAAGTACATGGCGACCCACCAGAAAATGGGCGACGTCGAGCAGGTGCTGATTACCGGCGCGCCGGACGTGATTTTTGCCCTGTGCCGCCAGCAGTTGAGCAAGCAGGGGGCGGTGCCGTTCGAGCCGCAGTACTGGGAAGAGGAGATGGCGCGCTTTGCCCGTCAGGGCCTGCGTATGGTCGCCGCCGCCTACAAACCGGCGAACGTCGGCAGCACCACGCTGACCCACGACGATCTGCGCGAAGGTCTGGTGTTCCTCGGCATTGCCGGAATGATGGACCCGCCGCGTCCGGAAGCGATTGACGCTATCCACGCCAGCCAGAACGCGGGGATCCGCGTGAAGATGATTACCGGCGACCACCCGCAGACGGCGATGAGCATTGGCCAGATGCTGGGGATCACCAACAGCCGCCAGGCGATGACCGGCTATCAGCTGGAGCACATGGACGACGCCGAGCTGGCGAAAGCCGCCGTTGAGTACGATATCTTTGCCCGTACCAGCCCTGAGCACAAGCTGCGCCTGGTGAAAGCGCTGCAGGATAACGGTGAAGTGGTTGGCATGACCGGCGACGGCGTCAACGACGCCCCGGCGCTGCGCCAGGCCGACGTCGGGATCGCCATGGGGATTAAAGGCACCGAGGTGACCAAAGAGGCCGCCGACATGGTCCTCACCGACGACAACTTTGCCACCATCGCCAGTTCGGTCAAAGAGGGGCGTCGGGTCTACGACAACCTGAAGAAGACCATTCTGTTCATCATGCCGACCAACCTGGCGCAGGGGCTGCTGATTATTATCGCCCTGCTGGCGGGGAATATCATTCCGCTGACGCCGGTGCTGATTCTGTGGATGAACATGGCCACCTCCGCCACGCTCTCCTTCGGCCTCGCGTTTGAAGCCGCCGAGCGCAACGCCATGAACCGCCCGCCGCGTAAAACCGGCCAGCACGTTATGGACGCCTTCGCCGTCTGGCGCGTCGCCTTCGTCGGCACGATGATTGCCGTGGCTGCCTTTATTCTTGAAGCCTGGCTGGCACCGCGCGGCCACAGCCCGGAGTTTATTCGTACAGTCCTGCTGCAGATGCTGGTTACCGCACAGTGGGTGTACATGATTAACTGCCGCAGCAGCGACAGCTTCTCGCTCAACATGGGGCTCCTGCGCAACAAAGGCATCTGGCTGGTGAGCGGCGTGCTGCTGCTGATGCAGCTGGCCATCATCTACGTACCGGTGATGCAGACGATGTTTGGCACCGAAGGGCTGCCGCTGCGCTACTGGTTCATTACGCTGGTCATCGGTATCGCGATGTTCCTGGTGGTGGAAGTTGAGAAGCGCCTGACCCGTCGTTTCCGTAAAACCGCGTAGCGTGACTGACTCGCCCGGCGTCCCTTCTCCTGCGGGGAAGGGACGCCGCATCGTCGTAAGGAATTCCCCATGAACAAGATCATCCGCTCCGCCCTGCTGGCCTGCGGCCTGGCAGGCTACGCGCTCGCCGCCGCCGCCGCGCCGGCCGTTCCGGTCCGCGTCGTCACCGTGGAACACGCGCCGCACGCCGGCGAACGGCAAATCTCCGGCCGCGTTGAGGCCATTCACTCCGTCGATATTCGCGCCCGCACCGAAGGAAAGATTGTGCAGCGCCACTTCCAGGATGGGCAGTACGTCAACCAGGGCGATCCGCTGTTTACGCTGGATGACGCCCAGCCGAAAGCCGCACTGGCGCTGGCCCAGGCTGAACTGAAGAGCGCTCAGGCGTCGCTACGCCAGGCCCAGCAGCTGCTGAGCCGCTACCGGCAGTTGATCAATAACCACGCGATTGGCCGCAACGACCTTGATACCGTGCAGATGCAGCGCGATGTCGCCGCCGCCGCCGTGGAGCAGGCCCGGGCGCGCATTGCCGCCCAGCAGATTACGCTCGGCTACACCCGCATTACCTCGCCGGTCACCGGGCGCGTCGGCCATAGTCCTTTTCACGTCGGTAGCCTGGTGAACCCTGCCAGCGGGGTACTGGCCGATGTGGTCCAGCTCGATCCGATTCGGGTGGTGTTTTCGCTGGATGAAACCGCCTTTTTCGCCAAAGCGGGGCAGCACACGGATATTGCCGCGCTGAAGGAAGCGTGGCTGGCGCAGGTGGATGTCGATGGACGGCGTGAAGACGGCGTTCTGACCTCCGTCGATAACCGTATTGATAGCCGCACCGCCAGCGTGGCGCTGCGCGCTGAATTCGCTAACCCGCAGCACCGCCTGCTGCCCGGCGGCAACGTCACCATTTTCTTCCGCCCGCGGCAGCTTCAGGAGAGCCCGATGATCCCTGCTTCTGCGCTACGGCAAGATGCGCAGGGCTTTTACAGCTGGGTACTGACGGCGGACAACACCGTGACGATGCGCCGCTTGACCCCCGCCGGTCAGCATGGCCAGAGCTTCGTGGTGGCCGATGGCCTGAAAGCGGGGGAGCGCGTAGTGACGGAAGGCGCCCAGCGCCTGCGTGACGGCGCGGCCGTTCAGCTGCTGAGTGAATAAGGGAGAGGCGATGCTCACATTTTTTATCCGTCGTCCGCGCTTTGCGATGGTGATTGCACTGCTGATGACCTTTGTCGGCGCGGTCTCGCTGAAGCTGATCCCGGTCGAGCAGTATCCGCAGATTACGCCGCCGGTCATCAACGTCAGCGCCAGCTGGCCGGGCGCCAGCGCGGCGGACGTGGCGGAAGCCATTGCCGCGCCGCTGGAGACCCAGCTCAACGGCGTCGACCATATGCTGTACATGGAGTCCACCAGCTCCGATGAGGGGACCTACAGCCTGAGCCTGACCTTTGCCGCCGGTACCGATGCCGATTTAGCCGCGATCGACGTGCAGAACCGCGTGTCGCAGGCGGTGGCGCAGCTGCCTGCCGACGTGCAGCAGAACGGCGTGCAGGTGCGCAAGCGGGCAACGAACCTGCTGATGGGGGTGAGTCTCTATTCGCCGCTCGGCACGCTGTCGCCGTTGTTTGTCAGCAACTACGCCAGCACTCAGGTGCGCGAGGCGCTGGCGCGTCTACCTGGCGTCGGGGAAGTGCAGATGTTCGGCGCGCGCGACTACAGTATGCGCATCTGGCTGCGCCCCGACCGCATGAACGCGCTGAATATCACAACCGACGATGTTGCCCAGGCGCTACGCGAGCAGAACGTGCAGGGCGCGGCGGGGCAGGTGGGGACGCCGCCGGTATTTAACGGCCAGCAGCAGACGCTGACCATCAACGGTATCGGGCGACTGAGCGACGCCGCCGGCTTCGGGCAGATTGTGGTTCGCAGCGGCGACCGCGGCCAGCTGGTGCGCCTGTCCGACGTGGCGACCATCGAGCTGGGCGCGCGCAGCTACAGCTCCGGCGCGCAGCTCAACGGCAAAGATTCCGCCTATCTCGGCATCTACCCGACGCCCACCGCGAACGCCCTGCAGGTCGCCAGCGCGGTACGCGCTGAGCTGACCCGGCTGCACGCGCGTTTCCCGGCGGATCTCACCTGGGAAGTGAAGTTTGATACCACCCGCTTTGTTGCGGCGACGATCAAAGAGATCGGCGTGTCGCTGGCGCTGACCCTGTTGGCGGTGGTGGTGGTGGTCTCGCTGTTTCTGCAGAGCTGGCGGGCGACGCTGATAGTCGCTCTGGCAATCCCGGTATCGCTTATCGGCACCTTCGCCGTGCTCTACGGGCTGGGCTACAGCGCCAATACCCTGAGCCTGTTCGCAATCATTCTCGCCCTGACGATGGTGGTGGATGACGCCATCGTGGTGGTAGAGAGCGTGGAAACCAAAATGGCGGAGGGACTGGCGCGCGGCGCGGCAACCGCCGAGGCGCTGCGGCAAATCGCCGGGCCGGTGATCGCCACCACCCTGGTGCTGCTGGCGGTGTTTGTGCCGGTAGCGATGCTGCCGGGGATCGTCGGCGAGCTGTATCGCCAGTTCGCGGTGACCCTATCGACGGCAGTGACCTTGTCGAGCGTGGTGGCGCTGACCCTGACGCCCGCGCTGTGCGCGCTGCTGCTGCGTCCGCGGCCGCAGCAGCCAGCCGCCATCTGGCGCGGTTTTAACCGCGGTCTGGATAGGGTGCGCGATGGTTACGGGCGTCTGGTCGGGAGGATGAATCGTCGCCCCTGGCTGGCGCTGGCGGCGACAGCGGCGGCGGCCGGGGTGGTGGTGTTTAGCTTTACCACCATGCCGAAGGGGTTTCTGCCGCAGGAAGATCAGGGTTATTTCTTTGCCAGCGTACAGCTGCCCGAAGCCGCCTCGCTGGAGCGTACCGAAGCGGTGATGGCCCAGGCGCGCGAGCTGCTGAAACTGAATCCGGCGGTTGAGGATGTGATTCAGGTGTCCGGTTTTAATATTCTCAACGGTACCAGCGCTTCAAACGGCGGATTTATCTCGGTGATGCTGAAGGACTGGCACCAGCGGCCGCCGCTGGAGGCGGTGATGGAAAAAGTGCAGGGCCAGCTGATGGGGTTACCGGAGGCGACAATCATGACTTTTGCGCCGCCGACGCTGCCGGGGCTGGGCAACGCCTCCGGGTTTAATTTACGCATTCTGGCCCAGGCCGGACAATCGCCGGCGGAGCTGGAGCAGGTGACGCATCAGGTGCTGCGGACGGCTAACCAGTACCCGCAGCTGAGCCGGGTATTTACCACCTGGAGCAGCAACGTGCCGCAGCTGACGCTCACGGTCGATCGCGACCAGGCGGCCCGGCTGAACGTACCGGTGGCGAGGATTTTCAGCAGCCTGCAAACCGCGTTTGGCGGCACCCGCGCCGGCGATTTCAGCATCAACAATCGTGTCTACCACGTGGTGATGCAAAACGAGATGCAGTGGCGCGAGCGAGCAGAGCAGATAAGCGAGCTGTACGTGCGCAGCGACAGCGGCGAGCGGGTTCGCCTGAGTAATCTGGTGACGATTACGCCGACGGTGGGCGCGCCGTTTATTCAGCAGTATAACCAGTTCCCGTCGGTATCGGTGAGCGGGTCGGCGGCCGAAGGCGTCAGCAGCCGGACGGCAATGGCGGTGATGGAGCAGATTTTACAAGCGAATCTGCCGCACGGTTATGATTACGCCTGGAGCGGCATTTCCTGGCAGGAGCAGCAGACCGGTAACCAGGCGGTGTGGATTGTGCTGGCGGCGGTAGCGATGGCGTGGCTGTTCCTCGTCGCCCAATATGAGAGCTGGACGCTGCCGGCGAGCGTGATGCTGTCGGTGCTGTTCGCCATCGGCGGGTCGCTGCTGTGGCTCTGGTGGGCCGGGTATGCCAACGATGTGTACGTGCAGATAGGCCTGGTGCTGCTGATCGCGCTGGCGGCGAAAAACGCGATTTTGATCGTCGAGTTTGCCAGGGCGAAGCGCGAAGAGGGGGTGTCGATCGTCGACGCCGCCCGCGAAGGGGCGACCCGCCGCTTCCGCGCGGTAATGATGACGGCGGTCTCTTTTATTATTGGCATTGTGCCGATGATGCTCGCTACCGGCGCCGGAGCGCAGAGTCGGCGAATTATCGGCACCACGGTGTTCAGCGGCATGCTGGTGGCGACGGTAATCGGCATTTTGTTTATTCCTTCGCTGTACGTGCTGTTTCAGCGCCTGCGCGAGTGGGCCCACCGCCGGATGTAGGTGGACTGGGGTTTGGTGTCTGGAGATGTGCTGCGGGTTTGGTAGCCCGGACAGGCGCGGTAGCGCCGCCTCCGGGACGGTGTGGTAGGGGTTCCGTTCACTATTATTCCGCAGAAAATGTCTCACCGTGGTACGTGAACGGGTAAAGGGGGAGAAAACCGTCTCCCCCTTTACAATCCCCGCGGTCCCGCAAAGAAATCGGTGCTAAGCACTGCGCTCACCTCCCGGACCTCAGCCTGCGGTTCGCCGATTTCAGCGGGGGCCAGGGCATCGCTGCATATCACGTTGTTTCAGAGACATATCCGCTGCTGCATGAAAATCTCCCGGAGGCGGCGCGTCGCGCCTGTCCGGGCTACTCTTCCGCAGACGGCTGGAAACCCGTAGCCCCGGTAAGCGCAGCGCCACCGGGGAAATCGGCTGCAGAATATTGCCGGGTTGCGAAACACCCCCGGAGACGATGTTTTGCCGATTACCTGCTCTCCACCGCGATCATGGTGACGAACGGATGGTACTGCCACGGCACGCTGCCGCCTTTCTGGTACATCTTCGAAATGGTGCCGTCGAGATAGAGCATCTGGCGCACGTTGAGCTTCGACTGCGCATAGCAGGCGAAATCGTAGAAATTGGTTTCGCGCGCGCTGAGCATAAAGACCACCTTGCCATCGCCGGTGATGCCCACGCCGTTACGCAGCTTGCGCGAGCTGGCGGACGGCTTCAGCCGCCAGTTGATCTTGCCGTTTTCAATCAGCATTGGCCCGGACTGCACGGCGTAGCGGATAGCCGGCGATGGCCTGAATTTATTGATGCTGACAATCCCCGCGTTTTGCCCGCGCAGATAAAAGACCCCGCCGGGACGAATAAAAAAGTTGCCACCGCCGGAGGCGCGGTTAAGTGGGGTCAGCTGCCTGCCATTCTCGATATACAGCCCCAGCGGCGCGTAAGCTTTATCATAAATTCCGCCGTTCATCGCCATTTGTACCTGCCCGTCGCGGTTGATATCCCCCAGCAGCGAGCGCAGCGATCCCCAGGCTTTACCGTCCTCATTCTGCCAGTACATCACGATGCGTTCGCGATGCGGATCAACGGTATAGCTTTGCAGCGTCAGGGACGGGTCGGTCAGCGAGCACTTCCCGCTGGCAAAGGCGGGCAGAGATAACAGCAACAGCGGCAGAAGCGATGACAAGCGCACGGCGGGGTTCCAGACAACCAAAGAGAGCGTGCAGTATAGCGTTTTATCGCCGCTACGCCGTCCAGATTTCGCAGTGCTTTTGTACCAGCCCGATCAACGAACCGCCATTGGCGACAAACTCGCGCATCTGCTGCGGCTCGCTGCGATTCTGCTTCGCCTGGCGCACCATCGCCTCCAGCGCGCTGCCGGCGTTGAGCTTATGGGCGCTGGGCGCCAGCTTATCCGCCAGCTGTAAAATCTCTTCGCGCAATGTTCGCTGTTCGCCGCTGTTCACATCGGTATTGATCCCGTCGAGCCCATAGCGGCAGGCCTGATAGCGGTTGAAGGGGTAGAGCAAATAATCCTCGGGCAGATGCTTAAACGGCCGCTCCGTCAGCAGCCAGCAGGCGATGATCTGGATAAAACCGGCGATATTCACCGCCTGGCTAATCGTCAGCGGCGTATCCATCACCCGGACTTCGACAGTGCCAAAGCGCGGGCTGGGGCGAATATCCCAGTGCAGATCCTTCATGCTATCGATCATGCTGGTATAGCTAAGACGGCGAAACAGACCGGTAAAAGCCTGCCAGTTATTGACCCACGGCATCGGGCCGTTATCAGGATAGGCGGCGAAAAGATTAAGCCGCGAGCAGGCAAAGCCGCTATCGGTCCCGTCGAGCCAGGGCGATGCCGCGTTCAGCGCGATAAAATGCGGTACGAAGCGCGACAGGCCGTGCAGAAGATAGATGGCATCATCGCCGTTTTGACACCCCACGTGCACGTGCTGGCCGAAGATCGTTGCCTGCTTCGCCAGATAACCAAAGTGCTCGACGGTTTTCCGGTAGCGCGGGCTATCGCTGATCTGCTGGCGCTGCCAGCTTTGAAACGGATGCGTTCCACCGCCGCAGATTTTCACATGATGGCGGGCGGCGGCACGAAGCACCGCCTGCTGAACCGCGCTCAGTTGCGCCGTCGCCTGGTGGATATCGCGGCAGACGCCGGTGGCGATCTCCAGCATGCTTTCGGTAATGTCATGCTTGGCCTCGCCCGCTTTCAGCGTGCCCTGCACCTCGTCAATCAGCGCGGAAGAGTCCTGGCTCAGATCGAAACCCGGCGGGTTGACGACCTGGAGCTCAAGCTCGATACCGAGGGTAAATGGCTCGGAGCGGTGAAAATCAGGTAACGGCATGGCGACTCCCTCTTTCTCTTTATCAGAAAGTATAGAAGACAACGTCTCAAACTGATGATTTGTCGGACATAATGAATTTAATTTATAGAAAATAACGCCACGTGATTATCCCTTTAAAAAGAAAGTAAGGCTGGTGCAATCCTGCAACAGAATTCCCGCCGGTGGTGCAAAAAGATAAGGTGATTATATTTTTTCGAGTAAAATCATATGGATGTTATAAGTCATTCTTATTTTATAAGCCATTTCACACTTATTTTCCGCGCATTCAGAACTGGTATGTATCTTGCCTGTTAAATAGCGACTTTTATTTAACAGGGACAATGTGATGCTGAAGACAAAATTACTTTCGCGTAAACGCCATCTCGCCGTTGCTGTTAGCGGGGCATTGGCGCTGTTTGCCTCTGTGCCGACTCAGGCTTCAACCCTGCGGATCGCCATGACCGCCGCCGATATCCCGTTAACCCTCGGACAACCCGATCAGGGTTTTGAGGGCAACCGCTTTACCGGCATTCCGCTTTACGATGCCTTAGTTGAATGGGATTTGTCGCAGGGAGAGAAACCCAGCGGCCTGGTGCCGGGGCTGGCGACCGAGTGGCACGTTGACCCGCAAAATCAAAGCCGCTGGATTTTCACCCTGCGCCCGGGGGTTAAATTTCACGATGGTTCTGCGGTCAACGCCGATGCCATCGTCTGGAACGTGGATAAGGTGCTGAATAAAGCCGCGCCGCAGTACGCGCCCGGCCAAATCGGCAACACGCTGTCGCGCATGCCGACCCTCACCGGCGCGGAAAAAATTGACGACCATACCGTGGCGCTGACCACCTCCGAACCGGACGCGCTGCTGCCGTATAACCTCACCAACCTGTTTATCGTTTCGCCGACCGCGTGGCAGAAGCTGTACGACGCGGTGCCGTCCGGCACCGGCGATACCGCCGCGCGCAGTAAGCAGGCGTGGACCGAATTCGCCGCCCACGCGGTGGGCAGCGGTCCGTTCAAAATGGAAAAACTGGTTCCCCGCCAGCAGCTGATCCTCGATAAAAATCCCGACTACTGGAACAAAGATCGTATTCCGCGGGTGGATAAAGTGGTGCTGATCCCGCTGCCGGAAGCCAACGCCCGCACCGCGGCGCTGCTCTCGAAGCAGGTGGACTGGATCGAAGCCCCGGCCCCGGATGCGGTTGATCAAATTAAAGCCCAGGGCTTTAAAATCTACGCCAACACCCAGCCGCACCTGTGGCCGTGGCAGTTCTCCTTTGAAGAGGGCTCGCCGTGGAAAGATATTCGCGTGCGCAAAGCCGCCAACCTGTGCCTGAACCGCGCGGAGCTTAAAAGCTATCTCGGCGGCTATATGACCGAAGCGACCGGCGTCTACGAGGCTGGCAGTCCGTGGCGCGGTAAACCCACCTTCCAGATCAAATATGACCCGGATACCGCCCGCAAGCTGATGACCGAAGCCGGCTATAGCGCCGGGAAACCGCTGCACGTCACGGTCGCCACCTCGGCCTCTGGCTCCGGGCAGATGCAGCCGCTGCCGATGAACGAGTACATTCAGCAGAGCCTGAAAAGCTGCTTCTTCAATGTCGATATTAAAGTCAACGAATGGAACACCCTGTTTACCAACTGGCGCCTCGGGGCGAAAGATCCCTCCGCGAAAGGGATCGATGCGATCAACGTCAGCGCCGCGGTTAACGATCCCTATTTCGGCATGATCCGTTTCTCTACCGCGAAGGCCTTCCCGCCGGTGGCGACCAACTGGGGCTACTTCTCGACCCCGGAAACCGAAAAGCTGGCGGCGGCGGTAAAGCACGCGTTTACCCCGGCCGAAATGGATAAAGCCGCCGGTGAACTGCACGCCGCGCTGGTCGATCAGGTACCGTTCCTGTTCGTCGCCCACGATGTCGGACCAAGGGCGATATCGCCAGCCGTCACCGGTGTGGTACAGCCGCAAAGCTGGTTTATCGACCTTAGTCTGGTGAGCAAAAAAGAGTAATCGACACGGGAGCAAGAGATGATCAATACGCTGCTATATCGCATCCTGCTGGCCGTCCCCACCATGCTCGGGGTGGCGGTGATCTGTTTTATGCTGGTGCAGATAGCGCCGGGCGACCCGCTGGTATCGGTGATGCCGCCGGACGCCTCGGAATCGCTGCGTCAGACCTTAATGCAGGCCTACGGCTTTGATAAACCACTGCCGCTGCAGTTTGTGCACTGGCTATGGCGGGCGCTGCACGGCGATTTGGGGATGTCGGTCGCTACCGGGCGTCCGGTCATCGATGAGGTGATGACGGCGGTCACTTACTCTCTGCGTCTGGCGCTGCTGGCGACGGCGATCGGATTTGTGCTGGGCAGCCTGTTTGGTTTTGTCGCTGGTTACTTTCGTAACAGTATTATTGACCGTCTGGCCTCGGTGCTGTCGGTATTCGGCGTCAGCGTGCCGCACTACTGGCTGGGGATGCTGCTGGTCATCGTTTTTAGCGTCAAATTCGCGCTGCTGCCGGCGACCGGCGGTGGGCCAATCGGCGAGGTGGGCTGGCAGTGGGACTGGGAACACCTGCAGTTTATGCTGCTGCCAGCCTTCACGCTGTCGGTGATCCCGACCGGCATCATCGCCCGCACCGTTCGCTCGCAGGTGGCGGATATTCTCAGCCAGGAGTTTATCGTCGGCCTGCGCGCCCGGGGGCTCAACGAGTCGCGGATCTTTCTGCACGTGGTGAAAAACGCCGCGCCGACCGCGCTGGCGGTGATGGGACTGCAGGTTGGCTATCTGATGGGCGGCTCGATTCTGGTGGAAACCGTTTTCTCCTGGCCCGGCACCGGTCTGCTGCTGAACACCGCCATTTTCCAGCGCGACCTGCCGCTATTGCAGGGCACCATCTGGGTACTGGCGCTGTTCTTTGTGCTGCTCAATCTGCTGGTGGATATTCTGCAAACCAGTCTCGACCCGCGAATTAAGAGGAGCTAACGATGGTGGATACCGTGACGACCAAAGGCATTGCCGTCGCCGCCACGACGGTGGCCAGACAAGGCTACTGGCGCGGCGTGTTTCGCCGCTTGCTGCGCGACCCCGGGGGCGTATTCGTTGGCGCGATCATCCTCGTGCTGTTGACGCTGGCGCTGTTCGGTCCCTGGCTTATCGTCAAAGACCCGTATCAGACGTCGATGTTTTTACGCCTCAAGCCGATCGGTACCGACGGCTTCCCGCTGGGCTCCGATGAGCTCGGGCGCGACATGCTATCAAGGCTGATTCTTGGCACCCGGCTATCGCTATTTATGGGGATTGTCCCGGTGGTGTTCGCCTTTTTTATCGGTGGGGCGATCGGCATTATCGCCGGCTATGCGGGGGGGAGAACCAATACCCTGATTATGCGCACCGTGGACGTGTTTTACGCCTTTCCCTCGGTGCTGCTGGCGATAGCGCTCTCCGGCGCGCTGGGGGCGGGCATCGGTAACGCGCTGCTCTCGCTGACCCTGGTGTTCGTGCCGCAGGTGGCGCGTATCGCCGAAAGCGTCACCGCGCAGGTACGGCATATGGACTACATCGACGCCGCCCGGGCCACCGGGGCCAGCGCGTTCACCATTATTCGCGTGCAGGTGCTGGGCAACGTGCTGGGGCCGATTTTCGTCTTCTCCACCGGACTCATTTCGGTGTGCATGATCCTCGCCTCCGGGCTCTCTTTTCTCGGCCTTGGGGTTCGCCCGCCGGAGCCGGAATGGGGGCTGATGCTGAACACCCTGCGTACGGCGATTTATACCCAGCCGTGGGTGGCGGCGCTGCCCGGCCTGATGATTTTTATCACCTCCATTTCGTTCAATATCCTCGCGGACCGCCTGCGTGCGGCAATGGCGATTAAGGAGTAAGCGATGCAACCCTTTATCAATATCGACCTCGGCGGACCGGCGCAGCCGTTGCTGAAGGTCAACAACCTGCTGAAGCATTTTCCCGCTGGCGGCGGCAAAGCGCGCGAAGTGGTGCAGGCGGTGGACGACATCAGTTTTTCGGTGATCAAAGGCGAAACCCTCGGCGTGGTGGGGGAGTCGGGCTGCGGTAAATCCACCACCGCGCGGCTGCTGATGCAACTGCTCAAACAGGATAGCGGGGAGCTGATCTTCGATGGCCTGGAGGTGGGCTCATCGCGCCTGCCGATGAAAGCGTATCGCCGCCAGGTGCAGATGGTCTTCCAGGATAGCTACGCCTCGCTCAACCCGCGTATGACCATGGAAGAGAGCATTGCCTTCGGCCAGCGGGTACACGGCGTCAGCGCCAAAGAGGCCAGCGAATACGCCCGCTATCTGCTGGCGCACGTCGGCCTCGAACCGGAACGTTTTGCCCACCGTTATCCGCATGCGCTCTCCGGCGGCCAGCGCCAGCGCGTGAATATCGCCCGCGCGCTGGCGATGAAGCCCCGACTGGTGATCCTCGACGAGGCCGTCTCGGCGTTGGATAAATCGGTGGAAGCCCAGGTGCTGCAGTTGCTGCAGGAGCTGAAACGGACGCTGGCGCTGACCTATGTGTTTATCAGCCACGATCTGCACGTGGTGCGCTGGCTGTCGGACCGCATTCTGGTGATGTATCTCGGCGAGGTGGTGGAGATTGGCCCGGCGGAGCAGCTGTTTACCGCCTCGGCTCACCCCTATACCCGGGCGTTGTTAAGCTCGATGCCGTCGATGGACCCGCATAATCGCACCTTAACCTCTGCGCTGAACGGCGATCCGCCCAGCCCGATTTCGCCGCCTTCCGGCTGCCGCTTTCATACCCGCTGCCCGCACGCCAGAGCGGTGTGCGCCGAGGTGAAGCCGACGCTGCAAAGCGTCGGCGAGGGGCATCAGAGCGCCTGCCTGATGGCGCAGCCCGCGTCACCCTGGCATCAAAATATCGCCATTCAGGAGGTCAGCCATGTCGCATGAAGCTTACGTCCATATCCGCGACCTGCGGGTTGAGTTTCGCCGCGACGGCCAGACGGTCAACGCGGTCAACGGCGTCTCCTTTGATGTGCAAAAGGGCGAGGTCATGGCGCTGATCGGCGAATCTGGCTCCGGGAAAAGCGTGACCCTGCGCGCCCTGATGCGGCTGCATCCGCCGAAAAGCAGCGTGCTTTCCGGCACCCTGAAGGTCGGTGAGGACGAGGTGCTGACCATGAATGCCGGGCAGCTGCGGCGCTACCGCGGCGCGCGCTGCGCGATGATTTTCCAGGAGCCGCTGTTGGCCTTTGACCCGGTCTATACCGTGGGTCAGCAGATCGTCGAAGGGTTGCGTCGCCATGAAGGCCTGTCGCGCCAGGCGGCGCGAGAGCGGGCGCTGGAGGCGCTGCGCCAGGTGCGTATTCCGAGCCCCGAGCGGCGGCTGGATGCATACCCGCACGAGATGTCCGGCGGGATGCGCCAACGGGCGATGATTGCCCTCGCGCTCTCCTGTAACCCGCAGCTGCTGTTGGCGGATGAGCCGACCACCGCCCTTGATGCCACGGTGCAAATCCAGATCCTGATTCTGCTGCGCGAGCAGCAAAAGCAGCGCGATCTGTCGATTATATTTGTGACCCACGATATCGGCGCGGCGGTGGAGATCGCCGACCGGGTGGCGGTGATGTACGCCGGGCGCATCGTCGAAGAGGCGTCGATTGAGGAGATTCTGTATCGTCCGCGCCATCCTTACACCCAGGTGCTGCTGGGCAGCCGTCCGAAAGAGGGACTGAAAAAGGGCGATGCGCTGCGCTGCATTCCCGGCTCACCGCCGGATCTCTCGCGCCTGCCGCCGGGCTGCGCGTTTGCCGAACGCTGTCCGCACGCGCGTCCCGCCTGTACGCAAAGCCAGCCGGCCACCGAACAGGCCGGGCCGCGTCACGTGGTGAGCTGCCATCGCTGGCGCGAGCTGAGCTCGTCCGTTGAAAACCAGGCGCTTTACGCCTGAAGCCAGGAGAAAAACACGATGCAGGATGACCTTCGCGCCTTTATGCCCTATCCGCCGCATCCGGTGGCGCATGCGCTCAGCGGGCCGCTGAGCGGGTTAACCTTTGCGGTCAAAGATCTGTTCGACGTGGCGGGCTACCCGACCGGCGGCGGCAATCCGCATCTGCTGGCGCTATCCGGGATTAAAAACCGCACCGCGCCGGTGGTGCAAACGTTGTTAGATAACGGCGCGCGCTTTATCGGCAAAACCCATACCAGCGAGCTGGCGTATTCGATGAGCGGGCACAACGTTCATTACGGCACCCCGCGCAACGGCGCCGCGCCGAATCATATTCCCGGCGGCTCTTCGTCCGGTTCGGCGTCGGCGGTATCGAACGAAGTGTGCGACTTTGCCCTCGGTACCGATACCGGCGGCTCGGTTCGAACGCCGGCGAGCTACTGTGGTCTGTTCGGCCTGCGTCCGACCCACGGCCGTCTTTCCCTCGACGGCTGCCAGCCGCTGTGCGCCACCATGGATACCTGCGGTTTCTTTGCCCGCTCGCCGGAGGTCTTTTCCGCCGTCGCTGCCTGTCTGTTTGCCGATGAACGCGCGGATCTGAGCGGTGTTCGGCTGGCCTGTCATGATGGGCTGTTTTCCCGCCTGCCGCTGCGCAGCCAGCAGGCGCTGCAGCCGGTTCGCCAACGGCTGGCGCGCTTTTTCGGCGCGGTAACCCCGCTCACCGCGCCGCTGCCGGACGTGGACGATATCTATCTCGCCTTTCGCCAGATACAGGGCTATGAAGCGTGGCAGGCGCAGGGCGAAACCATTGAGCGCTACGGCCTGCAGCTAGGGCCGGACGTCCGCGAGCGCTTTTTTTGGGGCAAAGCGGTCACCCGCGCGCAGTTTGACGCCGCCTGTCAGCAGCGCGAGCGTTTCGCCGCCTGGTGGGACGCGCAGCTGGGCGATGCGGTACTGGTGATGCCGACCGTTCCTGACGGCGCGCCGCTGCTGACGGCGCAGGCCGAGGAGATAGAGGCGGTCCGCCGCCTGTCCCACGACCTGCTGTTAATTTCCGTGATGACCCAACGTCCGCAGGTGACGCTGCCGGTCGCCCAGATGGGCGGTCTGCCGCTGGGGATCTCATTTTTAGGGCCGCGCGGCAGCGATCGTCTACTGGTTGAGCTTGCCGCCGCGTTTATGCAAGGAGACCGAAATGAGCAGTGATGTCCTTTTTACCCCGATGACCGAAACCACCGACTGCCGGATTAACGGCGAACGCCTGTGGAATTCGTTGATGACGCTGGCGGAAATCGGCGCCACGCCGAAGGGCGGCTGCTGCCGTCTGACGCTGACCGATCTTGATCGCCAGGGACGGGATTTGGTGATTAGCTGGGCGCAGGCGGCGGGGATGTGCGTCACCGTCGACAAAATCGGCAACGTCTTTATGCGCCGCGAAGGGCGTAATCCGGCGCTGCCGCCGATTGTCTCCGGCAGCCATATTGATACCCAGCCGACCGGCGGCAAATTTGATGGTAACTATGGCGTGCTGGCGGCGCTGGAGGTAGTGCGCACCCTGAACGATCGGGATATCGAAACCGAAGCGCCGATTGAAGTGGTGTTCTGGACCAACGAAGAGGGATCGCGCTTTGTGCCGGTGATGATGGGTTCCGGGGTATTTGCCGGGGTTTTCCCGCTGGAAACCATCTATGCCGCGCAGGATGCGGACGGTAAAACCGTGGGCGAGGAGCTGGCGCGCATCGGCTATATCGGCAGCCAGACGCCGGGCGATCATCCGATTGGCGCCTACTTCGAAGCGCATATTGAACAGGGGCCGATTCTGGAGGATGAAGAGAAAATTATCGGTATCGTGCAGGGCGTGCTGGGGATCCGCTGGTATGACTGCGTGGTGACCGGCCAGGAATCCCATGCCGGACCGACGCCGATGCGCCTGCGCCAGGATGCGCTGCAGGTGGCGACGCGTATTATGCAGGAGGTTGTGGCGATCGCCGGGCGCAGCGAGGAAGGGCGCGGTACGGTAGGGAGGGTGCAGGTCTATCCAAACAGCCGTAACGTGGTGCCGGGGGAGGTGACGTTTTCGATTGATATGCGCAATCTCAGCGATGCGCTGGTGGATGAGATGGACCGTCAGCTGCGGGCGTTTATCGCCGACGTTGAACGGGAGAGCGGCCTGAAGGTAGCGCTGAAAGAGGTGAGCCACTATCCGGCCGCGCCGTTCCACCCGGATTGTCAGGCGGCGATTGCCGACGCCGCGCAGCGTCTGGGCTATCCCGCGCGGGAGATTGTCTCCGGCGCCGGACACGACGCGGTATATATGAGCTACCTGGCGCCAACCGGGATGATTTTTATCCCCTGCAAGGATGGGATCAGCCACAACGAAATCGAGTACGCGTCGCCGGAGCACGTTGAGGCCGGCGCGAACGTGCTGCTGCAGGTGATGCTGCAGTACGCGCGGGTAGTATAAACGACCGTCCTCCCCGGTCGCGCTGCGCTTACCGGGGCTACGAGTTTCCAGCCGTCTGCGGGGCGGTAGCCCGGGTAAGGCGTTTACGCCGCGCCCCGGGATTTCCGGGCCCGGTGCCTGAGGGAGGCAGATTGGGTAGCCCGGACAGGCGCGGCAGCGCCGCCTCCGGGGGATTTTCCGTCAGCTGTTGGTATCTTTCTGAAACTATGGGACACGCCGCGATGCCCTGGCCCCCGCTGAAATCGGCGAACCGGAGGACCGAAGACAAGGGCTGGCCGCCAGGGATGGCGGACAGAGGCGAATCGAGACAGTGATGTCGAGTTGAGCCGACCGCAGGCTGAGGACCGGGAGGTGAGCGCAGTGCGCAGCACCGATTTCTTTGCGGGACCGCGGGGATTGTAAAGGGGGAGACGGTTTTCTCCCCCTTTACCCGTTCACCTACCACGTTGAGACATTTTCTGCGGAATAATAGTGAACGGAACCCCTGTACACTTTCCCGGAGGCGGCGCTTGACGCGCCTGTCCGGGCTACCGGGCCCGGGCGCGGTGTCTGATACAACCAAACCTTAATCCCGATCGATGGCGAACGGCTGCCAGGCCTGACGCACCGGCATCACTTCGACCCGGTTGATATTCATATGGTCCGGCAGCGTGGCGATATAAAACATCTGTTCGGCAATATCCCGCGCGCTCAGCGGCGTGGTGCCGCGATACAGGTTGTCCGACGCCGCCTGGTCGCCTTTGGTGCGCACCAGGGTAAATTCCGTCTCGGCAATACCCGGCGCGAGATCGGTCACGCGCACTCCGGTCCCGAGCAGATCGCAGCGCAGGTTATAGCTGAACTGCTTCACGAAAGCCTTGCTGGCGCCGTAGACGTGGCTGCCGGGATAGGGCCACTGCCCGGCGATAGAGCCGATATTGATGATGCTCGCCCCCGCGCCGTGGTTAATCAGCGTCGGCAGCAGCGCGTGGGTCACGTTAACCAGCCCGGTGACGTTGGTATCGATCATCGTTTTCCAGTCGTCCAGATCCACTTTCTGCGCGGGCTGCGGCGACAGCGCCAGTCCGGCGTTGTTAATCAATGTCGTGATATCGGCGAACTCAGCGGGCAGCGCCGCTACGGCCGCGGCGACCGCATCGCTATCGCGCACGTCGAGTTCGATAATGTGCACCGGTACCTGCGAGGCGAGCTTGTCCTGTAACTTCTTTAGCCGCTCAAAACGGCGTCCGCTCAGCACCAGCGACCAGCCCGCATCGGCGAAGACCTGCGCCGCCGCTTCCCCAAAACCCGAGGTCGCCCCGGTAATAAACACCACTTTGCTCGTTGCCATTTCATTCTCCTGTGCAGGTTGTCGCTCCCACTATAGAAACCCTTCGCGCGCGGGCACAGGGCCAGTCGGCGCGCGGCGATGTGACACGGTGTCACATCATTTTCGCCTGACTGGCTCTATCCGTTTCTCCTCTGAACGGCCAATGATGAGGCCAACAACAACGACATGAGAGAGGGCAGGGTATGAAGCTGGCACTACAGAACGATGTAGCGATAAGCAATGATGAAGTTCGGCAGCTGGATCGCGCTTATGTGTTTCATTCATGGTCGATGCAGGGCAATTTACATCCGCTGGTGATCGCCGGGGCAAAAGGCTGCGAGCTGTGGGATTACGAAGGCAATACTTACCTCGATTTCAGCAGCCAACTGGTCAACGTCAACATTGGCTATCAGCACCCTCGCGTACTGGCGGCGATGAAAGCCCAGCTGGAAGAGCTGGTGACTATTGCGCCCGCCACCGCCAACCTCGCCCGCGGCGAAGCGGCGAAGCGGATTGTCGAGCTGGCGCCGGAAGGTTTTAGCAAAGTGTTCTTCACCAACGCCGGCGCCGATGCCAACGAGAACGCCATCCGTATGGCGCGGCTCTATACCGGGCGCGATAAAGTGCTCTCCGCCTATCGTTCCTATCACGGCAATACCGGCAGCGCGATTGCCGCCACCGGTGACTGGCGGCGCGTGCCGAACGAGTATTCGCGCGGTCACGTTCACTTCTTTAACCCCTATCTCTACCGCAGCGAATTTAACGCCACGACGGAAGAAGAGGAGTGCCAGCGCGCACTGGCCCATCTGCGGCGGATGATCGAATGTGAAGGTCCGAACGCGATTGCCGCGATTCTGCTGGAGTCAATTCCGGGGACCGCCGGGATTCTTGTCCCGCCGGAGGGCTATATGCAGGGCGTGCGGGCGCTGGCCGACGAGTTTGGTATTGTGCTGATCCTCGATGAAGTGATGGCCGGTTTTGGCCGCACCGGGAGCTGGTTCGCCTTCGAGCAGGACGGCGTAGTGCCGGATCTGGTGACGTTCGCTAAAGGGGTTAACGCCGGCTACGTCCCGGCCGGCGGCGTGCTGATCAGCGAGCCGATCGCCCGCTACTTTGATGACCATTTCTTTGCCGGGGGGCTAACCTATTCCGGTCATCCGCTGGCGATGGCGGCGATTGTCGCCACCATTGACGCGATGAAAGAAGAGAAGGTGGTGGAAAACGCGGCGACCATCGGCAATGAGGTGCTGCGTCCGGGGCTGGAAGCGCTGGCGGAGAAGCACGCGATTATCGGCAACGTGCGCGGCCGCGGTCTGTTCCAGGCGCTGGAGTTGGTCAGCAGCCGCGAATATAAAACGCCGCTGGGCGCGGCCGATATGGCGGCCATTAAAGGCGCGTTGACCGAAGCCGGCCTGCTGGCGTTCGTCGTGGAAAATCGCATTCACGTGGTGCCGCCGTGCACCATCAGCGCCGAACAGGTGACAAAAGGGCTGGCGATTTTTGATGCGGTATTCGCCCGCTTCGCGAGCCTGGCGAAGTAAGAGGATGATTTCCCGGGTCGCGGCGTAAACGCCTTACCGGGCCATCCACTCGTAGCCCCGCTAAGCCTCGCGCAAGCGGGGCTGATTTTCATCCCATCTTAACTCAGTCGCTTATTCTGCCAGCATCTTCCTGCAATCCGGGTTTCTTGATATAACAACCTGATAACACTACGGGAGAGATAAGCGTGCCGGAAATCAATGAATTTGGTCAGCAGGTCAACGATCGCGTGCCGGGCTGGCAGGGCGCGGGGCTTCTGCGCCGCACGGCGTTAAATGGCCGCTTTTGCCGGCTGGAGCCGCTGGATACCGAGCGGCACGCGGCGGATCTGTTTGCTGCCTATGCCCTCGGCGATGACAGCGACTGGACGTGGCTGGCCAGCAACTGTCCGCAGAGCGTGGAGTCAACGGCGCACTGGATCACCGGCAAGGTCATGGACGACGGGCTGGTACCGTATGCGGTTATCGATCTGCACGCCGAGCGGGCCGTCGGGCTGGTCAGCTATATGGCGATTGAACGGGCGATGGGCACGGTGGAGATTGGCCACGTCACCTGGTCGCGGGCGATGAAAAATACGCCGCTCGGGACCGAGGCGGTATGGCTGCTGCTGCAAAATGGTTTTGCTCACGGCTATCGTCGGCTGGAGTGGAAGTGCGACTCGATGAATCTCGCCTCCCGCCGCGCCGCCGATCGGCTGGGGTTTACCTGGGAAGGGCGTCTTCGCCAGAGGATGGTGCGTAAAGGACGCACCCGCGATAGCGATATGCTGTCGATTATCGATAGCGAATGGCCCGCGCGCGATGCGGCGCTGCGGGCGTGGCTGGCGCCGGAGAACTTTGATGCTGGTGGACGGCAAATAAAGCGGCTGGAAGATTTTCGTTGAATTCAGGCCGTGCGCCGATGAGTCGCCCGAATAAGCGTAGCGCAATCCGGGAAAATCGCGGTCAGGCCGGGTGAGGCGACGCCGCCACCCGGCATAGATCGTTTAGCGGCGAACCGGCGCATCCCCGGCGACATAATAAGTCGCGGTACTGCGCGGCAGCGACTGGCGGCCGCGAATGGCATCGGCCATTTTTTCGCCAATCATAATCGTGGTCGCGTTAAGGTTGCCGGTAATAATCTGCGGCATAATCGAGGCGTCGACCACGCGCAGGCCTTCCAGCCCGTGAACCCGACCTTCGCCATCGACCACCGCCATCTCGTCGTAGCCCATTTTACAGGTACCGCAGGGATGGAAGGCGGTTTCCGCATGGTTACGCACGAACTCATCCAGTTCGGCATCGCTCTGGCACTCAATGCCCGGACTGATCTCCCGGCCGCGATAGTTATCGAGCGCCGGCTGGCTCATGATTTCACGGGTGATGCGAATGGCGTCGCGGAACTCCTGCCAGTCCTGTTCATGCGACATATAGTTGAACAGGATCGCCGGATGCTGGTGCGGGTCGCGCGATTTCAGACGCACGTGCCCGCGGCTCGGGGAGCGCATGGAACCGACGTGGCACTGGAATCCGTGCTCTTTTACCGCGTTTGAACCGTTGTAGTTAATCGCTACCGGCAGGAAATGGTACTGAATATTCGGCCACGCAAACGCCTCGCGGCTGCGGATAAATCCGCCCGCTTCAAACTGGTTGCTGGCGCCGATGCCGGTCCCGCCGAACAGCCACTCGGCGCCGATTTTCGGCTGATTCCACCACTGCAGCGCCGGGTAGAGCGACACCGGCTCTTTACATTCGTACTGCAGGTACATCTCCAGATGATCCTGCAGGTTCTCGCCGACGCCGGGTAGGGCGTGAACCAGCGGAATATCGAACTGGCGCAACAGTTCCGGGTTGCCGACGCCGGAGCGCTGCAGGATCTGCGGCGAGGCGATAGCGCCCGCGCAGAGCAGCACTTCTTTATTGGCGGTGGCTTTTGACGGCGCGGCGCTGTCGCCCTCCAGCCATTCAACGCCGACGGCGCGCTTGCCGGCAAAAATAATATGATCGGTCAGCGCGTGGGTGCGAATAGTCAGATTGGGACGCGCGCGGGCCTGGTCGAGATAGCCGCGCGCGGTACTGGCGCGGCGTCCCTGCGGCGTCACGGTACGATCCATCGGGCCAAAACCTTCCTGCTGATAGCCGTTGAGATCGTCGGTGCGGGGGTAGCCGGCCTGTACGCCGGCTTCAATCATCGCGTGGAACAGCGGATTATTGCCCTGCTTTGGCGTGGTGACGCTGACCGGGCCGTCGCCGCCGTGGTAGTCGTTGGCGCCGATATCGCGGGTTTCCGCTTTGCGGTAGTAGGGCAGGCAGTCGAGGTAGCTCCAGTGCTCCAGCCCCGGCGCCGAGGCCCAGTTGTCGAGATCCATGGCGTTGCCGCGGATATAGCACATGCCGTTAATTAACGAGGATCCGCCGAGGCCCTTTCCGCGTCCGCACTCCATGCGGCGATTGTTCATATGCGGTTCAGGCTCGGTCTCGTAGGCCCAGTTATAGCGCCGACCCTGGAGGGGAAAGGCCAGCGCGGCGGGCATCTGGGTGCGGAAGTCGAAACGGTAATCCGGGCCGCCCGCTTCCAGCAGCAGGACGGTGGTATCGGGATCTTCCGTCAGTCGTGTCGCCAGTACGTTGCCGGCGGAACCGGCACCAATAATAATGTAGTCAAACTGCAAAAATGACCTCCTGGTTAAAATATGGATTGAAACTGACCCATCTCAACCTGGATGGATTTTATCTGGGTGTAGCTGTGCAGCGTCTGCACGCCGTTTTCGCGGCCAATGCCGGAGTGCTTGTAGCCGCCGACCGGCATCTCCGCCGGGGATTCGCCCCAGGTGTTGATCCAGCAGATCCCGGCCTCCAGCCGATGAATCAGGCGATGGGCGCGGTTTAAATCCGGGGTGACGACGCCGGCGGCGAGGCCATATTCGGTGGCGTTGGCGCGGCGGAGGGCCTCTTCTTCATCGTCGTAGCTCAGAATCGACATCACCGGGCCGAAGATCTCTTCGCGAACGATGGTCATCTGGTCATCGCAGTCGGTAAACACCGTCGGGGCGACCCACGCGCCGTGGTCGAAGCCTTCGCCTTTCAGCGCTTCGCCGCCGCAGAGCAGGCGCGCGCCTTCTTGCTTACCGGTCTCGATGTAGCGCAGCACGTTATCGCGATGCGGAAAGCTCACCAGCGGCCCGAAGTTGGTGCCTTCAGCGAACAGATCGCCGGGGCGGATACGCGCCACGCGCGCGAGGATTTTCTCTTCAAACGCCGCTTTCAGGCGTGCCGGAACGAATACCCGGGTGCCGTTGGTGCAGACCTGGCCTGAACTGTAGAAGTTAGCCATCATCGCGATGTCGGCGGCGAGGTCGAGGCTGGCGTCTTCGCAGACGATCAGCGGTGATTTGCCGCCCAGCTCCATGGTTACTTCTTTCAGTGAAGAAGCGGCGGCGTTAGCCATCACTTTTTTGCCGCTGGCGACGCCGCCGGTAAAGGAGATTTTGGCGATGTCCGGGTGCTCGGTGAGATACTGACCGGTTTCGGCGCCCGTGCCCGGTAGCACATTAAACACGCCTGCCGGCAGGCCCGCTTCGCGGTAGATCTCCGCCAGCTTCAGAGCGGTGAGCGGGGTAACTTCACTCGGTTTGAAGATCATCGCGTTACCGGCCGCCAGCGCCGGGGCCGATTTCCACAAGGCGATCTGGATCGGGTAGTTCCAGGCGCCGATCCCGGCGACCACGCCCAGCGGTTCCCGGCGGGTATAGACAAATGCGCTGTCGCGCAGCGGGATTTGGCTGCCTTCCAGCGCCGGGATCAGGCCCGCGTAGTACTCCAGCACATCCGCGCCGGTGACGATATCGACGGCGGCGGTTTCGCTCAGCGGTTTGCCGGTATCGAGGGTTTCCAGACGCGCCAGTTCGTCGTTGCGAGCGCGCAGAATATCTACCGCTTTACGCAAAATGCGCGAACGTTCCATGGCGCTCATCGCCGCCCAGATTTTTTGCCCTTTTTGGGCGCTTTTTACCGCCCGGTCGACATCTTCGCGCCCGGCGGCCTGGACGGTCGCCAGCACTTCCCCGTTGGCGGGGTTAATCGTCTCGAAGGTTTTACCGCTGGTGGCGGATACATAACCACCGTCGATGTAAAGCTGCTGTTCGGCCATTCGGGACATGGGTCCTCCATTATTGAGAAGTCGGTGGCAGGTATTGGCTGATGAAGTGCTCGGCGAGCGTTTCGGCGCGGGCTTTATCCAGCGGTTTACCGCTCAGCGCCGCGCGTAGCCACAGCCCGTCGATCAGCGCGGCGAGACCGTATCCGGCCTCCTGCGCCTCTTCGCGCGGCAGGGCGCGCTGGAATTCATAGACGATATTCGACAGCAGTCGTCGGCTGCTGACCTGCTGCAGGCGATAGAGCATCGGCTGATGCATGCTGCTGGCCCAAAAGGCGAGCCAGGCTTTCATCGCCGCGCTGCTTATCTGGCTGTCGTCGAAGTTGCCCGCCACGATGGCGCGTAGGCGTTCCTGCGGGCCGGCGTCGGGCAGGGCGTGCAGGCGGCTCAATACCGCCTGGCGCAGCTGGCCGGTGATATCGCGCATCGTCGCTTCCAGCAACCCGTTCTTATCCTTGAAATAGTGGCTGATGATGCCGGTCGATACGCCAGCCCGTCGGGCGATCTGCGCGACGGTGGCATCGTGCATTCCCACTTCATTGATGGCGGCCAGGGTGGCGTCAATCAGCTGCCGCTGCCGTATCGGTTGCATCCCCAGTTTGGGCATTTCGTAGACTCCATTCATCAGCTTTGTTTATCTATTAAAGCGGTTTTTGATTGGACGTTCAATATAAAATGTGTCTTAATTGTTGCGGATTTTGGTTTTAATAGTTGCAAAAACAGTAAGGAGAATGGATGACAGACCTTTCGCCGAGCAGAGAAAAGGACAAAATCAATCCGGTGGTTTTTTACACTTCCGCCGGACTGATTTTGTTGTTTTCCCTGATGACTCTTTTCTTCAGCGATTTTTCCGCGGCCTGGATTGGCCGTACCCTGAACTGGGTTTCCCGCACCTTCGGCTGGTACTATTTGCTGGCCGCGACGCTCTATATTGTGTTTGTGGTGTGCATCGCCTGCTCGCGTTTCGGTTCGGTGAAGCTCGGGCCGGAACACTCGAAGCCGGAATTTAGCGTGCTCAGCTGGGCGGCAATGCTGTTCGCCGCCGGTATCGGCATCGACCTGATGTTCTTCTCCGTCGCCGAGCCGGTGACCCAGTATATGCAGCCGCCGGAAGGGGCGGGGCAGACCATGGAGGCGGCGCGCCAGGCGATGGTGTGGACGCTGTTTCACTACGGGCTGACCGGATGGTCGATGTATGCCCTGATGGGGATGGCGCTGGGATACTTTAGCTATCGTTATAATTTACCCCTGACCATCCGCTCCGCGCTCTATCCGATCTTCGGCAAGAAGATTAATGGTCCGATTGGCCACAGCGTGGATATCGCCGCCGTTATCGGCACCATCTTCGGTATCGCCACCACCCTCGGGATTGGTGTGGTGCAGCTAAACTACGGCCTCAACGTGCTGTTTGATATTCCGGATTCGCTGGGGGCGAAAGCGGCGCTGATCGTACTGTCGGTGATCATCGCCACTATCTCGGTGACCTCTGGGGTGGATAAAGGCATCCGTATTCTTTCCGAGCTTAACGTGGTGCTGGCCCTCGGGCTGATCCTGTTCATCCTGTTTATGGGCGACACCGAGTTTCTGCTCAACGCGCTGGTGCTCAACGTTGGCGACTATGTGAATCGTTTTATGGGCATGACCCTTAATAGCTTCGCCTTCGATCGGCCGGTAGAGTGGATGAATAACTGGACCCTGTTCTTCTGGGCGTGGTGGGTGGCGTGGTCGCCGTTTGTCGGCCTGTTCCTGGCGCGTATTTCACGTGGACGCACCATTCGTCAGTTTGTGGTGGGAACGCTGATTATCCCGTTCACCTTTACCCTGCTGTGGCTGTCGGTGTTCGGCAATAGCGCGCTGTATGAAATCATCCACGGCAACGCGGCCTTCGCCGCCGAGGCGGTCGCCCACCCGGAGCGCGGCTTCTATAACCTGCTGGCGCAGTATCCGGCGTTTACCTTTAGCGCTTCGGTGGCAACCATTACCGGCCTGCTGTTCTATGTGACCTCCGCGGATTCCGGGGCGCTGGTGCTGGGTAACTTCACCTCGAAGCTGAAGGATATCAACAGCGATGCGCCAAACTGGCTGCGCATCTTCTGGTCGGTGGTTATCGGCCTGCTGACCCTGGGGATGCTGATGACTAACGGCATTTCCGCCCTGCAGAACGCAACGGTGATTATGGGGCTGCCGTTTAGCTTCGTGATCTTCTTCGTGATGGCGGGGTTATATAAGTCGCTGAAGGTTGAGGATTATCGCCGCGAGAGCGCCAACCGCGACACCGCCCCGCGACCGCTCGGCGTGCAGGATCGCCTGAGCTGGAAGAAGCGCCTGTCGCGGCTGATGAACTACCCCGGCACGCGCTATACCCGCCAGATGATGGAGACGGTGTGCTTCCCGGCGATGGAAGAGGTGGCGCAGGAGCTGAAGCTGCGCGGCGCTTACGTCGAGCTGAAAAGCCTGCCGCCGGAAGAGGGAGACAGCCTTGGCCATCTTGACCTGCTGGTGCATATGGGCGATGAGCAGAACTTTGTTTATCAGATCTGGCCGCAGCAGTACGCCATTCCCGGCTTTACCTACCGGGCGCGCAGCGGGAAGTCGACCTACTATCGTCTGGAGACCTTCCTGCTGGAAGGGAGTCAGGGCAACGACCTGATGGACTACAGCAAAGAACAGGTCATTACCGATATTCTTGACCAGTACGAGCGTCATTTGAACTTTATTCACCTGCATCGCGAAGCGCCGGGCAACAGCGTGACCTTCCCCGGAATGTAGGCCGTCTAAACGTTTTCTGAAAAAGGGATTTATCTGGTTAAATATACAGTGAATTGCGCAGGGAAGCGTATGATGACGGCGGGTGCCTGAGGCTTTCTGCGTTCAGGCTTAGGTGAGGATTCAGAAAGACGAAGCCTCAGGAGATGTTCCCATCAACCTGAGGCCTACAATCCAAACCTAGCACGTTGGATAGTAGCCTCTTCTTCGCATGGAGGCAACGAGATGCTGACAAAATACGCCCTGGTGGCAATCATCGTGCTGTGTCTGACAGCGCTGGGATTGACGTTAATGGGGCGCGACTCGCTGTGCGAGCTGAGCATCAAAGAACGTAGTATGGAGTTTAAGGCCGTTCTCGCTTACGAAACGAAGAAGTAGCCGGTATGCGGGGAGCTATCCCCGCTTATCCGCAGGCTGGGTAAGGCACCTTAAGGCACCTTTTTTCTGCTTATGGGGCAGGATGGACGGCGAGAGAACATCGACCGGTTAAAACAATCGCGCCGCCACCCTGCATACTGCTTCGCCGGTCGCTGCCAGTATATTGACATCCATACCGGTATTCGGTCCGTTCTACCAGCAGACAAAACCACCATCAACCACCAGGTCAACGCCGGTACAGAACGATGCGGCATCGCTGGCGAGGAACAGCGCCGGGCCGGCCATCTCCTCAACCTTCGCCATACGCTGGATCGGCGTCTGGCTTTCGAATTCGCGAGTCTGATGAACCATCTCAGGCCGGGTGTTCATCGGCGTGGCGGTATAGCCGGGGCTGATGGAGTTGACCCGAATCCCTTTGCCAATCCACTCCATCGCCAGGCTTTTTGACAGGTGGATCACGCCCGCCTTGGAGCAGTTGTAATGGGCCTGATCGAGGCCGCGGTTAACGATAATGCCGGACATCGAGGCGATATTAATAATCGAACCGCCGCCCGTTTCCTGCATCAGTTCGGCTTCCGCTTTACAGGAGTTCCATACGCCGGTGAGGTTAATATCGATCACCCGCTGCCACTGCTCGGTTTCCATCTCCAGCGCCGGATTGGCGTTGGCGATACCGGCGGCGTTGACGGCGATATCAAGGCGGCCAAAGCGGCTTTTTGCCAACGCCACCCCAGCGCGTAGGTCGCTAAGCTGGCGCACATCGCCGGTGTAGAAACAGGCCTCGCCGCCGATGGCTTCGATATTTTTTACGGTTTCGGCAAGGCCGCCATCTTCGCGGAGATCGAAGCAGACGACCCGAGCGCCCGCGCTGGCGAGTCCGTAAGCAATCATTTGGCCGATGCCGCTGCCCGCGCCGGTTACAAAGGCCACGCGGTCCTGCAGATTAAATAGCTGTTGGGCAAAATCTTTTGCGATCATAGTTATCACTCTCTGAATAAATATCCTGCGGCACGCCAGGTGACCAAACCGTGCCGATCTGTAGCCCGGGTAAGGCGTCAGCCGCAACCCGGGGAAACAGCCCAACTACGACATAATCAAGCCGCCGTCGATATTGATGGTCTGCCCGGTGAGATAACGCGCATCATCGGAAGCCAGGAATGCCACCAGCCCGGCAACGTCTTCCGGTTTGCCGGCGCGCTTCATCGGAATGCCTTCGACCCACTCCGCCATCAGCTCGCCTTTACCGTAGCGCTTCTGCTCGGTGCTGAGGATTTCGCCCCAGACGCGATCGTTGTAGTCCCACATCTCGCTCTCGATAATGCCCGGACAGAAGGCGTTGACGGTGATATTCCACGGCGCCAGCTCGTGGGCCAGGCTCTGGGTGATGCCGATCACGCCCATTTTGCTGGCGGCATAGTGCGGGGTGTAGATAAACCCCTGGCGGCCCTGGCCGGAAGAGGTGTTGATCAGGCTGCCGTGGTTCTGTTTGACCATATATTTGGCGGCCTCGCGGCAGCACAGCCAGACGCCGGTGGTGTTAACTGCCAGCACTTTTTCAAAGTCGGCTTTTGGCATGCGATCGTAATAGTCGATGGTGATCACCCCCGCGTTCTGGATAGAGACGTCGATGGCGCTGAAACGTGCCGCCGCCTGCTCGTAAAGCGACTGCACCTGCGCTTCATCGGTGACATCAACCTGTAACGACAGGATATCGGCCTGATAGCGCTGGCGTAAGGTTTCCGCCGTTTCGTGGACGCGCTCGGCGTTAGAGACCATCACCAGATTCGCGCCGTCGCGAGCAAAGCGCTCGGCAATACCGGCGCCAATTCCGCGGCAGGCCCCGGTGATAACCACCGTTTTATTTGTGAAATTTCTTTGCATATTTTTCATCCCTTATAGAGGCCGGACGGCAGAGCGTCCGGCGGGGTAATAAAGACGTGATTAACTGGTGGCTCCTGCCGCAGCCAGCTTCTCCTCATGACGACGCATCAGGATGACTTTGTTCTGCAGTTTTTGCTGGAACTGGTCGACGACGACGGCGGTGACGATAACCACGCCCTTAATGACCATCTGCCAGAAGTCGCTGACGCCCATCATCACCATGCCGTCGGCGAGGAAGACGATGACGAACGCGCCGATGATTGAGCCGGTCACCCGACCGCGACCGCCCGCCAGCGCGGTTCCGCCGAGCACGGTGGCGCCGATGGCATCCATTTCGAACATATTGCCGGTCATCGGGTGCGCGGTTTGTAGCTGGGAGGCGACGATAAGGCCGACGAACGCCGAGCACAGGCCGGAGAAGGCGTAGACGAAGATTTTTGCCTTAACGATAGGCACGCCGGCCAGACGAGCGGCGGATTCGTTACCGCCGATGGCATAGATATAGCGGCCCAGCGGGGTTTTGGTGGTCAGCCAGTAGCCCAGCAGCAGGAAGCCGATCATCAGCCAGATTGGCAGATAAATGCCCATCAGCGTCCCGGATCCGAGGGTGGAAAAACCGGTGTTGCCCAGCGCTTCCATGCCGTTAAGGTTCGGGTAGGTGCTGCCGTCGTTGAACAAGAGCGCCGAGCCTCTGGCGACATACATCATGCCCAGGGTGCAGATAAAGGGCGCGACGCCGAAGCGGGTGATGACCGCGCCGTTCACAAAGCCGACCAGCACGCCGAAGAGCGCCACGCAGAGGATCACTTCCGGTACGTTGAAGAAGATAACGCTGCCGTTCCATAAGGGCAGGCCGCTGGTTAACAGCGCCCCGGCCACCATGCCGCAGATGCCGGCGACGGCGCCGACGGAGAGGTCGATACCGCCCGTCAGGATAACCAGCGTCATGCCGATGGCCAGCAGGCCGGTGATGGCCACGTGCTGGGTCATAATCAGCAGGTTAGATGTGGTCAGGAAATTCGGTACCATCACGCTGAAGAACGCGATAACCAGCAGCAGAGCGATAAACGTTCTGGCCTTCAGCAGGTACATATAAATCATATATTTCTGGTTCATGATGGGTTCCAGCCTGATTAATCTTGAGGTGTTGAAGCCGCGATTAATTTTTCGCGGGTCACCGCATGACGCGGTAAATCGGCAGTAATCCGGCCGTCGGCCATGACCAGGATGCGATCCGCCAGCGCCATCACTTCATCCAGCTCCGATGAAGAGAACATCACTGCCAGACCCTGCTGGGCCATTTTGCCGATCAGGTGATATACGTCGGTTTTCGCGCCGACGTCGATACCGCGAGTGGGCTCGTCGAGAAACACCACCTCCGGCTTCGTCATCAGCGCTTTGCCGAGCACCACTTTTTGTTGGTTGCCGCCGCTGAGCGAGGTGATAGGCAGATCGGGGTCGCTGACCTTGATCGCCAGTTCGCGAATCATCTCTTTGACGCAGGCGATTTCTTTCTGTGGATTGAGCCACTTCCACGCCCGGCGAAAGCCCTGCAGGCTGAAATCAGAGAGGGTCATATTCGATTGAATCGACATCATCTGCACCACGCCTTCGCCCTGACGGTCTTCGGGCACCAGCGCCAGCCCTTTTTTAAGCCGCGCCTGGAACGGCGCCTTGTCGATATTTTCGCCGTTGAGATGGACGTTCCCGCTCTGGCAGGGCATCAGACCGACCAGGCCTTTAAACAGCTCCGTGCGTCCGGCGCCGAGCAGGCCATAGATGCCGATCACCTCTCCCTTACTTAAGGTAAAGGTCACATCGTTGAGCTTATAGCCGCCGCTGGAATGAAGCGCCGTCAGACCTTCAACCGCAAGCACCGCTTCGCCTTTCGGCGCCGGCCGGTAGTCGAAATGTTTTTTCTTATCGCCGACCATCTGTTCGATAATCCACGGAATACTGGCGTCGCTGACCTCGCGCTCGCTGATAAAGCGCCCGTCGCGGAAAATGGTGATGTGGTCGCCAATTTCCATTAGCTCTTCCAGACGGTGGGAAATATAGATAATGGTGACGCCGCGACGTTTAAGCTGCTCAATGACGTTAAACAGGATTTTGACTTCCGACTGGCTGAGCGCGGAAGTGGGTTCATCCATAATTAATACCCGGGTGTCTTTTGAAAGCGCGCGCGCAATTTCTACCAGTTGCTGATGGCCGATGCCTAATTCGCCGAGTTGGGTGTAGGGATCGACATCAAGCTCCAGCCTTTCCAGTAATGATTTGGCTAACTCATATTGATATTTTTCGTTAATTTTCCCTTTTTGAAAGAATTCGTTAGCCATAAAAATATTATCCATGACGTTCATATTCGGGAATAAATTTAACTCCTGAAATATGATGCTGATTCCCTGCTTTTCCGCCTGGTGCGTCGAGCTAAGGGTCACCGGAGCGCCATCAAGAATAATTTGACCGGACGAGGGTGTTTCAACGCCAGCAAGCATTTTCATCATGGTGGATTTACCCGCACCATTTTCACCGATCAGAACGTTTACTTTATTTCGATAGACCCGGTAATTCACGTTATCTAAGGCGACGACGCCCGGATAAACACGGGATAATTCGCGGGTTTCGATAATAACTTCAGAGTCGACTGGTTGGGAATTGACGAGTTCTTGCCGCTGCATGTTATTGTCCTCCCAAACGAACAATTTTTGCTGGCGTAATATCAGGAATATTATGTGGAATATCCCAGGCCGAGAACACGCCGTACACCTGTACCGCTTCGCCGGTTTTCACTTGCGCCGTCTGGATCATTTTTACCGCGTGTTCGTTAATCTTCCGGCTATATTCGCCAAACAGCACCTGATCGTTAAAGTCCTGATAGCTGGCGCCCTGATAGCCGTCGCGTAATAATGTGCCGCGCAGCGTCGGGCCAATTTGCACCACCACGTTGCCGCCGTGGGTATCCTCAATCGTCATTTTTCCGCTGCGCGAAGCGGAATCAATTTTGCTGATATTGCCTTCGACTTTGACGTAAAACACGCAGGGGTTTTCGTCCTGAGCGCGATAGCCTAACGCTTTGCAGGCGCTATCAATATCTTTCGCCGCGCGCAGGGCGGTCATAAGCTCGGCAACGGGGCGAGCTTTAGCCACAACCTGGGGAACCAGCTGGTCTTGCCATGTCCGATCGATATCCGCCATATGCGGATTGGGCGGAGATTTAAGATCGGCCAGCTCCTGCTGAGAGACGATACGACAGCCTCCGAGCGCGAGAACGACCAGCATCAGCGAGATTTTTTTATACATAATACGCTCCTGTGCGCCCCGGACGGGGCGCAACAACCCGAAATCAGGATTTGATATTGAAGTCCTGCACTTTGTCTGCATTGTCCTGAGTAATCAGAATGCCGCGGAACATCACGCGCTGCTTGGCCGGTTTTTCACCTTTTTGCAGGTAGTTATCGAGGTCGGTCACCCCCTGAGCGGCGATGGCCTGTGCCTGAAGCATCACGGTGGCCTGCAGGGTGCCGGCTTTTACCGCGTCGCGTTCATCGTTGCTGCCATCGATACCGACCACCACCACATCGTTACGATTCGCCGCTTTCAGCGCGGCAATGGCGCCAAGAGCAACGGGACCGTTGCCGCAAATTACGCCTTTAACATCGGGGTGCGCCTGCAGAATACTGTCCATAATGCGCTTGCCGTCGATTAAGGTGCCCTTCGCGTCCTGTTTAGCGACGCTGACCATATCCGGGTACTGGTCAATCACCTGGTGGAAAGATTTAGAGCGGGTCACGCAGTTATTATCTGCAAGGTTACAGGTCAGTTCGGCATATTTAATGAGATGGTCACTCCCTCCTTCCCGGTACTATGCTGAGGACAGGCTTT